>Ga0209395_1001052_pt1 | contig 39703 bp, 33 predicted proteins | sample GOMGulsemesocosm_3_FD_184635 | JGI IMG/M metagenome (GOLD analysis project Ga0209395, IMG submission 184635) | Methane-oxidizing microbial communities from mesocosms in the Gulf of Mexico - GOM9D Gulf of Mexico (SPAdes) (version 2) | ecosystem: Environmental > Aquatic > Marine > Cold seeps...
TCTTAAGCTGGATGAGCTCCCTTGGTCTTGGCACCGAAGGCGGCGACGGCGTGACCGTTCTTAAGCAGGGCTTCAACGTTGATCCGATCCTTCAGGGTCAGGCTGATTGTGTTTCAACCATGACTTACAATGAATATTGGCAGATCATTGATGCGGGCCTGACTGCGGATGATCTCGTGACATTTAAGTATGAAGATCAAGGCGTTGCGACGCTTGAAGATGGTCTTTATGTCATGGAAGATCGCCTTGATGACGCGGAATTTGCAGACGAGTTGGTGCGCTTTGTACGCGCGTCTATGCGTGGTTGGAAATGGGCAGAGGAAAACCCAGATGCTGCGGCAGACATCGTTCTGGAATATGATGAAACTGGTGCGCAAACCGAAAACCATCAGCGTCGCATGATGCGCGAAATCTCAAAGCTCACCGCCAATACCAATGGTGCGCTGGATGTTGCAGCCTATGAACGCACAGTTGCGACTTTGCTGGCCGGTGGTTCTGACCCCGTGATTTCCGCCGCCCCTGAAGGTGCCTGGACACACGCGATCACTGACGCTGCGTTGCAATAAAATCTGTCACCTGACAGCTTGAACGCTTTTGGGGCGCGGGGCATGATCCTCGCGCCCCTTTTATGTGGGCGAAGGGGATAATGTTATGAATTTGGCACATTGGTTAAAGCGCACCGCAACGCAAAACCCGGCCCGTCCGGCGTTGTTTCTAGGCACGGAACTGGTCGCAGATTACGCGTCGTTTTACGCTCGGGCCGCTGGGCTTGCGGGGGCTTTGCGTGCGGCCGGCATTAAACCTGGTGACCGCATCGCAAGCTTCGTCAAAAACTGCCCAGAATATCTGGTGGTGAAATATGCCGCTTGGATCGCCGGTGCTGCAATTGTACCGATCAACAATAAGCTACACGCCCGCGAAGCTGCCTGGATACTGGAAAACTCTGGCGCAAAACGCTGCTTTGTTACCCCTGATCTTTTGATCAGCCTGAAGGCCGAAAGTGACGTGCCGCTGGTTGATGTTCACGCCCGCGAATTCGCCAACCTTTGCGGCCAGGAACCGTTGGAAATCACGCCACGGTTACCGGACGACCTTGCGTGGCTTTTCTACACTTCCGGGACCACCGGTCAGCCCAAAGGCGTCTGCATGACCCATGGGATGCTGACCGCTATGTCGCTGGCCTACACCAGTGATGTTGATCCAGTTTTGCAAGATGACGCCGTTATCTATGGCGCGCCGATGTCGCACGGTGCAGGCATTTATTCCATGCTGCATATACGTGCCGGTGCCCGCCACGTTTGCCCAGTCTCAGGTGGGTTTGATGCCACGGAAACCCTTGATCTGGCCGGGTATTTTCAATCGGTTCAAATGTTCATGGCCCCCACGATGGTGCGCTATCTTTTGGATGCCGCCAAAGCGCAGGGCAGGGCGGGCGAGGGGTTGCGCACCGTGGTTTACGCGGGTGGCCCGATGTATAACGCTGACATCATTGACGCGGTTGATCACTTCGGCCCGATCTTCGTTCAGATCTATGGGCAGGGCGAATGCCCCATGGGGATCACGGCACTTTCGCGCCATGATGTGACCGATCGTGCGCACCCTCGTTGGCGCGAACGTCTTGGGTCGGTTGGCAAGGCTCAAAGTATTGTTGACGTCATGATTGGGGATGCTGATGGCGCACCGCTCCCCCTTGGGGAAGTCGGTGAAATCATGGTGCAGGGCGTGCCTGTGATGGCTGGGTACTGGCAAAACGCACAGGCGACAGAAAAGGCTCTGATCAATGGCTGGCTGATGACCGGAGACATGGGCGCGCTTGATGCCGATGGTTACCTCACTCTGCATGATCGCAGCAAGGATATGATCATTTCCGGAGGCTCAAACATCTATCCACGTGAGGTCGAGGAGTGCCTATTGACACATCCTGATGTGCATGAAGTTTCTGTTGTTGGACGCACCAGTACACAATGGGGTGAAGATGTCGTTGCCTTTGTCGTGCCTACGGATGGCACGACAATTGATCCTGAAATACTGGATGCTCATTGCTTGGAAAACATTGCACGTTTTAAGCGGCCAAAGGATTATGTTGTGATCCAAGAATTGCCCAAGAACAATTACGGCAAGGTATTAAAAACGGACCTACGTAAGCGGTTATAAATCCGTTTTCTTTTGAAGAAAACGGCCCGGGAACTTTGAAAGTCTGCGGGCGCGTTCGTCACATTATAATTAATCTGCGGCTCGTTCATCCGTCTTGATACGGAAAAAGACCACGTACAACACTGGTACTACGATCAGTGTCAGCAATGTTGCGAAGCTCAGGCCAAAGATCAAAACCACCGCCATCGACTTAAAGAACGCATCTCCAAGCAGCGGGAAAACCCCGAGAACTGTGGTCAGAGATCCCATCATCACCGGGCGCACCCGGCTGGCGGCACTGTCGACCACAGCATCAAAGCGTGCCATGCCTTCGCGAATTTCAAGATCCATCTGATCGACCAAAACAATCGCGTTCTTGATCAACAATCCCGACAGCGACAACACACCCAAAATCGCCATGAATTCCATCGGTACGCCCATCACAAGCAGGCCAATCACCACGCCGATAATCGACAGGGGCAGGGTTAGGAAGATCAGCGCAGGTTGGCGCACCGCGTTAAATAGCAGCACCACAGTCAGCACCATCGCCGCAAGACCAATTGGAATGGTCGAGGCAAGATCTTCGTTCGCTTCCGCACTGTCTCCATATTCGCCACTCCACTTCATGGAATACCCGGCGGGCAACTCAATTGCTTCAATCTGTGGGCGTAGGGTTTCGAACAGATCGCCCGCCCGAACACCAGCAATAGGGTCGGCTTGGGCTGTGATCACCGGCACCCGGTTGACCCGGATCAAACGCGCATCACGCCAGATCGTGCGATACCCATCAACCAGCTGGTCCAGCGGCACAGTTGCACCTGTCACTTGGCTTGCGATCTGGATGGTGCCGATGCTGTCAACACCTTTACGTTCACGTTCAGGCGCACGTTGCACAATCGGGATCAGCGTATCGCCATCTCGGAAAACACCCATATTCCGGCCAGAAAAGCTGACATTCATGGCATTTGCGATGTCTTCGCGGGTGATGCCAAGGCGTCGGGCCCGGACTTCATTGATCACCGGCTCAATCACCGGAACAGGATTAAACCAATCGGTTTTGACCGAAATGGTATCTGGGTTCACCGCCATAATTGCTGTGGCTTGAGCGGATAATTCATGCAGCACCTTGGGGTCAGGTCCGTGGAATTCGGCTTCAATCAGGGAACCACCACCTGGCCCAAGTTGGAACCGCCAAACTTTCGCTTGGCTGTCGGGCATATTTGCATCTAGCCACGTCTGAATTTCCGGGATCAACCCATCAATTGCGTCGTAATCTGACACTTTGATCAGCAGTTGGCCATAGGCTGAAGAACTGCTTTCTGGTGAATAAACCAGCATGTAGCGCAGGGTGCCCGCACCCACCAATGCATTCACATCTTGTACGCTTTCAAGCCCAGCGACATAGTTCTCAATGACCTGAATATCTGCATCTGTCCGCGCAATATCACTGCCCTCGGGCAAACGATAATCAACTACAATTTGTGGGCTGGTAGACGCTGGGAAAAACCCTGGTGCCACATAGGCAAATCCCATAACAGCCAAGACAAACGCCCCGACAGCGCCGGCCAAGACCAAGTATTTCGCGCGCAAAACCTGCACCATGAAGGCTTTGTAAAGACGCATGATCTTGCCTTCGGGTTTGGCTTCGACCTCGCCCTCGGTTTCCTTGAATAGCAGGTCGGCAAACAGCGGCACCGCGGTGATCGCAAAGAACCAGCTGAAGCTGAGCGAGATGAAAATCACCCAAAACAAATCGCCTGTGAATTCTGCCGTAGCGCCCGGTGCAAAGCCAATCGGAGCAAAGGCAATGATGCCCACAATTGTGCCACCCAACAGGGGCCATTTTGTGCGATAAACCACTTCGGTTGCGATCTCGATCTTGCGGCGTCCGGCTTTAACGCCGTTCGACACGCCTTCGGTCACAACAATCGCGTTATCCACCAACATTCCCAGCGCAATGATCAGCGCGCCAAGGGAAATTCGGTGCATGGGGACACCCCAAAGATACATCACAGTCAGGGTTGCCGTGATCGTCAGTACAAGTACGCCACCAATCACCACTGCCGGGCCAATACCCATGAAAATACCAAGCGTCACGAGCACAATCGCCAGTGCGATCGCCACATTAACCGCGAAGTCCTTTACGGCGAAATCAACGATGCCCGCTTGGTCATAAAAGGTCTTTAGTTCAAGCCCAATCGGGCGTTCACTTTCAAGTTCTGCCAGCTTTGCATTCACCAAGCCACCAACACGCACAATATTTTCACCAGACACCGCAGCAACGCCAATTGCCAGCGCAGGGCGGCCATTATAACGCATCAATTGCGCAGCTGGTTCCTCGTACCCTCTTGTGACGCTTGCCATATCACGCAGGCGCAAGACGCGGCCATCGTTACCAACAGACACAATCGTGTTCTCAAGCGCAGTGATGGTTTCCGTTGTGGGCGGAAGCTGTATTGTCAGGCGACGTCCATCAAGGCTTGCTTCACCCGCGGGCACAACTGAGCTGTGTTCGCTCAGTTGACCAAAAATTTGATCCACCGAAACACCTGCTGCCGCAATCTGTTCTTGGCTAAACTCAATGTAAATTGCCTCATTGCGCACGCCCTGAATGGCGACTTTGCCAACGCCGTCAACCGTTAGCAATTCGCGCCGCAAACCTTTGGCATAGTCGTTCATTTCACGGGGAGAAAACCCATCGCTGGTCAACACATAATACAGCCCATATACATCCGCGAAATCATCGTTCACGTAAGGCTCTGCCGCACCTGGAGGCAGCTGCAGCGCCGCATCGCGTGTCCGGTTTCGCAGTTTGGTATAAATTTGTTGTAGCTCGTCCTTTGAGGGGGAGAATTCAAACTTAATATCAACTGAAATCAGTGATTGCCCGTCGGTCGAAACAGAGCGCACCTCTTCCACTTCCTGCATCTGTTGATAGGCGGACTCAAGAACTTCAGACACCTCATTGGCGACTTCTTCTGGGGTTGCGCCAGGATAGCGTGTGAAAACCTGTGCTGTACGGATTGTGAACTCAGGGTCTTCAAAACGTGGCATGTTTTCATAGGCTGTCCAGCCGCCAAATAGGCATCCTATGATGACGATTGCGGCAATTAGGCGGTTTTTGATCGAGAATTCTGCGATGCTCATGATGTATGCCTCAGCCTTCGAACCGGCGAATTTTCATGCCGTCGTGCAAATATGATGCGCCAGCTCCAACGATCGTGTCGCCCGCCTCTAGGCCATCCACAACTGGCAAATTCTGCCCCACCGCATCGGCCACTGTGATGTCGCGACGCGAAACGGTCATTGTGTTGAGGTCAACCAGCCAAACATAGGTTTTTCCAGCCGCAGATTGTACTGCAGATAATGGCACTTGGATGGCTTGGCTTGCTGCATTCTCGCCCAAGAAACGCACATCTGCTTGAAGTTCACCCGTCATGCCTGGCAGCACCACAAAGGAGTCGGGAGCCGTGAAAGAAAAGCGAACCTCAAAGGTTTGGCTCGCGGGGTCTGCTTGTGGGTCAATGGATTTGAACGTCGCAGTGATCGGGTTCAACGGTGCAACATCCAAAACGATTTCAGTTCGTTGCACATCGATCTGGTCGGGCGCTGCCAATTGGCGTGCCGGCAGGTGTGCGATGGCTTCAAAGGCGTGTTCGCTTTGCAATGTCGCTATGGCGGATTGTGCTGAAATTGTCTGATACTGGCTGACGTTCACGGTTGAAATCACACCATCAAAGGGTGCAATCAAGGTCGCGTCTGCCAAGCGTTTTTGTGCCGCTTGCAATGTCAAAGCTGCGATATCACGTTGAACTTTCCGTTGATCAAATGTGGTTTGTGCAATGGCTTGTTGCGGCAACAGGCTTTCGGCTCGTGAGAATTCCAACTCAGCATTTTCAAACTGTGTTTGCGCTTGGGCCACATCATTCAAAAGCGATGTGCGATCGACCTGCGCAATGAGGTCACCCTCTTTCACGGATTGCCCTTCAATCACGGGCAGTTCCGTCAGAATGCCGGCGATTTGTAATGCCAAACTGGCCGTCACCGCAGGCTCAATCACCGCAGGCAGATTGATGTGAACCACCGGATCCACCGCTTCGATTTCGATCAAAAGGGCTGGGCGAATAGCTACTTCGCTTTCTTGGGCTGACAACCCGGTAGGCATTGCTAAGGACAACAACACAAGCCCGGCAAGCAGGGCGGTAGTGGGACGCATCTGGTGGAACAACATAGGCCATCCTTTAATGAAGATGATTTTGGTGCTCCAATCAGATTATCAATTCAACTGATGTGGCGCAACTTTTTGCATTTCACGCTTTTTGCTCGCACTTAACTAAACTGTCAAGTTCACTTATGTGCGCTTACGGAAAGCCGGTTGTGCAGTGAGATAAGGACTATATTCCGTGCGCCGGGTATGCATGGTTTATGCATTGAATGTGCATAGGTTGTGCATGGTGTATTTTACTAAAATTTGGACAAAAAGAAACCCGCTGGGGAGAGGGGCAGCGGGTTTCTCGTTTGGATGTGGTGCGTCTTATTGACGGTTCATCCTATTCTCGATCAATTCATCCACAACGGAGGGATCCGCCAGTGTTGATGTATCACCAAGGGCGCCAAAATCATTCTCTGCAACCTTGCGCAAAATACGGCGCATGATCTTGCCAGAACGGGTTTTTGGCAAGCCTGGAGCCCATTGAATCAGGTCGGGTTTTGCAATCGGCCCGATCTCTGTACGAACCCATTTCTCAAGCTCCTTGCGAAGCTCTTCAGTGGGCTCAACACCGTTCATCAAGGTGACATAAGCATAAATGCCTTGTCCTTTAATATCATGGGGGTAGCCAACTACAGCTGCTTCCGCAACTTGTGCATGAGCGACCAATGCGCTTTCGACTTCGGCGGTGCCCATACGGTGACCAGAGACGTTGATCACATCATCAACGCGGCCAGTAATCCAGTAGTATCCATCGCTGTCACGTCGTGCGCCATCACCAGTGAAGTAATAGCCCTTATAGTCGCTGAAATAGGTCTTCTCGAACCGTTCATGATCGCCATAAACTGTGCGCATCTGACCAGGCCAGCTGTCACGCATACAGAGTACACCCTCGGCCTCTGTTTCGGTGAGTTCTTCGCCCGAAGTTGGCTCCAGCATAACGGGTGTGATGCCAAAGAATGGAAGCGTACAAGACCCTGGTTTCGTTGCAGTAGCCCCTGGTAGCGGAGTCATCAAATGTCCGCCAGTTTCGGTCTGCCACCAAGTATCAACGATGGGCTTGGTTCCCTTGCCGACCACGTCATTATACCAATTCCAAGCTTCGGGATTGATGGGTTCGCCGACGGTGCCCAGAACCTTGATATCTGACAAATCGCATTTGGTTACAAAGTCTTCGCCATATGCCATCAGCGCACGAATGGCGGTGGGGGCGGTGTAGAACTGGTTCACCTTGTGCTTTTCACAGACCTGCCAGAAACGGCTTGCATCGGGGTAGGTTGGCACGCCTTCAAACATCAATGTCGTCGCACCATTGGCCAAAGGGCCGTAGACAATATAGCTGTGCCCCGTGACCCAACCAACATCCGCCGTACACCAAAAAACGTCGCCGTCGTGGTAATCAAATGTGTACTTATGCGTCATCGCCGCATAGACGAGATACCCGCCTGAAGTGTGTACAACACCCTTGGGTTTTCCGGTGGAACCCGACGTATAGAGAACGAACAGCGGATCTTCTGCATTCATTTCTTCTGGCGGACAATCGGTGGAAACCTCCGCAGCCAGCGCATTGTAATCATAGTCGCGGTCTTCGCTCCAAGTTGTCTGACCACCTGTGTGTTTCACGACCAGCATTTTTACGCTGTCTTTGCAGTGCAGCATGGCCGCATCGGTGTTGGATTTCAGTGATGTCACACGCCCACCACGGGGGGCCTCATCGGCGGTGATCACAACGCGAGCGTCACAGTCGTTGACACGGTTCGCAAGTGCATCCGGAGAAAATCCTGCGAAAACAATGGAATGTATCGCACCAATGCGTGCGCAGGCCAGCATGGCATATGCGGCCTCGGGGATCATTGGCAGATAAAGAATGACGCGGTCGCCCTTCTTCACGCCCAGATCTTTCAGCACATTTGCCATGCGGCATGTGTTTTCGTGCAGTTGTTTATAGGTGATGTGACGCGCTGGCGTATCGGGGCTATCGGCCTCCCAGATGATCGCGGTTTGGTCGCCACGTTCCGCCAGATGTCGGTCAATACAGTTTGCAGCGACATTCATTGTGCCGTCTTCATACCAGCGAATATCGATGTTGCCGGGTTCAAAGCTGGTATTTTTAACCTTGGTATAAGGTTTCATCCAGTCGATGCGCTTACCTTGTTCACCCCAAAATGCATCGGGATCGGAAAGCGATTGCGCATACATCTTTTCATAAGATGCTTTGTCTGCATGGGCATTTGCGGCGAATTCGGCCGAAGGGGCGTACATTTTATCAGTCATATTTTACTTCCGTTTTCCCTGTTGGGCGCGGGGAGCTAGCCCCCGCAGCCGGAATTTGTTCCGGTCAGATGGCCAGATATTCGGCGCGCAGTTCAGCGTTATCAAGCACTTCTTGCGCGGATCCATCAAAAACAACTCTGCCAGTGTCAAGGATCACCGCACGATCGGCCAATTTCAAGGCACGCACAGCGTTCTGCTCCACGATTACAGTCGTGATACCTTGTTCCTTGATAAGGTTGAGAGTTTTCTCAATTTCATCAACGATTACAGGTGCTAGGCCCTCGTAGGGTTCATCCAGCAACAGTACCTTGACGTCACGGGCAAGGGCACGTGCGATGGCAAGCATCTGTTGTTCGCCACCAGAAAGCGTGATGCCTTCTTGTTTGCGACGTTCGCCAAGACGCGGGAACAGATCGTAAAGCCGTTCAATCGACCAACCAACGGGCTCAACGATCTGGGCCAGCTGCAGGTTTTCTTCAACCGTCAGGCCCGCAATGATGCGGCGGTCTTCTGGTACCAGACCCATGCCGGCAATCGAAGCTTCATGCGCCTTCATGGAATGCAAATGTTGATGGTCTAACCAAATCTCACCATGGGTGACCATTGGATCATCTAGTCGGGCAATGGCACGTAGGGTGGATGTTTTCCCCGCCCCATTGCGACCCAAAAGGGCCAGGATTTCACCTTCATGGACGTTAAAGGAAACGCCTTGAACGATATAGCTCTCGCCATAATAAGCATGCAGATCCCAGACTGAGAAATAGGCGGGCGCGGATGCGGTTTTTGCTATTTGTGACATGATCGCGTCCTTATGTCTGCTGTGTTTCACCAAGATATGCTTCGCGCACCTTGGGGTGGTTTTTGATGTTGTCAGGCGTGTCCTCAACCAGTGGCGTACCCTGGGCAAGAACCGTTATCCGGTCTGCCAAGCTGAACACAACGTGCATGTCATGCTCAATAATCGCCATGGTGATGTCGCGCTTTTCCTTGATCTCCTTAAGCAGATCAATTGTGCTGTTGGTATCCGCGCGTGCCATGCCGGCAGTTGGTTCATCCAGCAGTAAAAGCTTTGGATCTTGGACCAGCGACATCGCCATTTCCAAGCGACGTTTATCACCACGTGACAGGCTTGAGGCCTGCATTTGCAGCTTGTCCTGCATGTTCACGTCTTCCAGCATCGCAATCGCTTTTTCATTAAGGTCTTTTTCGGCCTCAACGGTTTCAAAAGCATGCATACGGAAAGCACCGTCACGTTTGGCAAAGCAGGGGATCAACACGTTTTCCAGCACTGTCAGGTCACCAAATATCTCTGGTGTTTGAAAGATGCGGCTGATGCCCAGCTGGTTGATTTCATGCGGCTTTCGCCCCAGAACAGATTGACCTTGAAAGGTGACTGACCCGGTATCTGGGATCAGTTTTCCGATCAAACAGTTCAGCAAGGTAGACTTGCCTGCCCCGTTCGGACCGATGATCGCATGTACAGTATTTTCCTGCACAGAGAGGTTAACATTTGACAGCGCCTGGAGACCTCCAAACCGCTTGCCAACGTCTTTGACTTCGAGAAGACTCATGTGTCCGCCCTCCTTATTCGGCCGCGTGTGGCGCGTGTTGCGGTTTATGGTTACTGTCATCTTCGCTGTCCGGCTTGCGGCGGAACAGATTGCGAATGCGCTGTCCCAGTTCGACCAAACCACCAGGCAAGAAGACCACGACCAGCATGAACAGGATGCCCAGCGTCAGGTGCCAGCCCTTGCCCACGAATGGATGCAAGACCCAGATAATCGCGTTTTCCAGACCGTCCGGCAGGAAGGCGAACCAACCATGTAGAACTTGGTCGTTGATTTTAGAGAAGATGTTCTCAAAGTATTTGATGAAACCTGCACCAAGAACTGGCCCCATCAAGGTGCCTGCGCCGCCAAGGATTGTCATCAGAACGACTTCGCCAGAAGCAGTCCACTGCATACGTTCAGCACCTGCTAGTGGATCCATTGAAGCCAGCAAACCACCGGCCAAACCGGCATACATTCCCGAGATCACAAAAGCCGCAAGCGTGTAAGGACGTGAAGACAGACCTGTATAGTTCATCCGTTGTTGGTTGGACTTCACAGCGCGCAACATCAGCCCAAAAGGCGAGCGGAAGATGCGGAGCGACAGGTAAAACGCTAGGATCGCGATGACGGCAGAGAAGTAGTAACCGAAGTTAAATGTGAACTGCCAAGGTCCAACATCTGCGATCCAACTGGCGTTCATTTTGAAGCCAAAGAAATGCGTCGTAGTGATGCCATTTTCACCCAGCAGGATCTGTGGATCGTCGTTGTAAACTTGCAGTCCGGTTTCCCCATTGGTGATTGGCGTCAGCACGGAATAAGCAAGGTTGAAGCTCATCTGTGCGAAGGCCAGCGTCAGGATAGAGAAGTAAATCCCCGAACGACGCAGGCTGACAAAACCGATCAGTAGGGCAAACAAACCTGACACAATGATTGCCAGCACAAGACCAGGTAGAACATTGTAATTTAACAGTTTGAACATCCAAACGGTGGAATAAGAACCGACACCCAAGAAGGCCGCATGACCAAAGGAGAGATAGCCCGTCAGACCAAATAGGATGTTAAACCCAATCGCGAAAATCCCAAAGATGGCAAAGCGCTGCATCAAGTCAGGGTAACCCGCATTGAACTGGGCCAAGCCACTGTCAGAGGGGAAGGGTTGCAGGAGGATCGGGGTGAACAATGTCAGCGCGACCACGATAAGAAGGAACTTTGTGTCCCGTTGATTTAGACCAAGCATGGGTTATTCCTCCATCACGCCTTTGCGCCCCATCAACCCGCGAGGGCGTGTGAGCAGGATCAGAATGGCGACCAGGTAGATGATGATCTGGTCAATGCCGGGGATGATATTTTTGATGGCATTCATGGAAGCAAAGCTTTCAAGGACACCCAGTAGGAACCCAGCTAAAACCGCTCCGGGGAGTGAGCCCATGCCACCGACAACAACAACAACAAATGACAGCACGAGGAAGTCCATGCCCATGTGGTAATTGGGTGAATTGATCGGCGCATACATCACGCCCGCAATACCAGTGACGGCGGCGGCGAGCCCGAACATAAAGGTGAAACGCTTGTCGATATCAATGCCCAGAAGGCCGACGGTTTCACGATCTGCCATGCCAGCACGCACGACCATACCGAAGGTTGTGAACTGCAGGAAACTGAAGACCGCGCCAATCACGACAAGTGAGAACAGGAAGTAGACCATTCGCCAGTAAGGATAACTGATCGTATTTTCAGCGAAGCCGAGTAGAGCCCCAAAGTCATATGACCCAAAGAAAATATCCGGAGCTGGGGTTGGGATCGGGTTGGCTCCATACAGGGCCTTGATGATCTCTTGTAGAACGATGGCGAGGCCAAAAGTCACAAGGATCTGATCCGCGTGGGGACGTTTGTAGAAATGCTTAATCAACCCGCGCTCCATGATGAAACCAAAGGCAATCATGATCGGGATTGAAAATAAGATAGCTAGGGGAACTGACCAGTCGATGATCGAGGCTCCCGCATTTTCGCCAAACCAAGATACCACATACGGCGTCTTCACAGTGGCAGGGTTGCCAAGGAAATCCACTTTCGTTGGATCAATGGTTTTATAGGAAAATGACAGCAAGCGTTGCAATGTCACAGAACAAAAGGCACCGATCATGAACAATGCACCATGGGCAAAGTTCACAACGCCAAGCGTGCCAAAGATCAGGGTCAGACCAAGGGCAATCAGCGCATAAGCCGACCCCTTATCCAGACCATTGAGAATTTGTAGAAGGATCACGTCCATCTCATGCCACCCGGTATTTAGAAAAAAAGACGGAGCAGGGCGCCAGGACTTATAGGCGACCCAGCTCCGTCAGAAAATCCCGCCGCGGAGGTTCTGCGGCGGGAAGGGAAAGTTTAGCCGCCGTTACATGCGCCCAGTTCGCCACCGGCAAACATTGGGTGATCAACTGCGTATTCAACTTGTTCACGTGGGGTGATTTCCACGACTTCAAGAAGGTCAAACTCGTTTTCAGGGTTCTCTTTACCCTTCACAACCAGCACGTCTTTAAAGCACTGGTGGTCGCCAGCGCGATAATGTGTTGGGCCGTTGCCGAGACCATCAAAGTCATAGCCTTCCAGCGCTTCGCCAACCGCACATGGGTTGAAAGAACCCGCGCGCTGAACCGCATCCGCATACAGCATAGTTTGACAGTAAACAGTGTGGGCTGCCTGGCTTGGTGGGAAACCGTATTTGGTACCGAAGCTGCGTACAAAGGCTTTGGAGCCCTCATCCTGAAGCGACCAGTGCCAGTTTGTTGAACCAAAGATACCTTTAACGTTTGCACCTGCACCGCGGGCCATCAAACGTGAATAAAGTGGAACTACGATTTCGAAGTCTTTACCGTTCACAACCTTCTCACGCAGGCCGAATTGAACAGCGTTGGTGAGGGAGTTCACCATGTTGCCGCCGTAGTGGTTCAGAACCAGAACATCCGCGCCAGAGTTCAAAACCGGTGCGATGTAAGAACTAAAGTCTGTCGAAGCCAGTGGAGTACGAACTTTCTCAACCGTGTTCCAGCCAAGCGCCTCTGTGGCGGCCGCAATGGATTCTTCTTGTGTCCAACCCCAAGTATAGTCGGCAGTCAGGTGGTAAGCTGTCCGGTCAGTGCCGTAACGGGCTGCAAGCACTGGTGCAAGAGCTGCAGCAGACATGTAACCGTTAAAGAAGTGACGGAAACCATTGGCTTTTTTGTCTTTACCTGTGGTGTCGTTTGAGTGGGTCAGGCCGGCCATGAAGATCACGCCAGCTTCTTGGCATAGGCCCTGAACCGCAATCGCAACACCGGAAGAAGAGCCGCCAGTGATCATCACAGCGCCGTCTTTTTCGATCATGGAACGTGCAGAAGCGCGCGCTGCATCGGATTTGGTTTGGGTGTCGCCGGTTACATATTCCACTTTCTTGCCCAAGATGCCGGAACCTTCCAGCGCTTTGGAACTGAAGGTGTTCATCATGCCGCCATCGCCGCCACCATTCAGGTGCTCGACAGCAAGTTCATAAGCGCGCAACTCATCTGCGCCCTCATCAGCGTAGGGGCCGGATTGTGGTACGTTGAAACCAAGCGTCACGGTGCTGCCGGTTGGGTCGTTGGTGAATGCGGCGGCGGATGATGCAGTAAAGATCGTCGGCATCGCCAACCCCACACCAGTAGCAGCGCCGGTTTTAAGCAAGCTGCGGCGGGTCGTCAGAAGTCTAGACATTTATTTCTCCCATTTATGAAATGCACCCTTTTGCGATCCGGTCTCCTCAGCCGTCCTGCTGGTGCTGCCTTTTACAGGCGTGTGGTATTATCGCCTCGGATCAGAAAATTTCGCAACAAGCCACTTTAAAGAAAGGAAATTTTTGTAAAGAATTACACAATTGAATGTATAGTGTTGTAAATTACTTTTCCACACGGCAGTGGAAGCTGAAAGATTTCAAGGCGATAGATGATGACACGAAACACCAAGCGGGTACTTACGGGAACCCGAATACGCCAGCGCCGCACTGACATCGGCTTGCGGCAAGTTGACTTAGCGGAACGTGTGGGGATTTCCCCGTCGTATCTGAACTTGATTGAACACAACCGCCGCAGAATCGCTGGAAAACTTTTATTTGATATCGCAGCGGGGCTTGAGATTGACCCGAAGCAGCTGTCTGAGGACGCCCAAACTTCGTTGCTAGGAGAGCTACGCAGTGGCATCGAAGGCCAAAAGCACGTGACTGAACCGCCAGAACTTGACCGGATTGATGATTTTGCCAGCCGTTTCCCAGGGTGGGCCCATAATCTTGTGCAAACACAACGTCGCGTGACAGAATTGGAACGTACGATTGAGGTGCTTTCGGATCGCATGACCCATGATCCGCATTTGTCCGATGCGCTGCATGAGGTCATAACTGTTGTAACCGCGATCCGCTCGACGTCCGGTATTTTGACCGGGGGCGGGGGCTTAGATGCGGTCTGGCAGGAACGCTTTCAAAAGAACCTTGATGAAGATGCGCGCCGCTTGGCAGAAAGCGCGGCATCCCTTGCACACTATCTTGATGGGGCCGGGAACTCAGATCAAAACCTCAGTTCCCCACAGGAGGAGTTAGACGCCTGTTTCGCGCGTTTTGATTGGCACTTTGCGCCGCTTGAACAATCGGGAATGGCGGAAAGAGATGCACAAAAAATTTCGCAGGACCTAGCCCTTGCTGCGCCAGACCTGACTTCAGATGCGGTGCGTCAGATGGCGGTGGATCGCTTTCTGACTTGTTGGCATTTGGCAGATATGATGCCCGCCACACGCTTTGCAGATGCTGTTTCTGCCTGCGGATGGGATCCGGTTTTACTGGCGGTTCAGTTCAGTGTGACTGTGGAAGATGTCATGCTGCGTCTTGCTACGCTACCGCCCACAGGGGGTATTGGCGGTATCGGGCTTGTTTCTTGCGATGGCGCGGGGAACCTGACGTTCCGCAAAGCTCCAGAGGGTTTCAGCGTGCCACGTTTTGACGGCGCCTGTGCGCGGTGGCCGCTGTTTTCTGCCTTGGTCACGCCAGGGGAGTTACAGGTTAACCTTGTCGCGCAAAGCCAAGGGCGCGCCGCAGATACGGACTTCCCGCGTTTCATGGCGCTGTCTTGGGGTACCCGTCGGCAGCAGGGTGGATTTGGCGGAACCGTTTTGCGCGAAGCCCATATGCTTTTGATTCCGCTTAATGTTTTTACGTCTTCAACACGACCTTCCACACGGGGTGCACAACCCTCACCTGATCCTGGACCTTTGCTGGATACCGGTGGTAGCTGCCGAATTTGCTTGCAGATTGACTGTCCCGCCCGGCGCGAACCAGCCATTCTGGGTCACAATAAGATTGATACGATTTGACGTGATGCATGAGATGGCTTTTGACACGGCGGAATTTTCCGACAATAGTTAATCACCGACAATGATATGCCGCTTGAACAGGTGTTTCATTTAGGCCTGTCTACCCTAGGGATGGGGACGCGACTTTGGGGGACGCAGTGGGAAAAACCGTATTACTAATCGAAGACGAACCCAATATTGTTGAGGCCATTCGTTTTCTGTTGGCTCGCGACGGCTGGCGGGTAGAGACCCATGGCCGAGGTGATACCGCCCTAGAGGCCGTGCAGAAACACCAGCCGGACCTGATCGTGCTGGACGTTATGCTGCCGAAACGGTCCGGTTTTGACATTCTACGAGATCTGCGCGCTTCTGAAGCAACAAAAAACCTGCCGGTGATGATGTTGACTGCGCGTGGTCAAAGTAAAGATCGCGAGTTGGCGGAAAAATACGGCGTGTCACGCTTCATGACCAAACCGTTTTCCAACGCCGATATGATTGCCGCCGTGCGCGAGTTGGTAGAGGCCTAATGCCCGATCAGACTCCAAGTTCATCCTCTGATAAACTGCCTCAGAACACACCGTCGCGACTATTCCTAGAGTGGGAAAGTTATCGGCGTAAGCGGGCTATGGATGCGGCAAACTTGCTACCTATCCTTGGGCTAGTGCTGTTTTTCCTACCGCTGTTGGTTGCTTCTGGGCGGGACGCAATTTCGGCTTCTGGCGCGATGTTATATCTCTTTTCTGCTTGGTCTCTGTTGACAGGGTTGTCTTTCTGGTTGTCGCATCTCTTGCGTGCAAGGGGCGATGATCCGCAGCAAGCTCCCTCTTCAGATATTGATTTCGGGCAGGATAATGGTCAGCTTTAACATCCTCATTGCGGTCTGCTTGGCTTACGTGGTGTTCCTTTTTGGGATCGCCTTTTACGCCGACCGTCGGGCCGCGCAGGGGCGATTGAACTGGCTGCGATCGCCGCTGGTTTATACGCTTTCACTGTCAATCTATTGCACCGCTTGGACCTTTTATGGGGCGGTGGGCAACGCGGCACAATCGGGCTTGGAATATGTTACAATTTACCTTGGGCCGACGCTGGTTATGGTTGGCTGGTGGTGGCTGTTGCGTCGCCTCGTACGTATCGGCCGCGCCCAACGTATTACCTCAATCGCTGATCTGATTTCATCGCGGTTTGGTAAATCTAACCTGCTTGGTGTGCTTGTAACCCTGTTGGCGGTGGCAGGGACGACGCCTTATATCGCTCTGCAATTGCAATCCGTAACCCTTTCATTTTCAGTGTTTTCGCGTGATATGTCCGCAGGTTTCGCACAGGCAGATCTGGAGTCGACCGCGCTTTGGGTGGCCATCGGACTGACCTTGTTCACGGTGCTATTCGGCACACGTAACCTAGATGCAAATGAACGTCACCACGGCGTCGTCACGGCCATCGCCTTTGAGGCCATTGTTAAGCTGATTGCGCTTCTGTCCGTCGGTGCTTTTGTGGTCTGGGGTATCGCGAACGGCCCCACAGATATTCTCGCACGAATTGACGCGAGCCCAATCGCTGCCTGGGAAATTCATCCCGGGCGCTGGACTGCACTGATTTTTCTATCCGCCGCGGCCTTCCTGTGTCTGCCACGTATGTTTCAGGTCATGGTGGTTGAGAACGCGGACGAGAGAAATCTAGCTATGGCAGGCTGGGCCTTCCCCCTATACCTGATGTTGATGAGCCTCTTTGTCCTGCCCATCGCCGTGGTTGGCTTGGAGTTGATGCCCCGAGGCTCGAACCCCGACTTGTTTGTGCTGACACTCCCTCTGTCACAGGGAAAAGATGGGCTGGCTTTGCTCAGTTTCCTTGGTGGCTTTTCATCAGCAACCTCAATGGTGATCGTTGCTGCGATTGCCTTGTCGACCATGGTATCAAACCACATTGTGATGCCGATCTGGCTGTCATTGCGACCACCGGGGGCTACAGTCTCTGGCGATTTACGCCAAGTGGTGCTGACGGCGCGCCGCGTTTCGATCGCCGTGGTCGTGGCTTTGGGTTATGTCTATTATCGGATCTCGGGCGGGGGCGCGGCACTTGCCTCCATAGGGTTGATTTCATTCGTCGGTGTGTCGCAAATCTTGCCCGTTATGCTGGGTGGATTATTTTGGAGACGCGCGACCCGAATTGGTGCGGCGACAGGCCTGATCACGGGGTTTACCGTCTGGCTTTATACGCTGTTTTTACCGTCCATCGGCGGGGCTGGCGTTCTGTCGGATGCGGTGATGCAGCAAGGGCTACTGGGCTTTGGTATTCTGCGCCCGCAAGGATTGTTTGGTACCAGTGGTCTTGACCCAGTGGTACATGCGATCGTTTGGTCTACTATATTGAATTCACTTGCCTTTTTCTCTATTTCACTGCTTACATTTCCCAAGCCTCTAGAGCGTCTGCAGGGTGTGCAGTTCGTCAATGTGTTTGAACATAGTCAGGGGCCAAGCGGATGGACATCAGGTGGTGCAGGCGCCGAAGATCTATTGGTGATGTCACAGCGGATCCTTGGCGCACGACAGGCACAGAAACTGTTCGAAGCAGAGGCTCAAGCTCAAGGCAAGCTTGGACACTTACCCGACAGCTCGCCGGTGTTTTTAGAGCGACTAGAGCGCGAACTTGCGGGGTCAGTGGGTGCTGCCACGGCGCATGCGATGATCGGGCAAATTGCTGAAGGGGCTTCCGTTTCTGTGCAGGATTTGATGGCTGTGGCGGATGAAGCCGCGCAGATTATGGAATATTCCAGCCAACTTGAAGCAAAATCTGCTGAACTGGGCCGCACCGCAAAACAATTGTCAGAGGCCAATGACAAACTGATGCGGCTGTCTGTGCAAAAGGATGCGTTCCTATCCCAAATCAGTCATGAATTGCGCACGCCCATGACCTCGATACGGGCGTTTTCGGAAATTCTGCGCGATATGGATGCGTTAGAACCTGAAGATCAAACCCGTTATGCATCTATTATTCATGACGAGGCCCTGCGTCTGACGCGCCTTTTAGATGATCTACTGGACCTTGCGGTTCTGGAGAACGGTCAAGTTGCCTTGAATTTCGAAGAGGTGCGCTTGTCTGAGGTCTTGGATCGTTCGGTTGCTGCTGGGCTGGCCCCGCGGGCTGAGGAAAGCGACCTGCCGAGAATTCAGATTCAACGAGATCCGATATTGGAGGATATTCAGGTTGTTACAGATGGTGATCGCGTTAGCCAAGTCTTCATCAACTTGATCTCAAATGCCCGTAAATATTGTTCCGCCGCGCAACCTGTTTTGATGATTACTGTGACTGCACGTACGTCTGAAATTGTGATTGATTTCTGTGACAACGGTGATGGTATTCCTGTTCATCAGCAACCGCTGGTGTTTGAAAAATTTGCCCGCCTCACGGATCATGCTCGGGCAGGGGGGGCTGGGTTAGGCTTGGCAATTTGCCGCGAGATTATGAATAATCTTGGCGGTTCAGTGCGCTATTTATCAGGGCAACCTGGGGCCGCATTTCGAGTTGTTTTGCCCTTAAAGCCTGTCTCGGCGTAATTTTTGTGCTGATAATATTGACGGTTTTCCGCAATTTCGTAACCTTTTCGTAACCCTGTTTGCCGATGCTGTTCAGACACTCAGTAAGGGTTGGAAGATGTCTGAAGCGGCCAGCAAAGAAAAAGAAGACGCGATTTCGGTGATACGCAAAATGGCCTCGCGTAGGCTTGTGGGAACGGCAAGGCGCATGAACCCCGTGCTTGCGTTGAAGGCTGCCTTACCAAAAGCTGCGGAACTTGAATTGAATATGCGGCTGACGGTGAAGGAAGCGAAGGAAGGCGTGTTGGATACTCAGGCTATGATGGAAGCCATCCCTGAGGATTCCCTTGTGACGATTTTGGCTGCTAAAGACGGTGCACAGGGACTTGCGGGGTTTGATCCTCAGTTGTTGGCAGCACTTATAGAGATGCAGACTACGGGGCACGTCAGCACCGTACGAGCGGTTGTGCGTCCTTGGACGATCACCGATGGCCAGATGTGCGAACCCTTTATTGACCGGGTATTTGATGTTTTGGAAATGCTTCTGGATGCGGATGGCCGAGGCCCCTGGTTCTATGGCTATCGCTTTTTGCGCAAAGTGAATGATCGCCGAAAATTGGCGATGACACTGGAGGAAACCCGCTATCTATTTTACGCTTGTAAAGTCGAACTTGGGGATGGGGCAAAGACCGGCATGCTGTGGCTCGCCTTGCCCGATAGTGTGCGCAACGCAACGACGGATGGACAGGTCGGGCCTGAAAATGCAGACTGGCAAGGTGGGCTGCGTTCCGCAGTTTTGGGCAGCACCGTGCCGTTGAACGCAATACTTTACAAATCACACGTTCCTCTTTCCTGGGTGATGTCTTTGCAGGCGGGACAAATCATCAATGTTCCTGCCCAGCAAATTGACACGCTCAGTATCGTTGATAGCGGTGACAGGGTTGTGGGAACGGCAAAGCTGGGGCAGGCGTCAGGGCAGCGGGCAATACGAATTATGTCGAAGGGGTCAGAATCTGCGGGGGGGCTGGTTGCGTCGGGCAGTGCTGCAAAGCCAAGCGCCCCGCCTATAGCTGATCTTCCTAGCGGAATGCCGCCACCATTGCCTAGTGGGGTGCCAAGCGCCACTTCCGGGGATGGCGCGCTTTCAGAGCTGCCGGAAATGCCTGCAACAGGTGGGCTCCCCGATTTACCAAGTTTCCCAAATCTTCCTGCAGGTGGTGGTTTGCTAGATCTGCCGCCAATAGGGGGTGTTGGTGATTTGTCGGGGTTACCTGATCTGCCGGGCTTTCCGCCTCTGCCCTCATAAGATTATCCGCGGTCGGTGAAGTGGGGCTCAGCCTAGGATTACACCGACAACTACCATCATCAGGCCAATCCCAGACAATCCGAGGGCGCCGAGATTGACCGTTACAATTTTTTGTAACCGCTGGCGGAGTGCTTCATCATCTAACCCTGCTTTTCGCGCTTTCATTGCTTGTAGAATACACCAGATTATCCCGCAAAGGCCGAGGAAGGAAAGTGCGGCGCCAGGCCAGATCACAAAAGTCATATTTTGCTCCGTTTCAATGCAGTCTTCCCTCTACTGTGCCTTTACCATTTGCGCAACCTTGCTGGTCTGTGTGAGGACCTCTTGCGGTGGACGCCGTGGCGCGTTAATCAGAGGGCCTTAAACAAAGGACGCTGCAATGAACGATATGACTTCCGATTCGAGCTACCGTGTAACCGCGGATGAATTGCGCCAGTTTATTGAGCGTATTGAACGGCTTGAGGCTGAAAAGAAAGACATCGCCGAACAACAGAAAGAAGTGATGGCCGAAGCCAAAGGGCGCGGTTATGACACCAAAGTTCTGCGCAAAGTCATTGCGCTGCGTAAACGCGAACCTGATGATATTGCAGAAGAAGAAGCGGTTCTTGAGATGTATAAAGAAGCGCTTGGCATGGCGTGAACGCGGTTTGGGCCTGCCGGTTATGGCAGGATCATGTCCACGTCTGACATACTCATGATGCGGGAAATGTCTTCTTCATAAGCCCGCGTTGCGTCTTCCACCAATGCATTGCTCCAGTTTGGCATATCGATTTCCTGCTCAAGCGCGTCTGGTAAAGCGAATTTGTCCAAGAACGCAGCAGCGACGGCGCTTTGCTGCTCCTGTGCCATTGGCGCACGTGCAGTCATATAGGCCTGATAACGCTGAAGCCCGTCCGGAGACATTATTTCTGCTAGAATGTCATTTGCGGCCTGCAAAGCCGGGGCGTTGGCAGGCAGGCCAGCAATTGACAACATGACCTCCGACCAGATCAGCGGCGTGTCTTCTGAGCACCAAACAATCAACGGCACGTCTGGGCAGTTTTCGCGCAGTCGAAGAATTAACTCCGACCATTTCAGTTCTCGTGGATCAGCGGCAACAATCGCTTCATTGGTTGTTTTCGTTGTATTTTGCTTCAGAATATCTGGTACAAAAACTGCCGGATTACATATCGATAAATGAAGTTCTGAAGCCTCAGAAGGCAACAGATCAAGCAGGGCAGGAATACGTTTCTGCGCATGCGGATAAAGGAGGCCGTCTTCAACCGCAAACTTGGGAAAGCCGAGAAAGTTCGGAGAGGAAAGCACCAGGCGTTCTGGTGCATCGCCTTCAAGAATAGTGTCGAGAATCTCCTGACGTTGGTTCTGTGTCATGTCGACATCTTCGGCATAGGCCAGAACTTCGCGCAAATGGCGCCGATATTTCCCGGGGCCAGGAACGGAAATCCCGCTTTTCAGCAGCCGTTCCTTGTCTTTTAGCAATCCCCTTAGCAGATGGTCGCCATCTGTTGTATGCGCGCCAATATGAAAAGCAATTTTCATCTCTAACCTCGGGCCTCGTTATTATTGCGCCACCGAATAGCCGAAACTCTGCTGGCGTGGCGGTTGTTGCGGCAGTATAAGCACAGAAAATCGCGGGAAAACAGGTGGTGAAGCCTTGAATGACAAAACAAAGGGCCATGCCAAAGCAGAGTCAAAGGCTGTCTTGGGCGTGAGCCTGCGAAAATTCAGTGTTTCTATCTGGTCCCTCGGGGCATTTGGCATTGCATCATTGGTAATTTTACCTGTGTTGGCGGTGGTTTATCTGGCGTTTTTTCCGACAGAAAATATCTGGCCGCACCTGATGCGCACGACACTTCCGCGATATTTTAGCAATACGTTAGTTTTGATGCTGTCCGTTGGCGCGCTGGCGGGGGCGACGGGCGTTGGTGCAGCTTGGCTGATTGTTATGTACCGTTTTCCTGGTGCGCGCATATTGGAATGGCTGCTGTTTTTGCCGCTCGCGATACCGGCCTATGTCGGGGCCTACGCCTTGGTCGATTTCCTCGAATATTCCGGGCCGGTACAGACGATTTTGCGTGATGCATTCGGCTGGGCAACCTCGCGCGATTATTGGTTTCCTGATATTCGCTCACGCGGCGCGGCCATCATTGTGCTTGCTGGGGCGCTATACCCCTATGTTTACCTGCTGACACGTTCGGCCTTCCGGGAACAATCCGCCGCTGGCTATGATGTGGCACGCGCGCTTGGAATCGGCCCTTTTGCGCGATTTTTTCGACTTGGTCTACCGCTCGCGCGTCCTGCACTTGCCGCCAGTTGTGCCGTCGTCATGATGGAAACAGTTGCCGATTTTGGCACCGTCGAATATTTCGCCGTGCAAACACTGACGACAGGTATTTTCACGACTTGGCTTGAAAGCAATAACGCTGGTGGTGCTGCCCAGATAGCTGGTGTTATTCTGATGTTGGTTTTGCTGCTGTCTGGAACTGAACGTGCCAGCCGCCGCAAACATCGTTACCATAACCCGGCCCGCAATCCGCGCCCCGTGATCAAGACCAATCTTTCGGGCATCAAAGGTTGGTTGGCATTGGCGTTTTGCATGTTGCCTTTTTGCGTTGGATTTATACTACCGGCTGGGGTGATTTCGTGGCACAGCGCTAAAAATTATACTGTCTGGTTTGACAGCTCTCTGCTGAGCGCATTGTGGAACACCGTTTTCACGGGGCTTTCTGCAGGATTGATCACGATCACAGCCGCATTGTTCATGGTCTATGGCGTCCGCCTAAGTGGTAAGCGTTTGCCCCGCCTGCTGCTGCCGTTGACAACAATTGGCTATGCTGCACCTGGAGCGGTGTTGGCGGTTGGCATTCTAATTCCACTGGCTGCGTTCGATCACATTCTTGCGGATGGCATTCTGGCGCTGACGGGTTTTGAACCTGGTCTTCTTTTGACGGGCACCGCTGTAGCCCTGATCTTTGCCTATTGCGTGCGCTTCTTTGCAATTGCGCAGGGGGCGGCCGACACGGCGCTGGGCCGGATTGCACCCAGCTTGCCAATGGCCGCACGGTCGCTTGGGCGCACGGAAATCGGTGTGTTGCGAGACGTGCATACGCCATTGATCCGGGGGTCGGTGACCACAGCAATTTTATTGGTTTTTGTTGATTGCACCAAAGAATTGCCCGCAACCCTTCTGCTGCGGCCGTTTAATTTCAATACACTCGCAACTCGAGTCTATGAACAGGCATCGCTTGAGAACTTAGAGCAGGCCGCGCCCGCCGCGATGTTGGTTATTCTAACGGGCCTATGTGCGGTTCTAGTTCTTGCCCGCGCCAGCCGCTGAGCTGACAACACACACTGAGGGCCAGCACAGTTGAATGTGCAGGCCCGCCAGAAACTTGTGCCTTATCCGCGATGTGCCAGATGGATACCCGCAATTGTGCAACGCACGGACCCGCCTGCCATCTCAAGGGTCGGAATGCTCAGTGGAACCAACTTCGCATGCGTTTCTATTCGCTTGATCTGGCTTTGGTGCAACGCATCCATTGCTGTCTGTGACAAGGCGAGGATCGGCCCCTCTTTCCCCATCAGCTCAATCGCGTTACCGGCAAATTGTGCAATTTGTGCGGTGCTCAGGCTGATCACGTCGCGTCCGGAGGCTTCCAGTCGCGTGATCACTTCCTTGCGCCGGGCCGGATCCGTGATCATATCGGTGCCGATCAGTGCATAGTTTGTGCCAATGCACATTAACACATTGGTATGATAGATGGATTGCCCTGTTTCATCCGCGGCGGCGAAAACCATCGGTTCAAAATTGAAATGCGTGCAGAAACGTTCCAATGCGATTGGATTCGTTCGATCAGATTCAACTGCATAGGCCACGCGATCAATATGATCGAGCACCATTGCGCCGGTGCCTTCAAGGAATAATCCGTCAGGTTCCAGCCCAGAATAATCGATGATATCCTGTACCCGGTAATCTGTTTTCAGCAGCTCAATCACGTCCTGACGACGTTCCAAGCGGCGATTGGCTGCCTTCATCGGATAGATAGCAATGTGCCCACCTGCATGGGTGGAAAACCAGTTATTGGGGAAGACGCAATCTGGCGTTTCAGGATTATCCCCCTCAAACACATGCACCCGCACACCGTGGTCACACAGCACCTCAATGGCGGCGCTGTGTTCTTCATAAGCATGGCTGGCGTGATCGGTATTTGGCGCAACACTGGCCTGAAACGCGTTGTCTGCGGCTGTCTCGGTGTTCACCGTGAAATGATGCGGGCGCACCATCACAATGGCTCCGGGGGCCTGGACTGAAGGGCGGTTCACTTGCCTTCATCCTCCTGCGGAGTGGAGCGGATAACCATGCCAAACAAATCACGTGGGTCATCCGGATCAGCCAGCAAATCCAGTTGCTGGAATAGGTCTGTGCCTCCCAGTTGATCACGGACATAGCGCAGGGCCGAGAAATCTTCCGTTGCGAAACCAACGCCGTCAAACAGGGTGATCTGGCGATCGCTGGTGCGGCCCTTTTCCTGACCGGTGATGACTTTCCACATTTCAGTAACCGGGAAATCTTCCGGCATATTCTGGATTTCGCCTTCAATTCGGGTTTGAGGTGGATATTCCACAAACACGTCGGCACGTTTTAGGATATCGCTTTGCAACTCTGTCTTGCCAGGGCAGTCACCACCAATGGCATTGATGTGAATGCCAGCACCCACCATGTTATCGTTAAGAACGGTCGCGTTCTGTTTGTCAGCTGTACAAGTCGTGATGATATCGGCGCCTTGAACGGCTTCTTCCGCGCTTTTGCAAGGCTGCAATGTCAGGCCCCGACCTTCCAAATTGCGCACCAGCTTTGCAGTTGCGGCTGTGTCCACGTCATACAAGCGCAACGTATCAATGCCACAGATCACCTTCATCGCGAGGGCTTGGAATTCTGACTGTGCCCCATTGCCGATCATCGCCATGGTGCGTGCGTCTTTTGGGGCTAAATATTTCGCCACCACAGCCGAGGTCGCCGCCGTGCGCAATGCCGTCAAAACGGTCATCTCGGTCAGTAATACCGGATACCCCGTGTAAACATCCGCAAGCAAGCCAAAGGCCGTAACGGTTTGCAGTCCCTCTTTGGTGTTTTTTGGGTGCCCGTTTACATATTTGAAGCCGTATGTCGTGCCATCTGATGTTGGCATTAACTCAATCACACCCTCGGTTGAATGCGCGGCAACGCGTGGTGTTTTGTCAAACAGCTCCCACCGTCGGAAATCATCTTCGATATATGCGGCAATGCCGGACAGCATGTCCTCAATACCGATATGGTGGATCAGCCGCATCATGTTGTCGACACTGACAAAAGGTACAAATGCGCGTTCAGAGGGGGTAGGGGCGGACATCAGCTCATCCTTGTGATTACAATTTGCCCTAGTATCCACCCTACAGATTGCAGGTGATATATCAAATGTGCTTTATTTTTGATCTTATGGTGTGCATATTGCAGGCCTTAATTGCACATATTGTGATTTTTGGAGGCAAGATGAAGCAAATAGACGCTGCAAAACATATTTTTGACGATCATGATCGCATGTTGATCAGCCTGCTGCGGCAGGATGGGCGGGCGCCTGTCTCAAAGCTTGCGCAGATCATGGGGGTATCACGTGGAACGGTGCAGACCCGTATGGACCGCCTGCTGGAAACTGGGGCGTTGCTTGGCTTCACGGCGCGTGTACGCGAGGATTATGACCAGAGTGCGATCCAAGCGGTCATGATGATTGAGGTCATGGGGAAAAACACTTCGCAGGTGATCCGTAGGTTGCGTGGTCTGCCGGAACTTCAGGTGCTGCATACCACTAGTGGAAAATGGGATCTAATTGCAGATCTGCGGGTTGAAACGTTGCAAGAGTTCGACCGTGTCTTGCGCGAGGTGCGTTTGATTGACGGGGTGATGAACAGCGAAACCAGCATATTACTTTCAAGCGTTTGAGGGGCGGTTTTACGCTGAAAATAAACGACCGCCCCCTTTCAGAGGCGATCGTTTTCGTTTCAAATATTTGCTGCAAACGGCTGGGTTATTCAGCAGTCAGCAAGCGTGGTGATTTGCCTGAAAGTTGACGCGTTTCTGGCGCCAAAATTTGTAAATCGAGTTTGTCGTTCTTAACACCGACCCGCACCACTCCACCTTTGGCAAGGGAGCCGAACAAAAGCTCTTCCGCCAACGGCTTCTTGATATGCTCTTGGATCACACGGCCAAGCGGACGCGCCCCCATCTTCTCGTCATAGCCTCGTTCACCAAGCCATTCTGCAGCAGGGCGGCTTAGTTCAAAGGTTACATTCCGATCCATCAGCTGCGCTTCGAGTTGCAACACGAATTTCTCAACAACTTGCAAGATCACGTCACGGCCAAGCGGTGCAAAGCTGACAACCGCATCAAGGCGATTGCGGAACTCTGGTGAGAAAGTGCGTTCAACGGCGGCTGTATCTTCACCTTCGCGGCGATCACGGCCAAAACCAACGGCTTCTTTAGCTTGCTCTGATGCACCGGCATTTGAGGTCATGATCAAGATTACATTGCGGAAATCCACAGTGCGCCCATTGTGATCTGTCAGCTGGCCATTATCCATCACTTGCAACAGAATGTTAAACACGTCGGGGTGGGCTTTTTCGATCTCATCCAGAAGCAACACGCAATGTGGGTGCTGATCAACGCCATCGGTTAGCAATCCGCCCTGATCAAATCCAACATAGCCGGGAGGCGCGCCAATCAGGCGAGATATCGCGTGTTTCTCCATGTATTCGGACATATCAAAGCGCAACATTTCCACGCCCAATGTGCTTGAAAGTTGCTTGGCAACCTCGGTTTTGCCGACGCCGGTTGGTCCAGTGAACAGGTAGTTCCCAATGGGTTTTTCCGGTTCACGCAGACCTGCGCGGGCGAGTTTGATCGCGCTGGAAAGTGCTTCGATTGCGGTATCTTGGCCAAAAACAACGCGTTTCAGAGACTTCTCAAGATCGCGCAGAACTTCGGCGTCATTTTTAGATACATTCTTCGCAGGAATGCGGGCGATCTTGGCAACAACGGCCTCGATTTCCTTGGTGCCGATGGTCTTACGGCGTTTGCTTTCGATCACAAGATGTTGGGCGGCGCCCGCTTCATCAATCACATCAATTGCCTTATCCGGCAGCTTGCGATCCGTGATGTAACGCGCAGAGAGTTCGACAGCAGATTTGATTGCATCCAGCGTATAGCGGATATCGTGGTGTTCCTCAAAATAGGGCTTCAACCCCTTCAGGATCTTGATTGAGTCGGCAACGTTGGGTTCGTTCACGTCGATCTTTTGGAAACGACGTGCCAAGGCGCGATCTTTTTCAAAATGCTGACGGAATTCCTTATAGGTCGTGGATCCCATGCAGCGCAGCTTGCCGCCCTGAAGCGCCGGCTTCAGCAAATTGGAGGCATCCATAGCGCCACCAGAGGTCGCACCCGCACCAATGATCGTGTGAATCTCATCGATAAACAGCACAGCATTTGGGTGTTCTTCCAGTTCCGTCATCACGGCTTTTAGGCGTTCTTCAAAATCGCCGCGGTAGCGTGTGCCGGCCAAAAGTGAACCCATATCAAGTGAGTAGATTGTTGTTTCTGAAAGGATCTCGGGTGTTTCACCCTGCACGATTTTGCGCGCAAGTCCCTCGGCGATAGCCGTTTTGCCGACGCCAGGATCACCAACCAGAAGCGGGTTGTTTTTACGACGGCGACACAGCACTTGAATACAGCGTTCAACTTCATGTGCACGCCCAATCAAAGGGTCTACGTCACCCTCGACCGCTTTTTGGTTTAGATCCACGCAGTATTTACCAAGCGCGGTTTCTTTTTCTTCCACTTCCGTGCCAGAGAAACCATCGCCATCTTCACTGGGCATGCTTGCCCCGGTCAGAGGGCGATCTTCGCTATACTCTGGATCTTTTGCAAGGCCGTGTGCCATGAAATTCACCGCATCATATCGGCTCATATCCTGTGCCTGTAGGAAATATACGGCGTTGCTTTCACGTTCCGCAAAGATCGCGACAAGCACATTTGCACCTGTCACCTCAGTGCGACCTGATGATTGCACATGGATCGCAGCACGCTGGATTACGCGCTGGAAGGCGGCGGTAGGGACCGCTTCAGACCCTTCCGTCTCGGTGATTAAACTGGTCAGTTCTTCGTCAATGAAGTCCTGAAGCTGGCCGCGAAGAACATCCAAGTCCACCTCGCAGGCCTGCATGACTTGCGCCGCATCTGGTTCTTCAATCAACGCCAGAAGCAAATGTTCTAGCGTGGCGAATTCGTGTTGGCGCGCATTGGCAAGCGCCAAAGCTGCGTGGATCGACTGCTCAAGTGTCGCTGAAAATGAAGGCATGGCGATAGACTCCTTATCCTTCTGGCCGTAGGGGGCGCGGCAGTGATCTGACGACGCTTCCCTTTAGCGTGACTGCTCTATGTTAAAGTTCGGTTGTGAGAGCGGCCGATTCAAGTGCTTTTTCTTCAAATCGCATCACAATCCCCGGATTAGTTGTGGATTTCTCCAAATTGGGCGGAAAGTTTGCACGGTTTTGTGCCTAAATTGGCGTGATACAGCCTAGGCGTGTGTTTAGAAGTTATCTTTTTGCTTACGGATTGCTGCAAAAACCGAAACGGTTTCGGCATCTTTACCCAAGCCTGCCGCTGTTTTTAGGGCAGTTAGGTGGCACCGCATGAAGGGGTTAGTTTCCAATTCGAGCGCCAATTCCGAAATTCCCGTTGGTTGCCCTTTGGCCCGTTTGGCCACGTTGTTTTCTATCCGAGCCTGTACCGCTGGATTGTCTCCATCAACCGTCGTTGCAAATGCGCCGTTTCCTTGACTGTATTCATGTCCAGAGTACACGATCGTATCGCTTGGCAGTGCTGCCAGTTTCTGTAGGCTCTCAAACATCATCTCAGGGCTACCCTCAAACAGGCGACCGCAGCCAAAAGCCATCAGGCTGTCCCCGGTAAACGCTGCTTTCTCATCCGGCAGGTGAAAGGCAATATGACCAACCGTATGGCCCGACACATCCAGTACAGAACAAGCCGTGCCCGCCACCGTAAACTGATCACCCTCGGTGACCTCATGATCAAGCGGTGGAAGGCGATACGCATCAGCCTTGGCGCCGATCACTTGCGCTCCGCTTTCGCGCTGTAACTCAAGCACTCCGTCAATATGGTCGTCATGGTGATGGGTCAGCAAAATTTGCGTTAAGGTCCAGCCTCGGGAGGCCAAAGCTGCCTTCACGGGTGCTGCGTCAGGGGCGTCCACCAAGGCGGTCTCGCCGGTGTCGGAATTGTGGATCAGAAAGAAATAATTATCGGCAAGGGCGGGTAGGGTGACGATTTCCAGGGGCATTGCGGATCCTTCGCATCAAAGACGTTACTCCAAGACTTGCCCAATTCCCCAGAAGGCGCAATAGATAGCAGGCGCAATCGTTGGAATCCGCAAAAGGAATCTCCCATGAAGAAACCTCTGGTGATGCCAGATAGTCCATATCTAAAAGATCGAGGAAGCGACGGCCGCCTGCATGCGCCTTCTGCGGAACGTAACCTTGATCCGATCAAAGACGTATTGGCAAAGATCCTACCCGTAAAGGGCGATGTGTTGGAACTGGCCAGCGGCACGGGGCAACATATCGTGGCCTTCGCCGCGCAGTGGCCCGGGTTGAATTGGCAACCCAGCGATGTGGATGCAGAGCGTCTGAGCAGTGTGCAGGCTTGGGCAGGGCAATTAAACCTTCCAAACTTGCGCAAGGTGCAAAGATTGGATGCGGTGTCTGGTTGGGCAGATCACAGTCAAAAATATGACTTTATATATGTCGTCAATTTGTTGCATCTTATCTCGAGCTCTGACGCCGCCTGTGTTGTTTCAGGCATGGCAAATGCGCTGAACCCTGGTGGGCAGGTGATGGTCTACGGCCCCTTTCTCGATCGGGGTCAGTTTCGCAGTGAAGGTGACGCGACATTCCATGCCAACCTGATCTCACAAGATCCTGAGATCGGCTATAAAGACGCGGATTGGGTGCAGGATCAATTCGAACTGGCGGGTTTGGAAAACGCCAAAGGAATTAAAATGCCTGCAAATAACCTCATCCTACATGCCCGACTTGTGGGTTGAAGTCTTTCTGGCAATCCCTGACCTATACGCTAAGCTCACGACCACTATCTCGCTGTAAAGGGTTCCCATGCATCTCGACGTTCTTGATCTGAGAGAGTTTTACTACCGTAGCCTCCTAGGGCGTGCGGCACAAAAGGGGGTGCGCGACCGCGTTGTTCAGCTCTGGTCGCCGCAAGATGTCCAAGGTCAAAGCGTTGTTGGTTTCGGGTTCGCTGTGCCGTTGCTGCGTCCTTATCTGAGCACCGCGCGCCGGGTGGTGGGGCTTATGCCCGCGCAACAGGGCGTCATGTCTTGGCCCGCGGGCGAGGCCAATGTCGCTGTGCTGGCTGAGGAAACCATGTGGCCACTTGAAACCGGTTCTGTTGACCGTCTGATCGTGATGCATGGGTTGGAAACATCTGATCGGCCCAAAACCCTGCTTGATGAATGCTGGCGTGTGTTGGGGCCGGGGGGCAAGGCGATCTTTATTGTACCCAACCGTGCGGGTCTTTGGGCGCGGCGCGATGGTACGCCCTTTGGTTTTGGTCGCCCCTATAGCACCAGTCAGCTAGAGGCCCAGTTGAAAGCACATGATTTTATTCCGGGTCGTCACCTCTCAGCCCTCTTCGCCCCGCCCAGTGACAAACGATTCTGGCTACGCAGTACCTCGTTCTGGGAACGCTTTGGCCGTGCCGCCCCTTGGCTGGCTGGAGGCGTGTTGCTGGTTGAGGTGAAAAAACAAGTCCTTGCCCCCCGCCCCCCGGGCCTTGTTAGCCGCGCCCGTAAACCCCTGCGCGTGCTTGAAGGCCTCGTTGCGCCAGAGGTCAAACCTATTGGGCGCTCTAAACGAAGATCTCTGCAGAGGTGAATGATTTGCCTAGTAAGGCCGTTCGAGCGGGTCAGGGTCAAAAGTAAGAAATGCGGCTATTCAATGCATCTACGGCGTCAAGACTTGGAAAACGACAGTTTTCATTTTGACAGGCCTTCCATAATTTTGCCTACGGGTATTTGAGGTGCCGTTATGAAGTTCGATTTTCCACGAACAGTTCGAACGTGAAGGGGGAATCGTTGGGGGGGCTGTCAATGAATTCGCCGACCGAGCCGTCGAAATATGCTGACAAACCGTCGCACCCTTACCCAAGACACAACTTTTCTTGCTAAAAAGTAAACGCTTCATGTCAACAGATAGCGCAAACCCTGTTGCGACAACGGGTCGCCTCTGTTACATCGACATCGATTTCGTGCGCAGGGACCCCGGCGCGCTTCACGCTGCTTGTTTGTCGTCCGGCCCGGATGGCACAAGCTTATGACATCGGAAGGGTGGACGTGTCTGAATCTGCTTCTGTATCCACTGGCATTGCTAACCGCTATGCCACGGCCATTTTTGAACTGGCCAATGAAAGCAAGAAACTCAAGCCGCTGGAAAGCGATCTTGATGCGCTAAGCGTGCTTCTTGCAGAAAACGGCGAATTCGCCGATCTAATCAATTCGCCGGTTTATACCCGCGAAGAGCAGGGCGCCGCTGTCGGCGCCATCGCTAAAACAATGAAACTCTCGCCTGCAGTTGCGAATGCGTTGAGCCTGATGGCCAGCAAACGTCGCCTGTTTGTGCTTCCTCACCTGATCTCCGCCCTGCGCGGTATGATTTCTGAGGAAAAAGGCGAAGTGACTGCGGATGTAACCAGCGCCAAGGCGCTGACCAAAGCCCAGTCAGAAAAACTTGCCAAAGTGCTTAAGGGCACAACTGGCAAAGACGTAATAGTCAACGCGACCGTGGATGAAGCTCTCATCGGCGGTCTTGTTATTAAAGTGGGTTCGCAGATGATCGATAGCTCGATTGCCTCCAAACTTGCAGCACTCCAGAATTCAATGAAAGAGGTCGGATAATGGGAATCCAGGCAGCCGAAATCTCTGCGATCCTTAAGGAGCAGATCAAAAACTTTGGCCAAGACGCCGAAGTTGCCGAGGTGGGCCGTGTGCTCTCCGTTGGTGACGGTATTGCGCGTGTTCACGGGTTGGATAACATCCAAGCCGGTGAAATGGTCGAATTCCCTGGTGGGATCCGCGGCATGGCGCTGAACCTTGAGACTGACAACGTTGGTGTTGTTATCTTCGGTTCTGACCGTGACATTAAAGAAGGCGACACAGTTAAGCGTACAAACGCGATTGTGGACGTTCCAACTGGTGACGCATTGCTTGGTCGCGTTGTTGACGGTCTGGGTAACCCGATCGATGGCAAAGGCCCAATCGAAACAACCACCCGTGCCGTTGCTGACCAAAAAGCACCTGGCATTATTCCACGTAAATCAGTTCACGAGCCAATGGCGACTGGTCTGAAATCCGTTGATGCGATGATCCCTGTTGGCCGTGGCCAGCGCGAATTGATCATTGGTGACCGTCAGACTGGTAAAACAGCGATTGCTCTTGATGCGATCCTGAACCAGAAGTCTTACAACGAAGCCGCTGGCGACGATGAAAGCAAGAAACTTTACTGTATCTATGTTGCGATTGGCCAAAAGCGCTCAACCGTTGCACAGTTGGTGAAGAAGCTCGAAGAGTCCGGTGCGATTGAATACACAACTGTTGTTGCTGCGACCGCTTCTGATCCTGCGCCTATGCAGTTCCTCGCGCCTTATGCTGCGACTTCCATGGCGGAACACTTTCGCGACAATGGCCGTCACGCTCTGATCATTTATGATGACCTTTCCAAGCAAGCGGTTTCTTATCGTCAGATGTCACTTCTTCTGCGTCGTCCACCCGGACGTGAAGCATACCCAGGTGACGTGTTCTATCTTCACTCCAGACTTCTGGAACGTTCTTCAAAACTGAACGAAGATAACGGTTCCGGTTCCTTGACTGCTCTGCCAGTTATTGAAACTCAAGGTGGCGACGTTTCGGCGTTTATTCCTACCAACGTGATTTCCATCACCGACGGTCAGATCTTCCTTGAAACCGAATTGTTCTACCAAGGCATCCGTCCTGCTGTGAACACCGGTCTTTCTGTTTCCCGTGTTGGGTCTTCTGCGCAAACCAAAGCTATGTCCTCTGTGGCTGGCCCGGTTAAACTGTCGCTGGCTCAGTATCGTGAGATGGCAGCGTTTGCTCAGTTTGGTTCTGACCTTGATGCCGCAACCCAGCAGCTGCTGGCACGTGGTGCGCGTCTGACTGAGCTGATGAAACAGCCACAGTACTCACCGCTGACCAACTCTGAAATCGTTTGCGTCATCTATGCAGGCACCAACGGTTACCTCGACAAAATCGAAGTTTCCGATGTTGGCCGCTACGAAACAGGCATGCTGAACCACTTGCGTTCTAAGCACGCTGATCTTCTGGCAGACATCACTGACAATGACCGTAAGGTTAAAGGTGAGTTGGCCGATAAGATCAAAGCAGCGCTGGACGAATTCGCCGCTGATTTCGCTTAACCCGGGACTGGATATTTAAATGCCAAACCTGAAGGACCTTAAAAATCGGATCGGGAGTGTCAAGAACACTCGTAAGATCACGAAGGCTATGCAAATGGTCGCCGCAGCTAAGCTGCGGCGGGCGCAGGAAGCAGCCGAAGCAGGTCGTCCCTATGCAGATCGCATGAATGCGGTTCTGGGTGGGTTGGCGGCCTCGGTCGGCGGATCAGATTCTGCACCTAAATTGCTTTCGGGCACTGGTGCAGATCAGGTTCATCTTCTGGTGGTCATGACTTCTGAACGTGGCCTTTGTGGCGGCTTCAACTCATCCATCGTTAAATTGGCGCGTGCGCATGCTCAAGAGCTGCTCGCCGCTGGTAAGACTGTAAAGATGCTGACTGTAGGCAAAAAAGGCCGTGAACAGCTGAAGCGCGATTTTGAAAGCGTAATGATCGACCATGTTGACCTCTCTGCGGTCAAAAAACTGGGTTATGCCAATGCGCATGACATTGCCAAAGACGTTCTAAGCCGTTTCGACGGTGGTGAATTTGACGTGGCAACGATCTTCTACAACCGCTTCCAATCCGTGATCAGCCAGATCCCGACCGCAAGCCAAATCATCCCTGCTTCTTTCGAAGCATCGGGTGAAGAAGCAACGCTCTATGATTACGAGCCTGAAGAAGAGGCGATCCTTGCGGATCTGCTGCCGCGCGGCGTTGCCACGCAAATCTTCGCGGCTCTGCTTGAAAACGGTGCCAGCGAACAAGGTGCGCGTATGTCCGCTATGGATAACGCTACTCGCAACGCTGGTGACATGATCGACAAACTGACGATCAAGTATAACCGTTCGCGTCAGGCAGTGATCACAAATGAGCTAATTGAAATTATTTCGGGCGCGGAAGCGCTCTAGAGATCGGAGACGACGACATGGCAAATGCAAAAGGCAAAATCACTCAAGTGATTGGCGCCGTTGTAGACGTTCAGTTTGAAGATGACCTTCCGGCCATCCTCAACGCGCTGAACACCACAAACAACGGTAAGAAACTGGTTCTGGAAGTTGCCCAGCACCTTGGCGAAAACACTGTTCGCACCATTGCGATGGACGGGACCGAAGGTCTTGTTCGCGGCACTGCTGTAGAAGATACAGGCGGACCTATCTCCGTACCAGTTGGTCCGGGCACTTTGGGCCGCATCCTGAACGTGACAGGCGACCCTGTTGATGAGCAGGGCCCAGTTGTTGCAACTGGTACCCGTGCGATTCACGGCGACGCACCAGCGTTTGACGAGCAGTCCACCGAAACTGAAATCCTGACCACAGGTATTAAAGTTATCGATCTTCTCGCCCCTTACACCAAAGGTGGTAAAATTGGTCTCTTCGGCGGTGCTGGTGTTGGCAAAACCGTTTTGATCATGGAACTGATCAACAACATTGCGAAGGTGCACTCCGGTGTGTCCGTATTCGCGGGTGTTGGTGAGCGTACACGTGAAGGCAACGACCTTTACCACGAGATGATTGAATCTGGCGTTATCGTTCCTGATAACCTCGAAGAATCCAAAATTGCGCTGGTTTACGGCCAAATGAACGAGCCTCCCGGTGCGCGTATGCGTGTTGCTCTCTCCGGCTTGACACTGGCTGAGCAATTCCGTGATGAATCCGGTTCTGACGTTCTGTTCTTCGTGGACAACATCTTCCGCTTCACACAGGCTGGTTCCGAGGTGTCCGCACTTCTGGGTCGTATTCCTTCCGCTGTGGGCTATCAGCCAACACTCGCAACCGACATGGGTGCGATGCAGGAACGGATTTCATCCACTAAGTCAGGCTCCATTACGTCCGTTCAGGCCGTATATGTTCCTGCGGATGACCTTACTGACCCTGCGCCAGCGACTTCATTTGCTCACCTTGATGCGACCACGGTTCTTGACCGTTCCATCTCGGAAAAAGGCATCTACCCAGCTGTGGATCCACTTGGTTCCACATCACGTCTTCTGGACCCACTGATCATTGGTGAAGAGCACTATAAAGTTGCCACCGACGTTCAGCAGATCCTTCAGCGTTACAAATCCCTGCAAGATATCATCGCGATTCTTGGCATGGACGAGCTGTCAGAAGAAGACAAACTGGCAGTTGCCCGTGCGCGTAAGATTGAACGTTTCTTGTCACAACCGTTTGACGTTGCGAAAGTATTCACCGGTGCCGATGGCAAACAGGTGAAACTGGAAGACACAATCGCGTCGTTCAAAGCTGTTGTAGCTGGTGAATACGATCACCTTCCAGAGGGCGCCTTCTACATGGTTGGCGGCATCGACGAAGTGATCGCTAAAGCCGAAAAAATGGCAGCTGACGCCGCTTAAGGAGAGTGCCTGATGGCCGATACAATGCAATTTGATCTGGTCTCGCCGGAAAAGAACCTTGCTTCACTGCAAGTGACTGAAGTTCATATTCCGGGCACCGAGGGCGACCTCACCGCGATGGCCGATCACGCCCCGCTGATCACAACAATCCGTCCAGGCATCCTCAAGGTGCTTGGCGGTGGTGAAACGCTGGAATTCGCCGTAACTGGTGGCTTTGCCGAAGTATCTGCTAGTGCAACCTCTGTGCTGGCGGAACAGGCTGTGCCTGCATCTGAGATGACACATGAGCTGCTTGCAGCTCTGGTGTCTGAAGCCACTGAGGCGCGTGATACTGCAACTGACGCGATGCGTGACGTTGCTGATAAACGCCTGAACGATTTGATCGCTATGGGCACTCAGCTTGGTCTGAACGCCTGATCGGTTGACTTCAAGTCAAGATTAAAGAAGAATTAGAAAGCCCTGCCTGACGGCGGGGCTTTTTTATACCATATTGAATGTTTTTGAGTGTAGCTTTTAGCATTCAGTGCCGACATAGGTTTTAGTATATGTTGAAAATGGAAAGCCATGTTGTTGGCGTCGAAAACGGTGAACAAACGATGTTCTCTGATTTTGAGGACGATGGCGATATGTGGGCAGGCAAAGGCCCCCGCCAAAGCCGCCAGATAATCGTTTTTTCAGAAGAATTTTCCAAGCGACCGGTTGTTCAGGTTAGCCTATCCATGTGGGATATTGACCATCACAACAATATGCGCGGCGATCTCCAGGCTGAAAATGTAACCACCACTGGGTTCGACCTCGTGTTCCGCACCTGGAGTGACTCGCGCGTCGCCCGTATCCGCGCCTCTTGGATGGCCATCGGCCCGCTTCAACATAAGGACGGTTGGGAACTGTATTGACGATAGCCTTGGCCATCTGGATCGGTTGCTCAGCACCAATTAGGCCCAGACACAAATAGGCCAGCGCAAATTAATGCGCTGGCCTATTTTTCTTTTAGGTAGAAACCTTATTCGTCTGTGGAATAAAGCCCTTCATAAATGGGTCCCAAAGCCTTGTGGCTGAACAGGGACGACACGGAAGTTCCGCTCCAGGTGTTCAGGATCGCTTGGGCAAACATTGGTGCGGTTGGTACGATGCGAATATTGGGCGCATTCAGAACTTGTTCTGTTGCTTCAATAGTGTCTGTGATCACGAGGTTCTTCATTACAGATTTTGAAATCCGATCCACAGCCGGGCCGGACAGGACACCGTGGGTGATATAGGAATGTACTTCCTTCGCACCGTTCTCCATCAGAACTTCAGCCGCTTTACACAGGGTGCCTGCGGTATCCACGATGTCATCGATGATTAGGCAGACTTTGTCTTTCACATCGCCAATAACGGTCATTTCCGCAACTTCGCCGGGCTTGCCACGACGTTTGTCAACGATTGACAGCGGCGCACCAATGCGCTGCGCCAGATCGCGGGCACGGGCCACGCCACCAACATCGGGGGACACAACCATGATGTCGTCCAGTTGATCTTTAAAGTGATGCTTCACATCCAGCGCATAGATTGGCGACGCATAAAGGTTATCCACCGGAATATCGAAGAAACCCTGGATTTGGGTTGCGTGCAGATCCAACGTTAGGATGCGTTCGACACCGGCCTCAACCAGCATATTCGCTACCAGTTTTGCGGTGATTGGCGTGCGGGCTTTGGCGCGGCGATCTTGGCGGGCATAGCCGAAATATGGGATCACTGCTGTGATACGTGCAGCGGATGAACGACGCAGCGCGTCTGCGATGATCAGCAGTTCCATAAGGTTGTCGTTGGCGGGGTTTGACGTCGGTTGGATAATATACATATCCTCGCCGCGGACGTTTTCGTAGACTTCGACGAAGATCTCGCCATCGTTAAAACGTTCAACGCGAGCGTCGACCAATCCAACGTTCATGCCGCGATGCATGGACATGCGGCGGGCAACTGCTTTGGCAAGGGATTGGTTGGCGTTACCTGAGATAAGTTTTGGCTCGGAGGGTGTAGGCATGATGAGGTCCTGAGGTTGGCGCAGAGCGTAACAGAATCGTGACGTGACACCGCTTACCACCCGGCTAGGTTCAAAGAAAGAAAAGACCGCGTATTCTGCGTGATCAAACAGGAGAGATGGCTGAAATGGCCCATATTGATTATTATTTCGCAACAATTTCCCCCTTTACCTACCATGCGGGGCAGAGGCTTGAGGCGATTGCAGCAAAGCACGGCGTGTCTGTGACCTACAAGCCGCTCGACATTATGGCGCTGTTTGCACGTACGGGCGGGGTCGCACCGAAAGAACGTCACCCTAATCGGATGGATTATCGCGCGCAGGAGTTGCAGCGTGCAGCGAAAAAGTCGGGCCTTGCGATGAACCAACAGCCAGCGCATTTTCCCACCAATATGGCACCGTCTTCCTACGCAATCATTGCCGCGCAAAATGTGGGTGGTGGCGATATGGGTAAGCTTGTACATTCCGTTCTTCGGGCGTGTTGGGCGGAAGAAAAGAACGTCGCCGACGAAGAGGTGATCAAAGCATGCCTTGATGGCGCCGGCTTTGACGCTGCACTTGCCGATACGGGCTTGCTTGCCGGCGCGGAAACCTATGCGCGTAACCTCGAGGAAGCTGTCAACGCTGGCGTCTTTGGTGCACCGTTTTATGTGGTGGATGACGGGACGTTATTCTGGGGTCACGACAAATTGGAAGACCTCGATCTTCACCTCGCTGGTAAACTCTGACATCACGGACCGGAAACCAATAAGGGGCCCGGCCCATGACTTCTCCCATAATACCGCAAGCACATGCATATTCGCGTGAATGGGGGGGGCGGAAACCCGCGTGAGGCCTTGCTTCTGCATTGTATCAACGCCCATTCTGGTGCCTGGAAGGGCTTGGCTGCACTGTTAGAAAATGACCTGCATATGGTTGCTGTGGATCACCCCGGTCATGGCAGATCTCCCGCGTGGGACGAGCGCCGTTTCCTGCATGATCAAGCCACAGAATTTGCGCGTGATGCTTTGCCAGCGGGCACCACCCAAGTTGATCTCGTTGGGCATTCCTTTGGAGGAAGCGTTGCCCTGCGCCTGGCGTTGGAAAATCCGGCCCGGGTGCGCAGCCTGACTCTGATAGAACCGGTGCTGTTTAGCACCTTGAAAGGCACGCAGGAATATGGCGATTTACTCGCTCAAGCTGCCCCTTTGAAAGCCCTCATTGACAGCGGTCAGCGCGAAGAAGCGTCCCGCGCTTTCACGGACCTTTGGGGAAATGGCACCTCTTGGGCGGATCTGCCCGATAATCAACGCGCCTATATCACGCAATGCATCCACTTGATCCCGGCGTCATGGCCAACGCTCCATTTTGATGCAGATGGACATTTCTCGCCTGATCGTCTCGCCACGTTGCAATGCCCCGTGCAGATCATCCGTGGGGATCAATCCCCCAAGGACATC
>Ga0209395_1001054_pt1 | contig 39615 bp, 39 predicted proteins | sample GOMGulsemesocosm_3_FD_184635 | JGI IMG/M metagenome (GOLD analysis project Ga0209395, IMG submission 184635) | Methane-oxidizing microbial communities from mesocosms in the Gulf of Mexico - GOM9D Gulf of Mexico (SPAdes) (version 2) | ecosystem: Environmental > Aquatic > Marine > Cold seeps...
CAAGCCAAAGCAGCATGACACTCACCCCCTTGTATAGTGCTTTGTTAGAAGTGTTTGCAAGCAGTAAATTAGTGTGTGATGAAAGGACTCCAAAAGAAAAAGTACAAGAGGAACTGTTTCCTCTTGCGTGTGATTTTGCTGGCAAAGCAAATGATTTATATGACGGCATAAGTAACTTAGCAACAGGTAAAGACGGTTATATTACCCAAGGTGTTGATCTGGTAACCGCGACAATTTCGAAGATAAAAGAAAAAATTGTGGCATATATTGATGTGTTGAAAGTAGGTGAAGCATGCAGTGCTTTTCTTGATCGTGTTTGTCAGGAAATATTTAAGCTTATTCCTGAAGCGGTAAAAAAAGTCATTGGCGCCATTGCACCAGGTATTGGTGACCTTAAAGATGCCACCATGGAGGTGATTAATGCGTTAGATAAAGTCTTTATACGCATTAAAACAGAGCGACTATCCGATTTAGCCAAATTTCCTGTGGCGGGTGATGTAATTGAACGCATTCGATCAGAAATTGCCAGTGTTGCGATTGAATCAGGTGGTAGGGCTCTATTTAGCACAGTAAAAGGGGCTGCTGCTATTGCAACTGCAGGTGGATCGGCCGCTATTTCGGCAATTGTGACTGCTGTTGTTGAATTGTTTTTGTTCTTTAAAGGCATTATTGATAAAGAAAAAATGCGTGAAAAGTTCAGAATGTATGTGATTGATTGCAATAAAATGAAGAGCAAACCTTTAACTGATCAAACCTTTAGAGTTTGGTTCAGAAAAGCCATTACCGATATGCCTGTCTTAGCGTCCTATGTTGTGTGCATGCCATCTTTTGGCTCCCCTTATAACTTCATAAATCTGATAGAAGCTAAAAAGGCGAAACCTACCCGAGCGATGAAAATGGGATACTCCATTAAAAAAGCCAAAGCTTGGGTAAGGCGTAAAAAAGTGGGTAACTTTGGCGAGTATTGTCAGAAATCAACCTATAGTGCCTATCGTGATTTACAGTCTGAAGCTAAGACATTTATTTCAGAGGGCATTCAGATTACCAGTACCAAACCTGGTGCTATGCAAGCCTTGAATGCGGCAAGAGGTGAAACTAATTTTATACCTGGCACTGACCAAGAGGCATTTGAAGCCGCCGTTAAAAAAATTAACCGTGATAACCTAAAAAATGGTACTAGCTTTAAAAAATTCATGGGCTCCCAAATTAAAGGTATTCCCGGAAAATTAGCGGGTGCAGTAGCGGAAGGGGTCGGTGACTTACTTGTTCCTGAATAGACATTTATATATAGCGTAAAAAAGCCTGATTTTGAACAGACCTCCAATAGTTGGACATCCAATTACTGGGGGTCTTTTTATGTCAAAATATAGTCGTGAGTCTAAATTCAATATTTTTAAAGGTGCACCATAGAATCAAAAACATGCATCTATTACAGGCTACTCTGCCTCTGTTGATGACATGTTTGAGGGAAGAGAGCGGTGAAAAAAGCAAAAAAGCTATTAGAGTGTTTATTAATTGAAATAACACAGCATGAAACACACGAGCTAAATGTTCAATATCTGAGCCATAAAGTGGGGCTGTCTCGTTGGCAATTACAACGTACCTTTAAAGCCTTAACAGGGCTCAGTTTGATTGAGTATTTACGAGAGCATCGTATTTGTGTTGGTGCAAAATTACTGCTTAACACCAAACAAGGTGTGCTTGATGTGGCTTTCGCTTCTGGTTTTTCCAGTCAGGCCGCATTCTCTCGTGCTTTTAAAACTCGTTTTTGTATGACCCCCATTCAATATCGCCAACGTGCAATTAAAGATGACTTTACCTTTAACTTATTTATTCCTGCTAATGTTGAATGGAGCAAGGCAATGACGATTAGAATTGAGAAAAAAAGCGCAATGGTTTTAGAAGGGCGCTTTGGTTATTTCAATGGATATGACAGCCAGTTTGCCAATAACTTAGATGTCATACCGAGTTTATGGGAGTCTCTGATGCAAGATTCACTGTTTAAAAATAATCCCTGTCTATCAGGGTATGGCTACATAGGAGAGAGTGATAATACTGAGAAAGGCGAGTTAAGCTACCTTGCGAGTATCGATTATAGTGAAGGACAGTTAATGCAGGCTGGTGTAAAAAAAGAGCTTGCAGAGCAAGTGTATGCAATCGTCCCGCATCATGGCCGATTATCAGGTTTAGCGAATACTTTAGATGCATTTTATGGCCAATGGCTGATCGAGTCAGATTATAAAATGTTAGGGGATTTTAGCATTGAATTTTACGATGCAAGGTTTGACCCAGATTCAGATGATTCTTATTTTGAAACTTGGATCCCGATACAGATTAAATAACGGTTATCTCAAGGGAAGGTGACTTAATTGAACCTTCCCTTGTTAAAAAATTTAACTATGCCTCTAAAATATAGATCGAAATATAATCTTATAAGGTCAATAGCTTTGACTTTTTTTGGTTATTTCTAATATAAATACTGCTTATCCTTCCATTTTTCCAGATACCTAAAACCTTGTGTTGTCAGTCAAGCTTCTTTGCTAGTCACTTGGGCTAACTTAATGTTATCTTTAAGTTTAATTATGATAAATATGATTTAAACCTAACTAAATGTTCTGTTCATAAAGGGGAATTGTCTTGTATAAAAGGGCCTTATTTCTACTCTTTGTCATGTCGATTATAAGTACAATGGCTCAGGCTAAAACCCTGCGATTAGTCACGCTAGAATACCCTCCCTATGAGTACACAGAAGATGGTCAACTTAAAGGGCTTGCAGTAGAGGTCATTAAACGTACATTTAAGACAATGCAGCAGCCCATTACCATTGAAGTTTTACCCTGGGCGAGAGCCATGCGCTACATCAGAGATGGTTCTAGAGATGCTGTTTTTACCGCTTTTAAAAACCCTGAAAGAGAACGATTTGCCGATTTTTCAAAACAGGTTCTGATGCAGCAAGCCGTCTCTTTATTTGTAAGAAAAGATTCTCAAATTGAATATGATGGGGACTTAAATAAGTTAAACCAATATAGCCTTGGTGTCGTTCGTAAAATCAGCTACGGCTTAATTTTAGATACTGCGATTAAAAATGATACGTTTAGAAGGGTCGAAGAGGCCAATGAAGGCACTCAAAACTTTGGATTGCTGCTTAACCAACGTGTCGATATGGTCGCCAGTACAAAGTTTGGTGGTTATCATATTTTAAGACAGTTAAAGCGTAATGAGGATGTTAAAGAGTTACCCGTTAGCATTCAAAATCTTCCCAGCTATATTGCCTTCTCAAAAGTTCGTAAGCTAACCAAGTTGCGTGATGAATTTGATTTAGCCTTAATTCGATTAAAGGAAAGTGGTGAATATCAAAAATTAATCGATGATTATTTCAAACAATAAATGAATAATAGTGAATGCTTTGGGATTAAGGGCGTGAGTTGATAAAATGCAAAAAAATTCTTTGCATCAACTCTGCCTGCAACCTCAGTACCAAGAAACATCAGAAACTAAATGCGTAAAAAATTACTCTTCTTAATGCCTATTAAATAGGCTAATTTTACCTTTACGCAATTTAAATCGATTTATGCCTTTTTAAGGCTATTTATATGGGGTTAAGCGAGCAACTATGATGAACGTTGAAAGTACCGGTCTAATCATTATTGATATTCAAGGTAACCTTGCAGAGCAAATGCATGAAAAAGAGAGTTTGTTTAGGCAAACTTCGATCCTTATTAATGGCGCCAAACTTTTATCCCTACCTATTATCTGGGTAGAGCAGTTACCTGAAAAATTAGGGGCGACGCATACTGACATTGCTAAACACTTATCTGGGAAAGCGTTTGCAAAAACCAGTTTTAGCGCATTAGGTAGTGACAAAATTAAACAGGCGATTGAGCTTGCGGATAAAACAGACTGGATTGTTGCTGGTATTGAGGCACATATCTGTGTTTATCAAACAGCCCGCGATTTAATGGGAATGAACCTAAAAGTCCATGTGGCAACGGATGCCGTCAGTTCTAGAACGAAAGAAAATAAGGCGTTAGGTATAGATGCAATGCAGGCTGCAGGCGCTAAACTAACTGGTGCTGAAATGGCGTTATTTGAGTTACAGCAAAAAGCAGAAGGTGATGTATTTAAGCAGTTAATTAAGCTGGTTAAATAAAGTGTTCTCTTAAAGGAAAGCCGTATTCTATTGGACGTTGAATTAACAGGGAGAGTGAATGAAACATCAACTAACAAGTGAGTTGAGCGAATTACATCTTAGGCTACCCAAGTTACTCACAGAGTTTCATGTTCCAGGTGTTTCTTATGCTGTTTATGAAAAGCAGACTATTTACCCGTTTTCAGCGGGTGTTTCTGGCGCCAAAAAAGACCATAAAGTAGACCAAGACACACTATTTCATGCTTGCTCAATGAGTAAACTGGTGACCAGTTTAATTGTACTTAAACTGGTGGAACAAGGGGTTCTAGACCTTGACGTTCCCGTTAATGAGTACTTGAAAAACTGGAAATTAAGTTTAAACGAAACTCTCATTTCGCAATATAATGAGAGTGACGTGCAAGATGTCACCTTGATACATCTACTAAACCATAGCTCGGGTATCTTGGATCATGGTGACGCTTTTGGACCTCTTGAACCACACGATAGCGTGCCAAGTATATTATCTATCTTAACGGGTATGAGTTCATATAATCCTCAACCCATTCAAGTTAATACCCAGATAGGCTCCGCCTTTTCCTATTCTGATGCGGGTTTCTGCGTCATAGAAAAGCTGCTCTGTGATGTGACAGGAAAAACATTTAACGAGCTGGCGCATGTGCTCATATTCGATCCATTAGCTTTGCCTTTATCTACTTTTAGGTATGCGAATGAGTTTAATCAGAAACAAAGTTCGACCTGTGCTGAAGATGATTTTAGTAACATAGCTTGTGGCCATAACCAAGCAGGAGAGATTATCTCTCAACAAAGAGCTACCTACCCGTATTTAGCCAGTGCAGGGCTATGGACAACCGCTAAAGAGCTCAGCCAATTATTATTGTCAGTTGCTCAGGCGATTAAAGGTGAAGGTGCGCTGGGTATTCCACCTCATTTAATGGCGCGTATGATTAACCCTGAAGGGGCAGAGGATTGGGCCGGGTTAGGTGTTTTTGTTCAGCAGGAAGATGAGATAACACACATTTTTTCTATGGGGTGGGGGCTCGGTTTTCAGTGTAAATTGGTCAGTAATCTGACCCAAGGCTACGGCATTGTTGTGCTAACAAATTCAGACCCAGGCTGTGATCAGAATAGTGCGTTATCAGGAAAGTTAATAAGTGAGTTAAAAGAAATCTTAATGACATCATCATGAAATAAAATTCTAAGTCAGACTTATGGTGTAATAGCATGAGCTAAACTGCTATAAGGTTTAATTAGTAGGAATATCGCTTAAAGTATCAAAGGGATGTTAGATGAAAAGAATTGGAATGGTGCTTATCTTGGTAATAAGCTCGTTAACACAATCACTATTCGCTGATACCCTTAATATTATAGGGATACCGGGTGCACCATACCGATTTTATAATGACGAAAATAAACTGGTCGGTTTTGATGTTGATATTTTACATGAAATCATGACGACATTAGATGTTGAGTACAAAATAGAACTGCTCGATTCTTCTACGCGATTAACTCAAATGTGGCAAAGCCCAGACGTAGATATGGTGTTTACCTTATCTAAAAAAGCGCAACGAATTAAACTTCTTACCTTCGCAGAGGAATCCCATATTAACCTCAGTTGGAATTTTTTTATTCGAAAAGAGAATAAAGGTAAAATATTTTTTAATCGTTATGAGGATTTGGCAGGGCTCAGAATCGACGCGACGAACGGTTTTGCCTATACCCCTGAATTTTGGCAAGCGGCACAAGAGGGGCTATTTACCCTAGATACTGTCGTTAATAACAGGTTAAACCTTAAAAAATTAGTCCATGGCCGATTTGATACCTTTGCCAGTAATACAATTGAAACCCTATACAGTGCTAAACAGTCAGGCTACTTAGATGAAATTGATTATTTGGATAAACCGTTAAAACAAAAAACCTATTTTAATACCTTTGTTAAAGCATCGGATTACCCCAACTTGGATAGGGTTATTCAAGGGTATAATCAAGAACTTAAACGAATGAAACGTGATGGTCGTTATAATCTTATTTATCAAAAGTATTTTGGCCAAATTCATGAACCACTCAAATGACCATAATGATTAACTATTTGAGTGTCTTACTCCTTTTTATCAGCGTAAATTTACATGCTGAGGTTTGGTATCAAATAGGGTACAAGGATACTGAGCTTGAATGTCCCGATGTTATCGAAATCACGAAGCAACACTATGTGATTAGTAATGAATGTTATGGTCATGAGCAGGATGACTATCAAATTGAGCGAGGCTTGTTAACGCTCTCTAATAGGCGAATTACCTTTAGCAATAGAGACGTTTTATCCCGTTCCTTTTTACAAGGAGTATCTAATACGCTGAGTTTGGATATTAAGCAGGGCACTTCTGGTGTGGTACAACTGCGACAAGGGCAGAATCTATTCAACTTTCTTGTTATAGAATGAACCTGAATCAAAGTTTCTGATACAGGTTCATTTATAGTAGTCGCAGGGCTTAAACTTCGTTGCTAATTTTTTCTAGTGCTTCTTTAAACGTCTCGACGGCTTGTCCGCCACTAATGGCATATTTTTCATTAATAATAAAAGTAGGAACAGAGGTAATGCCAAATTGACGCATTTGATTCTGCTCTGCTTTTACTTCTTTCTCATAAGCCTTAGAGGCTAAAATCTTACTTGCGTCATCACGTATTAAGCCAACACTGGCAACGACATCCAATAGTGACGCTTGATCATTAAGGTAAACTTTATCGCTGAAGTGAGCTTTAAAGAGAGCCAGTTTAAGTTCAGTTTGTTTATTCTGATCTTTGGCCCAGCTAAGTAGCCGATGACAATCAAAACTGTTTATCATGATACTATTGTCATCAAAGTTAAAATCAAATCCAGCTTGCTTTCCCACCTGGGTTAAGCGCTCTCTGTTTTCGACACTTTGTGCTCTAGTCTGACCATATTTTTGCATCAAATGTTCTGCTAAATTTTGGCCTTCCACAGGCATATCTGGGTTTAATTCAAATGCATGCCAACTGATATCCGCACGGATAGAGGGTTGTAATTGTGCCAGTGCCGCTTCAAGGTTTTTATAACCGACAACACACCAAGGGCACATAACATCGGAAACAATCTCAATTTTTAATAGCGTCATATTACCTCTTTAATTTGTTATTAATCTTTGATGAATAGTCTAACGCTATGTCTGGCTTGTAAATTAGATTTAAATAAGAATTCTTGTTTTAAACATAATATTTATATAGTGTGCTCCTTCTATTGAATCGGAGCTCACTATGTCAATCCCCTCAAGAAGTCAGATAACCCCAGGTACAGAAGTCAATATCGTACAAAAAGAAGACCAAAGAAGCGGTCATCTCACTCAGGGCATAGTACAGACCCTACTGACAAAATCTGCAAACCACCCCCATGGCATTAAAGTGAGATTAGAAAGTGGTGAAGTGGGTCGTGTGCAATCACTTTGTTAAGACATCAAGCTAGCTAAATAGCCGTGTCTTGCTTTTAAGAATGCTGCTAATTTGTCTGGATAATCACTTGCAACGGCCTCTTGAACGGAAGGCCTTTGTGAAAGGGCAAGGCGCCAAGCTTTGAGCTTAGGCTTTTTAGCAAAAAAGTTAACGTCTAGTATCTGTTCAAAAGTATCAAAGTATCTAAAAATAGGGCCGTAAACCGCATCAATGATTTGAAATTTATCCCCACAAAAGTAAGGTGCATGAAATATTTGCAGCTCCAATTGGTTTAACTTGCTTTCTATTGTATCTAGGCCCTGATTAAAACTGACTTTATCCTTAACACTATAAAGACTAGCAATACTGGCCAAAATTCCTGAACCAAACTCTATCCAAGCCCTATGATGTGCTTTTTCAAACGCATTATCAGGGTGCAAACTAACAGGGCTTATTTCATCCAGATATTCACAGATTACTTGGGATTCGAACAAACTGTCTTTAGTCTGAACGAGTAAAATGGGTACCTTGCCAAGGGGGGAGACTTCATTAAACCAGTCTGGTTTATTGGCTAAATCAATATCGACTCTTTTAAAGGCTGTTTTCTGCTCAGAAAGTAAAATGACAGAGCGTTGAACATACGGACATAGAGCATGGCTTATAAGCTTAATGTCAGGTTCGTGATTAGCTAGATTTTGTTGATTAAACTCAGGTTGATCATTAAACATAGAAACCTCTTAATTAATGGCTGTTGTTCATGCCTATTATTATGTTTAATGCATACCTGCATTGTAATTAGCAAAATACGCAAATTCATTTTGCAAATTTGCACAGAGTAAACATTTAGTATGTTATCGCAAAAGGCTGGATTATGGATTGGAATGGATTTAAAGTTTTTCTCGCTATTGCTCGCACTGGGTCTTTGTCGGCTGCGGCCAAACATCTATCCGTTAATCATTCCACTGTATTTAGACGATTAAATGCCCTTGAAGATGAGATGGAAGGCCGTTTATTTGATCGTTTCCAGCAGGGGTATCAGTTAACCATCTTGGGTGAAGAGGTTTTGTCACTGTCACATACGATAGAAGACTCTTTTAGTAATATTGAACGACACTTGGTCGGTAAGGACATTCAACCTAAAGGCAGGGTTAGTATCACTGCACCCAATAATATTGCCTACCACTATCTACCGGCGTATTTAAGTGACTTTAAACAAGCCTATCCTGATATTGATGTGGATGTCGTTGTTAGCAACCATGACTTTAACTTGGATAATCGAGAAGCAGATATTGCCATTAGAGCCAGTGCAAAACCACCTGAGCATCTAGTGGGTAAACAAATTGCTCAGATAGCTTGGAGTGTTTTTGCCTCACCTCTTTATTTAAGTCAGAATCAGGCCCCGAATAATATGGCCGAACTTAGTCAGCATAAACTTATCGGAGCATGTGAATTTTTAACCCACTTAAGTCCATTCCAATATATGGAAAAACACTATAGTGAGCAAATTAGTGTACGTACTAATGACTTAGTTAGTATGTCTTACTTGGCAGAAACGGGTCAGGGTCTGGCTTTTTTACCTAATGATCAGACTCGACAAGGTGTACAGGCCTTGTTTAGTTTAGAGCCCATAATGCAAAGTAAATTGTGGTTATTAACTCATCCAGATCTTAGGAATCTTGCGCGAGTAAAACTATTAACGCGTTATTTAAGTGATTGTTTTAAAAAAGATAAAAGACTAATAGTTTAATTGTCCTAAAAAATAGAGGGAGTGTAAGTGACGTCTTTTATAAGGCCTGTAATAATAGTCAGTTTGGTGGCTAATCTGATCGCTTGTGCATTTGTGCCTAAGGTTGACCATAAGCAGCAATATGCTAAAAGCTGTGAGATGTATACCAAAGAGCTGACACTCGACGCTGTCTCATTAGGTGGGCTTGATTGTGGAGGGAACTCAAGTTGTGTTGTGGTGGCGAGCTTAGTCCCGGTAACGACCTTTTTAGTGTCAGGCAGCATAGTACTAGTCGGCAATACAGTACATTGGTTAGAGTATCAGGGCAGTTGTGATGAAAGTTTGTTGCAATCAAGTATCAATAAACTGATACCTGAAAAAGAAGAAAGTACACTCATTGGTATGGAGGTTGGCAATAAGTCACTGGGCAATAGCACGCAAGAACCAAGTTCATCAACATTGACGTTAGAAGCCAAAGATACCTTATTAGACGAATCAAGTGTGTTAATCATACCAGAGGTTATTGAAAAAAATGAGGTACTTGATGAAAACCAGTAAACGTATAATTGTTATTGCCACCCATTAATCAAAGTGTTAGTTTAGCCGCAAAATCACTTCGTATAATCCCAATGATATGGTTTGGGAGTTTCTACCAAGAGCCTTAAATTCTTGATTATGAAGTCTGTAACTTTATGGCGCATTTCTTTTAATGATTCTGTGAAAAGGGAATCAAAAAGGAGGATGTTGCGCTTACTTATTAAAGATAGAGACTCATATGAACTATTTAGACCTGCCAAAAATTGATCTTCATTGCCACCTTGATGGTAGTGTCCGTCCTGCGACCATTATTGACCTTGCCAAGCAACAATCTATTCACATACCAAGCCAAGACATAAACGAAATTAATCAGTTAATGATTGCGCCTGAAACCTGCCCCAATCTCGAAGAATATTTAAAACGTTTTGAGTTGCCTTTATCTGTTATGCAAACGGCTAAAGGCTTGGAACGTACATCATTTGAGCTATTTGAAGATGCCGCTCTTGAAAATGTCACTTATATGGAAGTGCGTTTTGGCCCTCAACTACATCAGCAAGCGGGCTTGAGTTTTGATGAAATTATGGCGAGTGTTGTTGCTGGTATGAAACGCGCAGAAGCGAAATACAAGATCAAGGGTAATTACATTCTGTCGATTTTAAGAACCTTCCCTAAAGATCATATTAAAGCGGTTATTGATGCGGGTGCAGCTTATTTAGGTAAAGGTATTGTCGCCTTTGATCTAGCCGGTGCTGAATTGCCGGGCTTTTGTCATGAATTTATTGAATACACAGATTATGCAAAATCCCTTGGTTATCAAATTACCATACACGCGGGTGAGCAAGGTGTGGGACAAAATGTAGAAGACGCGATTAGTTTATTAGGTGCTAGTAGGATAGGCCATGGCATTGATATACAAGATCATGACAGTGCTTATGCATTAGTTAAAAAAGGCAATGTCGCACTTGAAACCTGCCCTAGCTCAAACATTCAAACCAAGGCTGTGGCTAACTTGAGTGAGCATCCTATTAAAGCGTTTTATTTAGATCAGCTTGCAGTCACAATAAACACAGACAACCGTACCGTCTCCAATACCAGCATGACACAAGAAGTTAAGAAGGTGGTGGAAGCCTTTGATTTAACAGAGCAAGATTATGCTGAAATTTATCGTATCAGTGTGGCAAAGAGCTTTGCCAGTGACGCTGTGAAAGCTGAGCTATTAGCATCATTAATTTAATCGACACTTCTACCTTTTTTAAGACTCATAAAAAGGTAGATTGTTAACCTATTATCTTTAATATTTCGGTTTTAGTTTCTAAATAGCAGTCGTCTACTGCGATCAAAATTTCCTTACAATATCGTAAATCACCTTGAGACGCTTTTTTTTCTAATAAAGCCAATTTTTCGCCTAATTTTTGTGCTGAAATTGCCAAAGATGCACCTTTTATACTATGTGCAATGCGGCTAGCACCATCTAGGTTCTGTTTAGTTAATAATTCCTTCAATTGAGTATATTGCCGCTCAAAGTCTTCATAAAAGCTTTCGATAAATTTATCTAACCACAATGACCCTTTAGTCATTTGTAAATCTTTAAAGAATATGGAACTGACTAATTGATTCTCAAATTTTTGTATATCAGTCGTTCTCTCATTCCCATTGAACTTAGAGGGTTGTCGATTAAGTTTTTTATACCATTCTAATATCTTTTCAACGACGTCACTAAGTTCAACCGGTTTACGCAAATAGTCATCCATTCCTGCCGCAAGGCATTGCTGCCTATCTTCTTCCATTGCGTTTGCTGTCATGGCGATAATGATGGGTCTATTATCTTTTTTATAGGTATTACAAATGATTTTGCTGGCTTCTAAACCATCCATTTCGGGCATTTGAATATCCATAAAAATAAAGTCATATTGTTGATGCCTTAAATAATTAATAGCTTCTAAGCCATTGCTAGCAGCATCTGCTCTATAACCCATTTTTTCAAAAAATAGCATAGCAAGTTGTTGATTTACGAGGTTATCCTCGACCAATAAGATTTTAGCCGGATAGCGTTTAGAGAAGTCTGTGTTAATAACAGATTTAGTAGACTTATTCATGTAATGGGGGAGCTGCTGGCCTCCAAAAGCACTAATTAAAGCACTAAATATTAATTGCTTTTGGACGGGTTTCATAAGGATGCTATTAAACAAACTTTCTTTCTCTTTTTGAATTGGCAAGCTCATTGATGTTAGTAATATTATTGGAGTATCAGGAAGTGTTTCTTTGATTTTCTCTGCTAACTCAACACCATTCATATCGGGCATTATCATGTCGATTATGGCGACATCAAAATATTCACCTTTATTGATCTTCGATAACGCTTCATTTGGAGATGAGTAAACGTCAGTCTCCATCTTCCATTGCTGGCAGATATTATCGAGAATTTCTCTATTAGCGGGGTAATCATCGACAACAAGCACTTTTTTGTTATTCAGTAATCTTTCACTATCGCTATTGACGGGTTTAGGGGGGTTAAGGTCTTTTTCCATTACTACAGAAAAAGCAAATTGGGATCCTCTTCCTAATTCTGAATTAACATTAATTTTTCCTCCCATAATTTTCACTAACCGTTGGCAAATCGAAAGCCCTAAACCGGTACCACCATATTGGCGTGTTGTAGATGCATCAGCTTGAAAGAAGGGACTAAATAAACCTTGTAGGTTTTTTTCTGAAATACCTATGCCAGTATCAGTAACCGTAAAAATATGTTCCACATTAGTGGTTGTTTCTAGCCCAACTTCGACAGCAATCCTTACTTCCCCTTGGTTTGTGAATTTAATGGCATTACTGACCAGATTAACGAGAATTTGTCTTAACCTCGTAATATCGCCAATAACATTTAACGGCTTATCACCTGCGTCACAAACTAGCTCAATGTTTTTATCTTTTACTAAACCGGAAACGAGAACAAATACATCTGTAATACACGATTCAATATCGAATCTATGTTTTTCTAATTGTAAATGACCCGATTCAATTTTCGAAAAATCTAAGATGTCATTAATGATAGTTAATAGGTGATTACCACTTGTCCTAATTGTATTTAGGTATTCTGATTGTGTCTCAGTGAGCTCAGTATCCAGCAATAAGCCAGACATCCCGATAATGCCATTCATGGGTGTTCTAATTTCATGACTCATTGTTGCTAGAAATTCTGCTTTCGTTCTAATGCCTTGCTCGGCTTCTTCTTTTGCAATGATCAGCTGCTCATTAATTAAAGTGAGCTCCTGCTGTTGTTTGCTTAATATTTCAGATTGCTTCTTAGTATCCGATAATAGATTCATTTCTACTGAGCGTGATTGAGATACGCTCATAGCAACGGCAATATGGCGCTGTGCTTCCTCAAGGAAGTCTTTCACATTTGGTTGGAAATTATGCATAGATGAAAGCTGAATAACCCCGAAGGTTTCGCCTTCATTTATGACAGGAACAACGATTAAAAATGGCATAGGTACTTTACCTGTACCATGCAGGAATTCTTCTGTAGTGGGAGAGGGTAGCTCATACACGAGTATCTTCTTCTCTAATGCAGATTGACCCACAGCGCCTTCACCTAAAGTGATCGTATTACTTGAATTTTCCCTTTGGCTATAGGCATAACTTGCGGTTAGTTTTAATTTGTTACCATTGCTTTTTTGATAAAACACACCCACTTCTGCTTCGACATATTTACACAAGTAGCTAATTATTTTGTCAGATATAGTTTCTATATCCTGTGCACCACGTAATTCGTCATTCAACTGACTTAAACCTGTTTTAAACCAATTTTGTCTTTCAATTTCTCTATTTCTTTCATAAAGCGAGAGACTCATATTATTTAATGCTTCTGCCAGAACCCCCACCTCATCCTTAGAACGTACGGGGATCTTAGTTTTTAATTCACCTTCACCAATTAGCAAGGCTGCATTCTTAAGCTCTATAATTGGGTTTGAAATAGAACGAGCAAAAATGAAGCCGCCAATGATAACCAACATGACGCATAAGGCGACAATTGCAAAAAGGTTGTATAGCACCTGATACAATGGCGACATTATTTCTGAAATAGGGGAGGAGGACACTAATGTCCAACGCTCAATATCTCCAGAGCCAAAACCCTTTAAATTAACAAATGAGGTAACGACCTCCCTTCCAGAAGCATTTTTATATATTTGATAACCTGTATGTTTCTGACTGGATACCGATTTAAAAGGAGATAAGGATATATCCGGGTGAGGCGTCATGACTTTGATGGATGGGTTACTTGATATTAAAACCTGTCCACTTTCATTTAACAAATAGACAGTTTCTGTCCCAATGGTTCTGTTATCAATACCTTGAATCATACGAGTGATAAGGTTTATATTGACAACCCCTATCAGTACACCAAGTTTCTCTCCCGTTTGACTGTGAACATCACTGAGTATTTCAATATCGAGTATTTCTTTACCCGTTACTATCTCAGTATCTCCCATACCAGAAATAAATACATCATCAGGGCCACCTTCTAATGTGCTTGTAAATTCATTTCTTAAATCAGCGTGTATTTGCAGGTGGTCTTTATCAACCTCATTTTCGTTTGACGATGCAATCGCAATTCCTTCTAAGCTAACAAAGGTGATTTGGTCATAAAAAGGATAAGCATGAACAATATTTTCGAGATGAACTGATAAAATAGCAGGGGTACTAACATCAAAGATAGGGCTATTACTAAAGGCATTTAAATCATCAATTCTCGTATCCATAAAATCTGTGATAGCGTTACCCGCTGTTTCAAGCGTATTTTGTTGGCTAAGGCCAGTACTGGACTGAAAGCTATCTATCATGGTGAAATAAAAAATACTTACAACAACGAGAATAGGTGCAATAGTGATTGAGAGAAACCAGAGTACGAATTTTTGACTAATCTTCATTTGTTACACCTTGACTGTTATCCTTTTTCAAGTAACGATTACGGTAAATTGATGGTGCTTCACCTTTGGCAATTTTAAAGGTTCTATCAAAGTGCTGAGAGGATGCAAAGCCACATATTTCAGCAATATCAGTAATACTTTTAGTATTACGCTTCAAGAGCATAGTCGATTTTTCAATACGCCTTTGATAAACATATTGCATAAGTGAACAATCCAACTCGTCTTTAAAAATTCTCATAAAATGAAAGCGGCTCATGTTGGCAATAGAAGCCATGTTATCAACATTAATTTCTTTATTAAGATTATTATTTATATAATCTAAAACAGCTGTGATTCTATGGTCATGGACAAGGAACGCATTAACACTCAGGTCAACATAATTAATTGACCAGCCATAATTTGTTCTAGTTTGGCGTACTTCTATCAATGAGTTGTTTGGAGTAGAATCCTCATAAATTTTTAAAGGCTCTTCAACGTTAATCAATTTAATTTGTTCATTAATATAAAAGTTAGCTTCTTTTTTTCCAAAATCACCTCGTAGTGCTCGAAACCTAATGACATCATAAAAGTTTGAATCTAATTTTAATAACTCATCAGGTATTTCAAACATTTTTTGAAAGTCTTGGTTAATAACTTTAATTTTAAAATCATGATCAAGCATAACAAAGCCACTACTCATAGAGTTTACTGCTTGATCAAGCTGATGGTTTCTTTCTTCAAGACTTTTTTTAAGATGGAAAAGTTTAATTTGAACGTCGACCCTTAATTTAACTTCTTTGGCTATAAATGGCTTGGTAATATAATCAACAGCACCCGCATTGAAGGCTTTTTCTTTTATCTCAATGGAGTCGTATGCGGTCAAAAAAATAACAGGAATATCATTTACAAATTGAGTTTTTTTTAATATTTCGCATGCCGTTAAACCGTCCATACCAGGCATGTTTATATCTAATAATATTATGTCTGGTGGATATAATTTAGCGGTTTCAAGCGCTGAAATGCCATTGATTGCGAACTTAAGCTCAACCCCCCAAGACTCTAGTATTCCAGATAGAACCTTTAAATTATTGGGTTCATCATCAACAATGAGGATTTTATATTGTTCTTGATTATGCACATTCATTTCCAAGTTAAATTCATTGTAATATTGATAAAAAGATTACTAAAATGAGTGTAGTTGAAATTTCTTTTTAAAAAGCACTATTATCTTTGTTTATAATAATGCTTTTATTTGATTTCAGGCTGCAATCGACTCGGTTTGAAATTGCGCAACTTCAGACTGTAGGTTGCTTGCCATATTTTTCAGTTCTACCGTAAGTTGTTGAGTATCATGTGTTTTATGACAGACATCAGAGGCAATATTATCGATTTGCAAAATACTATTGTTAATGTCATGAGACACACTACTGAGCTCTTCAGCGGCACATGCAATTTGTAAACTACTTTGATTAACCTCTTTAATCATGCTCGCCATTTCCAACATTTTTTGTTGATTGTTACTTGTTTCAATAATGGCGTTATCGGCGATTAGTGCACAGGCTTGTACCCTAGATTCGACTTCTGAAGTGACTTTTTGTAGGCTGTCAATTTTAGTTCGAATATCTTCAGTTGAAGCATGAGTTCTACTGGATAGCGTTCTTACTTCATCTGCTACAACGGCAAACCCTCGACCTTGCTCTCCCGCACGCGCCGCTTCAATAGCAGCGTTTAAGGCAAGCAAGCTTGTTTGCTCGGCGATATCTTGTATAACATCTAATACTTGTGTAATCGCATTACTCTCAGACAAAAGGGATTCAATGGATGTTCCCGCTTCAGTCATAGAGGCGTTAAGTTCAGACATATTTGATTTTAAGTTGCTTGCAATTTCATCAGATTCTTCACTTTTTACTTCAAGTGTCGAAACCGCTGTTGAGGTATTATTTGCATTTTGTGCAATATCTGCGATGGTTACTGTCATTTGGTTGACCGCTGTTGCCATAGAGCCAGAATGCATTTTCTGGTTTTCAGCCAGTTCATGTCCTGATGCCATATCATTTGCAATAATATTGATTGAATCGGTTAAGCTTAATGACACTTTTTTAGTTGTTTTGAATACATTGAGTATCTCACCTGCAAACTGGTTAAATGACTTGCCTAAATCTGCAAGGTCACCTTTACCTTTACTAGGAAGTTGAATTGTTAAATTCTTATCTTGAGCCAGACTATTTATTTGATTAATAAAATTTGAAACAGGATTTGAAATACTTGTGCGAGTAAGATAAAAACCTAAGCTGATAAGAATCACCATCATAATGATGACTGCATAAACAAGTGTTGCCATTAAATCATAAACGGGTGCCATGATGTCATCATATACAGACGTTGCAATTAATGACCAATCACCTACCGCATCGTACCCATATTCGGATAAATCAACGTATGATGTCAGTACTTTTATACCATCAGCATTGGTGTATATTTTATAACCATTGCCATCCATTCCTAATTGTTTACTTAAACTTGGAATGGCCAAATCTTTATGGGGCCCCATAATACTGGCATATCTATCAGGTGTGATCATGACAAGACCATTTTTGTCGACTAGATAGGCTGATTCATCACCAACGGTAATATCATCTGCAAAGGCAACTATTTCTATCATCTTACTAACATTAACGACACCTAATAGTACGCCTATAGGTTGACCATCTGGGCCAGAGACATCACTCAGTACCTCCATATCTAAATCATTCTGACGCGCATTTTTACCCGTTAAAGTAGGATCAGATAAATCGGACATGAAGACAGAGTCACCGTCAGCTGTTTTTAACGCTTTCATGAATGCGTCTTTCGTATCTGGTTGTTCATCATAGAGCACTCTCCCTATCAAACCTTTATCGGTTGATGCAATGACAACACCATCAGGGTTGGCATAAGTTAATGCATCATAAAAAGCGTAGGCATCGACAATACTGTCAAGATGATCATTAATGACATCGTCAGATTCTAATTGAAATATAGGTGAATCACTGAAGGCATCGATATCGCTTATTCTATTTTTTGCAAAATCATCAATAGCTGTTGCTGTTTGTTGTACCCCTTGTGTAATGGCTCTACCCATACTTGTTTCGAATTGTTGAGTCATAGCTTGATAAACCATGATCATTATTACGATTGAAGGAATGCCAATAAGACAAACTGTTCCTATCATCAGTTTCGTTACAATTTTCATTTTCCTGCCCATCCTATATGATTATGTTTTTCTATCTGTTGATAAAACTTTAGTATTAGATGGTAAATATTGAGTGTTAGATTGTGCTGAAAAAATATTAAATTGTGCTGTTTTTATTTAAATTTAAAATAGCACTTTTTGATAAATAAATGACACTATTAAAGAAGATTATATTCGTTTAAGTAAATATATTGTTTATAGTTTCATTTAAATGTGTGGTTATTGATATGACATCATATGATAAGTTGATGAAAATGGTTGGCGTCAGTATAGATGCAGGCTATATATTCAATCAAAAAATGGAGATTGTTTTTGTAAACGAAAAGTTTGTAAGTATTATGGGGTATGAGATAGGAGAATTAGAAAAACTAAAATTATCCAATGTAATACATAATGACTTCAATATTCATGATGAGTGCATTGAGTTAATGGTGAGAGAATTAAAATTAACAAAGTATTGGCATGGTGAAGTTTGGAAAAAAAGAAAAAACGGTGAGGTTTTTCCAACTTGGTTATCTATTTACCCAATATTAAGTGAGAACAATGTTGATAATTTTTACATTGTACAGTTTCATGAAACAAGTCAGCATTTAACTTATTTACCAAGGTTAGATTATCAATTCAGAAAAGCTCATTTTGCTGGAAATATTGAAATTTACTATCAACCAATTTTTGATATAAAAACAGGTCAGCCGGTGTGTTTAGAGGCATTGATTAGAAATAATTGTAATAGTTTAAGAATGGTTAACATCGAGACTCAAATTAGTAACATTGAAATTAGTGGATACATTGTGAATTTGGACAAATGGGTTATTGAACAGGTATTAAAAGTTTCAGAAAAAATAAAAGATGAATATGAAGTAGATGTAAATTTTTCAATTAATATTAGCAGTAAGTTATTTGTAAATAATATGATTTCTTTTTCGAGTTGGCTGGGCACTATGCTTACTAAATACAATGTAAACCCAAAAAATATTGAACTGGAGGTCACTGAGCGCTTGTTAATAACAAATGCTGAATTAGCATTAGAGGAATTCGATAAGTTGAAAAGAATGGGAGTGATTCTAAGTATCGATGATTTTGGAATGGGATATTCGTCTTTTAACTATTTAAAAAAATATAAATTTGATAAATTAAAAGTGGATAAAGTATTTTTAGAAGAATATAAAGGTGAAGAAAATCTTGAAATTGTTCATGGGATCACAAATATGGCTCATGCTCTTGGTTTACAAGTCATCATTGAGGGAGTGGAGAAGCAAAGTCAGTTAAACAAAGTCAAAGAATTTAGCTGTGACTATGTACAAGGTTATTATTTAGATAAAGCCATGTTGATAGAAGATTTTTTAAAAAAATATTTCAGAAAAAACATTAAGGATTGATGTTTTAATGTGTATTTAAAACAATGAACCTGTAATAAAGATGTCATTATCTATGTTTAGTTAAGGTACTTACTATGATGTCACCTCTTACCAGAAAAGGCGTCAAGCAAGGCATTACTTTGAAGTAATCTAGGCCCTTTTGAGAAGGGGCAGCACGGGCTGACGTTGTTTCTGTAAGATCCGTAGGGCGTGGCTTAAAAGCCTTACGTCTAAGTTGAGGACCTGATCAATAGAATGACGATTACGTTGCGCTCCTCGCCTTAAATTTCAGGCATTTTATCCACACGCTGAGGCGAGAGATTTATTCGCAGCTTCCTTAATTAGCAGTAGTGTTCACTTCACTTCAAACGAACTCGACTTCCCAGAGTAGCTGTAAATTGATCCATTCCAGCCACTTTTCCAATGGCCCTCATGGCGGATGCGATAAGTGCCTGTTGGCATATCATCTGCGATAGTCCATTCAAGTTTGGCGTAAGAGCAGGCTAGGCAGTCTGCATCTGTATCCCTTATCCAAACGAAGAGAGTATCAGTATCATTTTCTGTTAATACGGTTTCCCAGCTGCCATTCACTTTTTGTTGAACCTCAAAAAAAGCATCCATGGTTTTAAAGTTATTTTGAGGGTGACCTGAACGGAATTTTACCGTGACCGTATCGCCTTGTTTATAATTAGAATTTACATCTTTTTCGATATCACCAAAGTCTTCCCATAAACGCTTGTCATCGTAAACCACACCCATGGCATAAATGATTTGCTCATTTCCACGGTTTACTGGGGTTGGGCCTGCGCTGACCGCTTCATCATTCACCATGGCGTTTGCTAGGCCTGAGTATATTTGACGATACGCAGCAAGAGTATCAGGGCCATAAATGGTATGACCACCTTCATAGTATTGCTGGTCAAACTCTTCATTGGTGGTGATGTAGCCTGTATAAGCATTGGCAAGACCTGCCATCACCACATGTTCAACTCCTTTAGCCGCAAGAATAGATTCAAGGTCACTGCGTAAACGACGGCCTGACATTGTGGTCATTTCACCCGGAACACCCACTAGGGCAAGCTTACCAATTTGGAAGATTTGAAAAGGAAGCGTATCTGAATAAAGGTGGAAAGACTCATTCAAATCCGCATTAACAAAGGTAGGTTTAGGGTACTGACATTCATGGTGCTCGTCAGAACCTGCGGTAATGTTGGAAAAGGCATCAAGTAAACCTAATAAGGGATAACCCGCCATCACATTGCCTATCAAGGTATCGTTTTCATTCCAGTAGGTGCCCTCATTATCTTGGGTCATGCCTTCAGCAATACCGTCCATGTTGGTCGGCCCATCCCAGCTAGCACCGGCAACAAATGACCAGCCCACGGTGCCTTCACAGACGGTTTTATCGCCTTCACCTGTAAATTGGGATGCAACGTCATAACCTGGCATTTTGACATATTGGAAGCGGTAATCCAGTGCGCCGGTCAACGCATCATTGGCACCCTCATAAAGGCTCAATGCTTTATCAAATTGTTTGGTGGCCGAGAGTAAAACGTCTTCTTTGGTAGTTTGAGTGCAACCGTCTTGTGCGCCACACACATTAGGAGAAACGTCGCCTTCTTCACTATTGGCAAAAGCAGCCACAAAACCTGGATTGAAGGGAAGTTGAGAGCCTTTTAAATTTTCAAACAGCTGACTTGCCAAACCTTTATTATCACCACTGATATATCGATAGGTCTGGGGTGACGAAACATTGTGCACGGCAAACCAATCGATCATACCAATTTCTGTGCCGTTATCTTGTACCAGTTTTAGCACTGTCATGGTGTCGTTCACATTGTTAGTGTAATCATCCGCATCTGGATTAGTCACGTAAATGCTTGGATTTCGGTTAATACTGGCATCGGTTAGCTTACCTTGGGCGAATTCAATACTACCTTGAGTACGAGAATCAAAAGCACTGACAATGGATTGATAAATGCCATTAATCACAGTGGCATAGTTGTCTTCATCGTAACCTAAAGCACTTAAATTAAGCATGATGTTATGGTCATAACCGCCGGGCCCTACATGGGTGTGGGTTGCGGTTAACATGACATTTTTTTCATTCAAATAAAGAGATAAGGTCTCATCCTCCGCAATTTTGGCCATAACCCCTTGATGGATACTCTGGGTGATACTTTGTAAATCAGCACTCACAAAGATGACAAAATTATCATCTGAGGCACTACCAATGGTAAAGGCACGTGACCAGAGCCTTGTAAAAATCCCTTGAGTCGTTTGACCTGTGTCGCCATAACCCACCATGCCCCGGTCAGCTGCGGGCCCCGTAATATCATAAATACCACTGCCTATCATCCAATCACCTGCAATGGCGGATTGAGCTGTCATTAAACTACTGGTAGCAATTAAACAGCCAAGACTTAGAGGCTTTAAGAAAGAAAAAAATCGATTCATAGTATATCCAAAGGCAGTTGCCCTTTATTTTTATTAGGAATGGATAGGGTTGTTACACCGCTATTAATACAGCCGCCGAGAGTGTGTAATTTAATTGTTAATTTAAGAGACAAAATCAGGGGGACTTTGGGAAACTACGGGACTCAAAAAGGCTTTGATATTACCTTGCATTACATAGATTAAAATAACTCTGGGTAACTATAATGGTATGGTTAATGTTTATTTGTTATTTCTATTGGGCTTACATATCACTTTTTCGCCTATTGATAAGCTAAAAAAATTGGATAATAGTCAGATAAACAAGCAACTAATATTCGTATTTGCACTCAAAACAACAAGATAGTAATTATTTATTAGATAAATTTATCGATTAACATATAATCAATAGCTCAAAGATATCAAAGGATGACTATGTTTAACTCAATGTCTATTTCACGCTCGTTACAGATCACTTTTTTACTCCTGTTCATTTCGATTGCCGCCTTGGGAGCCTATACCTCGGGTGCAATTAATCAGGTTAAAAAGCAATTTACTTATGTGGTTGAACGTAATATTACCTTGTTATCTACTGTGTCTGATTTGCGTTATTACACAGTCACATACCGCCGTTTTGCTTTAGATTATGGCTTGACTGAATCTAAAGCAGCGCATATGAAAATTTTGCGTACTATCGCAGAAAACGAAGAAGCAGTTGATGCAGCGCTTAAAGACATGATGGCGTTAGCTACTGATCCTGTGGTGCTTGAATATGTTGATGAATACCGTGATAGTTTAATTGCTTATAAAAAGATGCAAGAAGATTATCTGCGCCTTATGGATGAGGGTTCAATTATGAAGGCAAGGGAGTCTATGCTAGGCCCCATGTTGGCGCCTTTTAATGAAATAGCCGATCTTCTGAACGAGATGCAGTTTTATATCGCCGATGATGCCTTTGAGATTCAACAAATAGAAACACAATCTTTAAATACAACAACCAATATCATACTCATTATTTCTACCTTGTTATTGCTACTTGTTTTGCTATTAGCCAGAAGTATTATTCGTAAAATCACCTTGCCACTCAACCTATTAAACAATCAAATGGAACAGGTTGAAAAAGGCGACCTGAGTCAGCAACTAGACCTTACCTTGTTTAAATCAGATGAACTGGGACACGCGGCCCAGGCCTTTGTTGCTATGCAAAACGGATTGATAAAATTAGTAGAAAGTCTGTGCATCAGTGTTGATCAATCGAAACAAACGTCACTTGAGTTAAGCTCTCAGGTTAAAACGACTTTATCGGGTTTGAGGCAGCAGGATAATGAGATCTCTACCGTTGTCGTCTCTGTTGAGCAGATTCGTAACAGCGTAATTGAAGTGGAAGATAATATCTCTCACGCTGCTAATCGCGCTAAAGCATCATTTGACCTGGCAACCTTGAGCCAAACCACTGTATTAGAAAGCGTTGAAGAGTCAAACTCCATGGCTAGCTCAATAGACAAAGCGGCTGATGTGATTGAGGCATTACGACTTGATACAAACAACATCACCAAGATCTCGGAAGTGATCATGACGATTGCAGACCAAACTAATCTATTAGCCTTGAATGCAGCTATAGAAGCGGCAAGAGCTGGAGAAGCGGGTAGAGGCTTTGCTGTTGTCGCCGATGAAGTGCGTCAATTAGCGCAAAAAACCCAGTCTTCCATTGATGAAATAAATACCACAATTTCATCTTTGCAGGGCCGTTCTTTAGAAGCGGTTGAAACCATGACGCAAAGTCGTGATCAGGTGAGTAAAGGCGTCATTAAAATTAATTCGGTAGCGACATCTATTCATGACATCATGCAGGCCTGTGAAGAAATATCAGATATGAATGGCGCTATATTAGGCGCGACTCAGCAACAGAATTTGGCGGTTGAAAATCTATTTGAATCATTTACCGGCATAAAAGGCGCCTCACAGGAAATATCAGATAACGCTATTGCTATGGAAGCCAGTTCTAAAAATTTAGATAATAATAATCATCAACTCAGTGATGTTATGGCGTACTTTAAACGACCAGATCACTATAAAGGTATGAATTAATCCGCCTCCTTAGACATGATTAAAACGTAAACGCCCTTTAATTAACTGATTAAGGGTGTTTTTATATTATTCAAACTTAAGGCTAAACGATTTATATACAATGATTTACTTAATTATTACCGATATTTTTGGCCTATGTGAAGCCACTGATAGATTAACTGAACAACTTGAGTGCTTAGGTCATCAGGTTGAGGTTTGTGATCCTTATCAGGGTGATTATCGCAACATGCTTAATGCGGATGAGGCTTACCATGCCTTTGTGTCGTGTTTAGGGCATGAGGCCTTTTACCAAAAGAGTTTTGCGTATGTTAAAGCATTAAAACCTGATGTCGTATTAGGCTTTAGTGCAGGCGCCAGTGCGGCATGGCGTTTAAGTGCTCAAGATGGCTTGTCTTTAAGTCAAGTGATTTGCTTTTACCCTTCACAGATTCGACACTTTAGTGAACTCGTTCCGAGTATTCCTTGCAGGCTAATCTTACCAAATTTCGAGACGAGTTTTGATGTCGAAGCGATGGCCAACAGGTTAACAAAACATTCTCAGTTAGAGGTTATTAAAAGCGAGTATGGGCATGGTTTTATGAATCCTAAATCGGAACACTATGATGAACAGGCGCAGGTTAGTGGTTTTGCGTATATTGATAATTGAGAAAATAATCTGATCTAAGCCCCTTTTATGGGGGGCTCAAGTGCGTCTTTTAATGTGAGTAAAACGGAACGCATTTTATCCTCAGCGTGGGTATTATCCAAAGTACAAATGCAAAGTTGCTCACTTAATCGTTTTTCTTTTAAGGGTTTAAATGACAATTTATTATTAGCGAGCTCTAGAGCAACATCAAACTCGGTTAAAAAGGTAACCCCGCGCCCTGCAATCACCCACTGTTTAAGTACATTCACTGAATTACTGCTTGCCGATAGGGTATGCGATTTTTTTTGGCGCATGATTTCAGCATAAATTCTCGGTTGAAACGAAAGTTCATCATCAGCCAAACATAAGGGCCATTGGAGGCAATCGGCTAAGGCAATACTGTTACTAGGCTCTACCTTCAAATCGGCGGGATAGATGAGTCCAATAGGGCAGGTTAGCTGACTGAATATACGGATATTCTTATTTTCTTGAACGTTGAACGCTACCATGATGTCTATTTCTTTGGACTCTAATTGAGCCTGTAACGAAAGCGTATTACCCACTTTTATATCAAGTCGGTATTGACCTAATATGGACCCTAACCTTGCTTCTAATGAGATAGGGAGGGTATGGCTTAGGCACTCCATTATGCCAATTCTTAATACCGTTAAGGGTTCTTTAGACTGCTTGTGTAGAACGAGCCGTAATTGATGCTCTTCTTTAAACCAAATAACGGCTTTATCTAACAGGGCTTTACCTGCGTCCGTTAACGCAATTCCTCTGGGTAGGCGCGTTATCAATTGAGTACCGTAATCTTCTTCTAAAATACGCATCTGTCGGCTTAGGGCTGATGCTGAAATATTTAATTTTTCAGCGGCCCTGCGTATAGAAGACTCATTGGCTATCTCGACAAATGACCTAAGCTCTTTAGAAAAGACTGTAATAATTTTATCCTATTTTATGTTAGATCGTTCTAATTTTTAGAACGCAATTTTATAATCATTATAGTTCTTTTTAATTAATTGTTGGAATAGAATTGTTTATTCAAATTGCAAAATTCTAATTAGTCAGATCAGGAGAGCGACCTTTGAATAAAGACATAAAACACCTAAAAATGACCATAGAGATTGCAAAAAAGAGTGTGGACGAGGGCAATCATCCTTTTGGTTCTATCCTAGTTGGCCCCAATGATGAGGTGCTTTTGACTTCAGGTAATAGTTTCTTAAAGGATAAAGGAATAGGCCATGCTGAGATGAATGTGGCTCAAGCTGCAACGCAGCAATACAGCACTGATTTTCTTGAAACCTGTACGCTTTATACCTCGGTTGAGCCCTGCTGTATGTGTGCCGGTGCCTGTTATTGGTCAGGCATAGGCTCACTTGTTTATGGTTTGACTGAAAAACGTTTGGCCCAATTAACCTTGGATAACCCTGAGAATCTTACCTTAGACTTAACATGTCATAGGGTGTTTGAGGCGGGTCAAAGAAAGGTTGAAGTGAGAGGGCCATTTCTCGAATTAGAATCACAGATTGTCGCTGACCATATTGATTTTTGGTAGACCTGAAATTAGTCATAAACAGAAAATAAAACAGAAGAATTGAAAAATGAAACCGTTAGATAACGATAATATTTACTTAGAGCAAACGCTTAATTTGTCACAACAGTCGGTAGAAGAGGGTAATCATCCTTTTGGTGCCTTGTTAACCATAAATGGCAGTCTGGTATTAGAAGCCAAAAATACGGTGAATACTCAGCAGGATGCCACTTGTCATGCTGAGATGAATTTGGTGAGAGAGGCGTGCAAAACACTGACGGTAGATGAACGAAAAGTGGCTGTGTTATATACCTCAACCGAACCCTGTGCCATGTGTGCAGGTGCTATATATTGGGCCGGTATCAAACATATAATGTATGCTTGCAGTGGTGAAAAACTGAATGATATCGCGGGTAAAAGCCTAACTTGTCACAGTGAGTATGTCTATAAAGGAGCCATTGAGGCACCGAAAGTTCGTCAGTCAGATTCGGCTTTTATAATAGAGAAAGCGTCTGCGCAACATAGAGATTATTGGACCCAAGATTGGTCGAATATGTCCTAAAGTTTTAGCCTTTTCTCTTTCTAATAGGGATGACATATTTAGATTTAAGCTCATCTGGATTACTGAAGTCCTTAACATGCTCAAAGACTTCATAATCATCCCCTAGTCCTCGTTCATAATCAGAGTTAGCTAACCAGTATCCATAAATATAATCTATGGTTCTTTCTGTGCTATCTAACTTGGCAACATATACATCAAACGTGGCAACAAGCTGTTCTGGTAAGTGATGTACCACCGCTGCTTCGGGATAAGAACCTAACCTTGTTACGGGAACACCGGCTATATAGTCAATCTCCTGCTCAGTGAAATCACCAGATTCGCTATGAGTAAGGCCATAAAATGTTCCTTGAACATGGTGCTGAATCTGGTCCCTGTGTTTCATTATTTGCTTCCATGACGGGTAAATGCTCAAACAATGATTTTCATTTTTTATAAAAGGTGAAGGTACACTTGTTTGATAACCCACTATGACAGTGGCTTGACGGAGCTCGATATGGGGTTGTTTAGTCATGCCATAAGGTAAATGCTCCAACAAAGCTTGGTTTACGTTAGGTTTATCCTTGTAGCTGACATTAGGGTGCTGCAAACGAAACTCTTGGGGAGATAAGCCAAATTTGTGCTCAAAGGAGAGTGTAAAAGCCTCATGAGAAAGAAAGCCGAGTCGATAGGCAATATCGTTAATTCCTAGCTGGCTGGTGAGTAATAAATTTGCGCCAGAATTGAGCCTACGACCTTTGATATAAGCGCTCAGAGAGTCTCCTACCAAGGCTTTAAATAAGCGTTGAAAGTGCCATTGAGACACCCTAAACGAGTCTGCCAGCTCTTTTATGCTAATTTCTTGATCAAGGTTGTCTTCAATTTTATCAATTAAAGTCTGAATAAAATCTACTGCATTATTCATGTTTTATTCCTTTAAAAATCCCTAACATGATTTAAAAACGGCTCAATTCCAAACCAAACAAACATAAGTAATTTTTATAGTTCGAATTATAATTTTGATCATAGACTGAAATTTATGTTTCTAAGGTAAAGTAAGGTCTTGTTTTGTAGCTTAGATGTTTTATTACCCATATTAATCAGTGTTTGGTTTTATAGACTTGATCAATCTATTTTTAGCAGAAGTTCAGTGCTTTATGTGTAACTGAAATAATCACTTTTTGGATGAAGCCGCGTATTTAATAACGTCGGTTTTATGATGAGAATTAATCGAGGAATAAGTGGAACTTTGGCCTTAATGGAATGCTTTAGAGTAAAACTCACCGGCTAGCAGAAGACGTGTCTAACCGGCTTTGATCTTAATCGTGATAAATAAAGAAGCCTAGAGCTTCACTATCAACTTACCTTTATTCTCGCCAGTAAAAAAGAGATTGAGTCCATCGATAGACGATTCAAGACCCTCCAACACATGGGATCTATGTTTGATCTGTCCCGCCATGACATAGGGGGTTAATTTTGCAAGTAACGCAGGTACTTCACCGAAATGATCAGGCATAGTGAAACCTTGAATACTCAGGCGGCGTTTGATAACACTGATCCAATTGGGTCCAGGGCTTGGCTCTGCTTTACTGTAATCGGCAATCATGCCACAGACGATGACACGGCCGTGGGCATTCATTCTCTCAACAATGTGATTTTGGATCGGGCCACCTGTATTTTCAAAGTACAAATCAAAACCCTGTGGGGCGAGTTGTTCTAGCTGAGCATCTAGGTTATCGGATTTATAATTAATGGCTGCATCAAATCCTAGCTCGTTTACAATCCAATCTGCTTTTTCGTCACTGCCGACAACGCCAATGACGGTTAATCCTTCTGCCTTTGCAAGCTGTCCGACAATAGAGCCGACTGAACCTGCTGCGCCTGTCACGATAAGGGTTTCACCTGCTTTAGGTTTGCCCACATTAAAGAGACCTTGTGTTGCAGTAAGCCCTGGTAAAGCAAAAATGGATAAAACAGCTTCGTCAGGTAATGGGGCTTCAACCTTATTAATACCTTGGCCATTGCTTAAAAAGTATTCTTGCCAACCCATCATCCCCATTACTCGATCACCCGCTTTAAAATCGGGATGTCTGCTTTCAACGATTTCACCGATACCTGAGCTTCGCATTACGTCGCCAAGAGCTACCGGTGGGATATAGCTGTTCATGTCAGAGCTCATCCAACCAAACATGGCAGGGTCTAACGATAGGTGATTCTGTTTGACCAAAAACTCGCCGTCTGAAAGTGTCGGTATTGTTTTTTCAATGATGTCAAAAAGGTCTGATGTGATTGGTCCGCCTGTTGGACGTTTGATGAGGGTAATGGCTTTAAATGTGGTCATATTGCTTCCTTATCTGAATTAAATGCCTGCTTAATGGCTTAGAAACATTATTACTGGAATAAACTAAGAGATAAATGGGCTAATATGCGTATCTTTATTGTTATAAAGACAATAGTTGGTGTTTATACGAAAGGGTGTTTTATGGATGAGTTAAAAGCAATTCGATATTTTATTAAGGTGGTAGATCTTGCTAGCTTTACTCATGCTGCTCGTTACTTTCGGGTACCCACCTCATCTCTATCCAGAAGAGTATCGGACCTAGAAAAACAATTGGGGGCCAGTTTATTAACCCGTTCAACAAGGGTTGTTAAACTCACAGAGATTGGCCATCAGTATTATCAGGAAATGCAGCCACTATTAGCACAAATTGAGAAATCAAATGAAGCCGTTCGTCATTATCAAGCTAAGCCAATGGGTAAACTAAGGGTTAGTGCTATGACAGGACTAGGTCAAAAAATCATACTGCCCTTATTAGATGAATTTACTGAAATACACCCAGATATCACTCTAGATGTTCATTTAAGTGATGCAATCTCCTCGTTAGCCAATGACCAAGTTGATATTGCATTTCGGGGTGGATACGCGCCTAACGAGAGGGTAACAGCAGTTAAACTGATGGATAATGACTTTATTCCTGTTATATCTAACGCTTACATAGCGCGTTTTGGTAAACCAAAACATGTGACGGAATTAACGCAGCATAGAGGGCTTTATTATCGAACGCCAAAAGGCCATACACCTTGGTTTTGTGAACTAGAGGAGCAATGGCAAAATGTCTCTCCTAAGATACAGCTATGCTGTAATGAGGGGGCTTGGTTAATTGATAAAGCCATCAAGGGTGAGGGCTTATTAATGCTACCTAGGTGGGTGTTATTACCCTATATTGAAGCAGGTGACTTAATCGAACTAGAATTTGAACATAAGCTCAGTGTATCGACTAACCCTGACATTGGTATCTTCTTACTCTATCAAAAACAACGTTATCATATTCCAAAGGTTAAAGCCGTGGTCGACTTTATGGTCGCTCGTTTAAAAGGAATTGAATGATGTTCATTTCATTGGTGGCAGCATTTTTTTCAGCACAGCCTTTGAAGGCTAATGGGGAATAAACTGAAAGCTTTGTGTAAAAGTGTGACTGATTTTATGCAATTGTTTGATTGTGTAAGTGGTCAATGACAAACTCTTATCGATAGATGAAACAGAACACTTTTTATTTGATTGTTTGAGGAATGAGTATGAAACGCGTTATCAGCTTGATATTTATCGGTATCTTTTCTGCTTGCCTCATTATGGTCAATTTTTTCAATCATTTTTTTGCAGAACAATCCTTAAAACGTGATGCTGAGCAACTCTTGTTTCAATTTCATGATGCTCTCAACGAAGCAAACCTGGCTCTGCACGAACTACCTGATCCAGAACAAGTTCAATGTAATGAAGCAACACAAACGCGCTTAGCACAATCCAGCTTCGATAATCCAGCTATACGCAATCTCACTATTATTCATGGGCAAGATCAGTACTGCTCAAGCAGTGCAATTGAAATTGCGATAGAAGATTATAAAGAGCATGCCATAGATAGTGAGTACGATTTGGCTTCGATACAACATTTGAATAAGTCTGCCGACTTTTTGATGGTCAGGCACCATGGTGATAGTAAATACATCATGAGTATTAATCCTTTCATGGTGAACTATCTGGCTGAATTTGCTTGTAGTAACTGCCTAGATTATACCTTTACGATTCATGGTGAGCCGGAACTGATTTTTAGCAGTGCATTTCAAAATACAAATCAGGTCATTCAATATCAAGTTGATAAGACAGAGGGAAATTTAAAACTCTCACTTGTTCTGCATGCTAGTCAGGACTTTGTTAACTATTACAAAGAGCTGAGTTGGTTCGCCGCTGTGCTGTTTGCAACTATTGTGGCAAGTGTATTGAGTATAATCAGTTATAAGTTATTAACGCGACGTCAATCAATGCAGCATATGATTCACGACGCTTTAAAATATAATGAATTTACACCCTATTATCAGCCGATTGTTGACTCACGTTCAGGCAAATTAATAGGTGTTGAAATGTTAGCCCGTTGGATCAAAAAAGATGGCAGTGTTATCCCTCCCTATCAATTTATTCCCTACGCGGAAGAGTCGGGTTTGATCATAGATATTACTGAGCAAATATTAATCAAAACAGCGGCAGATATAAATCGCTTTGGCTGGAATAAGGGGCTGATTTTTACCAGTATTAACATAGTTCCCGAGCACTTAAGTGATGATAGGTTGTTCCATTTTATGCAGGGATTAATTGAAAAAGAGAGCCTTGCAGCTCATTGTTTCTCATTAGAAATTACAGAGCGCCGCCAAATCGAAGACTTAGAAAATGCCAAACACAGGTTGTACCCTTTTTATAAAATGGGTATGAACCTTAAATTGGATGATGCCGGCACGGGTTATGGTGGTTTTTCCTATGTTCAAGAGCTTGGCATTTCCACCCTAAAAATAGATAAAATGTTTGTTGATACTATCAATCAGGACGACATTAAAAGTCAGGTATTAGATGCCATCATTAACTTTGCTAACACCTCATGCTTAAGCACGATAGCGGAAGGCGTGGAAAGCATGGAACAAGTACAATACCTCGCGAGTAAGGGCGTTTTTAATATTCAAGGGTATGTCTATGCCAAGCCGATGGCAGCGCAAGAAATGCAGTTCTGGCAACCTAAAGCCACGCATCTAGAGCGTTGAACACAAGCCAATAGGTATTTCAGAATAAGTGGCTAAAAGCGAATATTCTGTATACGGTTAATTATTTTACGGCTTTTAATAATCAGAAAATGACAGTTCTTGTGGATTTTCGGGTATCCCTATTCTCAATTTTAAAATAATCATTACACTCTTAGGATTACATAAAGTTACTAAGTTAAATCATTTGATTGTGTTTAAAAGTTAGGGTAAATCGATGACAGATATCACAACAGAATTAAGGTGTTTACCGAAATTAAACGTGTTTAAAATCTTAATCGGCTTGTGTTTATTATGTCTATCTAGCATCGCGTCTTCAAACCATAAAATTGAAGACCCTTTAAAGGCTATATCAGGTCTTTGGGTTGTCGGTGAGGATTATTATTGTATTTATGGCTGCGATGAACACAAGCCTGATTTTAGTATTGATGTAGGACGGTTATTAAAATTCTCAGATCAAGGGGCTGATAACGGCGAAGAGTTTTGTCAAAACGTGCATTATCAACTGCGCTACATCGATAGAGATCTTTGGTTGATGGGCAATGATCACCTTAAAGAAACAATGGATATTAAAGAAAAGCACCTAGCCACTGTGACAGTCCACTGTAACGGCGAAAGTCTGTGGAACACATTTGGTACCTGGATCTGCATACTTGATCACAATACCATCCTTATTAGTCATTATGGCTATATCATTCAAGCAACTCGTATTTAACAAAAAATATTAAGGAATATTTTAAATGATAAAAAAAACGTTAAGTCTGTTACTAACATTGATGTTTTCAATGACATTAATGGCTGCAGAATCTGAGAAATTAGAGGTTAAAGTATTAGCTAAAACCACACAAAGCTGGAACGGAGATGCTTTACCTGCCTACCAAGAAGGTCAGCCTCAAGTGACAATTTTACGTATTGTTATTCCTGCGGGAATGCAATTGCCATTGCATAAACATCCGGTTATCAATGCGGGCGTATTACTCAAAGGTCAGTTAACAGTGATCACAGAAGGCAAAGACACACTCTATATGAAAGCCGGAGATTCTATTGTTGAATTGGTAAATAAGTGGCATTACGGTAAAAATGAAGGCAGTGAACCCGCTGAGATCATCGTTTTTTATGCCGGAACTAAAGATCAAGCGATTACGGTTAAAAAATAACAGTAAAAATAGTTTTATGGCTCAAGGATGAGTCTTTCCCTTCATAACCCCTAACATATGTTGCACCATCACTCTCTTATCAATTCACTTTTGATAGGTTTTTTGATGTCAGTCCCATTATTGTTTAAAGCAAATATTTGATAACACAAAGTTTCGTGACCGGGGATTGATACCCAATCTATCGTCCCCATTAATTGAGTTAGATTCATTCAATTCTAAACCATTAAGCAATCTGCTTTAAGATATCAAAATCATGAGTAAATTAGATTTTTCCATTGTAAATAAAGAGACAAGTGATTCCTTTCATAAGCAGAAATCCGTGATTAAAAGAGTTTTAGCCGGAAAAAAGGTTGCCTGTGAAAGCTGCCAGCAACCTCTAATATTAGTACCGAAAAATCAAGAAGGTCATGCTTATATAAACTGTAAAAAAGGCTGTACGAATATTGAGTTAGAAGTCGAGATGTAGCATCTTGCCGCCATAAACATTATCTAGACAGAAGAGTGAGGGAATAGATGACGTATGAATTACTGGTGGCTTTAAAGGTTACAGACGATATTATGTATCAAGCCTATCGTGAGGCAATGGCACCCATATTAGTCCAATTTGGCGGACGATTTTGTTATGACTTCAGTATCGCTAACGTGCTAAAAGCTCAAAAGGGTGAGGCTATTAATCGTGTTTTTACTTTAAACTTTCCCAGTGAACAAGATAAAAACGACTTTTTTAATGATGATGCTTATCAAGTTGTAAAAGCACGCTACTTTGAAAACTCAGTAGCTGAAGTGCATATTTTAGCGTCATATGACAAAGATTAGAGTGTTTAAGTTACTGAGGAATTAGGTTGAATATTCGGCTTGCTAACCAAAAGGATCTAGAGGCTATTGCTCAAGTGTATCGGGCATCCATTCAAGTCTTATGCGCTAAGGATTATGATCAAGAGGTCATTGAATCATGGCAATTCTCATCTAGTGCACAAAGTAGAATACACCTTGTAAATGAGGGCAAGCTCTGGGTAGTAGATGCTTTTTCTCGAACGGCTTTTGATCTCAATTCAAATCACAACGAAACTAAAGTCACTTCTTTGACACAGGATGAACTTACGCCTTTGGCAGGGTTTATGGTGGTCACACCAGGAGAGCTAGTCTCTCTATTTATTCATCCTGATTATGCCGGTTTTGGTGTGGGTAAAAAACTCGCTCAGATGGGCATTCAAATGGCAAAAAAAGGTTGCTCGAGTATTCGACTAGAATCCACTCTTACCGCGCTTCCTTTTTATCAGAAGCTGGGTTTTGTTGAGCAAAGCCGAGGATACTTTAGTCACGGACGTTCAGACTTAAAGATCCCTGTGGTGAATATGACTCTGACCTTTTAATAAACAGTTTTAAATCGTATCTTTAATGCCCTTACAAGGGGATTAAAGATGTAAAGGACTTTATGAAATGCAAAGCATGTATATTGGTGAAGTGTCAAAGAAATCTGGACTCAGCATTAAAGCCATAAGACTTTATGAAGCCAAAGGATTGATCAGAACTCCCGCGCGTTCTGGGCGGTATCGTGTCTACAATAAGGCTGATATTGAAATACTTCGTTTGATTGCGGAAGCTAAGTTGTTAGGCGTGACACTAGCGAGCCTTAAAGATGTGATTGTATATAACGAAAATGGTCCAGATTGGCAGCGTATTAAATATTTTCTCATTGAAATTAGAGCCAAATTGATAGCCCAAAAAGACGATATTAATGAGCGTATTAAACTAGTAGAAACCTGTATCAGCGAGATATAAAGGCACATGAGATTAATACAAAATAAGAAAAATTTTAATAAACGACATTAGGGAAACTGCGAATAAGCTCTCCCTCCTCAGCGGGTGGATAAAATCCCTGAAATTTAAGGCGAGGAGCGCAACTTAATCGTGATTCTATTGATCAGGGCCTCAACTTAGAGATAAGACTTTTGGACCACGTCTTTAGGTCTCAGAAAAATGTCACCCTATGTTATCCCTTCTCGAAAGGTGCCTCATACTTCAAATAATAAGTACATTAAAGTGACGCCTTGTTTAACGTTTTTTCTGATAAGACTGAGAAGAGGTGACTTAATCGCAGGTTCCTTAGTTTATGTCATCTTCTTTTCACCTCATAATACACTGTGTATTTACAGTGATGTCGACACCCCATCCTTTTATGTCTTAAAACTTATTTGAAGACAGTAGTGGCCCCTAGAGAGACGGATTCACACGTATTATCCATGCGAAGTGGCTAGGCTTGTGTTAAGAAAATATCATTAAAGGGATGTTAGCCAGTTTGAGGGGGGTTGTACCTGCCGTTTTATCGTTTTAATCATGATCAGAACGTCACTACATAATATAAAGGTGCCGAGTGACAAATTAGAGAGATTTATGGGGGATTATAAGGTGATATTTACTTATAATTGTTATTATATTCATCTTTCGTCGAGTAACTAAGAAAGAACAGACGTGTTTATCTTGATGTAAAATTTTAAAGCGTATTTTATAAACTAGCTTAACCTTGACACCCTATTTGTTGTATTTGGAACATTCATGATTGAAGAACAGGAAAATAACCCACTACATGGTCTAAAACTAAAAACCATGATCACTGAGCTTGTCGATTTTTATGGTTGGGAAGTCTTAGATGCAGCCTTAACCTTAGATTGCTTTTATCATAAGCCTACCATTGAATCCTGTTATAAATTTTTGAAAAAAACGGAGTGGGCAAGTGAAAAAGTCGAAAATTTTTATTTATACCGTTTTAAACGTATGCCCAGAGCGAACTCCAGTCAATATCAACTCAAACCCCGTGAACGTGGTTTTGCTGACGGTGTTTTACCCCGTGAGCCCCATGTGTTGACCGTTGAATTAGTGGAAGAGATGCGTGCGACTGCAACAGCAAACTATGAAGCGAAGAAAAAGAAAGGCAGTTCTAAATTTAATAAAAGAAATTGAGCCTGTTTTAACCTCGTTTTCACAAGTACGTCATTGATGGCTCTAACTGACATTTTTATGTAGTTAGCCGGACTTGGCACAAAAGACGTACTTGTTAACTCCCCCGTCTTTATTTCATTCTACCCTCTGTTTTTTTTCCTTTGTTAACATTCTATCTATCGCTTTAAGTGATTATAAACGAAGCAAATGACCCTCTAATATTATTGATAGTGAAGATGCTTATAGTTATCATTAGCAATATAGTGGTTCAGAACGGATTCTAACTGACCGTATTCTAACGAGTGATTTACTCACTTTATTTGGCTCTTTTATGACATCTAAATCTTATGATCTGCTGGCAAGGGTACTTCATGCTTTAATGGCCTGTATTATTCTTTATACCTTGATAGCAGGATTTACATCCCATTTTGTGCCGCCTGACGTCTTTGCTATCTTATCTATTTTAAACATGTCGTTAGCGACTCTGGCGGCGCCCCTTTTTTGTATTAGATATTTGTGGGCTTTCTTTAGACAGACGCCAGACTTGCCCAACAATATTCCAAATTGGCAGAAGAGGGTGGCAAAACTGACGCATTCTTTAATGTATGTATTTATGTTTACTGTATTTGCCAGTGGTTTTTTAATGATAAAAGCACCGTACTCATTTTTTTGGATCTTTACGATTCAAAACCCAGTATCAAATCCTGCTATTAATGGCTTCTTTTTTCAATTACACATCTTAGTTTGTCTAGGTTTGGCAGGTTTGATAAGCATTCATATATTTGCTGCCATCAAACACCAGATTTATAATAAGAATAATGTGCTTGCTTTGATGTTTCCGAATCTTCATTAAATGTTTTTTTAGAGCCAGAGCGATAAAGATATGTTTATCTAACTGGATGGTTTATCGATGACCTGTCGTTTTTTACGATATTGACTGACACTTGTATTATGCCAACGTACAAACGCTGTATAAAAACTACTCACCTCTGCATAGCCGAGCATTTCACTGACACGCTGAATACTATTATCTTTGTCATTGAGTAGGTCTATCGCCAGATTTTTACGGGTACTATCGAGAAGTGTTTTAAAATTGGTATTTTCTTTTTTCAATTGTCTAAATAACGTTTGACGGCTGATATTTAAGTAATTGCAAATATAATCAATAGTTGCTTTGTTTTGGGGTAAAAAAATCAAGATTAACTCATTGATTGTTTCTTTTCTGATACTGCCTGCCAATTTGTTTTTTCTTTTAGATTTCGCAATAAAAGACTTTAACTTACGCTCTAAAATATCCTTTAAATAGGGGTTATAACTTAGCAACTTTTGATCGAATAGGGCTTTATTGAATCGAATGCAATTTTGAGAGGATGAAAATATAATATTCTCGCCAAAGTTCAAATTAAACAGTTCGTGATAGTGCGGTTTTGTGAAAGCAAAAGAGGCAAAAATGACGGATACGTCTTTACCCATTAACGTTCTTGCCCAGCTGACAATCCAGCTCATTCCCCTTTCTATTGAGGCTATCGGGTATCTTTTTTCGCTGTTGACCGAAAAAATTAAATCTATGTATTGTCCATCGTCGATTAACTGCCAATTTTCGGAGGGATTCATCCAATCAAGGTACTTAATGAAGGTCATAAAAGCGTCTTTAAGGGTTTCACATTGGCTAACTAAACTGCCCAATAGTCCTTTGGAAGAAGGCTGAACGTGCTGCCCAAATATCAAACCGTAAGAAGGGACTCTGCTTTCTTTATCGATTAAGTGCCATAAATCAATGATAACTTGCTCGTTAATACGTGTCTCTGGATTAATGAACGCATCTCTTTCCGGCAGTTTTACATCCTTACTTATAATCGAAAATGAGTTTATGGTATCTAACAAATCCAAAACTGAACTTGAAGATACTGTGTTTTCATAAGGTATTGTCATCTTCAATCCTGCATAATTCATTTATATAGTTCTATATCAGAAGCCGGTGCAACCAATTAATAAAATAAACAACCAAATCACATGGTATTAATAAAATTATTTGCTAAAATCTAAAAACACTTCTGAATAGATCTGTGTTCCAAAATATGATTGTATTAATATTTTAATTGATAGGCAATTTTAAATTGAATTAATGTTTAGTGACATTGAATTGTATTTCTATATTAAATATATTTAGCTTAGATCCTACGAAAAATTTAAGTGAATAAATTAATGATTTTTTTGAAATACTACTTAGTGTGACAAAATTACAATCTTATGCTGGATTTTACTGTTTTTCAGAATGATATTGAATGAAACAAGTATTATAAAAATAACGTAAAATTTGTTAAATAAAAACGTCTTATGAAATAGTGTGAACGTTATTAATTATTGTAGATTGAAGATGCTAAAATGAAAATCAAAATGATCATTGCAACGACTGTGGTGCTTGCCCAACCTTCATTATCAAATGAGTCACTAATCATAAGTTCTATCGATTGGTGTCCTCAGTTGTGCGACAACGATAGCCAGCGTGGTTATGTGATGGATATTGTTGATGCCATTTTCAAGGACAGTCCCTATACATTAGAGGTTGAAAATTTTCCATGGACACGTGCTATTAGATTAGTCGAAAACGGTCGTTCTCATGCTCTGTTAGCGCCCACGCGTGAAGAGGCGCCTAACTTAAAATTTCCCGAGCAAGAAATAGGCTTACAACGTATGTGCTTTTTTACAAAATCAAGTTCTGAGTGGGCTTATACAGGGGAGGATTCATTAAAAGGATTAACAATAGGGTTAGCTCAGGACACCTATATTGATGAATTAAGCGAGTATATAGAGAAAAACGAAAAGCAATTTGATTATATTCCTTACAGTGATGGTTATTTAACATCTAGCTTTAAAAAATTAACTTTCAATCGTATCGACACCTTTGTTTTTACCTATAACTCAACACGCTACGAAATTAATCGCAATAATTTAGAATTCGATTATAAAGAAGCAGGGTGTTTTCCAGAAAACAAAATTTATATGGCATTCTCACCCAATGAAAAAAATGAAGACTATATAGATGATATGATTGTATATTTTGATAGTAAGATGGTTGCGCTTAAGAAGTCGGATGAAATAAATGAAATAATGTCAAACTATGGATTAAATTATTTACGATAATGGTTTATTTGGAATTATTCGGTTGTTTTTATTTATGTTCTAAATTACAACTTCAGTTTTTTGTTATTAAGTATAAAAATAATTATTTTGTTTGTATTGATTAAAGCTTCTGGAAAAAACAACAGAAAATCTATCGAAAAATATGGTGTCAATATTTAAGAGTTTAATATTGTTTTAAAGAATGTAAAAAAATCAAATTTAATGATATCCCGAAAGAAATTACTTAAACTGAGTCAGTTTATAATAACGATTTTAATCGTCACGCATTCATATTTAGAAGCATACAAAGAAATGGACGCTTACAAAAAGAAACTCGCAGAACTATCTGCAAAAAAACAACGAGCGGATAAAAAATGTGCCTAAATTTATTAAGGAACCTGCGAATAAGTCCACCCGCTGAGGCTGGAGGACTTATTCCAAGTTTTTCTAGATAATATTCAAACTGTCAGATTCAAGTATAAACGCAGTTGAAGACTCGGATGTAATGAGAGCCAACCCCTAAAGAAGGTATCAAAAATAGTCATAATTCCATGTTACCAAGCTATCGAAGGATAATATTGATTTGGCAAGAATTTTCCAATGGTTATTCGCACACAGGAGAGCAAAGGCGTATTTTTCTTAATGCGGAGAAAACATAAATATCGATTTTGATGTGTGATTGAATTAAAAATGATGTTTTGCCATGATCCTTCCAAAGGTGCCGTCTGCACGAATTTCAGCTAAACC
>Ga0209395_1001055_pt1 | contig 39588 bp, 32 predicted proteins | sample GOMGulsemesocosm_3_FD_184635 | JGI IMG/M metagenome (GOLD analysis project Ga0209395, IMG submission 184635) | Methane-oxidizing microbial communities from mesocosms in the Gulf of Mexico - GOM9D Gulf of Mexico (SPAdes) (version 2) | ecosystem: Environmental > Aquatic > Marine > Cold seeps...
GGTATTGGCTTAATTCTAAGCCGTGAGTTTGTAAGAAACCAAGGGGGAGAACTCACCCTTAAGAATAGAAAAGACAGCCAAGGTGCGATTGCCGAGATTACGCTAGTTCACAACTAATTGCCTACAACTTAGAAAAACATCACCATAACTATCGACAAAATAGCGTCAGCGATGGCATAGGAAGCAACATGTACATTAAACCTTTTTTTATAGCTTTTTTATTATTATTTCTTTCACTATCAACATATTCACGGCCAAATTCTACTAATGTACTTGATATTGCATTAGCTAAACAACTCGATATGCAGTTGAAAAAAAACGCTCAAAGATATGGTATTGCAGGGCAATCAGTACGTATTCTAAAAAACAATAAAGTCATATATAGCAGTAAACATGGTTTTGCTAACGTCGAGTTTTCGATGCCAATAAATAAAAACCACCGTTTCCCGAGCTATTCAGTAACAAAGCTATTTACCAGTGTTTTAATGATGCAACTTGTTGAACGTGGTGACGTCGATGTTGCTCAGTCAATACGGAATTATTTGCCATATTTACCTAAACATTGGCAAAAAGTAACTGTTGAACATGCCTTAAATCATACCTCTGGCATCCCAGAATACATGAATAGGGTAATGACAACGAACCAATTTTTACCAACAAAAAAAGCAGTGTTTTTATCATTAAGTGAACAACCAGAACATTTTAAAATCGGTTCTCAAAATAATTACAACAACACTAATTTTTTAGTTCTCTCAGCGATATTAGAAGAAGTTACAGGTAAAACATACGGTGAACTTGTACATAGTCTTATTATTAAACCACTGGGTTTAACAAATACGGGGCATGCTAGCGCCAGAGCCGTTATTAAAAACATGGTATCGAGTTACATAGGAAAAAATGGACAACTGATAAAAAATAGAGAAATTGACTGGTCCGGTTATTCTTTTGCACATTCTGCGCTGTATTCAACTCCTGTAGACCTAACAACATTTATGACAGCTTTAGTTACAGGAAAATTTGTAAAAAAGTCGACATTAAAAAACTTATGGCAACCTATGCAACTAAACAATAGTCAATATGGACGTTATGCCTTTGGCTTTGAATATAAAATCAAGGATGGTTATCAACAAGTTGGCCATGACGGTGGTAACAGGGTAAAGCTTCGACATTATTTTAATAGTGATCAAAATGATAGTTATACCATTGCCTATATGACGAACGGCAATAGCAATGATGTTTGGACTGACATACTGGCTGATAGTTTAATGGCAATTATAGATAAAAATCAGTTTCTACTTGCCGATCTTAGTGAACAATTTATTACCCTTGTAATAGATAACAATAAGAAAAAATTACAAAATTTATATGCCAAACTATCAAAAGTACTTAAAGGGGACTTAATCGCCATTGAACGATTCATTGTCAATTATTCTTATGGAATAATGTATGGTGTTGGAGCAAAACCCTCCATTCCAGCATTTGAATTTTATACAGAAAAATTTCCTAAGTCAGCGAATGCTTGGGATAGTTTGGCCGACGTATGGCAAGTCTTAGGAAATAAAAAAAAGGCGATTAAATATTATAAAAAAGTTCTAGAAATAGCACCTAATGCAACCAACGCAACAAAACAATTAATCACATTAAAAGCTATTAATTCGAATACCTAATAAAATATTATGGTCTGATGTAGGCCTGCTTATACATAACTTCATTAGGAAAAAGTGATTTTAAGTCTTTATTAAGTGCCAATTCAGCAATTTTTTTATCAAAATAACGTTTGAGGAATCGACCTTGCTGGGTATCATGAAAGACGAGAAACAAAGGTGAATTCTCTATCAGTACCTTTTTGGGTAGTTTTTTTAGTGACTCTGCTAAGTTATATCCGTATTCCAAAATGATATCGACTTTCCCATTCTTCATTAGCTTCTGACATTGCGCTTCTGATGTTTGAATAATATCTTTTGAAGACAAAAAATGGACTTGTTTATATGAACTTGAGCCGACTTCAGAACAAACGACCAAACTTGTATCCTCATTATTATACCTTGTGATAACCTCTTTATTTTGGCCAATAGCATATAAAGGATATTCATAATCAATATGATATGAAGAATAGATTACATTCGTTAACTTGTTAATACGATATGCGCCAACCAATACGTCCATTTGGCCTCTTTCAAATTCCTTAACGGCTCTTTCCCATATTGATACATCCTTAGTTAAGCTAAATTCTAATGAAAAAATAGCATCTATAAGTTGCCAATAAACACCGCTGCCATCAGCATTAGTATAGTCAGCCCAATTCCCTGAAATAAAACTTACTTTGTTGCTGCGTTGAGTCGTTATTTTCATTTCTGAATCAATACCATATTTAATTTGAAGCTTTTTCAGTGTGCCTTGTTGTTTAAGTGAATTAAAAGCATTTAATAATGGTTTTTTTAAGTGTTTATATTTAGTTGAAAGGTAATGATAATCAAATTGTGTACTTAACGTTTCAATAAGAAAATTTGGATTTATGGCTACTTTGTCATCTAGATCAAAATCCATAAGCAACACGGAATCGACTCTTCTTTTAAGTAACATTTGGTTAAGTTTATTGGTATTTTCAATAGGAAATTTATGCACATTACTCTTTAATGAGTCTGCATATTTTTTGGAAATCAGGCTATTTTTGGCATAAGTAATTGATCGAATATCTTCATTTAAACAATATCCACAACGCACCCGATCGCTAACCTTAAGCAAATCAAAATTTAATAACGGAAAAGGTACCTGTATTAGAGATGGGTATTTATTCTCGATAACCTCAGCTCTTGCTAACGCCGCATCCAATTTATTTGCCTGAACAAGTTCTAACTCTTTATGACCATCAATATCCGACCACTTAATAGAATATCCTAAAGACTCATAGGCAACGGTTAAGACCTCTTTTACATATTGTGCTTTCAATGAAGAAGGAGGAGTTCTTAAAGTGATAACCTCTGCCGAACCGCACAATGGCCAGGATAAAGACAATAATATGAAAAGAAAATAAATATTTTTTATCATTTAAAAGTTAACCTATCACACGTCATAATTAAAAAAACAAGAAAAAATAGCTCTAAGGATATTTACTAGCTTAATTATCAGTATAACAACAGACTCAATTAAGCAAAAATTTTAATATAAAGATTTGAGAGTATTGCAATATTCATTACATCTGCATCTAACATTGAACGAAAAATTTTCATCTTGATACAAACTCATCTATTTATAACCTGAACCTGTCGTGCAATGAGATATAGTCTGCTAATAAACCTTTTTATTTGTGCTAAAACAGCAATACCCATGAGAGGAAATGATAAAATTTCTTTTTTATGACTGCATTAGGGTTTGTTGACCTTTCGCGTTTGTTTTTGCAGCAAGTTAATGAATTTTTATACAAGGCAGAGCCTATGTAGTGTGGTTATTCCACATAAATGGGTGATAACGCCGTAGAAATGTTCATTAACTTGCTGCCCGAAGGGTTCAACTCAGTAAATCCTGCTCTTTGTTACTCGTCTATTACATAGAGCAACTATGCTACTTTTCTCATGCCGCGATCAGAATCTACTGAGTTGAACAAAATTCATACGCGAAAGGTCAACACGCCCTAATTTTAGTGACATCTTCTTTAAAGAAAAGACGACTAGTTATGACCTATTGATTATTATAGATAATAATATTCATATCGTTAATGTTGCATTGAGGAAAGACTATTTAATAAGTATATTATACTTCGATGCAATAACATTAAAATTAAGATATGAGGTTGTTTCAGTTTAGAAACTATTTTTACTTAGGTATGTTGTATTACGAACTCAATGAAATGCCTTACTAGTCGCCTATAATAAGAGATAGTATTTTTCAATAAGATAAGAGGAATATACAAAAGACTACGGTCTCTACGTTTTTTACCTCCACTCAAATTCAAACTTTTGTTAACCTAAACGAAGAGGTAAAGTTGTAGCAAGACGATGATATTGTTGCGTTTGTAAGACATTAATTCACGTTATTCTTTACCTGCCAATTATCAATCAATGTAATAAATACATCTTGCTCTGATAATTTAAGTGCAACAGACAATACCGTATCGTCACTCAGTTTAAGGTCGCTATTATGATCAGTAGAAAAATCGACTCCCGCTGTTAACCCTACTCTTTTTTTATCTCCTGATGCCCGCTCATTTTTTAGACGTTCTAAGTTAGTTAGTGCTTTTGGTGCAAGCTTTAATATATAAATATCCATGGCAGGGCTATTGTTAAAGAACTCATTTACGGCGGCCTGATTTTTCTTATTAATAACTTCTAATGGGAAACGAATGATCCTCTTACCATCCTCATCTTCAACGCTTGCGGACAATTTAATTGATTTTGTAGGTTCAAAATTAACAGTACTATTTATCGACACTTTGACCAATATTCCATTGGGATCAACATTAAAGAAATCTTCCGGTTTATTATCGGAAAAATGCATCATCGTTGCATAAGGAATACTTGAGCATGATGTGAAGATAAAGGTAAGTAGTAAAAAAATTATTTTCATTTTAGGTCTCGTGCCAGTGATCTCAAGTCTAGGTTAAAGAGTATTTATATTGAAACGTTTTATTTGATTAAAACCATTTGGTAATCCTTCACGATAAAGTGGTTTAAGCATTTCACCATCGGTGACTTTATTATCAGAGCATTGCTTATTTTCCAACAAATAAACAGCCTCAGCCAACATAGGATCTTTTAAGTCGCCCCACCCTCCCTCAATCGTATCAATTGCAGGACAATCAACAGGAATACCATCAAAAAAATCGCCCTCTCCATCAGCATTATGATTATGGTGAGTAATAGCTAATATCATTTGATCACACAACTGCGAAACACGCATTCCCACTGGCTTGCCATTAGTTTTTTGACCTACTAATTTGACATTTAAGTAAGGCTTAAGAGAGTTAATTAATACTTCACTACCTGAAGATGACTCTTCCGTTGTAATAAAAACGACACTTGGCATTGTTAAAAAATGCTGAACACCATTAAGATTAAATATTTCAATATCACTTTGATGATTATTATTATTTGTTGGCATATTGTAAATATTGCCAGTAACTATATCGCCACCAATTTGACTAGCAAGTTGGTTTGACATTCTCGAAGTACCGCCGTGGTTGTAGCGTAAATCAACGATAAGTTCATCGATACCTTCACTTTTAAAATAAGCAAATGCTTGATTAAGATCCTCTGAACTGGGATCAATAAAACTATTATAAACGAGATAGCCTATTTTACCTGCAGTAGAGTCGATAACCTTAGTTGCAAAGATAGTATTTGTTGTCACTTGGCTTGACAACATTGACTGAGTAACGATAGCGCCATCAAGTGATCGCCATGTAAAAGATACGGCTTGGCTATCATCTATTTCAGACCAAAAATCCGTCCAAATAAACTCTTCATCTGCCATTGCGCTATGTAAATCGATATCATTGATTGCGATGATACGGTCGCCTCGGCTCAACCCTATTTTTTTTGCATTACTGTTCTTGTAAACAAAACTAATCACTAATTCATTATTAAGCTCATCGACTTTGGCTGCCATTCCAAAACCGTCATTGCTTGCATTAACAAAAATATCATCATATTCAGCTTTGCTTATAACAAAGCTGTAACGATCAATAGGATTGTTTTCTTTAATGTTATTAATCAACTGCTCTAAGGAAGAAAAGTCCTCAAGAATGGTGTTATGAATTAGTGACTCATTCCATAAATACCAATCATCCATATAATCCCATAAGGCGATATTTTTTGAGGTTTGATCCAAGCAAACATCTGGATCTAGAGTAATAACGGGAGACTCTTTGGTGTCGCCACCACAGCTTTGTAATAAAACAAAACAAAACAACATTGAAAATATCGACTTAATCAAGACAGTTAACCACTTCTTTTATGACTGAGAAACGTTACTTTAATGATTTAAAGGTCCTTCAACAAGCGCAATAAACGTCGAGTATAGGTAATCAAAAGTGACAGGTATAACTTTCACGAGAATATACACCTAACTACTTGTAAAACATAAAATAAGTAAACCAAATATTAGTATAACTTTAGCTTCATCGGTAGACATTACGACAGTAACAGCAAGTTAAATCAAACTAAATTAACGCTTTCACCTGATTTAAATGTTTACGACCAACAGGAATTAAAGCATTCGCCATGTTTATATCATAATCTGCTGAAGATCTTCTTTGCAGTAACATCGATTGTTGAGGGTTAATCATATAAGATTTGTGAACACGCATAAAATATTCGTCACCAAAACTATCTTGTAAGTTTTGTAAATTACACGCCAATTCTATTTTAGTTGAACGATTATTCTTTTTATAAACAACTAAACAATCATTACCTAATGCCTGAACATAGATTATATCTGAGAGAAAGTGAGTGACCTTAGCCAGTTCAGGAAAAAGTTTATGGTCCACAACGTTATTCAATATCTTGTCTTTTAGGCTATTACTTATTTCTAATTGTTTAACTAAATTTGACTGCGTTTCTTTAAGTTGTAACGCAATCTTCTGTTCCTTCATTTCTTGTTGATAGTAAATAGAAACTAAACCCGCGCTAAAAATGATGATTTCAATGGCAGAGGTTACCTGAAGTAAATACCAGGAAAAATTAAAGTTAATAATATTACCTGCTGACAGCCCCATAATAATGGCAATAACAAAAAACATTACCGTTGCTGTTAAGTAATACCACGCGGCTGATATATTCTTTTTAACCGCGAGAATCGCAGCACTAAAACAACTAACAAAGATAATAAAGCTCATCAATAAGCCGATAACATAACCAACTTGATTAACTTGCTCTGGTAGAAATGTTGCAAAGAATAATCTCGTTATTGCTAAAAGGCTTAATAGTAACTGAGCGGTACACAGTCCGCGGTGCAAGCTTTTAGAAAACGTTTTTATTTGCAGATAATGTTTGGCAAATTCAGCAATGCTGACAACTAACAAGGCCCCAATAAATACCGTTTTATTATGTAAATATCGCATGTTAGGTAATAGATAATCTAACCAGCCTTGGCCTGATAAAAACCAAAATCCTAATAAAAATAACATCGAACTATAAGCAAGGTAGGAAGCTTTTTTTAATCTCACATATAACATTAAATGATACACAGAAAACAAAACTAACATCCCAAAAAACAAGCCACTAAATAGCGTTGTATATTGAATATCCTCAAAGAACTCATCATTATTAAAAACAAATAGTGAAGTTCGTAAATATCGACCTTGCAGCTTTAAATAAAGTGAATTCGACAACATGTCATTTGGCAAACGAGCAACGATATTATGCCTAAATTGAGGGTTACCTTGTATTAACTGTTGTTGCCAAGTCTTATTTTTCGCTAAATAATGCAGTTCTATGGGGGTATGAATGCGGTTTTTTTTGAGAACTAAAATGAGGTGTTCAATTTGTGTAGATTCCGCTGATTTATCCGTAATTGTTAACTTCAGCCATAGATGATTTTTTTTGCCTAGGTTTACATAATTATTTTTAATTAATTGATAAGGTTCTTTAGTTAATAATAATTGCGCTATTGTTTTTTCTTTTATTAATGAAGGGATAATTTCTACATGTAATTGTTGCTTTGTCTGTTCTCTTGATAAGCTTTGGCTAAGAAAAAGAAAAAGGAAGACTAAGCTCAAAACTAGCACAATAGTTAGCAGCTTCCCTTGAGGTGTAGAAGAGATATCTATTTTTTTTAAGACGTTTGTTCTTTTATTGTCTGATGATATGTTCAATTGTGGCAAGGTCATAAATCATTAAAACTATGGGTAGCGAAAAACCTGATATCAAGTGAACATAACTTTTCATTAGCCACTTGTAAAGATGCAGAGTCACTACTCCTAATAATTTAATTAACAACACAACAGTTACGGCCAGAGTTTTTCGCTTGATAGAGAGCGCTATCCGCACGCTGAAAAACGGATAGCCAAGCGCTATCGCTCGCTACTTGCGTAATACCAATAGAAACAGATATTGGTGGTAGTTGCGTATTCGATTCACGCTGAATTAATTTAAGCTGATGAATGGCCATGCGAATTTTCTCCGCGACTTTACTTGCTTCAATTTTTGTTTTATTAAGCAGCACCACAACAAACTCTTCCCCGCCATAACGTACGGCAATATCTGTTTCAGCAATATTCTCTTTGATACTCTTTGCCACACGTTTAATAACATTGTCACCAATAAAATGACCAAACTGATCATTAACGAGCTTAAAATGATCTATGTCGATAGCAAGCGATGCGTGGTTGTTATTTAGTTCAACATCTTTCAGATTCTCTTCACAACCTCTTCTATTCCATAACCCAGTAAGTGCATCAAGCAAAGCTTCATTTCGCGATTCTTCCAGTTTAGCTTTTAATTGGTGTACTTCACTACTGGTTTTATTTAACTCGTTAGTTAAAGATTGATGCTGAAATTTTGATTTTTCAATGGCCTTAACCAAAAACTTAACAACTTGCTGCAATGAGGTATTATCATCGCTTTGAGCCAATACTTTATCCGCTTTTTCCAAATTAATTTGCATCGCTTCTTCGTTCGCTACCTGAGACTCTAGGCTAGAAAGGCTCTGTGTAATAATTTTTTCAAATGGTGCCAAAATAGCTTTTTCAATATTTTGGCTATTTGAAACAAAATTATGAAAAAGGTGCTGCATAAATTCAGGATCTAACGTTTCACTATTGTTAATTTTTTGATCAATTAATTTGGTGACCTCACTATTGCTTTGACTATTGTAAAGATAAATAACGGAGTAATTTTCTGGACTAGGAGAGATTTTATAGTCAAATAGAAATAAATTGGTTTCTTCACTTATTTTCAAGGTTTCTTGATAGTTATCTTTAATTAACATACTTATTTAGCTCTATTTTTCTTACATATGGTAATTGTAAATATTTTGTTACCATATAGTAAAAAAGGTGTCACAACAAGTGAACCATGCTACTAGTTATAATCAGAAGCAATAAAACGCTTAAATTAAAAATGATTATCAACTAATAAATCTCGCCACTTACTATGTAGATTAATAAATATCTATTATTACGTATTCGCCTTGACCATCAAAGAGTGAAAAACACACCCTTTTATACTTTTTATGTACAAAAATATCTTATTACTTATATAGCGATTATTCGTTCACACAGCTAATTCAAGCAAGTCGATTGAAGACCCTTGCTACCTTAATACAAACAGACTTGATATTTTAAAGCTTTATTAAAATATCAATTTTACAAAGGAATTCTTTATTTCCTGATTCGAAAAGTTACTTTTATTCAACTAGAATTAATTGAGTAGCAATTAAGGTTATTCACCTTCCACCAGCTTCTGGGATAACAAACATAAGATGGTATTTTTCTATAAAGTTTTGGCTATTTTTATTTTTGGTTATTGCACATGCATTGGTCAAACATATGCTACTTTCAATGTATTATTACTAAACTCATATCATCCTCAATACCAATGGACAGATGAACTAACCCGTGGCGTTAAAGACTCTCTTGCTTTAGATATAAAACCAGAAAGTCTTTACATCGAATTTATGGATAAGAGACGTTTTGTTGACGACCCTATTTATGAAAGCAAGTTGATTGACCTACTTCAATACAAATATAAAGACAAAAAACCAGATATTGTTATCACTAGTGACGATGCCGCTTATTTTTTTATGCTCAAATATGGAGAGAAATTATTTCCCAATGTACCCATAGTCTTTTCTGGCGTAAACATTTTTGATCCTCAACTTATTACTGGTCGAAAGAATATTACCGGTATAGCCGAAGGTATGGACATTCTTGGCAATCTTAACTTAATCACCAGTTTACACCCCAAACTAGCTAAAATAATTATAATTGGAGATAACACCGGACTGGGTTTAGGAATGATTAATGAAGCAAGGCGCATTAAACAAGATTGGCAAAGTAAATCAACACATCGTGGTGTTGAATTAAAAATTTGGAATGACTTTTCATTAAAAGAACTGTTTCAACGGGTGAATAAATTATCATCAGATACAGCAATTTTGATCTTAGCCATTCACAAGGACCATATAGGACAATATTTCTCCTTTACAGAACACCTACCGAGACTTTCTCAAGAAAGTAAGGTTCCCATTTACGGAATGTGGGGAGCGCTAATGATAGGTCATGGCGCTGTTGGTGGTATGATGAACGACCCTTACGAGCACGGTTTTAATGTCGGCAATATAGCCTTAAAAATATTATCCGGTACTGCCGTTAGCCAACTGAAAATTCAAAGGTCTGCAGTATATAAGCCTCGATTTGACTATCAACAATTATTACGGTTTGACATCGACACAAGCTTACTTCCAAAAAACAGCATATTATTCAACCGCCCCATTTCTTTTTACCAACAAAATAAACAATTTATCAATGCCATCCTTATAGTATTTATTACTCTAGTCTTATTAATCACTTTTTTAGTAAAAAACATAAGACAAAGGATAATAATCGAAAAAGAGCTAAGTGACTTTAACCAAAAACTTGACGCCACAGTTAAAAAACGCACCAATGAACTTGAACAGCGCAATGATGAATTGCAAATGGTATCCAGCGTCATGAGGAATCTCGCTTATACAGATAGCTTAACGGGTTTGAATAATCGCAGAGCTGCAGAGAAAAAAATTTCTGCTTACCTCAAACGCTACAGTGTTACATTTAAACCTTTTGCATTAGCAATATTAGATATTGATCATTTTAAAATGGTTAATGATAACTTTGGTCATCAAGTGGGTGATAAAGTATTAAAGGAAATAGCCATTACACTAACCCGCAGTCTTAGGCCCGGCGATCATATCTATAGATGGGGAGGTGAGGAGTTTTTAATTGCCTTACCTGAAACACCGCACAGTGAAATGCTGGTCATTTTGAATAGACTCATTGATAATATTTCTAAAATTAACGTAGACAACGTTGGTACAATTACAGCGAGTATTGGTATATCACAATTCATTAGCGGTGATTGTTTTGACACCATAATTAAACGAGCAGATGATGCTCTTTATCACGCGAAAGATACAGGTCGAAACAAAGTGGTTATCGGTTGATTTAAAGACTTTTATCTCGAAAGATACAATATAGCTTTATGAGGAGTTATCGCTCTTTCATAATTAAATTTTGTTCGCTAAAGAAACCTTTCAAACACATTTAATCTTTAATATATTCAGTTGCATACGAAGATATTTATCAATAAACAGTCGCAAAATAATCACCAATGGTCAACTGCCATTAACGCTATAGTTGTTAGCTATAGCTTTTTGGCTTTATATTAGATATATATATATCTTTAAAAAATATAAAGAATGTAAACCAATGGAATTACGAGCACTAAAATACTTTCAGTCAGTGTACGAACTTGGCAGTCTTAGCGCGGCAGCACGCGCCTGCTTTATTTCTCAACCTTCGATTACCAGTGCTATTCAGCAATTAGAATCATCCCTAAATGTCAGTTTGTTTGTCCGTCATGCTCGTGGCGTTTTAGCAACATCAGCAGCAGATAAACTTTATCCTCTTGCAAAAGAGATGTCTGATAACGCAAAATCGATTAGTCATTTATTTTCTGATAGTCCAAAAGCCGTGCCCCTACGGTTGGGCATAATGCGCTCATTAGGTGCTCAGCGAATGAGTTTTTTATTGAAAAATATTTCTGAGAAAATAAACAATTTGGAAATAACCCTAGTTGAACCAGAAGACCCATGTGATGCCAGAGTTGTATTAGCGCAATCAGTAACCAGTAGCGAAAGCTTTGTACCTATTTGGCAAGATAATTATCAACTTGCAGCCCCAAAGAATTGGCCAATAGCCAAAAAAACTATGATTGATGTTTCCGACTTAGAAGGTATTGCCTTTATTAATCGAGCGCCTTGTGATGCTTTAAATAAACTCACAAATGTGATGAACAATGCCTCAATTCGCTTTCAACCTCGTGCAAATATAAAAACCATTGAATATGCTTGGCAACTGGTCTGTGCAGGTATTGGTGCAGCATTATTACCTGATTGGCAAGAAATTATTGATGCTGAAGAGTTATCTTTGATCCCGATAAAAAATATCGACTTAATTAAGCATATCGGCTTGGCCTTTAAGACAAATAAAGAAGCCCAACCTTTGATAATAGCCTTAAAACAGGCCTGTAATAGCACTTCAAAATCTAATAACGATATACAATAATTCTATTTGCATAATAAAATACCAATACCCATCGTCAAATGCAATATTGGTATTATAGCGGAGCAATTTTATTAGTTAACGTAGAGCATTATTCACATTGCAATGAGTCAATAGGTTGAGATGTCGCCGCACGGTAAGCAATCACTACAACAGTAATATAGGCAATAGTGATACTTAACAAAGCTGATAAGACAAAAGCGCTGTAAGGCATATTTATTCTATAAATAAAATCATTTAGCCAGTCTCTCATCAAAAAGTACGCAATAGGTAAAGCAATAACGTTGGCAAGTAATACTAGCCATGAAAACTGGTTAACTAACATAAAACATATTTGCGTGGTTTTTGCCCCTAATATTTTACGAATGGCGATTTCCTTAACACGTCTTTGTGTATTAAAAGCTGCCAAACCAAATAGTCCTATGGAAGTAACCAATACCGCCAAAACAGTAAAGACATTCAATAATTCTGTTTGTTGAGACTCATCACGATAACTTGCATCAAATAGGCTACTTACCCAGTCATATTTAAAGGCAACATCGCCACTTAAACTTAACCAAATTTGTTCTATTTCTTTTAGAGTCTGAGCACTCGCACTCGCTTTTAGTCGAATAGATGTCCAACGCAGTGATAAGTCAGTCGGCTCACCAGACAATACATAAGTCATAGGAGGCACTGAGTTTTTTACGTTAATGTAGTGACTATCTTCTACAACACCAACAATTTGATGAGAATGTAGACCATCATTTCCACCTCCTAACGTGATCATCTGCCCCACAGCTTGTTCCGCATTCCATCCTAGGTTTGCAGCCAAAGTTTCATTGATAATAATTTTGCCTGTAGAACTTTGCCAATCTTGCTCATTTTCACGATAGACATCGTTGGTATATGTTTTGGCGAAATCACGTCCTGCCGTCAATTGAATGCCGTAAGTTTGGAAAAAATCATAGCTGATTGGATTATTGCCAACCCAAATCTCATTGCTAATATCATCTTGGCGTCGAACAATGTTTGATGTTCTTGTTGGTTTCGTTGGCACCGTATGTGACATCGTTGCAGAGACAACATCTGGATGACGTAATAGTTGGCTCTTAAAGGAATTGTAAATAAGATCCCCGCCTCGCCCTAATACGATAACCCCTTCACGATCATAACCTTGTGGCATATTTTTAATATATTGCATTTGCCAATTTACCACTAGGCTTGCTACCAATAAAAATGTCGCTATTGAAAACTGTAGAACAATTAATGATTGCCTAATTAACGTACTGCTCTTTGACGTATTGATGATACCTTTAAGCACCAGTGCTGGTGATAAGTTACTTAAGTAAAATGCTGGATAACTCCCGGCAATAACACCAACAAAAAGAGTTAAATGTGACAATTGAATCCACTTTTGCGTAGACAAAACAAATTCTATATCTACATTCATCAATTGATTAAAAGAAGGTAGAAATAACATAACTAAAAGTACGGCTAAAAACGTCGCTACGATTGACTGTAATAATGACTCAGCAATATATTGAGTGACAAGTTGGCGTTTGCTGGCTCCTAGTGCTTTGCGAACACCAACATCTTTTCCTCTTCTCATTGCAGAAGCTGTTGATAAGTTTGTGAAATTCACACAGGCTAATATCAAAATCATCAGTGAAATGATCCCAAAGACATTGACCATTACTGCACTACCCGTAGCTCCGAGTGTATAAGTGCTTTCCGTATATAAATAGACATCGAGCAAGGGTTCAATATTGACTCGATAGTTTTTATATGAAGAGGTTCCTTTTGCTCTTTCTTGATAATAGGCGCTTACATTAGCGGTTAATAAATCAACTTTGGGTTCTTCAATTAGTTTTACATAAGTCACTGTGGAATTAAAATTCCACCTAACAACCCACTCAGGGCTAGGTAGCAACTCGTAAAAACGCTCTGTAGGTACCAACATTTGTACAGGCATCGTTGTTGGTGCCATCGTTTTTTTAATCACTCCCGTAACTTGATGTTCTTGACCATTGATAGTTAATCGCTCACCAAGCACTCCGGTTGTTCTATTAAAATACTTAAGCGCCAAATCTGCATGTAAAACCAAGCTATCTGGAGCGTTTAATGCCGTTAATTTATCTCCTTCAAGTAATTCAAAGTCAAAAAACTCAAAATAGTTTTCATCTGCAAAAAAAGAAAACTCTGAGTACATTGATTGCTCTTGTTTAACAGAAACAGTCCCTGTTGATACTCGAGTAGCATCTTGCACTTCTTTAAAATTCTGTGTCAACTCGTTTGCTAATCTTAATGGCGTTGCAGCTTGGGGTTTAGCTTCATCTCGAATAAGATCAATACGGTATATATCTTTGGCGTCAGTAAAGAATTCATTGTAACTTCGTTGGTGATCAACATAGAGTTGAATCAAAATAAAACACCCAATACCGATAATTAAGCCCGACAGTTGAATAAAACTTGTTAACTTATCACGGCAAATATTACGCCAAGCAACAATAAATAATAATTTAAGCATAGTTAACCTCCGCTACCGTTTGTTCAACGTTTTGCTCTACATTTTTATCAGCAACAACTTTACCGTCTAATAACTCAAGTACTCGTGTTCCATAATTTATATGTTCTGGAGCATGAGTTACCATTATGATCGTTGCTCCTTCTTGATTTAATTCTTGTAATAACTCCATGACTTGGTTTGAATTTTTAGAGTCTAAATTTCCTGTGGGTTCATCAGCCAATATCACCGCAGGATTGGTAACTATAGCTCTAGCGATGGCAACCCTTTGTTGTTGTCCACCAGAAAGCTTGGCAGGTAAATGCTTACGTCGATGAGCGATATCAACGCGTTCAAGTACTTTATCAACCAAATGTTTACGCTCCGCTTTAGGTACTTGATGATAATAAAGCGGTAACTCAATGTTCTGTTCAACGGTCAGTTCGTCAATTAAATTAAAGCTTTGAAAAATAAAGCCAATATGATTTTTTCTTAATTCTGATCTTTGATGTTCACTGCATTGACTAACTTCATTACCTAAAAAGTTAAACTCACCTTCATCGATAGTGTCTAACATGCCTAAGACATTAAGCAGCGTTGATTTTCCACAACCAGAAGGTCCTAATATTGACAAAAAGTCCCCCTTTTTAATGCTTAGGTTCATTTCGTCTATGGCAACAGTCTCGATATCTTCGCCGATGAATGAACGCGAAATATTGTTTAATGTGATCATGATAAATACCTTATTAAATAGTTATTTTTATATTTAGTGTTATTAAGTGGTCTGAACATCCTAAAGTAGAGAATGATTAAAACTTTGGCGATAACTGCAATCGTTGCGCATCAACAAAGCTGGCATATGAGGAGGTGATAACGCGCTCTCCTTCACTTAATCCCGATATAATTTCAATGCTTTGTGGGTTTCTACGGCCAAGACGAACTTGTCTTTTTATAGCGAATTCACCACTAGCATCTACAACAAATATCCAGCTACCCGCAGTCGCTTGCATAAATCCACCGTTAGTGATTTGTACTTTGGACTCACTTGCTGACAGGTTGAATTTCAACTGTAACGTTTGCCCTAACCTTAATTGCTTAGCAGCAGCTATTGATGGGAAATTAAAGTCAACTTTGAATGTGCCATTATTAATACCTGGGTAGACTTTCATCACCGTCAATTGATAGTTTTCGCCATTAATTTCAAATTCGGCTTGTTGCCCTTTATTTACTCTATTGACATAAAATTCATCAATTTGTGACGTCACTTTGTATTGAGCAATCAAATCAACTTGACCGAGACGTTGCCCATCTTTTTTTGACTCACCAACCTCTGCATCCAAGAAAGTTAGCTGGCCTGACGAAGGGGCACGAATAATTAATTTATCTAAACTTGAACGAGATATAGCTAAATTACTCTCGAGAGTTTTGATGCTGTTTGCTAATTGCTTTAATTGTTGATCTTGTAAAAGTGCCTCTTTTTGTTGGCTCTCTTTAACCGTTTCTCGATATCTCAGTTGAAAAGCTAATTCGTCTTGAGTAGTTTCGTGATTTTGTACCGATACCAAGCCCTTTTTAAGTAAAATATCACTGCGCGCTAAACGTTTTTCTAAACGCAGTACTTCAAAATCAAGTTCAATAACATCACGTTTAAGACTCAATTGATTTTGTTCAAGCGCTAGACGGGTATTGCGCATATTATTTATTTGCTCTGATACTTCAGCTTCTCTTGCTAAAACATTCAGTTGCAAATTGGTATTACTGAGTTTCAAAATAGGCGTATTGGCTTCAATAATAACGCCTTCTTGAACATATACCTCTTCCACTCTGCCGCCATCGATAGCATCTATAAAGATAGTTTTCTCTGGTTCAACAACTCCTCTAACAGGTAAGTATTCTGCAAACTCATCCTCTATTACTTGGCTTATAATTAAACCTTCGCGAGTAACGTTATAAGTTTTTCCATCAGTACTGCTTGGTCGAGTAAAGCTAAAGACTGATACAAACAAAAGGCTTATTGCACCAGCAAAAATGGTCTTATTGCGTAGTCCCTTCGTAAACAATGCATTTTTTGTTTTCTTGGTAATTGGCTTATCCATGTTTTCTCTCCTAACTTGGCTTGCTTAGAAGTTTCTAGTAATTGAGAGGTAAAGGATGGAACAAAGGGGGATTTAGTTAGGATTTAGGTGGAATTAGTTGTGACCATTGAGATGGTCACAACTTTAAACGTTTATTATCAATCAATTACCAGTAATAAATCAACAGGAACATAATATTCTTTTCATCACATTTTTCTTTAATTTATTAGGGCGTGTTGACGTTTCGCGTATGAATTTTGTTTAACTCAGTAGATTCTGATCGCGGCACGAGGAAAGTAGCATAGTGCACTATGTAATAGACGAGTAACAAAGGGCAGGATTTACTGAGTTGAACCCTTAGGGCTGTAAGTTAATGAACATTTCTACGGCGTTATCACCTATTTATGTGGAACAACCACACTGCATAGGTTCTGCCTTGTATAAAAATTCATTAACTTGCTGCAAAAACAAACGCGAAACGTCAACACGCCCTATATAACGTCATCTAAATACGCAGATAATTGCTATTCACATTTAAATTGATTTATCTAAGTGAGCGATATATTAACAATCATAGGAAAGGTGACATTACTAAACTAAAAGGTGCACTAGTGATTAACTCATACCTTTAAAATATTATGAATGTTAGATGCTGTTAACTAGACATCGCAATATTTACGGCTTAATGTATAACACTGACAACTAATTTACTTGTAATATTTGGAATATAAAAATATGAATAAAAATGAAAGACCAAAACTTTCAAATAACCTTAGAATACTGATTGGCGTTGTTGCTCTACCTTCCCTTTATTTAGCCTATATGATTATCGTGATGACAATTAATGGTCACTTTACAAAAGTTGATTATTTTGAATGGGTATATGCATTAATTGGCGTCGTCGCCGCGTATATTTCAATAACAGGTAAACGGATTTTTTAGCTCCTTTTATTTCTTTTTTTAAATAGACAGAGTAAATATATAGATTACTTTTTGATGTAATCTATTTACATCACAGAATTTAAAACCGAAGTTTAGATAAGTTCATACCCCAATTAAGGTTGGCTACTTATCAAAAAACAAAAAATCATGTGTCTTGATATTAACGGCTAATGACTGACCTAGTTCAAATAAGTCGTGACTATAATAGCTTAAATGCTCAAATGCTAAGTCACTTGAAGAGGAAAGACTTTTAAAAAAATAATGATAGCCCTGCTCTGTTATCGAAATATGCTCAACAACCACATTGTAATTTTGACTATCATTGATTTCAATGAATCGAGGTTTCAATAATAATTGATAAGAGAAAGCCGTTGCTATTTTTTGATTACAACGTTGAACATTACTTAGTTCAACCTTACTTAGTTCATCATTACACAGCCTAACGATTCCTAACGCTGACTCATATTCATTTCCAGCGTTTCGTTTTACAGGAATCCAGCTCCCCAATTGTAAAAAGTCAGCTACCTGCCAACTATTAGGTTGATGACAAACACTAGCGGGCTTACCTGTTTGTAAAATACGACCTTGATGCATTACCGCAATTTGATCAGCAAAGGTAAAGACTTCATCTTTATTGTGAGTAACAAAAATAGCAGTCATATTAAGCTCTTTAAGCAACTGACGCATTTCTAACATCAACTCCTGTCGTAATCTTGCATCAATATTTGAAAAAGGTTCATCAAGTAATAATAACTTAGGTTGAGGCGCTAAGGCTCTCGCTATAGCTACTCTTTGTTGCTGACCACCAGATAATTCATGTGGATAACGTAACTCATAATCGCTTAGTTTTAATAACTGAATTAACCGAGTAAGACGCTCCTTTTGTTCAATGTTTTTTAAGTCTCCTATTCCAAAAAGAATATTTTTTTCAACAGTAAGGTGTGGGAATAGCGCATAATCTTGAAAAATCATACCTATGTTTCGATGCTCTGGTGCAATCCTGTGTTTAGATGTAATTGGCCGCATGCCCCTAACGATTAACTCACCTTTTGTTTGATGAATAAACCCTGCAATAGTATTTAATAAAGTCGTTTTTCCACAGCCACTTGGTCCAACTAAACCTAAGATTTCGCCAGCTAATAGAGATAAACTAACATCAGTTAAAATAAGTTTACCTTGCAGTTCGACTGATAATGCATTGATGTTTAACAGTTCTGTCACAATTTATTCTTCACCGTTTATTTTTACTTTGGTTTAACCAAATAATGGGGATCAAGCCAAATAATACAATTAAAATTGCCCCTAGGGCTCCCTGTTCAAGCATCTCATCAGATATTAATTGATAAATCTGTGTGCTTAATGTTTCAAAGTTAAAAGGCCTTAATAATAAAACGGCAGGTAATTCTTTCATTGCTTCAATAAACACTAAAAGCCATGCTACCCAAATTGATGGTTTGAGCAGAGGAATATGGATATTAGTTAACATTCTCCATAAACCTGCGCCCAAACTCGCTGGGGCAAAATCAGTTGATTTAGGGATCTGTTCAAGTCCGCTGGCGATAGTGCCATTCGCTATTGCACAAAAACGTACCACATAGGCAAATACAACGGCAAAAATAGAGCCTGACAAAATAAGTCCAGGTCCTTTTATAGCAAAGAATTTAGCTACATCGTTTATAACATGATCAATGGGCGCAAATGTTGAGATCATTGCCATAGAAATAACAGTTCCTGGAACGGCATAACCCAAACTTGCAATTTGCATCGGTATTGCTCGTAATTTATCGATGCTCAAGCGTTTAAATAAAGTAAATAACAAAGCCAATACTGTGCTTAAACTAGCTGCCCAGCAGGCTATTTCCACACTATTAAATCCAAAAGGAATTAATAGTTGCAATTGTTCGACGGTACTATATTCCCACGCCATGAATAACAATAAAACAAAGGGTAAAATAAAACCTGCAATGGCCAATAACCAACAAAAAATACTTGCAATGAGCTGTTGAGAAACAGAGAGTTTTATTAATTGATGATTTTTATTGGGGCGACTTGATTGATTTACCTGACCAGCACGCGCACGTTGTTCTGTAACAACCGTCACAAAAATAAATAACATTAAAATACTGGCTAATGCATTGGCTGTTGGTAAATCACTATAACCTAACCAAGTATCATAAATCGCCGTAGTTAAATTATTCACCGCAAAGTATTGCACTGTGGCAAAGTCTGCTAATGTCTCCATTAACACTAGACTCGCAGCAACAGCTATCGCGGGTCTTGCCAATGGTAAAGCAATGCGATAAAAGCTCTGTTTCGTTGACAGTCCTAGCGATTTACTAACTCTCAATAAGTTTTGATCTTGTTGCTCAAATGCGGTTCTTGTCAACAAATAAACATAAGGAAATAATACCAAGGCAATAACAACGCTTGCACCACCTAAGGTTCTTATATCAAAAAAGTAATAATCTGTCGGAGATTGCCAATTAAACCATGATCGTAACAACCGTTGAACAGGTCCCGCGTAATCAAAGACATCAGTATAAATATAAGCCACTAAATAGGCTGGCATTGCTAGCGGTAACATCAATAACCACCGTAACATACCTTTAGCGACAATATTCGTATGTGTGATAACTGCGGCACTGACTACACCAAAAAACACCGATAACAAAACGACAAAAACACCTAAAAGCAAGGTATTATAAAGATAGTCTGGCAACACCGTTTGCCAAAGATGGGATAATAAATCAGTAGATGCACTGACACCTTCAGTTAACATGACTAACATAGGGATAACCAATGCTAGTGACATCAAATAACAGGCGTTGCGCCATACTCTATTTTTTTGTTTTTCGATCACAAATTATGATTCAGGTCATCTAATCGTTGTGGCCCTAGTTATAAGTCAAAACGGGCTTTATCAATGAGTTTTAATGCTATTTCCCTATTTTTGGCAATCGTTTCCAACGATAATGTATCTGTCTTAAACTTGCCCCAAGACGCCACTAAAGCCGATGGCGCTATATCTGTTCGTACTGGGTATTCCATATTGGTATCCGCATATAAATGTTGTGCTGGCTTAGAAACTAAAAACGCCATCAATGCTTTACCATTTTTAGCATTAGGTGAATATTTTGCTAATCCCATTCCCGAAATATTTACATGAGCGCCACGATTCGCTTGATTCGGGAAATTAATATTAACACCATCAGCCCAAGCCTTTTGTTTTTCGTCTTTTAACATCTTGCCAAAATAATAACTGTTGCCTAAGGAAATATCACATAGGTTTTGATGAATAGCTTGTACTTGACCACGATCATTTCCTTGGGGTTTACGTGCTAAATTAGCTTTAAAATCTTGTAACCAAGTCAGCGTTTTTTCTTCACCATGCTCTGCAATCATTGAAGAAACCAAAGCTACAGTATAGGCGTGCTTACCACTACGCGTACAGATTCTGCCTTTATATTTTGGATCGGCTAAATCTTCATAGTTAATGTCAATTTCACCTAAGCGTTTAGAAGAATAAATATTACGCACACGAGTTGTTAGTGCAAACCAAGTATTATCATCAGCACGTAACTGATTGGGTATAGCCGTTGTTAATGTTTCTGAATTATATGGTTGCAGTAATTGACGATCATGTAATTCAATTAAGCGACTAATATCAGTTGTTAACAATAAATCAGCAGGACTATATTCACCTTCTCGAGCTAACCTTTCTGCCATGCCCTTTTTAGCAAAAACCACATTAACATTGATGCCTGTCTGCTCAGTAAACATATCAAAAAGTGGTTTAACTAAAAAGGGTTGACGATAAGAATAGACATTAACTTCTTGTGCTGCTTCCGCAAGAGAAGAAACAACTAAAGATGTGAATAACGATGCACCGATAAAAAATTGGCTAAAAAACTTACTAGATTTATTTTTTGTTGACATAAAACCTGCTAATACGCCTTTTATCTGAGCGTAATCCATTTTTATTCTAAGTATTCAAAGCCTATTATAATAAACACCATAGGTCAATCTAAATAGGAATTATTATCATTTACTAATCAACCCCAAAAATAAACTAACCTTTCATAATACCTGCTAATCAATCAGCCTATCTTCGTCGATAATATTATTCAAACGCTCATCTCACTTTGGACTAAAGGTAACGGGCTGAAATCAAGTTAGAAAAATACGACTAACATCCGTTATCTTGGAAGAAAGTGGAGGTAATTGTCTCAATTGTGCCAAACAGAAGTATCAGTTACGCTGTGGCCAAGGCCTGCTACAAGCCCGTTACTGCCAGTGGCTTTTCATCTCAGAACGCTAGTTTTGCAACAAAGTCGCCATACCTAGAATCGTATCTTGATTCAAATCTATTGTGTACTGTGGCAACCAATCAAACAGAAACAGTTTTCAAAATTTTGTTTCACTTTCATGCGTACAGCTGACTTAGTATGTTTGTCAAACAGACATTTTCTCTTGCAACCATGAGGAAAAGTGACTGAAGGATTTATTCTTCCAAGATCTACTGGGAGCAACAAGGTAGTAACTAAAACTTGTACTAATCTCGTTGTCTGTCAATCGGCATAACAGACCGTCAGATATATCGTCGATTACCATTTGATGCCACCCCAACGCTATCCCTTGCTTTAGTTTTGCGGCCAATATCGCCATTGAAACATGGCTAAACCACATTTGATTTAACTCTGAGGGTTTTTCTATGGAAAAATTTCGCAACCAACTCCCCCAAGAAACCCCTCCTGGCTCATCTTCAATTCCGCCTTTATAAATTAACAGTTGATGTTCTTTTATTAACCCTTCCTGTGAACTATCACTAGCCTCTTTAACTAGATCTGGATGACAAACTGGGTAGACTTTTTCATTACGTAAAAATTTAGCTTCGCAGCCTTTATAATCTCCAGCACCAAAATGGATATGTCCATCATATTGTCCTGTAGTGAAGTCTGCCAATTGATCAATGGCAACGAGTTCAAGTTCTATTTGTGGAAATTTATGACAAAAATCCACCAGACGCGGCATTAACCAAAGCTGACAAAGAGAAGGTATCACGGCAATAACCAACTTTTCTTTTTGGCTGGCAAATTGGCTTCGCAAAATTCCATGCTGAATATTTTTCACACCAGAGGTTGCATGTCGTTGTAATGCTTCACCTGCTAACGATAAGCGTACTCCCTTTGATTGACGATGAAACAAGGTGACAGCCATTTGTTTTTCCAACAACTTCATCTGATGACTCACTGCGCTAGGAGTGATGTGGAGTATTTCTGCTGTTCGAGTAAAGCTAAGTTCTTTAGCAACTACGGTAAAGGTATGTATGGCGGAAAATGAAATATTGCTACTCATAATGATATGAATCATCCTCAAGTTATGATGAAATATTATCGCTTCTATTCAACTAATATATCAAGCGATAATGAACTCTCATTTAAGAGTTATCAATGCACAAATAAAAAAGGGAAATGATGTCAGAGTATACGGCCAAAATAATATGGCAAAGAGATAACAAAGAAGAATTTATCGATAATAAATATAGTAGAGCCCATCAATGGGATTTTGATGGCGGAGCCACAGTTGCCGCATCTCCATCACCATATATCGTTCCTCTGCCATATTCAGTTGAGGAGAATGTTGATCCTGAAGAAGCCTTCATTGCATCTATTTCAAGTTGCCATATGCTGTTCTTCTTACAAATAGCAGCTAAACAGAAATTCATCGTTGATAAATACGTTGATCACGCCATTGGGGTTATGGATAAAGACAACCATGGTAAAACTAGCATGACTAAAGTGACTCTCCGCCCGTATATTAAGTTCTCAGGGGAAAAACTTCCAGCCCTGAAACAACTTGAAAAAATGCATCACCAATCTCATGAGCAATGCTTTATTGCAAATTCGGTTAAAACAGAAATAGTTACTGAGATCATTACTTAAGATTACAAGAATTAAACTTATAGAGATTACCATGTTAGAGATAAGACCAAACTGTGAATATTGTGATAAAGATTTACCCGCAGATTCAATTCAAGCCATGATATGCAGCTATGAGTGCACTTTTTGCTTAAGTTGTGTGGAAGGCATTCTTAAAAATGTTTGTCCGAACTGTGGAGGGGGTCTTACTAGTAGACCTATAAGACCAATAGTTGCAAGACGTGCTGGATTGAGTTTAAGGCATCAACCAGCTTCAACAGAGAGAATAAACACAAAATTCAACCTAGAAGAGCTAAAAGAGTTTTCAAATTCAATAAAAGATATTGCACCAAAAAATCGTTAGCCATTAAATATACGCAACGGCTTAGATTGTTAAAACTTCTCATAATTTAAGCAGGGTGTTCTAATCAAATGCCTTGCACCTGTAAGGTTCTTTCTGTTTAAAACTGACTAAGTATGATTTCTAATTTTAGCACTTTGAAGTCATGCTAATGTAATGAACCTGAACTCGGGATAAGCAGCACTTGCTCAACATTCCCTTTTATCCGATTCTCAGCGTTAAAACGTCGATGAATAGCCCGCTATTCATAACCCTTTTGCCTTGATAATCAAATAAAATGAAACATTGAGAGGCACGAGTTATCTCTGTTTTATGCTTATTTTGCTTGATATAAAGCTAAGTGATTGATTTTATATTACTATCAAGCACTCATTATCCCGAGTTCAGGTTAATGAAGTAAACTACCGCTTTGCTGGCGCTGGAGCCGAGCAGGCACTGAGAAGGGAGTTTCTCTCTTGTACTCAAACCTTAAAGAAGACATTAAGCTTTTATTGCTAATCGATAAATGGGATGAGATTTTGTATCGATAACAAGCTACTCAGCGGACAATAACAGCGTAACAAGTATTGCTCCCCGAGAGTAGCTTGTTATAGGGTTTGTTATTTTGGTCGGAGTGCTTCAATAATTTGTGCATCTACCCAGTAGATAGTTACATCTTCGTTTCTGGGTTTTGTCCGCCAATCAAAGAAAATAAATTTTCCATCGGGTGACACACTTGGATTTTTTTCAGAGGCTGCGGTATTTATCTTGTCACCCATGTTGATGGCAGGGCCCCATGAACCATCTGTCGCTCGAAAGCTGATGTAGAGATCTGACGAACCATATCCACCATCTCTTACGCTATCAAATATAATATAGCTTTCATCGGGCGCAATGTAGGGGTGGGCATTGTATCTGCCAATGCCAAACTGCGGGCCTAGTGATTTCGGCTGTTCATATTTGCCGTTTATCAAACGTGAATAGCGAATAGGGGTATCTAATTTTTTGGTATAGGTATCAAAATAATACGTGCCGTTGGCAGATGCCGAAAGCCGCATAATCGCGATATCTTTGAAAGGTGCACCGTGGTTTGTTAGCTCCGACCAACCGTCGCTGGTGCGCTCAATATAATTATTGGCAAAATAGATGGTCTTGCCATCGGGAGAGATAGATGGCTCGCTCCCCCCCTGTTTAACGATAGATTTTTGCCATTGATTATTTTTATATTCAATGACATTCAAGGAATAAACTTCTTTTTCATCACGCCTGACGAAATAAAAAGTATTCATATCCGCACCAAACATGCCCTCAATTTCAATAAATTCCTCCGTATTAACAATACCGGGCGCAAAAATCTCAGGTGTTGAGCCCGGTGGCGTTTGACCGAGATAAGGACCATCAGGGATAGAAATATCACCTTGACTATAACTTTTACTACTGAAAGCCAGAATAGAAAACAGCAGAATAATTGGAACAGAAATATACGTCATAATTTGCCTTTATTTTGAAATAAAAAATAAATAATCATTAGGGTGATTAATCTAGCCGTCAGTTTAGGAAAATTGACTCTAAAACACCTGAAGTCCTAATGAATTTTTACTGATTTTTTTCTGACGACGATAATAAACTTATGAGATCTATAAAATACTTTTATGGAGATGCTTCAGTAATATGACTCGATTCATTCATTAGACAGTATATGAAAAAAGCTAAACATAATGCCTTCTAGGCGCACAAAGTTAGTGTTATCAAATAATCATTAAACGAGCTCTATGGTAGCAAAACGGACTATTTCTAGTAGTAAACTCAAGTCTAAATTAAGACGACTTTGTGGTATTTGATCTTGCCCCAATAATATGGATAGTCATAATGAAACTATAAATGGCAAAGAAACATAAAATTGCAGTTTATTTACTTGATTTTTCTAATACTATTTTTAATGATTAATAAAATTAAGCTAACCAAAAATAGAGCCTATATCATGCACTTGAATAAAAATGAGATAAAAGATTACCTTAATAGAGTCCATTTTAATGGTGAAATTAATGTTGATATATCAACATTAAAGCGACTACACGGTGCCCATATTGAGAATATTCCATTTGAAAACTTTGATATATCACTTGGTAAAAAAATTACTTTGTCACTTAGATCTCAATTTAATAAAGTAGTTTATCAAAAACGTGGCGGTTTTTGTTACGAATTAAACAATACCTTTGCAGCACTTCTTTTGGCTTGTGGTTACAGCGTAAAATTGTTATCTGCAAGTGTTTTTTTTCGCAATACATATGGTCCAAAATTTGACCATTTACTAATTTTGGTTGAATGTGAAGGAAAGTTATTGATTACGGATGTTGGGTTTGGTAATTCTTTCAGGGAACCTCTCTTTCTTACTAGCATACCTGTAAAGCAGCTAGACGCTTTTTATAAAATAGAACGCAAAGGACCTCAGTACACTTTACTACAAAAAAAAGAAGGCATGATGTGGCAGGTTCAATACATATTCACTCTTGAATGTCATAAAATAGACGCATTTAGTCATATGTGTGAATACTTGCAAACATCAGCTGAGTCTCATTTCACACAGGAATCAATTTGTTCTATACCGACAAAGTCTGGACGAAAGACCTTATCTAACAATCGATATATTGAAACAATTAATGGTAAGCGCAATGAGTTTATTATTACAAATGAGGAACAATATCGAAAAATTTTGAAACAACATTTTTCAATTTCTCTCCCGAGCTATATATCACAAGAGTGTTGGAAAAAGTTAGGGCTTTAATACTCATGAAACCTACCAAACCATAAACAAAAATTTTGCTTATTTAAATGATGAAAGCTGCTCTTAGCAATGCTTTCAATAAAAGGACAGTGTTTCGTATCAAAGGGACATTAAAGGGGGATGATTTTACTTATTAATTTAGATACACTTTATGGGAAAAGTGAACCTTAGCTCATAATCAATGAGCAAATAAAAACAAGTAACAGCTAATGACTTCTTGGTGCGCAAAGCTTTTGGTATCAACACCAACCCTTCCGCTTACTCCATTTTATGCGATTTATATTCAACAAGGCATGGATTCCAACGTAGCTTCAGCATTTGCTATGAATTCTAGCGGAGTGGTTACATATTGGTCTTACGATAGTGATATTTCTGGTGGGAACAATAGCGAAAGCCGAGTAACTTCAGGCACTTGCGAAACCTCGAGTATTGCGTTTGATTTAAATGATGTTGACCTCAATGTTATTGAGTGTAATAACTAATTTCCCCTTAACAAAAAATTGGACTAAAAGGCTTCGTTTTCTCTCACTTAGTTCATTAATGTTTTCAATCTATGTTTAGGTTATTATTTGGCCTTTAGGTACAAAATCGAATCAACTTTAATAGTCACAAATTAATACCCAAGGCCTACTACCTCAAGTCTTAAAAGTAGTTCTTTATGCGTATAACCTGCCCCATAATAATTAACTTTAAGGTCTGTCCTTTGTACTTAGAACATGGAGATAAAACTTTGCACTTATTAGCCATTTATTGATCGAGTATTCAACACCTAAAATACTTCAATTAGAAAATACATCTTTTATCAGCAAGAAGTCAGCTAAAAGTCATTAGAACATCATGTATTTTAATTTCGGTTGACTTAAGCTTAATTTCACATTTTATTTCAAAAGAGCGAACTTTAAATTGATGTCTACTCTAACAATACCAAAAAGCCGAAACATCACGAGGAATCCCATGCAAAACATATCAAAACTGCTATTGTTATGCGCCTCTCTATCATTCGTAGCCTCTAAAACCCATGCTTTCGACGTCATCACAATAAATTCTACCAACAAAGCTCCGCTATTCGATGGCCGTTGTGACACAAAAGAGTGGCAATCAGCAACAAAATTCGAACTGCCAGCAAAGTCTTCAATTTATCTCATGCATGATAACGACTCATTATACGTGTGCGCCAAAGGCAAAGCCGAAGATTACGCAGTAATTGATATCTATATAGAGAATACCGAAACGGGTTATCTACATAATCTCCATGCCTCAGCTCAATTGTCAGAAAGGTTATTCAAAGGCAAAAAATGGAGTGAACCCGACCGGTGGAATCTAAAGGATTGGAGTGGCTTTTGGGTGCCTTATGCGGGCAATGACGATACTGAAGATGGAAAGCGTCCAAAATTTTTGAAAGGGTCACATCGAGAGATGCAAGTATTGCGCAAGAAATTTGTTGGTAATATTTGGAATATCATGATTGACGTAAGCAGTATTTATCACGAAGAGGGCTTTACGACATTCTCATATCCCGAGAAAGCTGTAGATACCGATAAGACTACTTGGGCTAAGTTTTCCTTTTCTAAATAACAGCCAAAAATATCGAGCTGAAGGCTTATGGGTAGGTGAAGATAATAGCAAGAAATCGCCTAAAATTATCGGCAAATTCTGCAATGTTAGCGATGAAGCATTGCTTTCCTACTTACAGCTAAAAGCACACATGTACTGAAATCAATTCGAACGACTGATTTTGGCTTTAAGCCGTCTTTTCCAGACGGCTTTTTAGTGCTTAAAAAAGCTCAATAATGTGATAAAAGTGTGTTTTCCAAATGAAAGGCAGATCAAAATCAGATTTAATTATAAATAAGCTGAAGAAAAGTTAAATATAATTGGCCGTTCTAAATAAATACTATTCGTACTGAGAAGTATAATTACGTAACTTAACAACAAAAACAGATTAAAAATTGATTTCAACAACAACCTGCAGTAATAATACACCATATAAATAAAAGTGGAAATCAAAATGAGTGTAAACGCTGTAATTAAAGAAGAGAATAAAATGCCAGAAGTAACAGTATTTGATTATGATAATACTGACTTGCCTCGTGATTTTGATATTCGTATTGAGGTAGCTGAACAACGTGAAATTTTAGATAATACCTATAATTAGCTTCTATTTTACGATAATGGCAACTAAACGCTGATAATATGTAGATCAAAGTAACGTATCCTCTAATAACGTTATCTCTTTTATCTACATTATTTGCCAAGGAATTTTATTCGATGTTTTCCATAACTCGTTGCCCATTACCTGATAACGCCTTGCTCAAGAGTTATCAACAAAGTGATGCTTATACTGATTGTTATACCACTGAAATTTCGATAGATGTTAGCCATGAAAGCTATGTTCAGGCTTTCTATAGCACGACTATTTTTAAACTAGAGCGTAAAATTTTAAAGTGGATCGCTGCAAAGCCGTCATCGGATCAACAAGTTCTTTTATTAGCTCAAGGTAAAATCGACAACTTTTCAGTATGGAATGTGGAAGAACGCGGCGAAAATCAGCTATTGATGTGTGACTACTTAAAACGTACACGTTCGTGGTTAATGATTGAACCCGTTCAAGAAAAAAATAGTGGTAAAACACGCTTATATTTTGGTTCCGCCGTTGTACCTTTGCAACATGATAAAAAAGGTAAACCGTCGTTTGGTTTTCTTTTTCATGTCTTATCTTTATTTCATAAGTTTTATTCAATCAGCTTGCTATATTCTGCTAAATCACGTCTTAAAAAGACATTATAATCTTATTTGATAACTGCTAATTTCTGATATTATCATATTGTATTTATTGGCTTTTGGTTCTCATAATATCAGAAACTGGATTTTTCATATTCGCATATATAACGGCATCGCCTTTGATATTGAAATCGTGGTTTGTACCCAAAGGCTGCCATTTTGATAATGTTTTACTCTGTAATTTATATTCAACCAAGGCGTTAGCTGTGCCTATTTTTAGATCTTCTTCGTTTGCATAACAAATTGGGTTTCCATGACTAATTTTAAGGTTTAGCTTACGATTAATGAAAGAAAAATTACAATAAAGCTCAGTGGATTGTGGTTTTGTTTGCCCTTTCTTTAAGGTCATGACTTGAAAATTATCATCCGAAATAAAATAGTATTGTTGATGTTCTTCATCATAAAGCCCTCCTTGGTATCCAATATAAAATGGTTCAAGTGTGTTTTTGGCTAAATCATAGCGCATTAGTTGCCAATCATTGTTGCGAACGCTTGATAATAAAAGCGTATTTTCATCTTGCCAACTTACCGCATAAAGTCCGATATTGTCGATGGGTAAGACTGTCATTTTAAGCTGTACTAAATCATAAAGATAAAGTTGATTGTCGGCCAAAATTAAAAGGCGCTTATCATTGGGTGAAAAGGATAAATCGTATAACTTAATGGCATTATTAAAATTACTTAGCTTCTGCGTTTTTTTACCTTTAAGCTCACTTAGGTATACTTCTGCTTTTGAACTTCGTTTCGAGACAAAAGCGTATTGCAGCTTATCATTAGATAACGTAGGTAAATAATCCATCACACTAGAATTATCCAACTCAATAATTTCGCTTTTTTCTTTATTCGTGCTGTCATCTGTCACGTGTTGATAATGAATATCTCTATTAGACAGATATGAACTAAATAAAAAGTCATCATTATTCGGTAAGCGCGTCAAATGCCTAACTCGTGAGGTATTACTTGCCACGACGGCGAGTTTTTCACCTTGCAAATCACTTTGCCATAATTCATACGCTGGGTGCGGTGACGGATGGATCAAAGTTTCATTATCGTGATGCCAAATTACAGAACGCATTACATAGGCTAATTGTGCTGTTTGCTGTAAAAAAGAACTGGCAAGGTCTAGCGTATAAATACGCGTATTTGGTGAATATTCACTGTTAAGCATCACCAGTTTCTTACCATCTGCTGATAAATCAAAACTATAGTTGCCCAATCCTTTGGTGATCGGTTGATTAACAATATCCTTTGCTTTATTTGCCAAATTCACTCTAAAGATTTGATAGCCATCTACATTTGATTGCCTGTTATTAAAGTACAGGTATTCACTATCGGGAGAAAATACAAAATTAGGGGCGCTATTTACATTACAATCAGTGATTTCTTGCCAACTGTCTTTGTTTTCTATTTCAGTAATATCCGCCCAAAAAATCAGACAGACAACATTGTGTTGATATAAAAACGCTATTTTTTGTCCATCGGGCGACCACTTGGGCCTGCTCAAGTTCGCTCTGGCATGTTTAACTTTTATTTGATTATTGCTTTTCAAAGTCACGATATTAATATGTGATAATTTATCTTCAGGTGCTAGTTGTGTATAAGCTAACTGGTTAAGGTCAGGTGACATTGAAGGATGCATTTCCACGCCAATATCACGTGTTAGCGATTGAATTGGCTTGGCTTGTAGTGTCTGTTGAGTTGATGTATTTAGCAAAAAATAACTGATGATTATCACAATAAACACAAGGGCAACAGTGAAGTTGCGCATGGTTTTGTTATGTATAGAAGTGTTTTGTATTACCTCTGAAGATGATAACTTTTGAGGAAGTTTTTCACGTGGTAAGAATTCTCCTACCATACGATAACCTTTTCTAGGAACGGTAAGGATAAAAGTGGGGTCTTTAGGATCGTCACCCAAGGCTTTTCTTACTTTAACTAATGTACGGCTTATTGCATTTTCTGTGACTAAAGTGCCAGTCCACACTTCGTCCATTAATTCATCTTTACTAACCACTCGATCGTGATTACGACAAAAATATAATAAAAGGTCAAAGACTTTAGGCGCTAAATTAATAACTTCTTCATGTCGATAAAGTATTTGATTATGAGTATCAATACAAATATCTGCCAAACAATAATAACGCAATGCACTACCCTTTATAAATTTAGAATAAGAAGTTAAAAACGAAAAGTAACAACTCTAGTGTACTTTATTTTTATTGATTAATTAACCCAAAAGACACGCATCATATCAATCATAAAAAAACTATACTTTTATATACTACTGATTAATATAGAATTTTATAACATTCACAATTTAGTCACAGTTTGGTCCAGTATTTCTACTACTTTCATCAGCAATTTGTTCCTATTTATCTTTCTTCTCATGTTTATTGCATCGACTTTTAGCGATGACACCTCATTGGAAATTATAAAATAAACAGATAATAAAGTAGTTAAATAGCGCACACTATTTATTATCATTTGAAAGCAAAATTTAAAACGGTGCTTCAACTTCAAAGCGCATTATTTCATTTGTTATTGGATGACTAAGCTCTAACATCTGAGCATGTAAATGCAGACGGTTCGCTTTTGTTCCATATAGATCGTCACCAATAATTGGCATATTTAAACCTAAGGAATGGGCACAATGCACTCTCAATTGATGAGTTCGTCCCGTTTTAGGGTAAAGGAAGACTTTAGTTATTTTTTGTTCTTTATTACGCTCAATAACTTGCCATGTTGTTTGAGCAGACTTACCATTTTCAAAGCATACAAGCTGTCTTGGCCTATCGTCAAAGTCACCACTTAATGGCAAGGTTATCACGCCATTATCTTGAGTTAACAAGCCATCAATTAACGCCACGTAACGTTTTTTAACATCGCGACTTATAAATTGTTTCTGCAACTTTTTATGGGCATGTTTATTTAACGCAATGACCATCAATCCCGATGTTGACATATCAAGCCGATGAACAATAATAGCTCCGGATGATTGAGGATATAACTGCTTAATTCGGCTATAAACACAGTCATAAATATTTTTTCCAGGTACCGACAAAAACTCTGCAGGTTTGTTAATTATCAACATTTCTTCATCTTGATAAATAATCTCAAGGTCTTTATCTTTGGCGGGATTTTTTAATAAAGGATTTTCGTCAACATCCATTCCTTCAAGCATATGGGCCAATATCGGTTGGCACTTACCAATACAAGCACTATAGAAGTTTTTATGTTGTCTCACTTCAGATTTTGGCGCTTTCCCCCACCAAAATTCAGCCAAAGCAATAGGTTTTAATTGCCATTTGAAAGCATGTTGTAATAACTTAGGTGCCGCACATTCTCCTGAACCGGCTGGTGGCTTTCCATAACGTACGTTGTAAGGGGTATTTACAAAGAGTTCACCTAAACTCTTTTCGATGCCGTTAATATTCAAAAAACGATATTGAGAAAAGAGCTTTTGTTGTAAGGCTGACGATTGTCTTTTACGTTGCAGCTTAAATTGTTCAACTTCATCAATAAGTGTATTCAGGGGCTTTTGCAGAATTTGGTGTTGTTCTTGCCAATAAAGCTTTAAATCTTTCAATTCATTTTTTTCTGCAATACTCTCTTTGCTTAATTGCTCTTTGAGTGTCTTATACTGCTCAATATTAAGAGCTCTTTCACCTTCACTTCGTCGTGCCTTGCGAGTTTTGCGACCTGAAATCACCTTGATTCTAAAATTTTCTATTTGCTCATCAGCAATAGCTTCTTGTTTCACTAATGAGTGAGTTAACTTAACTATCAGAGGATTGCTTTCCAGACGATTTAATTGTTCATTTAACTGATTAATAACTACTTGTTCTTCTTGAAAAAAGCCATCTTCAGCAAAGGTATCAAACACCGGCGGTACAAAATTAGGTAATTGGGCTGGAGTGGCTAATCGGCCTGAAAAGGCAGATAAATATCCTAATTCACCATTTTGTTTTTGCACTACCAATACGCCAAACATTTTACCAGATGAGAAACCTTCATTTGCTTGACCTTTTTCATTTTGATCGGTTGAAAGCCCATAGTTATAGCTTATGAGCTGTTCTTGTAACTCTGTTGCCGCCAATAATGATAAGGGATCTGGTTGATAACAAAATGGAAAAGTAAAACATTCAGGTAGCGTATAATTATCAAGTGGCTGATTAAAAGGTGTAAAGCAGGGTTCTAATTGTGACATATATTCATCATTACAAGGGTTAAATAAGCTTAAAGAAGGTAAATAGTTCAGGTATTCAATTTTACCTTCTTACGGTACAAATAGCACTTAATTAGAAAGCCACTATCTACTATAGCATCAAGTGTATAGTGCGTTTCACTTAAGAAAACCCTATGTAATCAAGCCGTGTCGTTTGCCAAAAAATATTATTAATTTCGCTCAGAGCTATTTTTGATGACGATCTCCGAACCTTCTTCGGCATAAAAATCTACGCGAAATTGAGTATAATCAGTCATCAACTCAACCTTATGCCAATACTCAGGAGGTGATATGGCCGCCTCTCCTCTATTAATAATAATTTCCCGTTCAACTTCTGCTTTACGGTCAACAAATCCAAAGAATTTCAATTGACCAGCTAGCACATTAATTTTCCCATAAACACCAGCACGCGTATTGTGTAAATGCAGAAACATTTTTGGTACATTATTTTTATCCATAATGACTGTTGATTTATAGTTAACAAAATTATCAGGAATACTTTTCATTTAAAAAACCTCTTGAGTAATAACTCTCTATTAAGTGTTAATAACATCTAGTGAGCAGATGTACTTTACAGAGCATGTATTGCGCCAATATTAACTAATTAATAAAAAGCAATAGCAGATACTACAATCATCGAGTGTAAAGCCTTTATCAATGGGCATAATCCTATTTACCCTCCCCAATTGTATCAGTAAACTTATTCGATAAAATTCATCATGCACTGCCAACAAAGAGTCAAAATAACACCAAAGTGGTATTTAAACTACAACAACACGAAGTCAATTAGACTCACCACTTACATTGTAAACTTGGCTAGCCCTGAGCTTTTAGCGAATTTAAAGGCCTAGATTAAAATTATCAACCTTGGCACATACTCTGCAGTGTGAGTAGTGACATACTTTTATTAATAACTCATTCACACAGATAAAGAGACATTACTATGTTTAAATTTTTAAAATCTACAAAAGAAAATCAAAAAAACACGCCATCAAATGAAGTGGTAAATAACAATAATAGCGATAAATCCGAAAAATCTTTACAAACAAGTCCTAAAAAGCACGGTAGTGACGGCGTTTGTTGCGGCGGTTGTGGCGGACAGTAATCATAATAGATGTCTCTGCGTCATTGTGCTATTTCAGCTGAGCATTCAGACCCAGGTGAAATAGCCAAATTTAGAATAATTCTAATCCTGGTAATGCAGCCTGCTTAGGGTATAGACAGTGATGTAAGTATATCGCCAGTCCTGCATCCCCTGTCCATAAAGAATAACGCCCTTGTTTGTAAAAAGTTCGATCCCTTTGACATTGCACTATGGCATGCATCGCAAATTGTCGGGCGCGTTCAAGCCAAATTGGATCCCGCCAACGTTTATATAGATATAAAAAAGCATAACCATTGCCTGCCGTACCATGACAAATATTGCTACCTTTTTTTAGTGGCCCTGCTTGCCATATTAACTCGGCCGTTTTTTTAAGTAGTCGATCTAATATTATCGAGCTTTTAGAAAGGCTTTGTGGGGTAGCGGCCATTGCGGTGACAATTCCCGCCCCACCATGACACCACTGCACCAGTACTTTTTCTATATCAGGTTTAGTACAAAGTTGCCAGTTAGCCATATTTTTGTTTTCTTTAACTGATAATTGCAGAGTTGAAACTGTACGTTCAATAATCGTTATACTAAGCGCTTCATCAAGTAAATCGATACCTTGTAGGAGAATGTTGGCATTGGCAACAATACCATGACAAGCACCATAATAATGGCGAGATGGACCAAACACTTTGCTTTGCCACAGCCATTGCTTGGTCGTTTTATCTTGTTGCCAATGTGCTAATAATGATTGTGCACCTTCAATATAAACATCGCGCCAGCACTGTTCATTTGTTTGTCGATAAAGATGTAAGGCAACATGCATCATTCCAGTTTGACCTGAAGTGACTTCATTCAAAGGCAAATCTAAAGTTTGTTGCATTGCTTGAATAAGATTCTTTTTGACTGTTTTATTGTTAGGTTGAGCTAACAATAATGGTATCAATATGCCGAGTTCTCCAAGCTGTAAGCCTGGCTCTACCTGCACATCAGGACTCTTTATATATGAGGAATGAATTATTGGCAACCGCTCAGAATAGTCATTGGCATCATAGCCACATCGCTTTAGTATTTGCATAGCTAAAACAACGCCTGCGGCTCCTGCATAACTAGCCCATTTAGGGCTAGCACTTGTATAACTTTCTGCATCGAGAGGATGTGTTGGCCAGCTACTATCAGTCATTATCGAATTATTAATATCGGCAACAATGGTATTAACCTCTCTGGTCACTAACTCAGTGGACCATGGTTGAGGTATTAGTGTTTCGTGACGTTTTGGATCAAATAATTCTGCAGACATTAATTTTACAGTAACCGTTGATAAAAGAGAGCAATGATACTAACAACATCCAACATCATTGCACGAATAAAATGATTAAACGTTTCATGTTTCAATATTATATCCAAACATCATTTTTTGCCGTTAGCGTACCACCTGAGCCCCCTGTATTAACGACACCTGTAGGTTCAATGATCATAACTTTACATTGTGTTTTAGCAAAAGGTTTATGTTCTACTCCTTTAGGGATAACAATCATTTCTCCAGCAAATAATTCAACAGTTTTATCGCGAAATTCAATGGCCATATCGCCTTCGATAACAATAAAGACTTCATCCGTATCTTGATGGTCATGCCATGTGAACTCACCTTGAATTTTAACTAATTTAAATTGCGTTTGATTCATTTGAGCGATAACCTTGGGAGACCATAACTCTTCAAATAATGAGAATTTTTCAGATATATTTACTTTATTATTCATATTTTACTTCCTATTTATCTTTATCTAAGCCTAAAGACCAATTAACTGCATATTGGCAATGTAATAAGCTAGTATCAAAAAGTGGTATGCTTTTCTCAGTGTTTGGAATCGTATGTTGAAGAGGGTCTTGATTGAACAACAAAGGTAATTCAGTACAGGCTAAAGCGATTGCTTGAGCACCTTGACAGGCAAGATCTTCAATTAATTGTCCTACACCTTGTTGCGCCCTTTTGTTGATGGTGCCAAAACAAAGTTCTGAAAAAATAATATTATCTAACCACAAACATTTTTTAGAATCTGGGATTATCACTTCGATCTGATATTTATCTAACAGGCGTTTTTTGTAAAACCCTGATTGCATTGTTGAAGCTGTTCCTAGTAGCCCTATTTTCTTTACTCCTAATGTGCTTAGTTTATTCCCCAAGGCATCAGCAATGTGTAAGAATGGAATAGCTAATGTCCTTTCTAATTCAGGTATCAGCTGGTGGAGAGTGTTATTGGCTAAAACAATCCCTTCTGCGCCCATACCCTGCAGTTTCTTGGAGGGTTCTAGCAATACTTGACTTAATTTATGCCATGATTTTTGTTTCATCAACTCAGCAATAGGTTCAAAATCTAGGCTGATCATATTGATATTTGCGCAATGCAAACCGCCTACTTTTTTTGCAGTAAATTGATTAATATGTTGATAATAGAAAGCTGTAGAATGCCAACTCAACCCACCTATTACGCCAATCGTTTTCATCATTGATTCCCTTAACAGTAAAAGAAATTAAAGAATGACAGATAGATAAACGTATTAATTGTAAAAAATTAACAAGCAGCTTGAATTTTTATCGACGTCGTACTTGTGATGGCGTTATTCCATAAGCTTGTGCGAAAGCTTTAACAAAGTGTGCTTGATCATAAAAACCCACTTGGTAGGAAACGTCAGTACTGGACTTTCCAGCCTTTAGTAACAACAATGCCTGCTCTAGTCTCAACCGTGCCAACCAAGCATATGGGGTCATACCCGTCTTTCGTTTAAATTGACGTAATAATTGAGACTCCGACAATTGACATAGTGTAGCCAAATCACTTAAATGAATTTTCTCAGCTAAATGCGCCATTAGATAATCACGTAACTGACGAATATGATGATTGCCAATACAACTAATCGATGGCTGTTTAACATCACTGTAACGAAATAATAGTTGTGAAAAAATCTCTAACGGTAAACTGTCGGTTGCTAATTGATAAGCTTGTGGTTCATAAAGTCGAATATGCAGTGCCATTAACTGTTGATAAAGCCATTTATCTTGAACACAATGCTGTAATAATGGTAAGAATTGTTTCCCTTGCATTTCATCACTTAACTTACTAAACCAGTCGCTTGATAAACTAAATATACGGGTTGAAAAGCCTTGTTTGACAAGTGTTAGGCTGTCATGAACCTGATCAGGCATCATGATTTGTATAAAATTAGGTCCTATCTGATGTTTGCTGCCTTTATAGTTAAAAATTTGTTGGCCATGAGAAATTAAGCCTATATGATAATCGAGATGATAATGAGGTTTAAAGGCATGGTTTTCATACTGAGCATGAATTAAGCTGATATCTGTAATTGAACTTGGTTGATAGCTAACAGTTTTCATATCTACAATATTTATATTCTTTAAGTGACTTTATCTTTACGGTAAAACAACAACACAATATTAGAGTTCAATAGGTATATGTACTTTAAAATAACAATTAAATTAAAGCACTAAACACGCAGGCAATTCATTTATTTAATTCTTTATTTGATATACAGATATAGCATTACTTTCGTTGCCAGAAGTAACAAATAAATGTTTTCCATCAGCACTAACATTAACTGATGATGCGCCTTCTATAGACTTATCTTGCAGTATGGAATTCAATTTCAATAAACCATTATTACTGCGATCAAATACAACCACAGCATTGTCCTTTTCTGCGGCAATAAATAGATTTTTCTGATCAGGGGAAAGTGTAATACCAACACCTCCCGCTAAACCTGAGATACCTTTTTCATTATTGCTAATTGATTGTAAGAGGTTAAATTTACCCATACTGTTTTTTACAAAAACCACTACAGAATTTCCCCCGCCACAGGCAACATATAAAAACTGTCCATCCGTTGACATCACTAACCGATGGGGATTTACCATATCTTTGATGCCCATGGTTTTATTTTTTAATGTTTGTGAGAAGGTTATTTCTCCTTGAGCACTTCGATTAAAAATAGTAATGGCATCTTCGGCATAGCTAGCCAAAAATATTTGTTCACTGTTTGGTGAAGTAATAACACTTACAGCACCCGACAAGGCATATTCGCTGTTTTGCGTATCTCGTATCGCCTGTTTAAAAGTTATTTCGCCTGTGTTACCGATATTAAAAATACTTAACGCATTACTTGCCGAACTTGCAACAAGTAACTGCTTGTTGTCGGCTGTTTTAGTAATATCATAGGCTCCGAGCAACGCAAGTTTGTCTTGTTCTTCTGCAACTGCGATTGGCGCACCTGTTTTTGAAAACCATTTTTCCGTGTCACTTATTGTTCGTTTATATTCAAAAGTACCATGAGCATTTTGTTCTAAAATGACTAACGCGCTATCATAAAAACTCACCACATAAGCAACCATGCCATCGTCAGACAAAATAACTCGCGTTGCGCCTACAAACCCAGAAACAACCTCATCGTTTCTAAAAATTTGACTCAGTGTTAGTGTAAAATTTTCATCAACATCAAAAATAGCTAAAGCATCATCATCTGCACTGGCGACAAAAACCTGTTTACCATCAGGAGCCAGTACAGCTGTTCTAGGGTTATCTAAACCGTTAATCTCATTGCTACTGTTTTGTATAAAACTAACTCTTTTCAACTCAATTTTATTCGAGTCAACTCTCTTTAATGCTTCTGTTTTCAAG
>Ga0209395_1001059_pt1 | contig 39499 bp, 42 predicted proteins | sample GOMGulsemesocosm_3_FD_184635 | JGI IMG/M metagenome (GOLD analysis project Ga0209395, IMG submission 184635) | Methane-oxidizing microbial communities from mesocosms in the Gulf of Mexico - GOM9D Gulf of Mexico (SPAdes) (version 2) | ecosystem: Environmental > Aquatic > Marine > Cold seeps...
TGGGCCCTGATTGTGGGCCAGCGCACCTTTGTGCGAGCTTTAACGTCCCCATTTTTTCAATATTTGGACCAACCCCCGCCTCAATGTGGGCACCTTGGCCCTTTGCTAACGGCATAGATAAAGCTATTTTCAGCAAAAAAAATATTATTACAACAATTAATAACGTAACGATTTTTCAATCAACAAGGCAATGCGTACCATGTTATGGTAAACACTGCCCAATTAAGGTGGGTAGTGAATCTCAATGCATGCATGACATCAGCCCCACTCAAGTATTTACTTCTATTAACAAACGCTTAGACTCAATCGAGGTTAACTCCTGTGAATAATGAAAAAATAAAGATCAGCCTAGTTATCACCACTTATAATTGGGAAGAAGCACTTGAAGTTGTATTAAGTAGCATCAAAAAGCAAAGTGAGTTGCCTTTCGAGGTAATTATTGCAGATGATGGGTCAAGAGAAGAGACCTTACAATTGATCACAAAGATGCAAGCGACGTTCCCCACGCCATTACTTCATTGCTGGCAAGAAGATAAAGGTTTTCGGGCTGCACAAATTAGAAATAAAGCAATCGCTCAGGCAAAAGGGGATTACATTGTCATGATTGATGGGGATATGGTTTTATCTCCAAATTTTATCGCCTCACACAATAAAAATGCCAAAAAAGGTTGGTTTGTGCAGGGCTGTAGATCCTTGCTAAATGCGCCTTTAACAAGCAAACTCATCAATAAGCCGTTCGTCCCTAATTTCTTCACTCAAGGAATAAAGAACCGAAAAAACTGCATCAATAATCAGCTATTAAGTCAGTTATTCTCTTACAAGCGTAATAATGCAAACAGCACGCGCACCTGTAACTTCGCCGCTTGGCGCAAAGATATTATTGAAATAAATGGGTTTGATAATAACTTTGTTGGTTGGGGAAGGGAAGACAGTGAATTTGTTGAACGTTTACTAAATTCGGGTAAGAACCGTTTGTACCTTAAATTTTCGGGGGTTGCATTTCACCTTAACCATCAAGAAAATACCCGCAGTTTTCTTCCTGATAATGACTTAAGACTGAAAGAAACCATCAAGTACAATAAATGTAAGTGCCAAAATGGCATCAATAAGTATTTATAAGCCTAGACTTTTCTTCGCAAAATCTAGAACATTACCTTAAACCAGTGTATTAACGGAATAAAATTTACGTGCAAATATTTAAATGTGCGTGCTGAGACCTTACATGAATGTATACATTATTAACTCCCCCCTACAATTACTATCGGCGATTGAGGCCAAGTTACATTTTAAAACAAAAAATGACATTTTAGTGATCATGTATTGCGCAGATGAGCGTAGTAAAAAGCAGATAGATACGATTTTAACACTTTATAAATGGCCAACTATTATTTTGTTAAACCGGGAGTCTAAACCCTTTAGAATCCCAAAATTAATAAAGTCTATACAGAAGTATGGAGATACCATAGATACCCTCTTCGCTTCTTCTGCATATAACTTAAATTCTCAAGCTGTAATAAGCAACTTCCCTGTTGATAATATTTGTTATATCGACGATGGGATGAGTTTCATCAATTTTAACGAAAAATACCTTAAAACTAGCAGCCCCGAGATCCCTTTACCTAATTTATTGCTCCGTCTATCGTTATTAGCACAAGGCATTAGTTTAAAAGTAGATACAAATTTTATTGATAAGCTAACCGTTTTTACCATGTTGCCAATTAAGAACTGTACACGCCCCATTGTGTATAATGAACTGCCTTGGCTGAAATCAAATACCAAAATAAGCAAGCAAACTAAAATAGGGTTTATTGGCCAAGCAGAAATAGTTGGAAATAAAAAACACGAACTATCGCTTAATCAGCACATCAGTTTTTTGACCAAAATACATCAAGTTACACAGTCTGAAATAATTTACTTCCCTCATCGCCGTGAAAATAAAGATCAATTAAAAGCGCTAGAGAAATTATCGTTTGTAGATCTACACAATTCAAAACTCCCTTTAGAATTAGAGGTAGCAATCGAAGGGATTGGTTTAAGTCTGTTAATCGGTTATACATCAACAGCCCTTTACACAATGTCGCATTTATATAAAACAATTGAGGTATACTTCATTAAGCCTAGCGCATTTATGGAACAACCAAAGACTAGCTTACTTGAAGTCGAAGACTACATTGAAAATGGGCTAAGTATAAAAAGCTGGAATGCTTAAATAACACTAAAAATAAATCACACCAATAATTAATTAGCAGTACGTACAATCTACGTACACTAGTATTGGGTGTTAAAAAGCGTGTAATACATAGCTCGACAAATATCATTACCAAACATATCTCACTCACATAGGCCTTAATATTTTGAAAAATATTGCTATTTTTATGCCTCGTTTTATCGGCGATTGCATTAATACAACTCCAGCTTTGGCATTGATAAGAAAAAGCTATCCCGATGCAAAGATTCACTTAGTGATGCAAAGCTTAGCAATTCCTGTTTTTGAGCGAGATGAACGATTTAATATTGTTAATTATGATCGCTCAGGCAATAAATTAACGGCTGCTATTAAGTTATCAAAAACACTAAAAGAAAAAAAAATCGAAGCTTCTGTCCTATTCACCAGTAAATTTATTGATGCGTTAATTGCGAAGTTAGCAGGCTCCTCTGAAATCGTAGGGCACAATACCGAATCAAGAGGCATTTTTTTAACTAAGAAGTTACGCCTTGAAACTGGTCGCCATTACATTAATCGATATGCATACATTGCCAATTTGCTATGTAACAACGAGCATAAAGAGCTATCAGCAGTTCATATATTTCACGATAAGAACAATAGTAAAATACAAGAAAAGCAAAATATCAATATTGGGATTTCAATTTTAAATAATGATAAAAAAAGTCGCCACCTTCCTGTTGAAAAAACAATTGAAATAATCCAACAACTACAGTTACTGCAAGATTCAGACTTCCATTATTATATGCTGGGTAGTCCCGCAGAGCAGGAGCCTGCTGAGTCAGTTACAAAAGGTTGCGTGCAAAAAGGGATTAATAACATCACTAACCTAGCAGGCAGAACATCTGTCACGGAACTAGTTGATAGTATAGCGACCCTCGATTTACTTATCTCGGTGGACTCGAGCCCTCTACATATAGCAGCTGCGACTAAAACCCCAGTAATTGTATTAGATGGTAAATCAGCGAGCCCGTTAAGTGCAGTACTCCCAAAAGGTAAGCAAGCGATAATGGTGCATAATAGAGGGCACTATATTAATGATAACGACCAAATTAAAGATATTGACCCAGAGGACGTTGTCTTACAAGTTATCCAATTAATGAAAAACAGTTAACCACCTGATTAATTTGACTGTTTTACAGTGCCCATGCGATTAATTTTTAAAAATCGCATGGGCAAACTACTTTCCGCTTAGCTAGCGAACTTATTGTTTCATCCTAAGCTCGGTCATCGAAATCTCAGGGTGATACTCATGGGAAGCCGTATAAATTACACGAACTCTTTTAATATACTTAGTCTATCCTGATACCCCATAGCCACTTACCCCACCAAATATTAAACGTGGCATATGCAAGCAATATGGTAAAAACCTTCAGGTAACACTTTAATATTCAACGAGATTTTACGTACTTTACTGATATTTGTATTAATAATGTTGCATTAATAATTTCCAATCAGCTAACTTCCAGTTTATCTTACGTTTTTTGAGTTCTTTATTAAATGACCTTAATAACCGTTGTAAATTCTTTTCTTTCCAACTCTCACCGTGCTGTTGACGGCACTTATCAAAATCAATCAACCACACCCTGCCCTGTTTATCGAGCAGGATATTATGAATATTTAGATCAGTGTGGTTTACCTGTGCTTGGTGCATCTTTTTTATCTGTTTTGCAATCGATTGATACTCTAGAGCTGTTAAAGAGCGCTTTTGTAAAATGCTAACAAGATCCTGTGCATCAGGGATCTTTTCAGAAAGTAGATCTGCTTGGTAACAAAAATGCTTTTTAACGACACGCGCGGCAATTGGTTTGGGTACATTAACACCCACTTTATTCAAAGTTTGTAAAAGTTCAAACTCTGCAATGGAACGTGACTTTTTCCAGCCAACAAAAAAATAGTGATCAGATATTAACTTACCAAATAAGCCACCACGTCGATAATGACGGAGTGCACCCTGTATTTTTTCTAATTGAACAAACCATGTGATACCTCGGCCTGTTGCTGAACCAATAACCTTATTATTTTCCTGCCAAAATTGTGCATCAAAACAGCATTCTATATTCTTATTAATTAAGCTATCATCAAAAACGATATAGTGTTTATTCTGCTTGAGCGTTTTCAACATGACCATGTTCCATTTACCATAAAGATAAGAGTTTAACATGCCTCTATTTACAACTGCACCAAAATCTATCTGCTTACTGAGGCTCTCTGCTATTGGTGATGTTTGTCATGCCGTTGCAATGGTGCAAGCGATTCAAAAGCAATGGCCGAGCACTGAGATAACTTGGATAATGGGTAAGATCGAAGCACAACTTTTACACGATCTTCCTCATGTGAATATTATCGTTTTTGATAAAAAATCCGGTTTTAAGGGAATGAAGTCAATATGGAAAAAACTAGCTAATAAAAAGTTTGATGTTTTATTACATATGCAACTAGCACTTCGCGCTAGCATGCTTACCATAGGCATCAAAGCAAAATACAGAGTAGGCTTTAATTTCAAGCGTGCTAAAGAGGGCCAGTGGTTGTTTACTAATAAGAAAATAACCGATACCGCATCAAGCCATGTATTGGATAGCTTTTTTGAATTTGCCTATTTTTTAGGTATCGATAAAACAATACCAAGCTGGAATATTCCACTCTCTAACCATGACATTGAGTTTGCTCAAAAACTCCATATTGATGATAAACCACTCTTTGTGATCAGCCCTGCAGCTAGTAAAGATGAGCGTAACTGGTTAACAGAGCGATATGCAGAGATTGCTGAATATGCTATTAAGCAAGGGTTTCAGGTAGTTTTATGTGGGTCCCCAACACCGAGGGAGATAAAACTAGGTGAACAGATAAGTAAAAAAATTAGCCAACCAATCACTAATCTAATTGGTAAAACATCGCTAAAACAGCTGACAGCAGTCATTAACCAAGCAAAAATTTTGCTTGCACCTGACTCTGGACCTGCACATATTGCGACCACTCAAAATACCCCTGTTATTGGTTTGTACGGACATAGTAACCCTAAACGTACCGGCCCATATTTAAGCAATAATGCCACTGTTAGTGTTTATGAAAAGCATGTGCAAGCTCAGCACGGTAAAAAATTAAGTGAACTTCCTTGGAGTGCCCGTGCCAGAGGTAAAGATATAATGGCAGATATAACAACAGAGCAAGTGATCGCGGTATTCAAAAAACTCACTTCCACTCAACCATAATTTAATGAGAAAAAAATGTATAAAGATATAATTACCAATGAATTACAAGAAGCAATAACAGTACTGACTAATTTTCTCAATGACAAAAATAACATTAACCAAATTGAAAAAGCTGCAGAGCTTATCGCTAACTCATTTAAAGAAGGTGGCAAAGTGCTTTCCTGCGGTAATGGAGGCTCACATTGCGATGCAATGCATTTTGCAGAAGAGTTAACAGGCCGTTACCGAGAAAATCGTCCAGGCTTGCCTGGCATTGCGATTTCCGACCCAAGCCATATCTCCTGTGTAAGCAATGATTTTGGTTATGAATTTGTTTTTTCCCGTTATCTTGAAGCTGTGGGACAAAAAGGAGATGTGCTTTTCTGCTTATCAACCTCTGGAAACTCAAAAAATATCATTAAAGCCATTGAAGTGGCAAAAGAGAAAGGAATAAAGGTAGTTGCATTAACAGGTAAAGATGGCGGAAAGATGGCCGGCTGTGCAGATATTGAAATTCGAGTGCCCCATTTTGGTTATGCCGATAGAATTCAAGAGATCCATATAAAAATAATACATATAATTATACAATTAATTGAAAAAAATATGGGGTATTAAGGGTTACTCAATGAGGAATATATGACCTGACTTTAGTCAAGCAAAAATACTTATTATCAGCGATATCATGCTTGATAGATACTGGTCGGGCCCTAGCAGTATAATATCCCCTGAAGCGCCAGTACCCGTTATTAATATTAAAAACTCATAAGAGAGGCCAGGAGGGGCTGCCAATGTAGCTGTAAACGTTGCCTCTTTAGGTGGTTAGACGCATTTAATTGGCCTTGCAGGTAATGATGAGCCAGCTAAGACATTAAATGAATGCTTATCACCACTGAACATTAATTATGACTTTGTGGAGCTGAAAAATATTCCAACCATTACAAAGTTAAGAGTGCTTAGTCGCAATCAACAACTCATCCGAGTGGATTTTGAAGAAGATGCTAGACATATTGAGCCAGAGCTAATTTTAACTCGACTAAAAGAAGCGCTTATTGATGTTTCTGCTGTGATTTTATCTGATTATGCCAAAGGTACTTTGGAACACTCTCAACAATATATTAATGAGATACAAAAGCACAATATCCCTATTCTGTTGATCCCAAGGGGCTGATTTTGCTCGTGACCAAGGTGCAATACTGCTAACACCAAATATGTTGGAGTTTGAGACGGTTGTCGGGCCTGTAAGCTCTGATGAGCAGTTAGTAAATAAAGGCATGAAATTAATCAAAAATCACCAACTTCAAGCCCTATTAATAACCCGAAGTGAACACGGTATGACTCTATTGCAAAAAGGGCTAGAGCCACTGCACCTAGCAACTCAAGCAAAAGACGTATATGACGTAACAGGTGCAGGCGATACTGTTATTTCAACACTTGCTTCTTCTGTTGCAACCGGCTCCTCTCTTTCTGAGGCAGCAATCCTGTCAAATATTGCTTCCGGTGTGCTTGTAGAGAAACTTGGTACATCTGCTGTTTCTAGTATGAACTAGCAGGAGAGATGGATCATGCCCAAGAGATTAATTACGGCGTTGTTGAAAAAGCTCTTTATTAAAAGCAGTTAAACTAGCCGGAAATGCAGGTAAACGAATTGTAATGACTAATGGTTGTTTTGATATTTTACATGCAGAGCACGTTGCTTATTTGAACCACGCGGCTGAACTTGGTGATCTATTGATTGTCGCAGTAAATAGCAGTGAATCAGTGCAAAGATTAAAAGGACCAGGCCGACCTATTAACCCAACCCACCGACGAATAGATGTTTTAGCTGGCCTTGGACTGGATAACCTCTTTTTCTGAAGATACCCCTGAGGCACTTATTAATGAAGTTATTCCTGATTTATTAGTTAAAGCTGGGGGTTATAAAATTGAAGAGACTGCTGGAGCGGATTGTGTATTAAAGCATGAAGGAAAAGTGCAGGTATTAGACTTTGAAGATGACTGCTCCACCACAAATATAATCCAATTTAATAAATGACAAATAAGATCACTTAGTAAGATGAGTTCAACAGTACGTACATGAACTCATCTTAGATAGCACTCGATATAGCCAAATTATTTAGGAGTAACTCTAGGCGTAAAAGGATTTATACCACTGCACAAACTCTTTAACCCCAGCTTTTACTGAAACATCAGGTTTGTAACCAATCACATCAAAGAGATCGGAAGTATCAGCATAAGTTTGATAAACATCACCCGCTTGCATCTCACGAAAGTTTTTCTTCGCTTCAATACCTAACTCATCTTCAATCGCTTTAACAAAATCCATTAAACTGATTGGAGAGCCATGACCAATATTGTAAATCGCGTAAGGTGCAGAGCTTGACGCTGGAGAGCCTTGCTCAACGGTCCACTCTTCATCATTAACAGGTGGCACATCTGCGATGCGGATAACGCCCTCAACAATATCGTCGATGTAGGTAAAGTCACGCCACATATCACCGTTATTATTTATATCAATAGTTTGACCTTCTAATATCTTTTTAGTGAAGATGAAAGGCGCCATATCTGGACGTCCCCAAGGGCCATAAACCGTGAAGAAACGTAAACCGGTGGTTGGAATATCGTAAAGGTGGGAGTAAGTATGAGCCATCAACTCATTAGATTTTTTACTCGCAGCATAAAGTGAAATAGGGTGATCAACACTATCTTGAGTAGAGAAAGGCACTTTAGCATTCAAACCATAAACTGAGCTAGAAGACGCGTATACAAGATGTTTAACTTTAGTTTGGCGACAGCCCTCTAAAATGTTCACATGACCAACGAGATTACTATCGGCATAAGCAAGTGGGTTTTCAATTGAGTAACGGACGCCAGCTTGGGCCCCTAAATGCACTACGCGATCAAATAACTCGGAAGCAAATAGATCTTTCATTCCCTCGCGATCAGCTAAATCTAATTTGATAAAACGAAAAAGAGGGTGTGAAGCTCTCTCTAAACGCGCGTCTTTCAGCGCCACATCATAATAATCATTTAGGTTATCAATACCAACAACTTGATGCCCAACTGCTGTTAAACGCTCTACGACTGCACTGCCTATAAATCCAGCCGCACCGGTTACTAAATATTTCATAAAACTTCCCTATTTTCTATAAGTTGCACATCATAACAGATACTAAAAAGCAGCGAAATCGCTGCTTTTTAGTATCTAAAGTGTTAGGAATTTATTTCCAAGCTTTCCAGCTATTAATAAGTCCATTTGTTGAACTATCATGTGCAGTTACTTGCTCTGCTGTATTTAGTGCAGGTAAAATTTTTCCCGCTAACTGTTTACCTAACTCAACGCCCCACTGATCAAAACTAAATAGGTTCCAAATGATGCCTTGGGTAAAAATCTTTTGCTCATACATAGCAATCAGTTGGCCTAATGTCTTAGGAGTTATCTTGTTAACTAAAATAGAGTTGCTTGGTTTGTTACCTTCAAAGACTTTGAAAGGAACCAAGTGTTTAACTTCATCTAATGTTTTACCAGTAGTAATAAACTCAGCTTCTACTTGCTCTTTTGTTTTACCAAATGCTAAAGCCTGCGTTTGTGCAAAAAAGTTAGAAAGTAGTTTTGCATGATGATCGCCAACAGGATTATGACTAACTGCTGGTGCGATAAAGTCACAAGGGATAAGTTTAGTGCCTTGGTGAATCAATTGGTAAAACGCATGTTGGCCATTTGTGCCAGGCTCACCCCAGATAATTGGGCCCGTTTGGTAATCAATGGCTTCACCATTGCGATCTACGTTTTTACCGTTTGACTCCATGTTACCCTGCTGGAAATAGGCAGGGAAGCGGTGCATATATTGATCGTAAGGTAAAATAGCTTCAGACTCTGCACCGTAGAAATTGTTATACCAGATACCAATTAACGCTAAAATCACAGGGATATTGTCTTTAAACTCTGTTTCTGCGAAATGGTTATCCATCTCGTGAGCACCTTCGAGCAATGCTTCAAAGTTATCGTAACCAACGGTTAATGCGATTGATAAACCGATGGCAGACCAGATTGAGTAACGACCACCAACCCAATCCCAAAACTCAAACATATTTTCAACATCAATACCAAACTCACTAACCGACAGTGCATTTGTTGAAAGCGCAGCAAAATGCTTAGCAACATGCTTTTCATCTTGTGCGAAGTTTAAGAACCAATCACGCGCACTATGAGCATTGGTCATTGTCTCTTGCGTTGTAAATGTTTTTGACGCAATTAAAAACAGTGTGCTTTCTGGGTCAACTTTAGACAGTGTTTCCACAATATGCGTTGCATCGACATTAGAAACAAAGTGCGTTTCGATGCCATCAACTTTATAAGCGGCTAACGCTTCAGTCACCATGTAAGGGCCAAGATCAGAGCCACCAATACCGATATTTACGATGTCAGTGATACGTTTACCTGTGTACCCCTTCCATTCACCTGAATGAACGTTGTCACAGAAGGCTTTCATTTGTGCCAATACTTTATTGATTTGTGGCATAACATCGATGCCATCAACCATTACCGGTCTGTTGCTACGGTTACGTAGTGCCGTATGCAGAACAGCACGATCTTCAGTCACATTAATTGTTTCGCCCGCAAACTGCGCTTTAATCGCACTACTTAAATCAACCTCTTCAGCCAATTTTAATAGACTATTAAAAATCTCTTCAGTAATTAGGTTTTTTGAAAAATCAACCAATAGGTCTTTATTAAATTGGCGAGAGAACTGTTCAAAGCGGTTACTATCTTGAGAAAATAGTGATGACATGTGCATATCAGCATTGTTATTAAATAGAGTTTGCAATTCCAACCAAGCGATTGTTTGCGTTGGGTTAATATTTTTCAACATGACAAGGTTCCAAAATTTTAGGGTTTACAAATGATTCAGTAATCATTACAAAAAAATCACATTTAATCTATCAATTTTACCCAGACTGTTATTGATTTACTGTAACAAAAAGTAACATTGATCAAGCTTTCGATTTTCTATGAAAAAATTGGTATTATGCAAAACTAACTTAGATTGCTAATTTTAAAAAGAGATTTCCATGAGCGAGACAGAAGAGAACACTACCCATTTTGGCTTTAAAACCGTTGAAGAAGACAAAAAAGTTGAGTTAGTTGCTGAAGTTTTTCACTCGGTTGCAGCCAAATATGATGTGATGAACGATGTTTTGTCGATGGGAATCCACCGTGTTTGGAAGCGTTTCACCATTGATTGCTCTGGTATACGTAAGGGACAAAAAGTATTAGACCTTGCAGGTGGCACCGGTGATTTAACCGCTAAGTTCTCACGTATTGTTGGTAATGAAGGCCATGTTGTTTTGGCTGATATCAATGACTCAATGCTTAAAGTGGGCCGTAGTAAACTACGTGACCTTGGCATTGAAGGCAATGTGGAATATGTTCAAGCAAATGCAGAAGAGCTACCTTTCCCTGACAATCACTTTGATTTAGTCACTATCGCATTTGGTTTACGTAATGTAACCGATAAAGATAAAGCGTTGGCTTCAATCTACCGCGTACTAAAGCCTGGTGGTCGTTTGTTAGTATTAGAGTTTTCCAAGCCAATTTACAAACCGGTTAGCAAGTTTTATGACTTCTATTCATTCAATATACTACCCAAATTAGGCAAGTTAATCGCTAATGATAGCGAAAGTTATCAATACCTTGCAGAAAGTATCCGTATGCATCCTAATCAAGAGACGTTAAAAGAGATGATGAATAACGTAGGCTTTGAAGGCACTGAGTTCTTTAACCTGAGCGCAGGTATTGTTGCACTGCACCGTGGTTACAAATACTAATAAAGCGAGAACGTGTTATGCCATTAGATAACCTTGTATGTGGTTTATTAGAAACCGGTGTTAACAAACTACACCAACTTGACAGTAGTGCTAAACAGAAACGTAAAGCGCTTGATGGCACCATTATTGGCGTATCACTTAAAGAGATCGATAAACCGATCTACTTTGCCATTAGCCATCAGCAGGTTGATCTTCTTAGTAAATATGAAGGCCAAGCAGACTGCTTTATTCGCCTTAATTTTTTAGCACTTTTAGAGTTACAAGATAATCACCAGCTAACCAGTTTAATTAAAAGTGGTCAACTGGAGGTAGATGGCGACATTAAAACCGTACAGCAGTTTGCGCTGTTATTAACAGAGATGCAGATTGATTGGGAAGAGCACCTTTCCAGTAAAGTAGGTGACCTGTTAGCACATAAATTGGTTTACCATGCTAAGCAGTGTAAAAAACAGTTTACAAAACAGAGCAAAAAAGCACAAAAGCAACTTACCGAAGTGATTACGGAGGAGTTGAAGCTAGCACCGGGCCCTCTTGAGGTTGCCTACTTCTGCGATCAGGTCAGTGACTTAGAAAAGCAACTCACAGCCTTAGAAAATAAAATGTTGCAGATAAAGCTATAAGCTCTTTATTTGTATAGATATAAAACCATGTAGGACTAAAGTCCCGCTTCCAAGTGTATCGCATTGATGCACAGGATAACCGATGATAAAACTTAAAGAACTGTCACGTTTATACAACATCAATAAAACCATCATTGAATATGGCCTGATTGAACTGTTACCTCGTGAGCACCGCCCGGTTAGTTATTCATTAATGCGCATTGTGCTGTTTTGGATACGCACCAAGCACAGCAAACTATCGTTACCTGAACGCCTGCGTTTAAGTTTACAATCACTTGGCCCTATCTATATCAAACTTGGGCAAATGCTTTCCACAAGGCGGGATCTACTTCCTGCTATCTACGCAGATCAACTTGCACATTTACAAGATAACGTACCGCCATTTTGTGGTGAGCTTGCGATAAAGCAGATTGAAAGTTCATTAGGCAAAAGCATCAATGAGCTGTTTGAAGATTTTGATTCCACAGCGCTTGCATCCGCCTCTATTGCACAGGTTCATACGGCAACCTTGCGTGAAGATAACCGTGAAGTGGTGATTAAAGTTATTCGCCCAGAGATAGAAAAGACTATTAAAGCCGATATTCAACTAATGAAATGGCTTGCACAACTGATGCAACGTTTCTTAAAAGATGCTGAACGCCTGCGCCCGGTTGAAGTTGTTTTTGAATATGAAAAAACGATCATTGATGAATTAGATCTGATGCGTGAAGGCGCCAATGCAATTCAACTGAGACGTAATTTTTTAGACTCTAAACTGCTTTACGTTCCTGAAATTTACTCTGATTATTGCACTAAAAATGTATTAGTGATGGAACGTATTTATGGCATTCCTGTGTCTGATATTGAAGCACTTAAAGCACAGGGCACAGATTTCAAACTGCTTGCTGAACGTGGTGTGGAAGCCTTTTTTACACAAGTGTTCCGTGATAGTTTCTTTCATGCAGATATGCACCCAGGCAACGTATTTGTCTCTTACGAGCATCCGGAAGATCCCCTTTGGATAGGTATCGACTGTGGCATAGTAGGCACGCTCAATAATGAAGATAAACGTTATTTAGCTGAAAACTTCCTGGCCTTCTTTAATCGAGATTACCGTCAAGTGGCACAGCTGCATATCGACTCCGGGTGGGTACCTGAAGAGACGCCTGTTGAGGAATTTGAGTTTGCGATTCGTGCGGTATGTGAGCCTATTTTTGAAAAGCCACTCTCTGAAATATCCTTCGCTACAGTATTAATCAACTTGTTTAACACTGCACGCCGCTACAATATGAAGGTACAACCGCAGCTAGTTTTACTGCAAAAAACACTACTATATATTGAAGGATTAGGACGACAACTTTACCCTCAACTTGATCTTTGGGATACAGCAAAACCATTCCTTGAAAATTGGATGAAAGATCAAGTTAGTCCAAAAACATTAATGAAAAAAATGCAACAGAAAGCTCCTTTCTGGTTAGAGAAATTACCCGACCTACCCGAGTTGGTTTATCACAACTTAGCTAATGGCCGCTCACTGCAAAAACAACAAAAACAACTTATTGCTTCCATTAACAAACAACAAAAAAACAATAGTAAAGGTAACCTATATATTGGCCTAAGTGCCACGTTAACGCTTGTATCAGCACTCGCTTACCTAAAAGCAGATCAAGATTTATCGTTGATTACAGGTGTTCCTGCATTTATTATGTGGTTCCTTGCGTGGCGTCATACCAATAAGCAATAAAGTTTGTTATAAACAGTTACAAATTTAACATTATATAAATATTAAAAGGAAAGTATTATGGGCGGTATCAGCATTTGGCAGTTAGTTATCATTGCAGTGATTGTTATTCTATTATTTGGCACAAAGAAACTACGTGGTATTGGTGGTGATTTAGGTGGTGCGGTAAAAGGCTTTAAAAAAGCGATGAAAGATGAAGATAAAACAGCAGAAAAGTCTGACCAAAAAATTGAAAATCAACAAGATGCCTCTTTTACAAGTGAACAATCAGTAGAAAAGACTAAAGAAAAAGATCAAGCTTAATGTTTGACATTGGCTTTTGGGAGATCGCCCTGATCTCCGTCATCGGTCTGGTTGTATTAGGCCCAGAGCGCCTACCTACTGCGATTCGTAGTGTCATGCAGTGGGTAAACACCGCAAAAGGCATGGCGAACTCGGTAAAATCAGAGATCTCACAGGAGTTAAAACTTCATGAGATGAATGAGAATATGATCAAAGCCAGCAAAGATGGCTTAGATAGTCTTGATCCTGACCTGAAAAAATCAATTGATGAGATGAAAAAGAGTGCACAGGATCTTGTGAACCCTTATAAATCCGAACTTGAAGATCTACAGCAGTCAGTAAAAATTAAACCTGAAAAAGATGAAAAACTCGAAACAGAGTTACAGGATAAAAAGTAGATGAGCGCAAGCGAAAATCAAACAGAAAGTGCAACACAAAATACTCAACACAGCCTACCACTGATCACTCATCTTTTAGAGTTACGAGATCGTTTATTACGTGTTGTTGCTATTGTGATGGTGCTATTTTTGAGTTTGGTCTATTTTGCCAACGATATCTATCAATACCTTGCAATTCCGCTTACCAGCCAACTTCCAGAGGGCTCGAGCATGATTGCAACCGGGGTTGCAACACCCTTTTTTACCCCTATTAAGTTAACTATTGTACTGTCTATCTTTATTGCTATTCCCGCCATTTTGCATCAAGTATGGGCGTTTATTGCACCGGGTTTATATAAACATGAGCGCAAACTGATTGCCCCACTGGTTATCAGTAGTGCATTTCTGTTTTACCTAGGAATGGCGTTTGCCTATTTTGTAGTGTTCCCGCTAGCCTTCTCATTCTTTACCAGCACTGCACCCGAAGGGGTCACAATAGCGACCGATATCAGTAGTTATTTAGACTTTGTATTAAAGCTATTTTTTGCTTTTGGACTCGCTTTTGAGATACCAATTGCAACCTTAGTGTTATGCTGGACAGGCGCAACCACACCAGAAAAATTGAAACAAAAACGTCCCTATATCGTAGTAGGTGCATTTATTTTTGGCATGTTACTAACGCCACCAGATGTTATTTCACAAACACTCTTAGCAATACCGATGTTAATTCTTTTTGAAATTGGTTTATTGTTTGCACGCTTTTATGTGCCAAAAGAAGCCAACGAAGAAGAATAAACGACTCTGTTAGTAAAGGTGGACGCCACCTTTACTAACAACTAATCACTCACCACACAATTCTTACCACGCCCCTTCGCTTTGTGCAGAGAGAAATGAACACGTTTCATTAACTCCTCTAATGAGCCTGTTTTATCTGACTGCGCAACGGCAAAACTTGCACTAAACTCAATACCATCCTTTAAAGTACGGTATAAATTTGAACGCAATTTTTCAGCTAAAATTGTCGCTTGCTCACTTTTACATACAGGGCACAGAATTAAAAACTCCTCCTCTCCCCAACGAGCAACATAATCTGTTTTACGCGTATTATTGCCAAGCATGTTGGCCACTTCGATTAAAATTCTATCCCCTTCAACATGCCCTAGGTTGTCATTGATATCACTGAAATCATCTAGGTCAAACAGTACAATACAAAAATCTTCGTGGTAACGTAAGAAGCGCTCCCACTCAGTTGCTAAATTACTTTCTAATGTGCGACGACTTAATAGCTTAGTTAGTGGATCTTTTGAGGATTGTTGCTCCGCTAACTTTGAACATGCGGAGCTTTCATGTAAACGACGAGAGAGAAAATAGATAACACTGATCAGTAAAACGAATACAAGTGGAAACAGTTCATCTAGCTGAACTGATTCATATTCGCGGGAGAAGTGGTAAAAAGACTCAAACAGATCTATGTTGATAAACAGGAATACCAAAGCGATATTAGTTAAAACAATTAATATGAAGTCAAATATTATGCTTTTTTTACAGTCAGACATTTACACCACCCACTTCAGCAGAAAGAACTGAAGTAAGCTTAGACCACATGTTAATCCTATGTAACGGAATCAGCTATAATTGAGATTACATTAATATTTAACTTGCTGATTAAAGAGCTAAAAAGACCATGCTAAGAAACGACTGATCTTTTGCCCCTGCGCCATTTTTTTCACTTTTATCTGTTTTGCACCAAGTTCTGTTAATAGCTTTTTAATTGGATTTACGTTTTCTGATTTTGAGATAAGTGTTGAAAACCAAGTCACTTGAGCTGTAAAAAGCACGCTCTCTTTTGCCATCTGCTTTAAAAATGCTATCTCACCACCTTCACAACAAAGTTCATTCTCTTGCCCAGCAAAGTTCAGCTTCACTTTTTCAGGTACCTTGCCTTTATTGAGGTTAGTTAATTTACGCTTACTACCCGCTTGGGCTTTTTCCATTGAAGCATGAAAGGGAGGGTTGCACATGGTTAGCATGAATCTATCCTCCTCTCTAATAATAAAATTAAAAATCGATTTTTTATCTTTCTGTAAACGTAGCTTGATAAATGGGTTAAGGTTTTTATTAAACTTAACAATTGACCCTGCCACTTTTACTGAGGTAGGGTCAATATCCGTCCCTACAAAAGACCAGCCATAACTTTGGCTGCCAATGATCGGATAGATACAGTTAGCGCCCATCCCAATATCTAATACTTTTACTTTTTTACCGGTAGGTATTTCTCCACTTTCAGCAGACAGCAGATCTGCTAGCCCATGAATATAATCAGCTCGCCCCGGAATAGGTGGGCAAAGATAACCTTCAGGAAGCTGCCAAAAGTCAACATGGTAGAAATGTTTCAATAGTGCCTGATTAAGCGCTACAACCGCTTTAGGTTTGCTAAAATCAATAGTTAAGTTGCCATACTGATTTTCAAATACAAACTCAGATAAGTTAGGCAATGCCTTACACAACACGTTAAAATCGTAACTGCCTTGATGCACGTTGCGTGGGTGTAAGCCTTTCTTCTTATCTTGCTTCTTAGCAACCATTATTTTTTCCAACCATTTTTATTTTATCTACAATCGCTAACAAACCATTGGCGCGTGAAGGGCTTAAATGGTTTAGCAAACCTAACTGCTCAAACAGTTTGTTAATATCAATATCGTTTATCTGCTGGCTATTCTTATCTTGAAATATAACCAATAAAATCATCATCAGACCTTTCACAACACGTGTATCACTATCCATAAAAAAGTGGAAATGATCTACTTGTTGTTCAGCAAAACACCAAGCTAGGCTTTCACAACCAAAAACTTGATTAGCTTCTGTTTTTTTATCGTTGCTTAAAACGGGTAATTTTTTGCCCATCTGAATAATGAGACGGTATTGCTTATCCCAACTTTTGTTATTCTCAAAGTCAGCTAATAATTGCTCTAGGGAAATTAATGGTTCAATCAAAGTTAATCCTTTTAAATCTTCTGTTTCATATAGGTGGAAAATAGAACCAATGCGCCACTGCTACCGGTTAATTTGGCACTTTTGTTATCATCGCGCCCTACCCAAGTCGTTACCACCTCTTGACTATCAAAACCAACAAACCAGCTATCTTTAAGGTTATTAGTAGTCCCCGTTTTACCAGCAAAAGATTGATGAGGGTTACGCCAACGTAAACTACGCGCAGTCCCCTCTGTTGCAACCTTTTCTAACGTCGCAGTTAACTTATTAACTGCTTGTTTAGAAAAACGTTGCTGGGTTTGAGGTCGACGTTGATACAATAACTCTCCGTCGGTAGAGGTGATAGCACGAATCATCTGTAACGATTGGTAACGCCCCTGCATGGTGATTGGCTGATACATCTGCGCAACTTGGAAAGGTGATAACGATACACTACCCAGCACTAATGATGGGTAAGCTTTAATTTTTTCCTGAATACCCATTTTATATAAACTATTAATTACATTACTTAAACCGACCTGCATCCCTAGGTTCACCGTGGGTACGTTTAGTGATTTATACAGCGCTTCTTCAAGGCTCACTTGTCCACGAAACTTACGATCGTAATTCTTAGGTTTCCAACGTTGACCGGTACTGTTTTTTAATACGATCTCTTTATCACTAATTGCTTCATCTAATTGATGCCCCGCTTCTAATGCAGTCAAATAGACAGCGGGTTTGACTAAAGATCCGATTGGACGATCTGCATCTAATGCACGATTAAAGCCACTAAACTTTACATCTCTCCCAGAAACAATTGCACGCAATTCCGCATCTTTACGGTCACTGATCACCATTGCCCCCTGCAATGCCTTTTTGCTGTTTTTATCGACTTTATCTAAGCCTTTACTTACTGCAAACTCAGCATCTTTTTGTGCAACAGGATCAATGGAGGTAAAGATATGCAAACCACTTTTTTTTCTCACCGAAGTAGGCACTTGCTGTTTCATCTCTCGGTGTAAAAAACTGATAAATGCAGGGTTAGCACGATGATTAAGTGCTGACTTGCCACTCAGTCGCAGTGAGTCTGCAACCGCATATTTATAATCGTTGCTATTAATCAAGCCGTTCTCAACCATCATACGCAGTACTAGATCTCGTCTGGCGAGTGCACGTTCAGGGTTTCGTCGCGGATTGTAATAAGATGGCCCTTTGATAATAGCCACCAACAATGCAATCTGCTCAATACGTAACTCATTAATTGGACGTGCAAAGAAGAAATCACTTGCGAGGCCAATACCATATACGCCAGTCTTGCCGTTTTGAGCAAGATAAACCTCATTAAGGTAGGCCTCAAGCAGTTTATCTTTACTGTATTTATGATCCATCAATACAGCCATGTAAGCTTCTTGAAATTTACGCCATAAACTACGCTCTTGCGTTAGAAACAAGTTTTTAGCGAGTTGTTGCGTTAAGGTACTGCCCCCTTGTACTGTGTAACCCGCTTTAAAGTTAACAATAAATGCACGGGCTATTGCAAAGGGAGAGATTCCTTGATGGTGGTAATAATCCCTGTCTTCCATTAATAAAAGCGTATCGATAAACAGATCTGGGATGCGCTCGAAGGGAACAAAAACGCGATCTTCAATTTGATCCGAGTGCAAGCGAGATAAAAGCAATGGCTCTAATTTAAATGAGGACAGCTTTTTACCGCTTTTGCTTTTAATATTCGCAAGCGCGCCAGCAACAAAGTTAACCGTCACTTTTTGCTTGCTTTCACTACGATCCGGATAATCAAATGCGCGACGATAAACGACCACACGATCCCCATTTACTGAGAACTGTCCAGCACTACGTACTGCTTTTACAGGGCGATAGTTAAGTAGTCTAAGCTCTGCAACAAGCGCTTGCTGAGTGACCGATTGGAAAGGCTCAAGCAACAATGGTCGCGCATAAACTTGTGCAGGAAGGGTCCATGCGGAGCCATCTAATTTACGTTCTATTTTTTTATCAAAATAGATACCTGCAATGACCATCAATGCAACAAAAGCGAGTGTGCTTTTCCATAAAAAAGACCAGATAAAGGTTAAAAAACGTTGTTTTAAAGAAAGTTTCTTAGTGCCTTTTTTAGTTTTTTTCTTTGTCACTGCTTTTTTCTTGCTTGCTGTTTTTTTAGTTTGTGCCATCTCTCTTCTACTTCATAAACTTTTTAACACGAGTTGTTGCCTGTGCTTGTAATGGATCATCTGGCCAATAATGTTTTGGATATCGTCCACGCATCTCTTTTTTAACATCGTTATAAGCGCCCTGCCAGAAAGTTGTTAAGTCCTGTGTTAACTGTAAAGGACGCCTAGCTGGTGAGAGCAGCGCTAATTGTAGCTTAATTCGCCCGTCAAAAATGCAGGGTGTCTCCTGTTGTCCAAACAACTCCTGTAAACGCACCGATAAAACGGGGCTTTCTGATTCTCGATAGGTGATTTTGATTTTCGATCCGGTAGGCACAACAGCATAGGTTGGAAAGTGCGCCTCAAACTTCTGTAAGTCAGGCCAAGCTAATCGAGACAGCAGTGCCCCCTTGATATCTAACTGCTTGAGTTGTTCCGGCTTACTGATGCCATTTAAATAGGGTGATAACCACTCATCAATCTCATCCAACAAGCTTTGCTCAGAAAAGTTGGGGAAATCAATAGCATAACTATTTTGTTGATATTGCAAATAGGCATATTGCAAACGAATTAATAGATGCTGGTTTTCATCAGACCAATTTAGCACAGATAGCCCCGATTTTTTTATACCTGTTACTAATGCCTCACTCTTCTGTTTTTTACTTACATTGGCGATAGGTTGTTTTTTAATGGTTAATTTACCTAACATCAAACGCTTTTCAGCAATCAAACGTGTTTGTTTGCCAGAGAAAGACCAATATACAGCCTCAACCACTTGGAAGTAATCCGGCAAGTGCTGCTGAAGTGCCTCTAGTGAGATAGTTGATGCTTTGTAAATAACACTGTTCACCGTAGACTCTGAAAATGCTAGATCGGCAACCACCAGCATTTTTTGCCCCATCAGAGGTGATTCTCGCCATAGTGTTGCACCAATACCACTACTAAGTTGGTAACTTTCAGAATTTCCTCGCGATAACGCGACTCTATCGGGGAAAGCGATCGCCAATAACAACCCGCAGTGCTCAATCGCTACACTATGACTTGCTTTTAAGTTTAATTTTCGTAATAACTGTTTTTGTTGCTGTTTCACTAAGTAACTTGGTTTTGATAACTGCGCTTCAATATCATCACCAGACTTTTCATTGCTTTCAAGCAGAGCAGTTAATAAACAAGCTAGATCAACAATGCCATCGATATCGAGTTTTTGCGCACAAATAAGAAGGTGTGCTAAACGTGGATTAACGCCCAATAGGCTCATCGCCTGTCCGTGCTGAGTGATACGATTATTTTTATCTAAGGCACCAAAAGTAGTTAGCAATGCCTTGGCGGTATCAATGTGTGCCTGTGGCGGTTGAGTAATAAAAGATAGCTCTTTGGGTGAGCTAACGCCCCAGTTCAGTAATTCGAGCATCAGTGAGGTTAATTCACTACGCTTTATCTCTGGTTCACTTTGCTGGTTCAAGCGGGCCTCAGCAGACCATAAACGATAACAATGCCCCGCACTTAAACGACCCGCACGACCTGCTCGCTGTGTCGCACTTGCTTCGCTGATGCGTTGTGTTTGTAGTTTTCCAATACCCGATTGCGCTTGATAACTCATACTGCGTTCAAAACCAGAATCAACAACAACACTGATGCCTTCAATGGTCAAACTCGTCTCTGCAATATTAGTGGCAATCACTATTTTACGTTTACCAGAAGCGCAGTTATTAATTGCAAGCTGTTGTTCCGATAAGCTTAATGCACCATATAAAGGTGCAACAATAATATTGTCCGCTAGGCTTGAAGTTAATAAAGCCTGGCACTGCTTTATCTCTTTTATACCAGCAACAAACAGCAATACATTGCCCTTTTGTTCATTAAACGCACGTATTGTCAGCTTTACTAAATCGTTAATGATGGTGTGTTTGTTGTATTGTGTTGATCCTTGATAGCTATACTCAATGGGAAAACTTCGCCCCTGTGAACAAACAAAGCTAGCTTCTGGCAGCTTTTCTTGCAACTGGCTGTTTTCTAACGTTGCAGACATAATTAATATCTTAAGATCGTCTCTTAATCCCGCTTGTACATCTAAGACTAATGCTAAACCAATATCGCCCTGTAGATTACGTTCGTGAAACTCATCAAATATGACTAGATCAACTCCCTCTAACTCAGGATCACTTTGTAACATTCGCGTTAACACGCCCTCGGTTACAATCTCCAGTTTACTATTTTTACCCACCTTGCTTTCGCCACGCATACGGTAACCAATAGACTCACCAACACTTTCATTAAACAGAGAGGCAAGATAGTAGGCAATATTTTTGGCAGCTAAGCGGCGAGGCTCAAGCATAATAATTTTGCCACTGAACCATTTTTCCTGCACCATTTTAAAAGGCAGAAAAGTAGATTTACCAGCACCGGGAGGCGCTTGTAAAATAACTTGCGGAGCAATCGATAAATTCGATTTGATCTCATTTAGGACAGACTCAATTGGTAAAGAAGACAAAATGAATTAAACTCCGAGATAAAATAAAAATAGGCAAGTGGTTAAATGCTCGCCATTTAAACAAAAAAATCAAGATAAAAGATAACAAATCAAGTTAACCTATTTGACTCTACCTCTAATTCTTGCTATAGATAGCCGCCGAAAATAAGCAGAGACAATTTTAGCACCAAATAAAGGTCGCTTCTCTGTTAATTAATAACTGAATTAGAGTGTCTATTTGTCACGCTTTGATTAAAGGAAAATACTATGCCCGCAACGAAAACAAAAAAAACATTAGGCATTCTAGCCATTGCTGGTGTTGAACCATATAAAGAGAAGAAAGGCGAAGAGTACATGAGTGAAGGTCAAATGGACCATTTCACACATATTCTTGACTCATGGCGCACACAACTTCGTGAAGAAGTTGACCGCACTGTAGATCATATGAAAGATGAAGCGTCTAATTTTCCAGATCCTGTTGATCGTGCAACACAAGAAGAAGAATTCAGCTTAGAACTACGTGCACGTGACCGTGAACGTCGTTTGATTAAAAAAATTACTAAGACACTGAAGAAAATCGAAGAAGATGATTTTGGTTTCTGTGATTCTTGTGGCATCGAAATTGGTATTCGTCGTTTAGAAGCACGTCCGACAGCTGACCTATGTATCGACTGTAAAACATTGGCTGAAATTAAAGAAAAACAGAATATCGGTTAATCTCCTTTTCTGTTTTAGCAAACGGTTAGCCAAGTGCTAACCGTTTTTGTTTTTGGAGTATTATTTTTGCCCTATATTGGTCGATTTGCGCCCTCTCCTTCTGGCCCGCTTCATTTTGGTTCATTAGTGGCGGCACTAGGCAGTTATCTACAAGCAAAATCTTTAAATGGTAAGTGGTTAGTACGCATTGAAGATATCGATCCACCTCGTGAAATAGCCGGTGCTAGCGAAGATATTCTTATCACACTAAAAGCCTACGGCCTACTTTGGGATGATGACGTTATCTTTCAAAGCCAGCAAAGTCCTTTTTATGAGCAGGTGTTAGCAAACCTGCATGCGCATCAGCTAAGTTATGCCTGTGGTTGTACGCGCAAGCTTATCAAACAACAGGGCGGGTTATACCTTGGTAACTGCCGTGATAAAAAACTTAACCATGAAAACAATGCGCTACGCATTAATGTTTCAAAGTTAGCAGAAACCATTACTCTGTTTCACGATCAACTACAGGGTGATATAAAGCTTGATGAACAGCAAGCAGACGAAGATTTTATTATTAAACGCAAAGATGGTTTATACGCCTATAATTTAGCCGTGGTGATTGATGATATTAATCAAGGCATTACAGAAATTGTACGCGGTGCCGATCTATTACCAACAACAGGTAAACAGATAACGCTCTATCAGCTGCTTGGTCAGCAAGCCCCGAGCTATATTCATCTGCCCTTAGCGGTTACAGAGCCAGGGTTAAAACTATCAAAGCAAAACCATGCGTTAGCAATCGATAAACATAATCCGATTCCGACGTTATTAAAAGCATTGCAATTTCTGGGACATCAAGTGCCCGATAATATTGATCAAAGTAGTTGTACAACTATTTTAAATTGGGCAACTAAACACTGGAACTTGGCTAACATAGCCAAACAAACCGAGATTCTAGTAGAAAATTAATTTGTGTTTACAGGGGCGTGCACATAAAATAGGCGCTTCATTTTTTTCAGTTACCTTGTAGAGGATAAGATCATCAGACGATTAAAAAAATTCGTTAAAAAAGTGTTTAAAAAAGGCGAGAAAGAGCAGCAGAACAGCAAGAAAAAACAAGTTGCTACGCCCAATTACGACGCTTACAAAATTCCGCGAAGCGAACACTCTATTTCGCGTAACGATATTGATGATAATGCCTTAAAAGTACTTTACCGTTTACACAATGCAGGCTTCCGAGCGCTACTTGTGGGTGGTGGCGTGCGTGACTTGCTACTTGGTTTAAAACCAAAAGATTTCGATATAACCACCGATGCAACACCAGAAGAGGTGAAAGCGTTATTCCGTAACTGTCGTTTAATTGGTCGTCGCTTCCGTTTAGCACATATCCTATTTGGTCGTGAGATCATTGAGGTTGCTACTTTCCGTGGACATCACGATGATGATAATGGACAGGACAAACAAAAAGTAAAACAGTCACAGGGTGGCATGTTATTACGTGACAATGTTTACGGTTCACTTGAAGAGGACGCTGAACGTCGTGACTTCACTGTTAACGCCCTGTATTACGATATCGCTGACTTTTCGTTATATGACTTCTGTGGTGGTATGCAAGATCTAGCTGAGCGTAAACTTAAATTAATTGGTGATCCTGAAGTACGTTACCGCGAAGATCCTGTGCGCATGATGCGTGCAATCCGTTTTGCTGGAAAATTAGACCTTGAAATCAGTGATGAGTGTGCAGAGCCAATTCGCCGTTTAGCACCACTTCTACAAGATATACCAGCAGCTCGCCATTTTGATGAAGTGATTAAACTGCTTTTATCTGGTCAAGGCTTAGATACCTACCGCTTGTTAAAAGAATACAAGCTGATTCAAATGTTGTTCCCAATCCTCTTTAAAGAGGGTGAAGATGACAAAGCAAACAGTATGATTGAACAAGCCTTAAAAGATAGCGATCAACGCATCCGCGAAGGCAAGCGTGTTACACCCGCTTATATCTACGCTATTATGCTTTGGTACCCACTAGAGCAACGTGCACACGCAATAAGCTTTGAAAGTGGCATGGAATACCATGATGCCTTTTTGTTAGCGATGAATGAAGTATTAGCCATTCAAGTTAAAACCATTGCCATTCCAAAACGTTTCACTGCAACGATTCGTGATATCTGGAACCTACAACTGCGCTTACCTCGTTATAACGGTAAACGCGCACAACGTGTTTACCATCATATTAAATTCCGTGCAGCCTTTGACTTCTTAGAGCTTCGCGCCAAAGTTGAGCAGAGTGAAGAATTAGCAGAGTTAACCGCTTGGTGGCAAGAGTACCAGCAGAATAATGAACTACCCGTGCATGATCACAGCCGTAAGCGTAACAACCGCTCTTCAGAGCACAAACCCAACGCTGACGATACTCCAGCTAAGAAACCCTATAAAAAACGTCGTTACAAAAAGCCAGCACCCAAAAAGGCTGAATAGTAGTCACAATACTCAAAACGAAGTAACTAATACTTCGTTTTGAGTTCAATTTCAAAGATAGATGAGTAGTTGTAGCAATGATTAGTTATATCGGCATAGGTAGTAATCAACAAGATCCCATCAAACAAGCTTTACAAGCAATTGAAGCACTTCAACAGTTACCCAATAGCACTCTCACAAAAGCGAGTTCATTGTATTGTAGCGCTCCAATGGGACCCCAAGACCAACCTGACTATATCAATGCCGTTGCAGAAATTGATACACAATTGAGTGCAATTGAGCTACTTGATGCTTTACAAGAGATAGAGCAAAAACAAGGCCGTGTACGCAAAGATAACCGTTGGGGCCCACGTACTTTAGATCTGGATATTATTCTTTATGGTAATCAACAGATAAACACTGAACGACTCATCATTCCTCATTACGGTATGCAAGAGCGCGAGTTTGTGCTCTATCCACTACAAGAAATAGCAGCAAAATTAACCCTACCAAATGGCACACTATTATCGCAATTAGTCACATTATGTGATAAAAATGGTCTGACCAAAGTTAGTGACTTATAACTAATAAAAATTATTTAAATACCCTATCCAACGGCGGAGTTAACATGGCTAGAATGAGCGTTTCTCGTTTATCAAAAATGAAATCTGAAAATCAAAAAATCACCTGTATTACAGCTTACGATGCAAGTTTTGCTGCTATTTTTGATCAAGCAGGTATTCAAGTTTTATTGGTGGGCGACTCATTAGGCATGGTGTTACAAGGCCATGAATCAACATTGCCAGTCACCGTTGATGATATTAAATACCACACAGCATCCGTTGCAAGTACAGCTAAAAACTCACTAATTGTTGCAGATTTGCCTTTCATGAGTTACAGCACTGCAGAGCAAACCTTTGAAAATGCTGCAATCTTAATGCGTGCTGGCGCAAACATGGTAAAACTTGAAGGTGGAGAATGGTTAAGTGAGTCTGTAAAAGGGCTTGTTGAACGTGGTATTCCTGTTTGTGGCCATTTAGGTTTAACACCGCAATCGGTTAATGTTTTTGGTGGTTATAAGGTCCAAGGACGCGAAGAGGAGCAAGCTGAAAAATTACTTGCTGATGCACTGTTATTACAACAATCAGGCATTCAGCTCTTAGTGTTAGAGTGCGTACCAGTACCTCTTGCTGAACGTGTTAGCAAAGCATTACAAATTCCAGTTATCGGTATTGGTGCAGGTGCACAGACCGATGGTCAAATCTTAGTGATGCATGATGCCTTTGGTATTTCAGCAGGTTTCTGTCCTAAATTTTCAAAGAACTTCTTAGTTGAAACCGGTGATATTCGCCGTGCAGTTTCACTTTATAAAGAACAAGTTGAAGACGGAACTTTCCCAGCAGCAGAACATAGTTTTTACTAAGAAAATACTCAGGTCGTTGCCATTTGAGCCTCCTTCTTTGTCGAAAAATGCGCACAAATTCATCTGGAATGAATTTGAACATCCGTAGGATGGCCCATAGGGCTGAGTACAGGATGTACACAGTATTTAGTTCACTAAACTGTGCTTTTTCTTCTCGAATGAGACATAAATGGCTTAGCCCTAAGCATTTCTAATTTTGTATAAACACCATACTTTAAAAACTAAACTTTAGGTTTAAAGAAAAATGTTAGTGATTGATTCTCCAACAGCGTTACGTGAAGCAGTTAAAAAATTTAAACAACAGGGTAAAGCGATCTGTTTTACCCCTACTATGGGTAACCTACATCAAGGCCATATTACGCTGGTAAAACAGGGACAAAAAATTGCGCCTGTTTCAGTAGTGAGTATTTTTGTTAACCCAATGCAGTTTAATAATGCAGATGACCTAAAAAACTACCCTAAAACACTTGCAGCTGATTGTCAGGCACTTGAAGCTGTGGGGGTTGATATTGTATTCACACCCAGTAGCGATGTTATCTACCCAAACGGTTTAGCAACGCAAACCTACGTTGAAGTGCCAGGTTTATCTGATTGCTTAGAGGGTGAACTTCGCCCGGGTCACTTTCGTGGCATGAGCACCATCGTTAATAAACTATTTAACTTGGTTCAACCTGATTACAGCTGTTTTGGCGAAAAAGACTTTCAGCAATTAGCCATTGTTAAACAGATGGTCAATGATACCGCGATGCCAATTGAGATAATTCCCGTTGCAACAGTGCGTGAAGAATCAGGTCTAGCGATGAGCTCGCGTAATAACAAGCTCAGTGAGATAGAAAAAAACAAAGCGCCAATACTTGCAAAAGTGATGAATCAACTTGCTGTTGATGTACAAAATAAAACAACACGCCACTCGCTATTAATTCAGGATGCCTATCATGAGTTGGAAGCGAGTGGGTTTGATAACGATGCCATCCATATCGTAGATGCTACAACGTTACAAGCTGTAAGCAGTGAAACAAAACAAGTGGTTATATTAATGGCTGCTTTCCTTGGTTCAACGCGCTTAATTGACAATAAAGTGGTGAGTATTTGCACCAATAAAGATTTTACTTTATAGTCGCCATCTTGCTGAAAAAGTCAGCAAAATTTAAAATGAAAATGAAAAAGAAAGGTTCTTGTATGCAAAAGACATTGTTGACTGGCAAACTTCACCAAGCGCGCGTGACACATGCTGAATTAAACTACGAAGGTTCATGTGCGATTGACCAAGACTTTCTTGATCAATCTGGTATTTTAGAATATGAAAAAATTGAAATCTATAATATCGAAACAGGTGGCCGTTTCTCTACTTACGCTATCTCTGGTGAACGTGGTTCAAAAATCATCTCTGTTAACGGTGCAGCTGCACGTATGGCAGCGGTAGGTGATCGCGTAATTATCTGTGCTTATGCAAGCATGAACGAAGCGGAAATCAAAGCACACAAACCAAGTTTGGTTTATTTAGATGCAGACAATAACATCGTTCGCACTAGTAAAGATGTGCCAATGCAAGTTGCTTAAATACCTTTAAACTTGCAAAAAATAACATCCGATAATAGTTTACTGTTATCGGATTTTTTTTACCTGGCTCCCGCCATTAAGCCTTAATACTTCTCATTACCTACGAACTATTGTAAAAATATCCCATCTTCTTTAGATAGGGTCATTTATGTTTTTATTAGAAAACCACCTCGCACAGCAAATTGTAGAGCGCACCATGGCTATTATTGGTAACAATATCAATGTGATGAACCATGCAGGCATCATCATTGGCAGTGGTGATCAAAAGCGACTTGGCGAAAAACACGATGGTGCCCTACTGGCACTACAACGTGGTTGCACCGTTGAGATAGACCAACAAACAAGCCGTAACCTGAAAGGTGCCCTACCTGGTATTAATTTAGTTTTAAAAATACAAGAACAGATCATTGGTGTGGTTGGCATCACTGGCGATCCTGATGAATGTCGTAATTATGCAAACCTAGTCAAAATGTCTGCCGAGATGATTGTTGAGCAAGCCTCTTTAACCGAGCAATTACAATGGGATAGACGCCATAGAGAGGAGTTTATAAGTAGCTGGATCAATAACAAACAAAACCCAAGTGAGTTATTAGACTGGGCTAAACGTTTAGACATTGATATGTCAGCCCCTCGTGTTGCCGTTGTCATTCGCTTTCGCAACAGTGAACAACCGATGAGCTTAAAAGATATGCGTAAAGTAGTGGAGCTATTAGAGTATCCCAAACGGGATAATTTAGTGGCTGTACAATCGATGAATGAAATGGTGGTATTAAAACCAGCGACCTTCAAGCACGGGAAATGGGACAGTGCAGATGAGAGCAGACGTATTGACTTATTACTTGCTCGTTTAAAAGAGAATAAAATCCAATCGCTTGATATTGCACTTGGCCATTTTTTTGAAGGTGATGAAGCGGTCGCTTTATCTTATCAAAGTGCAAAATTAACCCTAGCGGCAGGTACATTAAAACATAGTCCGCAACATAAACACCTCTATGACCAACTACGTTTACCGGTTTTATTATCCCCCCTTAAAAAAAGCTGGCAAGGTAAACAATTACGCTCTGCTTTTAAACGCTTGCAGCAGGCTGATACTAATGGCCAATTAGTTAAAACGTTGATCACCCTGTTTGAATCTGAACACTCACAAGCAGAGTGCGCTAAAAAACTATTTATTCACCGTAATACATTACGATACCGCATAAAACGTATTCACGAGATAAGCAAAGTAGACCCTGAGCAGTTTTCCGGTTTAATGGAGTTATATATAGGTTATCTATTAAAAGGTGATCTAGAGCGTTAGTATTTGTGCAAATGCACAACAACAGACAAAATAACAAGCAAACATTTGGCCAGCACGCCCAAAGACTTGTGTAGAGATACAACCGATAATAGCCTCACTATTTATTCACATACACTAAACGGAGTTATTATGAGCTTAATACTTATCTTAATTGCGGTAATCGCATTTATTGTTATTGCCACTACAAAATTTAAACTGCACCCCTTCCTTGCCCTTTTATTATCAGCATTTATTGCGGCTTTTGCTTATGGTCTCCCCTCTGCTGAGATTACTAAAGTGATTGCAAGTGGATTTGGTGGCATATTAGGTTATATCGGACTGGTGATTGTACTGGGGACTATCATCGGTATTATTTTAGAAAAAAGTGGCGCCGCTATCACGATGGCCGATTGGGTAATCAAAGTGCTCGGCGAACGCTTCCCAACACTAACCATGACTATTATCGGTTATATTGTTTCTATCCCGGTATTTTGTGACTCTGGTTTTGTTATTTTAAACTCGCTACGAGAATCATTGGCAACACGTATGAAAACATCAGGTGTTGCAATGAGCGTCGCACTAGCCGCAGGTTTATATGCAACGCATACCTTTATCCCGCCAACACCAGGCCCAATTGCAGCAGCAGGTAACTTAGGATTAGAGTCAAACTTAGGTTTAGTTATTTTTGTGGGTATCTTTGTCGCTGCGGGTGCTGCACTTGCCGGTACCCTTTGGGCAAACCGTTTTAAAAACGTTCAGCCTGATGTTGTTTCAGAGGATGCAGAGCATAATGTAGATCAATCTTGGAAAGCGCTAAAAGCCTCTTACGGTACGCTGCCAACGGCCAGCCAAGCCTTTGCTCCTATCTTTGTGCCTATTTTACTTATCTGTTTTTCATCAATTGCGAAATTCCCAAGCCTACCATTAGGTGATGGCACTATTTTTGATATTCTAGTATTCCTTGGTCAACCTATTACCGCACTATTGATTGGTCTATTCCTATCACTGCGCCTATTAAAATCAGATGACAAAGTAAAAGAGTTTGGTGAACGTATTAGTCACGGTATCACCGTTGCAGCCCCTATTTTATTAATCACCGGTGCCGGTGGTGCGTTTGGTGCGGTATTAAAAGCAACACCATTAGGTGACTACCTTGGTGCAACGCTTTCAGGCTTAGGCATCGGTATCTTTATGCCCTTTATTGTTGCAGCGGCGCTTAAATCAGCACAGGGCTCGTCAACCGTTGCCTTAGTGACAACGTCAGCTTTGGTTGCTCCGTTATTAACACAGCTTGGTTTAGACTCTGAAATGGGCCGTGTATTAACGGTAATGGCAATAGGTGCTGGTGCAATGACAGTTTCCCATGCAAACGACAGTTTCTTCTGGGTAGTGTCTCAGTTCAGCCGTATGTCGGTTGGTTTAGCTTATCGCGCACAGACAATGGCCACCTTAATACAGGGTATTACCGCCATTATTTTAGTATACATTTTAAGCCTATTTTTACTTTAATCGGGGACAATATGAAAATTGTTATCGCACCAGATTCATTCAAAGAGAGCTTAACAGCTAAGCAAGTATGTAATGCAATTGAAGCTGGCCTTAAACGTGTATTTAGTGATGCGCAATATGTGTCAGTTCCCGTTGCTGATGGCGGTGAAGGCACAGTGCAATCACTGGTTGATGCAACTCAAGGCAAGATTGTTAATTTGTCCGTAACAGGTCCGCTAGGTACACCTGTACAAGCTTTTTATGGGATCTTAGGTGATAAACAGACTGCTGTCATTGAGATAGCAGCAGCCAGCGGTTTAGATCTTGTTCCATCGAAATTACGTGATCCTAAACTCACCAGCAGTTATGGTACGGGAGAGCTTATAAAGACAGCGCTAGATCAGGGCATTGATAAACTCATTATTGGTTTAGGTGGTAGTGCAACCAATGATGGTGGTATTGGATTATTAGCAGCTCTCGGCGCTAAATTTATTGATAAAGATGGCCAACAGCTATCAACAAACGGCGCTGCTTTACAGAGAATAAAAAAAATAGATGTCAGTAGCCTAGATAAACGTTTTGTTGCCTGTGAGCTATCTATTGCTTGTGATGTTGATAACCCTCTTTGTGGTCCTTTAGGCGCGAGTGCTATATTTGGCCCACAAAAAGGGGCATCAGCAGAGGATATATCATTATTAGATTCAGGGTTATTACATTACAGCCAGATCATTAAAGATCAGTTTGGCTTAGACCTGAAAGATAAACCAGGGTCAGGGGCCGCTGGAGGAATGGCTCTTGCGTTACTTGCATTTAGTAATGCAACCATGAAAACGGGCATTGAGTTAGTGTTAGAAACCGTCAAACTCAGTGAACAGTTAGAGGATGCAGATCTGGTATTGACCGGTGAAGGGCGAATTGATGAACAAACGATACATGGTAAAACACCAATGGGAGTCGCACAGTTAGCAAAACAGTTTAATCTACCTGTTATTGCAATTGCAGGTTGCCTTGGTGAAAATCATCAAGCAGTATATCAGTGTGGCATTGACGCGGCTTTTGCAGCAACACCCAAAGCGATGTCCCTGCAAGAAGCATTCGACACTGCTACAGAAAATGTAACTAACCTTGCTGAAAATATTGCCAAAACATTAAACATTGCCTCATAAGACGTTATCCGCTCTATACAAGTTAAATGTTTTATTTGTATAGAGCACTCACTTTTATCAACAGCTATCAACTTATAACAGTGGCCTCGGTACCCTCCTCCAATATTCCACAGTAATTAGCGACCTTTGAATAATGATAAAAAATACTGTTTACGCTCTGCTAGCAAGCAAACACATAAAAACAGGTAGATACTAGGCTCTATCAAACCTGACTTTACTGACCAATAATAATGAATGGTTGCAAAGAGCACAGCCCAATAAACAAACCGATGCAGAGTGAGCCAACTTCGCTTCATTTTACGCTTAATGGCGTTGATTGAAGTAATACTAAGTAGAAATAAAATAATCCATGCAATAGCACCTAGGCTCAAATAGGGACGTTTAACCACCTCATCAAAAAATAGCAAGAACTCCCAATTCAGCTCCAGATAAATAAATATCAGCAAGTGCAAGCAAACCCAAGCAAAACTATACAGGCCTAATAAGCGCCTCACTCTAATCAATAATGGTTGCTTAAAGCGCTTTATCACTGGGGTGACTAAAAGTGTCAGTAATAAAAAATTAAGTGATGTTTTACCTAAGAAGTGGATCATCTCTTTGACTGGATCTGCACCGAGCAGATCTTGATCAACTAAGTAAGCAAAGCAGATAAAAGTAACTACGGCAGAAAGGTGAATCACACACTTCAAATAAAAAATGCCACGTAAGGAGATCTTCATTAATAGTTTCTTTTTAAATCGAGGTTTTTATACAGGTGCGCAACTTCGTTACCATAACCGTTAAACATCAAGGTATCTTTACGTGTTTGTGCAAACACATTACCTTCACCAATAAAACGTTCTGTTGCCTGACTCCAACGCGGGTGATCCACATTTGGATTAACATTGGCATAAAAACCATACTCTGAATGAGCAATTTTTTTCCAAGTATTAAGTGGCTCTTTATCGGTTAGCGTTATGCGTACAATTGATTTAATGCCTTTAAAACCATATTTCCAAGGCACCACCAAACGAATTGGCGCACCGTTTTGAGGCGCTAAGGTTTTGCCATACAAACCAACAGAAAGTAGTGTTAATGGATTCATCGCTTCATCTAAACGCAATGCTTCAACATAAGGATAATCAATACCTCCTCCAATACGTCTTGATGCCTGCCCGCGCATTTGCTCTTCATCATGTAAGGTTTCAAAACGTACGTACTTAGCAGAAGATTGTGGGGAAACAGATTTTAATAACGTCGCTAACGTGAAACCTAACCAAGGAATATTCATCGACCAGCCTTCAACACAGCGCATGCGATAGAAACGCTCTTCTATATCAAAACGTTTAAGCAGATCTTCGTAATTCAAAGTGACTGGTTTATCCACTAAACCATCAATGGTGAGCGACCAAGGTTTTACTTTAAACTGCTGTCCATATTCAAAGGGATCTGACTTACCTGTGCCAAACTCATAAAAATTGTTGTATTGCAGGATCTTTTTTTCTGGCGTCAGAGGTTTGAGTAGTTGATAACGAGGATCAGTTGTATAGCTTAATTTTTCACGCTGAAAAATGAGCCCACTGTTATCAGCCGCATCAGAATCATTTGAAAAAAGGTCAAATAACCCAGCTTGAGCTGATGGAATAAAAGGCAATGAGGCAAGCCCGAAACCTAACTTCTTTAATAAAGCACGCCTGTCATGATGATGAGTCTCATCGGTAAGCTGTGATTCTTTGAGTGTAGATGTTGTTGTGTTTTTGATTAACATAGAAAATCCCCTTATGCGCTCTGTTACATAATAGAACGAATAGAGAGGATTTAAATTTCAATTAATAATAACGGCTCACTCAGTCGTTATTATTTACCAATGACCGCGACACCTTCTTTATCTTTCTTCTGTGTCTTTTTGGTTTTATCTTCCGGTAGGTCAGAACGGGGATCATTCAACATCATCACTAGTTTATCGCAAAGCTGTTTTTTACCTGTTTCATCAAACTTAGCGTGTTGTGTTTTAGCCTGTAGCTGTGCACGGGCTAAGCTTTGTTTTTTAAACTTGCTATAACTCGCATTAAACTCTTTATTATCTTCAGCAGCTTGTTCCATCAATAACCAATAGATCTGCCAACGATTTGCATTGCGCTTTTGCCAAGTTTTCAAACTTGTATCTAGCTCTTCTTTATCCACAAAGTCGTATGACCAACATTGGTTAAAATAACTTTCCCACATGTCTTTAGCAGTATGTGCTTGCAGAGGAATTGCAAGTGGGTTACTTGGCACCTGGCTCTTTTCTGCAGCCATAGAGGCAACAGGAGAGCTAAGCAATAGAGTAAGTACGCTTGATGTAAATAATTTTTTAATGTTCATGTAATCATCCTTGATTAATGTTATTTATTTGTAACTACCCAGGTCGTTGCCATTTAAGTCTACTTCTTCGTTGAAAAATGCTCATTTAAACTACTAAACTCTGCTTTTTCTCCTTGAACTAGTCATAAATGGCTTAGTCCTGAGCATTTACGTTCTATTTTTATAAAAACAGCTCAAACTTTGAGAGTTTCTTAAGTAATTTTTATTTTAATAACGAAGTTAAACGCAATGAGTCTTGACCACTTGCCCAATACTTTCTTTCAAATGGAGTGATCGCATGTTCCGATTTATAGAGTTCAACTGTACAGCTTTGCTCCGCTAATGTTAATGCTCTTTCAAACTCTTTAATGTAAATATGCCAGTTACTACGCAATTCTAACTTTCCACCTAGTTCTAGGATAGAAGGAAAAACAGCACTGCCATGCCAACGACGTTGCAGATGTTTAGACTTAGGCCAAGGGTTTGGGTAAAGCAGGTAATGGTGTGATAACGTCCAATTTGCTTCAACCGCTAAACGCCAAAAATCATTTAAATTAACTTGCAATAAACGGTAATTATCTAGCGTTTCAAAGCCATGTTTACCAAGCCTATCCGAAGATTTGTCCATGCCTAATACAATCGCTTCAGGATGTGCTTTAGCAATATGATAAGTACTTTCACCAACCCCACAACATGAATCAAAAATAATAGGTTTACCCTGTTGCTCAACCCATTTTTCAACGTCTTTAAATGCATCTAACGTATGTTGCTGATAAGGTTTTTTAAACGGATGTTTTAAATGTTTTAACACCACTTCATCAAGCTGTTCATTTAATCCATCTTGATTACTCACTATAACTCTAGAGTTGCCTAGCTCACTCATGAACGAATACCTATACCTTTACTTAATAAAATTGCCACAAGACTATACAGGGCAACAATAAATGCGCCAATGACAGAAAATGACCAAACAAGTGATACATCCGCAATGCCTAAGAAACCATAGCGAAATGCATTAATCATATAAAAAACCGGGTTAAAATGTGAAACCGCTTGCCAAAAATCAGGTAATAAACTGATTGAATAGAACACGCCACCTAGATAAGTCAACGGCGTTAAAACGAAGGTAGGAATAATACTAATATCATCAAAGGTTTTCGCAAAAATTGCGTTTAACAGGCCACCAATGGAGAAAAGTACTGAGGTGCAAAGTACACTCAGTATCAACACAAAAATATTGAAAATCTGCAAGTCTACAAAGAACAGCGATACACAGGTAACAAGAAAACCCACCATCAAACCTCGAGTTACACCACCCCCAACATAGCCCCAAATAATCACATAATTAGGCACGGGTGCGACTAATAACTCTTCAACATTACGTTGAAACTTGGCACTAAAAAACGAAGAAGCGACGTTCGAATAGGAATTAGTGATCACCGACATCATGATCAAACCGGGCACAATAAATGACATATAATCAAAACCATTCATCTCACCAATGCGTGAACCGATCAAGTTGCCAAAAATAACAAAATAGAGGCTCATGGTAATAACGGGTGGTACTAATGTTTGCACCCAAATACGTAAAAAACGGTTAGTTTCTTTACGCCATATACTTTTAAGCGCGATTAAGTAGTTAGCATTAAACATCTTTTGTACCTTTTTCCACAAGCTCAATAAATAGCTCTTCTAAACGGTTGGCTTTATTGCGCATGCTATTAACACGAATACCTTGAGAGCTTAATTCAGTAAACACTTTGTTTAACGACTGTGTTTTATCAAGTTCAATTTCCAATGTCACTTCATCAGTCTGTTTAATTGAGAAGTAATCACTACTTGGTAGATGCGTTGGAGGATCCACATCTAAAATAAAGGTTTCCGTTGCTAATCTTGATAACAGTGACTTCATACTGGTATTTTCAACTAACTGACCTTTATCGATAATGCCAATGTTTCGACATAACATTTCAGCTTCTTCTAAATAATGGGTGGTCAGAATAATCGTGACCCCCTCTTGATTGATCTGTTGTAAAAACTCCCACATGGAGCGCCTTACTTCGATATCAACGCCCGCTGTAGGCTCATCTAAAATTAACAAACGAGGCTCATGCATTAAGGCACGTGCAATCATCAAGCGACGTTTCATTCCGCCTGATAACTCACGTGAAGGTTGATTGCGCTTTTCCCAAAGGTCTAATTGTTTTAAGTACTTTTCAGCGCGTTTCAGAGCCTCTTTGCGCTTAATACCATAATAACCAGCTTGATTGACCAATATCTGTAGTGGAGGCTCAAATTGGTTGAAGTTAAACTCTTGAGGTACAAGCCCTATTTGGCTTTTTGCTTGTTCAAGCTGTGTATCAATATCATAACCAAAAACAGAAACTTTACCTGCAGTCTTGTTCACTAGTGATGAGATGATGCCAATAGTCGTTGATTTACCTGCGCCGTTTGGCCCAAGTAAGGCGTAAAAATCCCCCTCTTTAACTTGTAAAGAGATACCTTTTAGAGCTTCAACACCGCCCTTATAAATTTTTGTAATATTAGTAAGATCTATTGCATGCATACTATTTTAAGCCATATTAAGGAAAACTAACGAAACCAATATAAGGGAGGTTACGATAAAACTGTGCGTAATCGATACCATATCCAACAACAAATTTATCTTCAATAGAGAAACCGATCCAGTCAACATCTACCTCAACTTCTCGACGAGAGGGTTTAGTAAGCAGTGTGCAAATAGCAAAAGATTTTGGATCACGCAGCAATAACATTTTTTTAATTTTTGTTAATGTGTTGCCGGTATCGATAATATCCTCAACAATTAAAACATCACGACCATGGATCTCTTCATCAAGTTCTTTAAGAATTTTTACATCCCCCGAGCTATCGGTACCACTGCCGTAGCTTGAAGTCGCCATAAAATCTAAAACTACAGGAACGGTCAGTAAGCGCGCTAAATCAGCGAGGAAAATTGCAGAGCCGCGTAATAATCCGATAAGAACAACAGACTCACTGTCTTTGTAACGTTCATTAATTTCACAAGCCATCTCTTGAATACGTGTTTTGATCTGCTGTTCAGAAATCATTGTAGTAATGCTGTGATTTGGATTCATGAAAACCTCTGATAATAAAATAGCCAATAATTATATCACTAAACATCTACGACAAAACGACAAAATATTTCCAAGATAAAGTTAATAAATATTTCACCAATATTTACACTCAAGACAGATCAATTATGAGTAGATCGTCTATACCTAATATTACAGAGACATTAATGTAAAGGAAGCCTTATGATATTTTCACGCGGACAAGTTTTATTATGTATTAACGGTACTTGGCGGAAAGTGACAGGCGTTAATCGTTGGAAAGGCGAAGTTTATTATACTTCAAACACAACCGATGAAAAAATAGTACATACAACCCGTAATATGAGCATGCAATTTTGGTGTACTTGCCATGACGTTCGTGAGGTATCCTCAGTGCACACAGCGAAGCTATGTACCAAGTTGCCTGAACTACAGAAGTATGCACATGAAAAAGGCCTACACTTTGCAGAAAAACAGATAACATTGGCATTTGGATAAATTTAGTTTAGAGGGTATTTAAACGAAGATAGAAATTTAAAAAGGGATATCAAACGATACCCCTTCATATTGGAAGTGATTAACCTAATTTTCGCTTACGTTGTGCGATAGAAAAACCGACAAGTGCGACAGAAAATAGAATAAACGGTGCAGGCTCAGGTATACCTGTTGCTGTAATTGTAGAGCTTGCAAGGATAAAATCCCCTTTCTTGCGCTTGATTGTTAGCTCTAAAAGCCCATCATCATTAATCGAATAAAATCCTAAAGATGAGTTGCCTAACTCTATATCATCAAATGAAATTTTAACGCGATCGCCTCGCTTATATCCCGCTTGTTTAATAACGGCAATCTCTTTGCCATCACCTGAATTATCATCAAATAGCTTAAAGCTTAAACTGTAACTTAAGACAGAGTCTTGATCAGGGTGAAAGCCATCATTGGTAATGTCATGCGTGTAAGTATATTTCTTAATGCCATCGTCCTTGCCACCCGAAAAATAGACATCTTCAAATGCAATGCTTTCAGTCCACGTCATCGGTACAGCATGACTAGTAACGCTTACAATACTTAAAAAGATAAGGGTAAATAACTTTTTCATCGGAGTTCCTTTATTAAATCATGGTGCCTGAAGATTTAATAAGCAAAAAATAAGCCAAAAATTCTTTTTGCATTAACAACAACAACCTATAAATACACCGGACTTTATAAAGCAGTAAAGTGTAAATTAATCCGACAGTTTTCACTTATGATTTAGCCAGTTTCAACAGTTTACTATCCGGCATTTCACTCTGCCACTGCTTTAAAAATTGCAGCGCTTTTTTATCATCTTGACTCTTTAATAGCTGATATAGCTTCATAGCAACCTTTTCATTATGCGTTTTCTGCCAATTTACTTGAAGCAAAGCAAGCGCCTGCTCTGGTTGATTCTGCTCAATAGCCAGATCAGCTTGATAGATATCTAATAAAGGGTTATTAGGCAATATAGTTGTAAGTTGCATCAATATTTTTTTAGCTTCATTGTAATTTTCAGACTTAATTTCAACTTTCACTAACAACATTAAAAATGCTTCCGAGCTCGCTGATATTTTTAAGTTATCTAGGATTAGTTGCCGAGCCCCCTCAAAATTTGAACTAGCAGTCGCTTGTAAGGCCTGCTGATAATCTTTTCCTAGCTTCAGTTTTTGTGCATAAGCTTGTAAATAGCTAGGAGCATGCTCAAATGCTATTTGTAACTGTCCATCAGCCGTTTGTAATTTATATTGTTGTATCTGTATATCAACTAACGCCAATGCCAACAGTGCAGGATCATGCTTGTCAGGTAATAAAAAGTGTAATTTCCCAGGTTGTTTTGAAGTTTTAGCAAAACTATTAACGCTTCCTTGATAAGCTTCAAACTGTTGGGGGGCAAGCTTAATTATGTGCAGGTAAACCTTAACGGCTTGTGAGTACTTTTGGCTTAAATGAAAGCAATTCGCTAAAGAGAATAATGCCTCTTGCTTATTAGGGTAAAGTGCTAATACCTGCTCAAAATACTGGTTAGCAAGCAAGTACTGCTTTTGATACAAATAGTATTCTCCTATCAACAGCTGTGCATTAACATCATCTGAAGCACTTTCCACGAGTTGCATGACATACAACTCAGCTTCATTAGCTTTTCCTAACTGCAACAGCAC
>Ga0209395_1001060_pt1 | contig 39477 bp, 35 predicted proteins | sample GOMGulsemesocosm_3_FD_184635 | JGI IMG/M metagenome (GOLD analysis project Ga0209395, IMG submission 184635) | Methane-oxidizing microbial communities from mesocosms in the Gulf of Mexico - GOM9D Gulf of Mexico (SPAdes) (version 2) | ecosystem: Environmental > Aquatic > Marine > Cold seeps...
ACACAAACACCTTACAAATTATTTATCGGAGTAATTTCAGGTGACGCGATTAAAATACTTCCTCTACTAAATAGCATTGCTGAATTTACGAAATGCAGCTTCCTGTCTAATGTCAGCACCCTAATATTATGTAATGGTTGTACTGAGAGCTCAATACAAGACACATTAAGGAATAGCATACGCCCTCTTCCTCATGTTCAAATAATCAGTGAAGCAAAACAAACTGAGGATGCTGAAAATGGCTTATTCGGTATAGACTTAGAAAAACGCCCTTACGGTAGAGTGGGCATAGCGCATGCTCGTAGTATGTTACAAAAGTATGTAGGACTTAAGTGTGAAGAGGTAACGGATAGTTTTGCCTGGATTCTCGATGACGATATGCGTCTAGATGTAAGGGCTGAAAGTTATTTAGCATGGTTACCTACCTTTAAAGATGCTGGAATTGATGTATTAGTAGGTCAATACGAAGGTTCATCTCCTAACCCACCATTAAACGGCTTACGAGGTCAATTATTAGACCTCCTTAATAATTTAAAATGGATAGACAATCTTCCAAATCACATTGAACTACCTGACCGTAGTAAGGAGAACAAAAAACTTCGAGAGCTGTATCCAGACTATTATTATGATTTATCACGTAAACATACTGCACATGTTGAAGCGCCATTTTGGCTAGAGCCTATTTATTGTAGTGAAACGGTTGCAGAGGCGAGAGCACGATTATTTATAAATGCGCCATTACTGATTACGGGGTATCCATTAACTCGAGGTATTCAGCCAACCTGTCCTTCAGATCCTATATTCACTGCAAGAGATACAGTAAACCGTGGTGGAAATACCTTTATTTTGAAGAGTCACGCTTTAACAAAAACACCTAACTTATCACCAAAAATCAATGATCGTGAAACACGCAGATCAGATATGGTTTGGTCTATCATCAATAAATATCATTATGGATTGAAAATTAAAAGTGTCCCATTTCCGATTCTACATACAGGGCGAGTTCAAAATACTAAAACATTGAATCTTGATAAGGTGGCCGATGAAATAATGGGTTCATCACTTTACGCTGGCCTGCAAGATTTTTTGAGCAAGAATGAAGATCATAACTTAGAATTTGATGCTAATGAATCAAGCCAAATTTGGTTACTGACTAAAACTGCAATCACTATTAGATTGTCACGCTTAAGACAAAGTTTTTATCGAATAAATGGTTTAGCTAATGCGTTATCGAACTACCCAGAGCTAACAGAATTATGTTCTTACTTAACTAAATCTTTTTGCCCTACCACTGCTAATAAACTCGAATCTCAAGTTCAGCAAATGAATGAGAGTGTTGTAATTGAGTTTCTAAACAATATAGTTCCTTCAACCTGTAATTTTTCAAATTCACAATATAAAACTCCAGGAAGAGTAAATAAACATGCCATTTAAATATTACTGCGAACTACCTACACCACACGGTATATTTCGAATGTACGATACTGAAAACGAGCAGCTACGAGTAATAACATTTGGTGATATTAATAAGCTGGACTACAAACCGATAATCCGTTTGCACTCTTCTTGTTTGGCTTCTGAAGTATTTGATGCTTTAGATTGCGATTGTGCAGATCAATTACGAGAAACAATGAAGCTAATTGCTCATGAGGGAAATGGGATTATTTTCCATCTTCATCAAGAAGGACGTGGTCATGGTTTATCTAAGAAAATCCAAGCAGTACGAAAAATGCAATCCGATAACATTGATACTGCTGAATCCTTTCAGGCACTTGGCCTAAGTCAAGACAGCCGTGACTACGAGTTAGCAATTTCATTGTTAAAAAAAATGAACATAAAGCAAATTCGGTTGGTAACTAATAATCCTAGAAAAAAACTTGCAGTTGAGCAGGCAGGCATCATTGTTGAAACCGTTAATACCCATCCTAAATTACGTATTGAAAACACTCATTACTTAAAGAGTAAAAATAGTAAGCTCGGCCACAATATCCCCTTAGATTTCGGTTATAACTATTCAAATTCAATCCACTTTTACCACTCTGATCAAGCTTGGGGAGAGTTTTCAAATTTTTCACAGCACGCGATATATTTGCAAGGTCAAATTTGGCGTACTACTGAGCACTTTTACCAATCACAGAAATTCCAAAATACAGAATACCAAGAAAAAGTTCGTTTAGCTGCAAGCCCAATGCAAGCCAAATTGATGGCTAGTAAATTCGAAGAAAAATTAATTCGTTCTAACTGGCAATCAATAAAAGAAGATGTAATGTGGCAGGCAGTTTCAGCAAAATTTTCACAACACCCTGAACTTAAGGCGCTGCTTCTTTCAACAGGACAACGTCATATTGCAGAACATACAACTAATGACAATTATTGGGGTGATGCTGGTAATGGTGAAGGCTTAAACAGGCTAGGTGAACTTTTAATGAATTTAAGAGATGAGCTTAATATGAGCAATGAGCGTTTAGCATGTGTGGAATAGCCCTCTTACATAATGTTAATGTGAGTAATAGTATGTCTACTGTGCTCAAGAAGCTATCGCATAGAGGGCCTGATGATAGCTATATTTGGTCAAGCAATAACTTAGAAGTTGGATTTGTGCGGCTAGCAATCAATGATGAGTCAATTTCTGGTCGCCAACCATATCAGTTTAAACATATCATTTGCGCTATTAATGGTGAAATTTACAACTCAGGTGAGCTTGCTAAGCAATATGGTATTGCTATGGATAGTAGTTGTGACACATATGTAATTGCACCTCTATTTGCTGAAATTGGCGCTAAAATATTAGATAAACTTGATGGTTTTTACTCTGGAATAATTTACGAAAAAAATCACAATTCCTTATATTTATTACGAGATTATATTGGAAAAAAACCTTTATTTTATGGTTTAGCAGATAATCAGCTTTTCGTTGTAAGCGAGTTAAAAGCAATTGATAATATAGAATGGTTTAAACAAGTGCCTCTTGGATTAAGCCAGCTTAATTTAACTTCTGGCCATCTAGAGCACATAGCAAATCACCAATACAAAAACAGTTGTTTATTAAATCTAAGCACAACATTAAAAAATGCCGTGTTAAAACGCTTACCTAAACAAAAATTTGGAGTTTTTCTAAGTGGTGGCCTTGATAGTTCTATAATTTCTTCACTCGTTAATCAATACCGACAAGATGTCATATATTTTGCACTTGGAAACCCTGATAGTAATGATGTATCCATGGTTAAAATTCTTAGCGATCACCTAAACTTACAACATGTTAGATACATACCTCTGCCATCAAATGAAGAGCTTCCCCAGTTGATCGCAAACGTTGTCAAAGCAACTGAAAGCTACAACCCTTCGATCATTAGCAATGGACTAGCTACATACTTGTTAGCAAAAGAAGCTAAGAAAGAAGGCATAAAAGTTGTACTAACAGGTGAAGGTGCAGATGAACTCTTTGCTGGCTACCACGATTTTTTATCAGAAAAAAAATTAGTAAAAGTACGCGAAAATTTGATTTGTGATATGCATTTCACTGAATTACGTAGACTTGATACATGTACAATGGCACATAGTGTCGAAGCACGATGCCCCTTTTTAGACAAAGATATAAAGCTACTTTCAGATAAGTTAGAACATAAAAATTATTACTTTGAAGGGAAAAACAAAATAATTCTAAGACAAACATTTAATCATCTCCTACCGAAGGTTATAGCAAATCGAGAGAAAATTTCTTTTGACGTTGGTAGTGGCATTAGAAAGCTTGTCGTAAGCTATTTAATTCGAAATGGTGAAACTGAAATATCTGCTCTTAAAAAAATATGGAAACAATGTTTTTCTAAAAATATAAATAATCCATATTTCTATAGCTATCCTACTTTCGATGTGGCGATTGCCAAAAGAGGTAGTAAGCATAGATGAGCATCCTATTGGCAGAAAAAATATTATTAGATAAATTCAAGTTAGAGCCATTCCATAATCTTTATTTACTCAATAACATTGAACCGAAAAACTTTTATAATGGTGGTACATGTTCTGATAAAACTTTAAGTTATCTTTCAGGTGCTAGAAAAAATAATCTTGAAGCTTATCTACATACTGCTCGTATTGGTGGTCTGAATATTCATAGATTAATAAGGCTAGAAATTAATAATCAGCGTTATTTTGCCGATGTTGGAAATGGATGGCCTTCTATCCAGCTATACCCAGCATTTAAGAACGTAAACTATAAAGCTTATGGAATGGTGTTCAGAACAGAAATTAACGATGACGTTATTACTGTTTACCACACTAAATGTGGTATTGAAAAAAAGCAGATGGAAATTTATATTAAAAAACAGTCAGAGCAAGAAATTTATACTGACATATCTAATCGTTATTCAGGAAGCATTGTTTATCCATTCAGTAAAAATCTTCGTTTTTCAATGATCGTTGGTCAAAGGTTTATGTTCATACGTGGGAATACGTTAGAAATATATAACACAAATAAATATCAAGAAATTCCTAATATAAACATTAACAGGTTAAAAGATGTGATTTTTGAGAATTTTAATTACGATATCGAACAATTTATATAGCTGCTATTTTAATCACCTTCAATTAGGGTAAAAAATGAAAACGTTAGTAACTGGTGCTGCAGGATTTATAGGCAGTCATGTATGCCGTCGACTCTGCAATGAAGGCTATGATGTTGTAGGAATAGATAATTTAAACGATTATTATGACATTAACCTTAAGCACGATAGGTTGAAACTAATCAACAATAATAATTTTAAATTTTATCGCATGAATATTGAGCACCTTGACCAGTTAACAACATTATTCGAAAAGGAAAAATTCGATTATGTCATACACTTAGCTGCTCAAGCTGGGGTTCGTCACTCGGCTGAAGCGCCGATGGATTATGGACAAAGTAACTTAATTGGCTTTTTATCCATACTAGAAGCTTGTCGAAGCTTTAATATTAAACACCTTGTCTATGCTTCATCAAGCTCAGTTTATGGTTTAAACGAGAAAGTACCATTTTCAACAGTTGATAATGTCGACCACCCTGCCTCATTATATGGCGCAACAAAGAAATCTAATGAGTTAATGGCTCATAGTTATTCAAATATGTATGACTTACCAACGACAGGGTTACGCTTTTTTAGTGTATATGGCCCCTGGAGCCGTCCTGATATGGCACTAATTAAATTTGCAGACTTAATTGTGAAAAGACAACCTATTGATGTATTCAACCATGGAGATCTCTATAGAGATTTTACGTATATTGATGATATTGTCGAAGCAATTATTCGAGTCCAGAGTCATATACCAAAGAAAAGTCAAGCATGGAATAAAACGAATTCTTCAATAGATAAGAGCTCTGCTCCTTACCAGCTTTTTAATGTAGGCCATGGTTACCCTGTTAAGTTAACAGAGTTAATCGATCGTCTAGAGATTGAACTTGAAATTCCAGTACAGAAACGATTTTTACCCATGCAGCGTGGTGAAGTTTATACAACTTACTCCGATACAAAAGACCTATTTGAAGCAGTGGGTTTCACCCCAATAGTAAGTATCAAAAAAGGTATTGAAAATTTTGTAAGTTGGTATAAAGAGTATTACATTGAAAATATAAGCTTATGGCAAGATGAAAACTCTATGAATACTTGCTAAAAGGTTAATTTCTCAAACTTGGTAATTTCATGTTTTTAGTTTATACAGTAAATCATGCTAGGCGGATTTATTCTAAAACCAATTAAGATTGCTTTTGAAATTATAATAAAAAATAGTTTGATTAGTTATTAAAGTTCTATCATACAACTTTTTGGAGATATAAAAAAGTACTGAAATTATACTGAGAAATGAAATTCTCTTAAACTTACTTTGGCTTTTTTACTAATCTAAAAACAATTTTTGGTGCTGTTGAAGCCGTTAATTTCTTAATTAATTAAACACCATAAGATCTGTACTTACTAACCACCCTTTCAATCAAAAACAGCTAGAATTTGAGTTGAACACCACGTTGGTCTTAAATTCGTTAACAAACTTAACATTTCACCTAATAGTATCTTGCTTACAGGTTTTTGATTGATGAGAACATTCAAGGTAAAGCTCAGGGAGCTGTTGTAGTTTGCTAGTAAAGCTAATTCAACGTGGATTTCGGTAACAGATTTTCTAGGTTAAAATTCAAATAAAAAATTCGTCATTAAACCCTTTATAATTTTTATCTAAATTATAAAACCATTATTTAAAAATAAACTGTATATTAAATTATTTTTTGACAAATTAAATATCGTCAATTAGTTTTTATATGTAGTTTATATTTAACAATATGATTTGTTTTTCATTTTTTTAAAATGACAATTTGTTTTATTTCATTAAGGTTTCACTTATGTGATATTAAACCTGTACCGATAATCGTGCCATATATATTGATAAGAATGATCAGAGCCTTCCAAATATTTATTATAAGCACCTGCCATCTAGATTAAAGAGTAACACTTTTTATCTGCAAGATGTTTTCTTAGTAATTAAGCATCTAAGAGAACATGCTCATAATAAATTAACATTAAAAAACTATCGATCTGAATGTAACCGACTCCTAAATTGGGTATGGATAGTGAAGCAAAAATCGGTATTAGAAATGTCACGTGAAGATGTAAATGAATACATAATTTTTTGCATGTATCCACCCTCTTCTTGGATTAGTAGGGTACCTATTCCTTCATTTATTAAAATAGAGGGAAAGCGATTGCAGATACTCACACAATATTAGATTTAATCAAGGAGATTTTTAAAAAATCTAGGCTTTTAATGATTGAAAACGGTGAATCTGAAAATGCAATTGAACTATCTAGCGCTTCAACAAAATGGCTAAGAAATACTGGCATATCTCGAGATCTAAAAGACAGGCCTATTGAACATGTAAGAGACGATGCAGGACACACCTCATGTGAAACCACACTTTTTTATTCTGATTCATTTGATAGAGATAGAGCCTCATCCAAAAAAAACGGAAAAAGACTAGAAATTGACAGCTTATTTACGCAAACTCAGTAGTTCCGTACCAAGTTTAGTGCACAAAAAGGAGCTTTTTACCACATTTGGTGTACAAAATCATCCTGAGAACTTGGTGCTAATTATATAATATATATTGAAAATCAATTAGTTAAAAGTATCAAAATCGTACCAAGTTTAGTGAACCCGACAACTAAACCTAATATGGATTCTCGATAAATCTATATCAGGTTTAGTGACACAGAATCTGTAAAACCAATCCGTGTCCGCACTCTAGATGCTAACAAATTCAGTAACGATTCTGTTTTGTATGCCAGCGCTACTTGAAGCCCGCAAATTGCAATGCGGTTTTAACAGTACGCCACCTATCTATGATTTAATCAAAAGACCATTGCACAGTTTATCGTTACGTCATGCTTTTCCTTCTTCTATTTTTACTTGATGCAATTATGGATTGCCAGCATGGCGAACAGTAAAGAAGCAACGCAGTGTGTTTATATATTTTAAATTAGCGCGAACTTTGCCAAAGCAAGCCTGCGCTAATGGTCTGTTATGTGGCTAAATCTGGCATAGCCTCTGTTGGGATGATGGCGCCTGGATAAGCAATGACAGCACTTGCAAGTTTGTGTCCTGTTGCAATGGATTTTTCGATACTTGAGCCTGTTAATCTAGATGCTAAATAGCCTGCATTAAAAGAATCTCCCGCTGCCGTTGAATCAATCACACGAGTCACAGGCTTGAGTCTATTCTCGGTTATATGGCCATTATTACTCACAAAACAGGATTCACCACCTCGTTTCAAAATTATTTCATTTACACCCATGGCGCTAATTCTTATTAAGCACTCATAAGCACTGTGCTGTCCGTAGACTTTGATTTCATCGTCATAGGAAAGCATGCAAATATCACAAAGAGGAATAATCTGATCAAACCAACACTTTGCTTCTGCAGGGCTTTCCCAAAGTTGATTGCGATAATTATTATCAAAAATAACTTGACCACCCTTCTCTTTATACGACTTGAGGAGCTCAATCAACTCCAGCCTGTCTTTGAGCGGTAAAATGGCAACACTGATGCCACTTAGAAATATATATTGAAAATCATTAATTTGTTGTTTTAATTTAATGATATCAGGATGATCGAAAATATATCTGGCAGCAGCATTTGAACGATCATAACTAAATTCCCGCTCACCCAACTCATCTGTTTTGATTCTGTATATGCCTGGCATAAGGTTATTAAACTGAAACACCAGGTCGGTATTTATTTTTTCCTTCAGCCAAAGCGCTATCATACCCTGACTGTTACTGTCTTCCCCCAAGCCTGTTATATAGCTAACTTTATTGCTATTTAGTTGCCATAAGCGCTTAAGGTAAATTGCAGTATTTACTGTGTCGCCAGCATATGACTGAGGCGCAGAATCGTAGCCATCTCTAATCTCAATCATACTCTCGCCAAGAAACGCAATAGCAGTAGGAGTCATAAGATATTCCTTTAAAAATTAGTTATAATTAGATAAATTATTTACTTTATATATCGTTATTTTCAGGTTTACCTGATCGCCAGACTTGATTAGAGAAAAGTGTACGAACCTCTTCAATGAGCGCTTGATTAGGTTTGTTTTCAATCCAATTTAGATTTTTCAATAAATTATTTGGGTTTGCTGTTCCAACTAAGGTTGAGCTTATTGCTTCGTGGTTAACCGCAAACTGCATTGCCAATTCAGTAATGTTCACTCCATGTTTATCACATAAAGCGACCGCTTTTTGACAGTCATCAATTAATGACTTATTTGCTGGGTGCCAGTTAGGTGCGCCACGATGGGTCAATAACCCCATGGCCGTCGGTGAAGCATTAATAATCCCAATTTCTTTTTTTACCAATTCTGGTATTAGTTCGGTTAATGAATTGTCATGTAGGGCGTATCTGCAATAGCTCAAAATGCAATCAATATCATAATGCTCAATTACTTTTTTAAAACTTTGCATTGGATAACCTGTTACACCGAAATATCTGATCCTGCCCTCTTTTTTAAGCGCTTCTAAACAAGGCAATGACTCAGACAATACAAAATCAATATCCACAAATTCAATATCATGTAGGTAAAAAATATCTAATTCATCGACCCCTAAACGCATTAAACTTTCATCTAAACTAGCGCGAATCCTTTTTTCTGACATGTCGAAATCAGACATTTCCGGGCCATATCGCCCTGCTTTACTTGATAACACATAGCGGTCTCTATTTATTCCTTTAAGCGCTTTTCCCAATACGGTTTCTGCTTTTGTTAAACCATAATACGGAGAACAATCAATATGATTTATGCCATGATCTAAAGCGGTATGGACTGTTTTAATACCAACCGACTCATCCACATTTTGAAAAACATTACCAAGGGGTGACGCACCGTAGCTTAACTTGGAAAGGGATAAATCTGTTTTACCTAATTTGTTGTATTCCATATTATTACCCTTGTTTGGCATCATGTTTTAATCGGTAAAATGTCGTAGCTGCTACTGAAAATATATTTGCCTTAATCTGTTCGTTATCATTATCAGTAACAAAATCAATGCAATCAATTAGCGCTTCATAACGACTTGCAAGCTTACATACAGGCCAATCTGATCCAAACATACAGCGGTTTGAGCCAAACTTTTCGATGCAGTGTTTTATATAAGGCAACAGATCATCATTGTTCCAGGTTTTCCAGTTAGCTTCGGTTACCATGCCAGATATTTTGCAGTAAATATGATCATAACCAGCTAATTTACTTATGTATTCATGCCAGCCATCCCATTGCTGTTCTGCAATGTTAGGTTTTGCTATATGGTCGATTACTAAGTTCATTACTGGTAATTGCTCAACTAGCTGACACACTTCTGATAATTGTGAGCTATTGATTAGAATGTCATAACTGTAACCATATTTAGCTAGCAACTTAATGCCTCTTATAAAGTCAGGTTGTAACATGTAGCCAGATTCCTCAGCCTGCAAAACATGCCGAAAACCCTTTAACTTTTCCTCTTTATTAAAAACGATAAGTTGTTCTTCTAATCTATCCGATAATAAATCGACCCAACCAACAACCCCCTTAATAAAGGCATTTTCGTTTGCTAAACTTAATAACCACTCAGTTTCTTCTAAGCTTTGTCTTGCCTGTACGGCAACACAGCCTTGCATGTTATTCTCACGTAAAGTGTTGATTAAATCACTAGGCAAAAAATCGTTTTTTAGCACGCCCATCTTTTCATTGATCCAATCATATTCAATGTCATTGTATTGCCAGAAATGCTGGTGAGAATCTATTCGCATGATTATTCCAAATTTATTAAATTTACTTTGCTGCTTTTTCCGCTAATGCTAAATCGAAACAACATGTCATGGGTAGCCACTTTTCTTTTACATCAGTCCCTTCAATTTTTTGCTGATACCTATCCATTAATAATTCCCATTTAATCGACATGGGGTGTTGAGATAAATACTGGGATGCAGCATCTGGATCATAATCATCGTTTGTAATCATTTGCATGAACAAACGGTTTTCTACCCTGAATATTTTCATATCCAATATACCAACATGCTTTATTGCGGCGAGCACCTCTGGCCATACCGCTTTATGATGCTCTTCGTATTCTGCGATTAAATGGGGTTTGTTTATTAGATCTAATGCTCTTGCATAATGTTTCATTTTTAATGGCCTACCTAAAATTTTAACTTACTAAATTAACCTTGTTTTATAAGGAAACATCCCTTTTCCAAGGGATAAAATCATCTTGTAATAATCTCATTGCCTTGGTCTTATAGTCTCCTGATGCTGTTTCAATGCACAATTCAAAGAGCTCATCCGCTAAATCTTTCATATTAATATCTTTATTAATCAGAGAACCTGCATCAAAATCTATAATATCGCTCATTTTTTGACTAATCAGAGAGTTACTCGAAATTTTTAAAACAGGCACTATGGGGTTCCCTGTTGGCGTACCCAATCCGGTTGAAAACAAGACAAGATTGACTCCCGATGAGACTAAAGCGGTTGTTGATTCAACATCGTTTCCAGGTGTACAAAGTAAATTGAGCCCATTTTTAGTTATCATTTGGGTATAATCTAAAACATCCGTGATTGGCGACGACCCTCCTTTTAATGCGGCTCCGGCTGATTTCATTGCATCCGTAATCAAACCATCTTTAATGTTGCCTGGTGATGGGTTCATATCGAAACGAGCACCTACAGCATTAGCATGCTGTTCATAAGCTCGCATTAATGCAATAAATTTATTGCTTGAATCATCAGTGATACAACGATTAATTATGTTTTGCTCAACACCACACAGTTCAGGAAATTCTGCTAAAACAGCTGTACCATTTAATGCAATTAGTTGATCGACAACCTGCCCAATTAATGGGTTTGCAGTAATACCAGAGAATCCATCTGAGCCCCCACACTCAACCCCAATTTTTAAATATGATAATGGCAATGGCTCGCGTTGTACCTTATTAGCCTGGGCAATACCCGACACTGTTTTAGTAATCGCGTCTTTTAACATATCGGCTTCTAGGCCATAATCCTGTTGCTCAAACCATAAGATTGATTTTGTCTCTATCGCATTGAGTTTTTCCAATTCGGATTTTAATAAATCAATTTGTGCATTTTGACAACCTAGGCTGAGTACGGTTGCACCGGCAACATTTGGATGGTTTATATAACCCGCCAGCAATTTGCATAGGGATTGAGCATCTTCACGCGTTCCTCCACATCCTGAGCTATGAGTAATAAACTTCACACCATCGACATTTTCAAATAATGGCTTATCTGGAAAATCCCTTGATGCAGGCGCCGAATAATACTCTTCTAACGTCTCGCCTCTTGAAGCTGCCTTGATGGCAGTTTGTGCAATATCGACATAATTTTGCTCCAATCCATACCCTAATGAATCCTGTAAAGCATGCCTTAAGGTTTCTACATTACGGTTTTGGCAAAACACTAATGGTAATACAATCCAATAGTTTGCTGTGCCAACTTGACCATCATCCCGCTTAACACCGTTAAACGTGGACTCTTGCCACTTGGAGACATCAGGCATATCCCAGTGATAGTCAGATTGTGGCGTGCTGTAATCCTGACTAATATGACGAACATTTGATGTTGTAATGGCACAACCTTTTGGGATAAAGGTCGTTGCTAAGCCTACCGGAATGCCATACTGAATAATGGTATCGTTAACATTTAAATCATGTTGGCTGAATTTATGCTTTATTTGGATAAACTCTTTGATTACAACCCTTTCTCCATCTACATCGATCTCGCTACCCATTGAGATATCTTCAAGAGCAACAATAATATTATCTTGCTGATGAATCTTAAGAATCTGATTTTTAGAACTCATGTCATTCAACCTATAATAAATTATTTCTGGATAAGCATGCTTTAAGCCCAACTAAATTTAATTCTGGCTTTAATTCAAGGGCTTTTAAGTAAATGGGTAAGATTCGACGCTCCACTTTCGTTTGGTGGTTACCAGCAATATCGGATAATTGATGATTCAGGAATGGATTTAAAAACCTATCCCTTACAAGAGACAGGTACTCTTGAATGCTGTGACCTAATGACATTGATTCAAGAACAGGTACTACCTCTTGTGCCAACAAAGTCTCTAACGAATTACGTAAAAATTCATCTTCCATGGCATGCTGTACCGTTAAGATATTAGAAGCCTTTTGCTGCAACCAAAGATCAACTAAATACGTATGTGACAAATTTAACAAACTTAATTTAAGCCATTCAATTGATGCAAGATCATCAACCAATTGAATCGCCTCATGATGACAAGGAAGGATTAACCCTTCTTGTTTTTCAATAGCCCATAATGCATATGGTTCAGCGACGGCTCCAAGTGGCTCAATTGACTGAGATACGATTCGATCAACTAAGGAATTAATCCAAATACATTTTGTCTCTAACCAATTGATGAATTGACTGTCAAATTGCCAGTCTTTTGCAAGGCAGATGACTAACCCTTTTAATACAGAGCCATTGTTTGCTATCAGTTCACATGGCATTAAAGTGATAGGAAGTTCGTTATACTGATAACGTGCAAACAAAAGTTGTAAGAGCTTTGCTGGAAAACTCTTTGGTGGATATGAGTTCACACTATCGTCACTAAATGTTTGATAACCCTGATCAGCTGTATTAGATACTAGATGAGTTACATTCTTACAAAAATAGTCGATAATCAACTGCCAATCATCATTCGCATTTAAAGCAAACTTAATAGAAGAAACCTCTTCCTCATGGTCTATTAACTTACCTTTACTGATACCCTGAATTTTTATTGGGTACGATGACATGTTATTCATCGCACGCACTCTCTGCTTACCGGTAACACTATTCGACGTTTGAATAACAAGAATTGGTGTATTAGATTTATTTTCAGAAAGTGATTTCCCAACAAAATAATCTACATGGGCCTGTAAAAAACGGCTGGTACCAAACTGAAGAATGAGAGGGTCTTGTATTATATTTTGCTTTAAGGTCATTTTTTAAACCTCAACTACGGCTTTAATGACACCAAAGCTTGGCTGTATCCAATCCTTAATCAACTCAGGTAGATCCAATAAAGCCCCCCTGTGCGTAATCATGGTATCAACTGTTACTTTGTTGTTTATCAAGCAATTTATGACATGCTCAAAGTCCTCACGTGTTGCGTTACGACTCCCTAACAATGACATTTCACGTTTATGAAATTCAGGGTCTGAAAAATTAATGTTCGACTTAACAACACTGACTAGCACATAGCTGCCACCGTGAGCGACAAAATTAAAACCCGCTTCCATCGCGGCTGGATTTCCTGTCGCATCAAATACGGTAACGGCGCATTCATTATTGGTTAAGCTCGCAAGCTTTTCGGCGGCCCCTATTCCTGCAACAATGATGTCATCCGCTCCCAGTTGCTGCTTACAAAACTCTAGTCGTTCAATATTGACATCCATTACCAATACTCTAGCGCCTGCTTCCTTAGCAAATTGAACAATTCCCATTCCAATCGGCCCAGTACCAACAACAAGAACATTCGTTTCCGCTTTAATTTGCCCTCTTCTTACTGCATGAGCACCAATGGCAAGGCATTCAACCACTGCAAGTTGGTCATGGTCTAACCCTTGTGTGACCACAACATAATTTTCAGGTACCTGTAAAAACTCGCACATACCACCATCTAAGTGAACACCTAGCACTTTCATATCGGTACAGCAGTTAGTACGTCCATGACGACAAGCAATGCATTTTTCACATGCTAAATACGGAATGATATAGACACTTTTACCCACTTCTAAAGAAACACCCTCACCAACAGATTCAATTTCACCCGCAAGTTCATGGCCTAGAACTCTTGGGTATTGAAAGAATGGTTGATTACCATTAAAGGCATGAAGGTCAGTACCGCAAATCCCAACTCTCTTAATTTTAACTAATACATGCCCAGGCTTAACTGTGGGCTTAGCTACTTCTTGAACCTCTAATATGCCAGGTTCAATACATACGACTGATTTCATCATTAAAATGTCCTTAAGTTTATCGCGAGTGCATTAATGACTCTTGATAGTATTTTTCATTGCAAACGGCTATTGGCTTTACATTGTAAAAGCAATTTTTGGAGTATTAATCCAGCTCATAAAACAGGTGAATTGCTAACTTTGATACTGACACTGTATGTTTTTTAAATATAAAAATCAATTTAGATTTTTATATTTAAAACATTCAAACCAACAAGATTGATGCTTTCATTGAAAAATTAGTGACTTAGATAACAAATCAAATTTGTTTAAATGATAGAAATGAAGGACAATCGAACGTTTTTTATTCATAATATGCTTATTATTAAAAGCTAAAAAATTGTTTGAAAAACGTGAAACAATCATAAAACGGAGAATATAATGAGTCGTCAGGATCACCTATTTCAAATAACGGTAAACAAATTGATTTCAATTATCCAAGATGAATGCGAAATCAACGACCCTATGCCAAATGACTCAGAGATTTCACGAAGGCTAGACGTCAGCCGTTCTACTGTTCGTAAAACGCTTACTTATTTAGAAGATCAAAAGATTATTGTTAAAGATGGGTCGGTAAAAACAATAAGACGACTACCTGATGAAACCCATCAGTTTAATATCGAACAAATTGAAGGGCCTAAAGAAGAGCAAGTTGAACGCTATTTTGTAGAGTTAATTAAAAGCGGAAAAATGATGCCAGGTGATCGATTTTCTGAACTGGAGCTTGCTCGTCAATCAGGTTGTAATACAGTCACAGTTAGAGAGTTCTTAATTCGCTTTTCTCGATTCGGATTAATTGAGAAAAAACCTAGATCACAATGGTCCATGAAAGCCTTTGATGAAGGCTTTGTTGATGATTTATATGAATTAAGGTATTTATTTGAAATGAATGCTCTGACCAAATTCATGAGCCTAGATAGCAATAATAAAGCCTGGAGAAGCTTGCAAGCCTTACTCGATGACCATAAAGCGTTAATGGGTGAGATTGAAACACGTTATAAGGAATTCCCGGAGTTAGATAAACGGTTTCACACTCTTTTACAGTCAGCTAAGCCAAACCAATTCATTATAGAATTCTACGAAATTATTAGCTTTATTTTCCATTATCACTATCAATGGGATAAAGGAGATGAGAAAAAGCGCAATCAAGTCGCAGTAAAAGAGCATATTGAAATAATAAGTCACATTTTGATGAAGGATATTGTTAGTGCAACACTCAGTCTTGAGACACACCTTCAAACAGCAAAATGCTCTCTTAAGAAAACCGCACTAACACCTCCTTCGAAGGTAAAATAAAGTATTTCGTAATCAGCACTGACTCGTATTTCCTATCATCTACCTACCGTCTTCAATCCTTGTGATAAAAGCCCGCGAAAATAACAAGCATTAGTTTTTAATAAATTATAACCAAATGCTTGTTAAATAAGTGTTTTCTAATTAAATCGCATTTACGATTAATAAAAATATTCTATTTTGGTGGTTTTTTTAAAGTAAGAATCTTGCAATTAGTGTTTTTTATTAATAATATCCCATCATCTTAGTTACTAAATCATTCTGAATGGTTACTTAGTTAAGTAAATAAAAATAAACATCCAACTATTATAAGTAGATCAGGATAACAACTGCTTAAGGTGGACTAGGGGAACAAATGAACGCAACACAAACGAGTAACGATAAGGTTGTCTTTGAAGCGGTAGGTATTTGTAAAAACTATGGCGGCGTAAAGGCATTAGATAACGTGGATTTGAATTTAATGGCGGGAGAAGTGCTAGCGCTTGTTGGTGATAATGGCGCGGGCAAATCGACATTAGTCAAAGCAATCACAGGAGCAATTTCTAAAGATGGGGGCTCTATCTATTTCGACGGCAAAGAAGCCGTTATTAATGAGCCTGCTGATGCAAAGCACTTCGGTATAGAAACCGTATATCAGGACCTTGCGCTTGTTAATGAGTTGAACGTGACCCGAAATATTTTTTTGGGAAGAGAGATTTTACTAAAAGGCCTGCTAGGTAAATGGTTCGGTTTTTTAGACTATAAGAAAATGCATCAGGAAGTGATCGATCTTTTTGATAAGTTAAACATTTCTATTCATGACTTACACCGTGAAGCATCTGACTTTTCGGGCGGACAACGACAAGCCGTCGCTTTAAGTAAGACAGTTCAATTTGGTAAACGTGTTGCGATTCTAGATGAACCGACTGCAGCCCTTGGCGTAAAAGAGTCACATAATGCCATGCAGTTGGTTAAGTCCCTAAAAGAGCATGGCTTATCAGTCATTATGGTGACCCATAATATGCAACATGTACTTCAATATTGCGATCGAGTCATGGTAATGAGGTTAGGAAAAAAAGTAGCCGTAAGATCAGTATCTGACATTGATGGGGACCAACTTGTCGGCCTCATTACAGGCGCTACTAACACTCATTCGGCTTAAGGAGTCAATATGTCTGCATTAGAAAGTAACAGCCCTATTTCAAAAGCAAATAAGGTTATTGAGTCAAATATGATTAAAGTACAAATTATTCATCAACTCAAACAAATGTCTCAAGTTCTCATCGGCTTAATTGCTATCTATTCAACGTTTTGGATATTAGCGCCTGACTTTAGAAACATAGACACCCTTTTAACCATTTTAACGCAAGCATCAGTATTGGGGATTTTAGCCTGTGGGACCACGATTGTTTTAATTTCTGGTGGATTAGATTTATCTGTAGGTTCTATTTTTGCTGTCGTCGGTGTTGTTGTTGGTATCTGTTTATCCATCTATGAACTCCCTGTTTGGCTGGCCGTTATTATTGGGCTCTTTACAGGAGGCTTATGCGGATTCATTAATGGTTTTATTCAAGTCTCAACAGGCGTACCCGCCTTCATAGTCACTCTTGGTGGGCTAACAGCTTATAAAGGCATCGCTGAAATACTTGCTAACGGTAAAGATTTATCTCAGTTCCCTGAAAGCTTTCATGTATTTGGATCCGGCTATGTCACACCAACATTAATCATGTTCGCTTGTGCATTGTTAGTCGGTATCTTTTTACGTAAGACACGAACCGGTAGTCATGCTTATGCCATTGGCGGAAATGAAGAGATAGCGCGCCTATCAGGCGTAAATGTCACTAAAAGCCGAATTATATACTACATGATCGGAGGTCTGATGGCCGCGATTGCTGCCATTATTCAAGTATCGCGTCTTGATTTTGCACAAAGTTCACGTGGCGTTAGTTATGAATTATTCGCCATTGCAGCGGTTGTGATCGGCGGAACAAGCCTTTTTGGTGGGCGTGGTGGTGTGAGTCGCACCATTATCGGCATATTAATTATGCAAACCATTATTGTGGGCCTTGCATACCTTGGTGTCGGAACCTCATTTCAGCGAATCGCTATTGGCGTGATCATAGTACTTGCTGTTTGGTTAGACGTTTTTAAAGGGAAAAGTAAATAACAGAATTTTTTAAAGATGAACACATAAGTGTTCATCTAAATTACTGGCCATGTGCCTCATATAACAATAACTAGTGAACAGGAATTAATAATGAAAATAAAAAATGTTGTAAGTATCGCTAAAAAACTTGCTTTTACTACGGCTATTTCAGCCTCTCTATTAAGTTCAAATTTTGTACAGGCTGATACCTTGAAAATTGCATTTACAGGGTATTCAACAGATCAACCATTTTGGGTTGGTGTGGGTGTTGCAGCAAGCGCTCAAGCGAAGAAAATGGGCGTCGAGTTTATTGATTTAACCGCTACCGAAGCGGATGCTGCGGCACAAAAAGATGCCGTAGACAGAGCTATCACCATGGGTGTTGACGGTATTATCATAGGCGCAGTTGATAACCGCGGTTTTAATGAATCACTTAACCGTGCAATGAGAAAACAAATCCCCGTTGTAACCGTTGATACTGCAATTAAACACAAATGGGTTAAAAGCCTAGTTCAAACTGATAATTTGGCAGCGGCTGGTATAGCAGGTGATTATATTGTTGAAAACATGAAGCCAGGTAAAGTGCTTATTCTAGGCGGCAGCCAAGGTCATCAAACCGGTAATGCACGTCGTGATGGTGTTAAAAACAAAGCAGAAGCAGCTGGTCATGATGTTTTATTCAGAATTTGTGATTGGCAAGAGGCCTGTGCCTATTTAACAACTATGAACGAAACTATGGCGAATAAAGATATTACGGCCATATTTGCAGCATCTGATCCAATGGCCCTATCGGCAGTCGCTGCAATTAAAGAAAGAGGCATGCTTGATGATGTTGTTATTGTCGGGTTTGATGGCAACCCTGGTAACTTGAAATCTATTGCCAATGGTGATCAAACAGCCGATATAAAACAAGATAATAAAAAAATGGGAGTCCAAGCGGTTCTAAATCTTGTCAATATGATTAATGGAAAAGATGTACCGAAATTCACTGGGATAGATGGTATTTTGATAACAGATAAGAACGTAAAAGACTTTATGTAACATTAACCCTATGCCTCAATAAGGGGCATAGGGTTGTTGTTTTTACCCTTCAACTACTGCTCATTCTTCCCATAAAACTTGAATTACTTAAATGATATTGACGCTAAAATACGTCTTTCACCTTCAAAAGGTTCTCTGGCATGTAATACAGTGTAGTTATTCACCCAAAGCACATCACCTTCATGCCATTTAAAATTGACACACATTTCATCCATTTTAGTGACTAATTTCGTAATTGTATCGGCGTCCATAAAATCACCTTTACCCGTTTCAACAGCGGTTTCTCCCTTATTTCGAGAATCATTCCAACCTGTAAATACCGCGACGATTGAATTAAAAAAGACCTTTTGTTGGGTCTCTTCATCAAAACGAATAGCCGGTAAGGTTTTTGTCTGGGTTTTAACATCACCATTCTCTAACCACTGCCACGTCATTCCGGCTTCACGCATTACCACTTCAGCATCTTCTTTATTATCGACTTGAAAGGTATCCTTCCATGAACGCCCAATGGCTGAGCTTTTATCCGTTAATTCAGGCATGACTCTGACATATCGTACGCCGTCCTCTTCAATTTTACGTGCAAACTCTGGATTAATATCAAATAGTGCTTGGCAGATTTCACCAGAATGTAAAATCGATGTTGCCCCCCCTTTTTTGGCTGATTTCTCACAATAAAAGTATATATACCCAGGTGGTGTGGGCACTTGTGCCATTTCATGATGGAATGGGATAGTCTCTGTCGCAGGTGATTCATTTGCGGTCACGATACGAGATTGTGTAACTTGCTCACGGGGGGCTGCCCCCCCCACATAAGGCATATTTTTATAGTCAGTCTGGTTTAGCATCTGTTCAAATTCGGTCGCACTTTCGAGCGGAAAACCACGAAATAAAACAGCACCATGCTTGATTAGATAGTCATGCAGTATCGTTTTATTAGTTTTCACCCAGGTAAGGAATTGTGCTTTATCTTGCTTTTCAGGCTGCTCTTGAGCGGTTACCAAAACCGGAAAATCCAAACCGTTCACCTGTTTTTGTTCTGCTAGCTTACCAATGACCACGCCCATAATATATCCTGCTTAATGAAAGTTTGATCAATATCCGAAATAAATAGATCAATCATGTATGATTAAATAAGACTCTAATCTTAATTCGAAATAAAGTAAATCAATAGTGTATGAATTGAGGTCGTTTTATTAAACTATTCATACAAGCTATTGATTTATAAGATCTAATTATTGGATTGAATTATTCAGAAAATGAGTAGGCGTTATCAATTAAATCTACCGATTTACCTGTTTTAGCAGAATATTGTGCCGCTAGGCCTATAACAACCGCCTTTAAACCATCCTCAATCGTTACTTCAACATCACTTCCTTGAGTAATCGCGTTGAAAAAACCAAGGTGTTGATAATAAGTCGAACCATTATGGTCACCTGCTGCAAGTAAGGTATCGTCGACAGGAATATCGGCTTCGATGGGGCCTTTGGGCACTCTTGGACTTAATATCACTTTTGCAATGGGTGCATCTCCCAATGTCTCTTCTGGCCAGAAACGCCCAGGTCCTGGTACATAGCACTCAAGCTTGGCTTTGGGTCCAACCGCACAGATTTCTTCTTGGTAACGAGAGCCCTCTGCAAACATATTAAGGTCTAGGCTAGCGCGCTTACCATTTTCAAACTCTAGGATAACAAAGGCGTTATCAATAATGTCAGGCTGAATCCCCTCATAACGTTCTTCTATATGGTTTGAATCTTGTCCTGTTGAAGCAAAGACACGTTTCACTTCGGATTGCGTTAGTAAGCGCATCAAATCAAAAAAGTGGCAACATTTTTCAACTAAAGTGCCTCCCGTTTTATGGTTGAAACGGTTCCAGTCTTGTACTTTTTCTAAAAATGGAAAACGATGCTCTCGTATGCTTAACATTTTCATATCACCAACATCGCCCGCCAATAACTGGTTGCGAAATTGAGTCACTGGGGGCATGTATCGATATTCCATTGCCACCCATACCGGGGCTGGGTGATTATCAGCAGCCTCTTTAATTGCTTTAACCTGTTCTAATTGGGTAATAACAGGTTTTTCGACCAAAATAGGGAGTTTACTATGAGATAAAAGGTATAGAAGCTGATCCGCATGTTGATAATTTGGTGTGGTGACGACAAGAGCACCTAAATTAATGTCTGCTGCTAGCATTTGTTCAATGTCATCATAAAAAACAACAGAAGGTACAATTTTCAAGCATCTTTCACGCATAGCCTTGTCCGGCTCTACTATAGCAACCACTTCAGCACCCTGAATTAAAGCAATATTGTTGAGATGCTCTTGCCCCATCATACCGCAGCCAATCATGCCATAACGTACACCTTTGCTCATTTCATAAACCTCATTTTATCTCTTAATAATTTAGCGCCAACGAGCAAAGTATCGGCATTTGTCAGGGTTAAACCAGGTTAGAGAATATTCTTCAATATTGTCCTCGTTTGACCAGCCTCTTCTCTGCACCCTTGGCATGATTTTTCCTGGCTCGACGCCAAGTTCTTTTGAAACCCAATCTGGAGCCGGTGCGCAATCTATTTCATCTTCGACTCGGCTTATCCAAAATGAATAATTTTCGCGATAGTGTAAATAGAGTGATTCATGTAAATCCTCTAGCTTTAATTGGGATGCATGTTTGTGGTTAAACCAAATCTGCTCAGCTGCCACTAACTCTCTGTTCAGATAACGTAAGCGTTTAATACACCATAAGCTTGATGTGTCGGGACTGAGTTTTAATTGCTCAATAACCTTAATGTCGTTGTTTTGTTCAACACTGAGGCTATCTGCACTCGGAGCACCGCCCCCTTCTAACAATTCAAGGTGAAAAAATTGATAAATAGCTTGCCCACCTGGCGCCCGTTTAACATAAGTTCCAGAACCTTGTCGTCTTTCCAAAAGTCCATCTGCTTCTAACTTTGAAAGTGATTTTCTCAAGGTTCCAACCGCAACACCTAACTTGACAGCAAGTTCGGCTTCAACGGGTAAACGCTCTCCCGCAAGCCAGTGCCCTGCGGCTATCTCACGATGTAATAATTCACCAATTTGAATATATAGCGGCAGTTTCTTTTTTGATTTCTTATCTTTCACACATAAGCTCCGTAGAAAATTATTAAGCCTATTCTACAGACTAAGATTTGTTTAGAAAGCTTATGAGACAGTTTGTGCGACGGTATAAGTCACCTTGTTAATTCAATATCCCTAATAAATAAAGGGGAAATTAATTAAATTCATACAATTCATTCACTATTGATTTACATCATTAGAATACACTGATAGGGTAAATATACAAGCAATGCTGATTCAGATTTTTTACTGGCTAGAGTTGTTTGATTTGGTGAGATTGTGACAAAAACATGAATTGTTAGTTTAAAGGTGAGTGTATAGATGAACAAAGTAAAAATGGGCCAATCTGATGTTGAACTTAGTCAACTTGTTTATGGTGCTTGGCGCTTAGACGATGCCGAAGATACCTCAACATCCCATGTTCGTAATAAGATTGACCTTTGTTTAGATCAAGGCATCACAAGTTTTGACCATGCCGATATTTATGGTGATTATCGTTGTGAAAGTATTTTTGGTAAAGCAATTAAACAAGACTCTAATCTGCGATCAAAAATCCAGCTTATTTCAAAATGTGATATTGCGTTAACCTCAGATAAGTTTCCTGCACGTCGAGTGAAATTCTATGACACTAGCGCACGATATATAAATGCCAGTGTTAATCAAAGTCTAATGAATCTTGAAACAGACTATCTTGATCTACTGCTTATACACCGCCCTGATCCCTTTATGAATGCTATCGAAACCGCGGCAACATTAGACGCCCTAATTGATGACGGAAAGGTTCGTGCAGTGGGTGTCTCAAATTTTGCCTTTTATGATTGGCAATTATTACAAAAGTATATGAAACACCCTTTAGTCACTAATCAATTGGAAATGAGTTTACTCAAGCGCAACAGTTTTACTGACGGCACTTTGTCATCGATGCAAGTTGATAATTTAACTCCTATGGCATGGTCACCTTTAGCTGGCGGTGAATTATTCTCTGATTCTGATGCAACTCATCGACTAGCGCCTATCTTTAAACGTATCTGTGAGGATCAAGATACGCGTATTGACCATGTGGCATTGGCTTGGTTATTGGCTCATCCGGCAAATATTTTACCCGTTGTCGGCACCAATAACATAGCTCGCATAAGCGCCCTTTCAAACGCACTTAATGTCGAAATAGATCGTGAAACCTGGTTTGAGTTATGGACCGCGGCTGAAGGTCGAGAAGTACCATAAATGAACAAGATTCAAACTGCTTTTAGGGAACTAAAATGATCATATTATTGTCGCTGGTTAATTTTTTAAGCAGGGTAAACAACACACTTCATAAAGTGGGTCGTAATATTGCCTGGGTACTAGTTGCCTTAATGATAAGTGTCATTTTGCTTCAAGTTTTCTGCCGATATGTGCTCAATAATGCTTTGCCATGGCCCGAAGAGGCAGCTCGAGCGCTGATGATTTGGATGATGGCAGTGGTATCAGGAGAAGCTTATCGTAAAGGGGGGTTTGTCGCTATCGACATGCTGATCATGGCGTTGCCCGTACGAATTGCCAGTATTTTAAAACTGTTTTTATATTTAATGGCAGGCCTAGTTTTATTTAAACTATTTACCCTAGGCATTGATTTTTTTGAACGAGGTTTCAGGGCGAGAGCCGCTTCAATCCATATTTCCAGAGCCTGGATCTATTTGGCTATGCCAGTCTGCTTCTTCACCATGCTGCTTTCTAATATCGAGCTTTGCCTTAGGGAAATAGGCTGTTTAATGGGTAAAGCAAAAGACTTCTCACTCAACACCAAACAAGAAGACGTATGTTTAGAGGCTGAATAAGCATTCATCTGATCATGCTAAACACTATAATAAAAACGAGTAAAACGTATGTTAGCGCTATTTTTACCTTTATTTTTGGTTTTCTTATTGCTCGGTATGCCTGTCTTTTTTGCCATGTTAACAGCGCCAGGTATCATGCTTTATGCAACCGGTATGGAACGTGATGTCTCTCTACTGTTTCGTAATATCTATAATGGTATTGATTCATTTCCATTAATGGCAATTCCCTTTTTTATGCTCGCTGGTGAGCTGATGAATCGAGGCGGTATTACACTAAATCTGGTTCAATTTTCACAATCTTTTATTGGTCATGTTCGTGGTGGTTTGGCCCATGTGAATATTTTATCAAGTATGCTTTTTGCAGGTTTGTCTGGCTCAGCTGTGGCGGATACCTCAGCGATAGGCTCTATGATGATACCTGCGATGGAAAAAAACGGTTATAGCCGTAAATTTGCTGCCGCCATTACCGCGGCTTCCTCTGTTATTGGCCCTATCATTCCCCCATCAGGCATAATGATTATTTATGCTTATACCATGGAAGTATCCGTTGCGGCCTTGTTTGCAGCAGGCATCGTACCGGGTATTTTAGTTGGCGTGTCATTAATGATAATGGTCGCATTAATGGCTAAAAAATATGATTTCCCTATTGCTGGGCCTAAGTCTTCTTGGAGCGAAAGAGGTAAAGCAACTAAAAGTGCCATCTTACCTTTGTTTGCCCCTGTTATTATTTTAGGCGGCATTATAGGTGGTATATTTACACCGACTGAAGCGTCTGCAGTCGCCACTTTTTATGCGTTGATTATCAGTGTTTGGGTGATGAAAACGGTAAAACTATCCGACTTGCCTGATATCTTTATTAAAGGTGCTCAGTCGTCAGCCGTCGTCCTTTTATTAGTGGGTTCTGCTATAGCGTTTAAAACCGTGGTTAGCCTTTCTCATAGTGCAGAAATGCTTGCTGATTGGGTTTTATCGATAAGTGAGAACCCTCTCATACTATTGTTTCTGATCAATATATTACTCTTCATTGTCGGCATGTTTTTAGACGCAGGGCCCGCCATTATTATTCTTGGCCCTATTCTTGGTCCTATTTTCATTAACCTTGGCATCGACCCTGTCCATTTCGCCATTATTATGAGCGTTAATCTTACCGTTGGATTGGCAACCCCTCCCATGGGTCTTGTTTTATTTGTTGCCTCCAGTGTTTCTGGTGAGCGTATTGAATCCATATCAAAAGCAATATTGCCCTTCCTTGCGGTTGAGGTTGTGGTGATCTTCTTAATTACCTTTTTTCCATCCTTATCCATGACGGTACCAAGAATGCTTGGTTTGGTGTCAGGGTAAAAAATACTTAAAACATTAATAAAAAATATATCGAGGACGACTTCATGTTTCTGAAAACAAAAATAAACAGAGTGATTGGTACGGCTATCGTTGCTGCGGGTGTCTTACTAGGCGCTCAAGCTCAGGCCGCAGATTTCAATTTACGCGCTGTTGCCAACTCAAATGAAAATGATGAGGACTATGATGGTCTTGTGGTATTTAAAGACTTTGTAGAATCTCACTCTAATGGGCGAATTGCGGTTGATCTTTATATTGGCACCCAACTGTGTGGCAATGGTGTTGAATGTTTAGAAGCGGTTGAATACGGATCAGTGGATATCTATATTTCAACCTCTGGTGGTGCCTCTTCTATGTACCCTTATGTTCAAGTTTTAGACTTACCCTATTTATTACGAGATGACCGCGTTGCTGAAACCGTGTTTGAAGGTGATTTCACTCGCGAGCTACGTAAACAAATTCTTAAAGATTCCGATAATAATGTTCGCTTGATGACAATAGGGAATACTGGCGGCTGGCGTAACTTTGCTAATACTAAACGTACAGTTAAATCACCGGATGATTTAAAAGGCCTAAAAATTCGAACTGTGGTGTCTGACCTGCCCCAAGAGCTTGTTCGTTCATTGGGTGCAAGTCCTACCCCTATTCCATGGCCAGAGCTTTTCACATCCTTCCAAACAGGTGTGGTAGAGGGTTCAAAAAATGGTATTACAGACATTATGGGCATGAAGTTCACTGAAGCAGGCCTTAAACATGTCACCCTGGATGGACACGCTTACATGTCTGCTCTTTGGTACATGAGTAATAATACTTTTATGGATATGCCTGAAGATCTACGTAAAGTCGTTGTTGATGGTTTTAGTGCACTTCAACAAGCAACGTTTGCGTCCCCTAAACGTAAATCTATTCAAGCTTACCAAGATTTTGCTAAAGCCGGTGGTGATTTATATGTACCAACACCCATGGAGAAAGCACAATTCAAAGAATCTGCAGAACCGGTTTATGCTTGGTTTAAAGACAATATCAAAGATGGTGATAAGTGGTTCGACCTACTATCAAAATCAGCGTCAACAGCAGAAAACAAAATTGCCAAGGATTACGCTTTAGATCTTAAGTAATTTAAAACTTTTGTACTCCATTTTTTGAGGCCTTATGGCCTCTTTTTTTTGTCTTCCAACTTGGATTGATTTATTAAGATGCAAAATATTTAAACAAGATTTGAAATCTTGATTACTTTGCATACAGGAATATTTGCTAAACAATGTCGAAATAAGGACAAATAATGACTATATGATGAAATCATCTAAAAAAGTGTCAATAAGTTCACATTCCCCTTTGACACAAGATGCATAAAACAATACATTTTGCGTGCTGGCTTTTAGGCCAGTTTCGTTCTCGGGGCGGGGTGTAATTCCCCACCGGCGGTAAGAACTTTATGTTTAAGCCCGCGAGCGTCTAACCTTTGGTTAGAGTCAGCAGATCTGGTGTGATTCCAGAGCCGACGGTCATAGTCCGGATGATAGAGAGCGTGTCAGACAAAAACATACTTGCCTTTTAGCCTGCTAATTGTGCTAGGTGCTATGCACTGCTTTGTTGCAGTAATAGTCACTCTTTGCCTGTCCGTTCGCCCTGATTCAATATTTTTTATAGGATTTACCCATGAATCAGAGCTTAACGAATAACTCGACTTTTAATGCTGACCAACAACGTATTGCTTTTTTATACGGCTCTTGGCATTCCGATATTGTTTTAAATTGCCTTGAAGGTTTTAAAACAGAACTAGCCAAACGTGGATACAACACAGATCTTATTGATGTGTTCCCTGTTCCTGGTGCATATGAAATTCCTCTTCAAGCTAAAATCTTAGCGAAAACCGGAAAATACGCTGCTATTGCGGGTACAGGTTTAGTCGTTGATGGTGGTATTTACCGTCATGACTTCGTTGCACAAGCCATTTGTACTGGTTTGATGCAAGTTCAACTTGAAACAGAAGTCCCCGTTTTAACTGCGGTACTGACCCCTCATAACTTCCATGAGCATGCAGAACATAAGGATTACTTCAGTCGCCATTTTGTGGTGAAAGGTAATGAGCTTGCTAATGCAGTTGATCAAACAATTAGACTGACTGAGCAAACCAAAGCACTTTAGCCGGTATATTTTATAGTCAAATATACCGAACTTACCAATGCAGTTGATCAAACAATTAGACTGACTGAGCAAACCAAAGCACTTTAGCCGCCATTTTGTGGTGAAAGGTACTGAGCTTGCCAATGCAGTTGATAAAACAGTTAGACTGACTGAGCAAACCAAAGCACTTCAGCCGCCATTTTGTGGTGAAAGGTACTGAGCTTGCCAATGCAGTTGATCAAACAATTAGACTGACTGAGCAAACCAAAGCACTTTAACTAATTTGTTATTGTGTAAAGCTAGGTTAATTTTATTAACCTAGTAAAAAAAAGCCGATCTTAAGATCGGTTTTTTTTAGATTAATTATTAAGCTATTTAATCGGTATTGATAAGGTCACGCTTAGTCCGCCTCCTTGAGTATTTGAAAAATTCAAATCACCGTTATATTGCTGCATAATATTATGCACTATGGATAAGCCTAATCCGGCACCCGCCTGAGCTCCTTCTCGATAAAAACGCTCAATTAATCTTTCTTTTAATTCGGCCGTCTTTGCATTCGCGTTTTCAATTCCCATACCATGATCAATAACACTAATAGTGTAGTGTGTGTCATTTTGATTTAAATGCACTTCAATTTCACCTTTATCGTAAGAGTGCTTGATGGCATTTGAAATGAGGTTTTGCATTAAGATGTCAAAGATTCCTTGGGACATTGTGAGTGTCCAATCCTTGTTATCATCTGCCTCTAACGTTATTTCTATCGACTTTGCCAAGGTTAATGGAAAGAGCTCTGCTAACGAGCTTCTTGATTGCTTAACAAGGTTCATAGTTTCTTGAACCTTGGCATCTTTTTGTGTATTCCCCTGCTCTAGTCTCGCTAAGGTTAATAGTTGAGCAACGATACGTGATGACCTATCAACACCTTGTTCTAATTGGTTTAAAGCAACTTCTTTATCTTTCTCATCATCCGTTTGTATGGCGTTTTGTGCGTGTATTTTTAATACTGCTAAGGGTGTCCTTAGTTCATGAGCCGCATCACTGATAAAACGCTGCTCCCTTGCCATCATGCTATCTATATTATAAAGCAGGTCGTTGAGTTTGTTTTGAATCGGTTCTAACTCATTGGGCAATGGGCTAATATTGACGGCTTCTAATTTTTTAGGGTTTCTATTGGAAATTTCATTTGCCAAAGATTCAATAGGTGAAAGCCCTCGTCTTATGGCTAACATCAATAGAAAAGCTAATATCGGTAAAGAAATAAGCTGTGGAATGATGGTTTGCACCACAATATATTCAACCATTTCATTACGAATATCTTCTCTTTCAGCGACTAATACACTGACCTTTTTGCCTTCAATTTTGCTAATAAGGTGATAGGTACGCCACTCAAATTTTTTATTATTAACATATGAAAAGCCTTTTTTGGTATTGGATAGTTTATCCATTAACGAATGGTTTGACCCTAACCAAATATCATCATCAATTTTTATTTCAAAATACACTTTATGTTCGTATTCATGGGGTTTCGTCGTATTTTGTTTATTGTTAAAGGATTTTTCAATTACGTCTAAAAAATTCCTTCTTTGCGTTAAATTTAAATCATGCTCCAAGCTACCTAAAACAAGACTTCTTAAGGTTCTTGCCTGCTGTGATAACCTTGCATCAAAGACTTCCTCAACTTCATGGTTAGCATTAACTATACCTGCAACTGAGATCACAGTTGCCACTAGAATAAAGCAAGTCATTACTAAAAATAATGTACGCCTTAAGATGGATTGGTAAATGTACTCTTTCACCCTTATTCCCTTTTAAATTTTCTTGTTAAACGCTATTTAATTTCTTTATCTAAAACATACCCTATACCACGGACAGTACGTATGACTTTTGAAAAAAGTTTTTTCCTAAGATGATGAACGTGGACTTCTAATGTATTGCTCTCAACATCATCTTCCCAGCCATACAACAATTGTTGCAAAGTATCCCGAGTAAAAACATGACCCGGTTGGCTCATCATTTCATGCAACAAGGTATATTCACGTCGGGTTAGAGCAATAGCTTGGCCTTCGAAGGTCACTTGTTTAGCACTGGGGTCAATCTCAATACCCGCATAACATAGGTTAGATTGAGTTCGCCCTGAATTCCGTCTTAATTGTGCTCTAATGCGTGCCTTTAGTTCAGTGATATCAAAGGGCTTAACTAGGTAATCGTCAGCACCCGCATCCAATCCAGAAATCCTATCCTCTATAGCATCCCTAGCAGTGAGAATAATCACAGGCAAGTTTTTATCACTTGCCCTAGCCTGCTTTAACACTGATATTCCATCAAGACTTGGCAAGCCCAAATCTAAAATCACCAAATCGAAGGTTTCATTTAACAGCGCATGTAACGCTTGATTTCCGTCGGTTAGCCAATCAACGACATAACCTTCTGGTTTAAGCGCCATGCGCATCCCTTCACCTAAAGAAAGGTCGTCTTCTACTAATAAAATTCTCATGTTGGTTAAATTCTCAGACTTATTATGATTGTGTTTTTTTGATAAAAGCGATGACATCATCCAAACTGGGTTCACCTTGATAACGGCCCACTTCTTGCGCATCTTTACTGTAAAAAAGCATACTTGGGGGGCCAAAAAGCGCATTGTTACTCATATAATCAGTATGTTCTTTCAGATTGTCGGTAATATCTAGCTGATAAAAAATCATGCTACCTTGAAATGCTCGAATGCTAGGATTTTCAAAAATCTCTGTCTCTATATCTTTACACGAGGTACACCAATCTGCATATAAATCGATCATATATGCAGATTCAGTTTGATTTTTGATAGCCTCTTCCATTTTATCGACACGGTCAAAACGTACAAAAAGACTAGCTTGGTTATCAGCTGCAAGTAATGTCTGATTATTTGAGGTATGGCTAGCCAAAAAAGAGAGTGGCGTTAATGGTTTCGTCTCTCCAACCAATAAGGATAAAAACAAGGCCATAGTATAGACCAAGGTTAACCCAATAATGCTGACTGAAAGATTCTTAAGTGCATGGTTCTGTTTGTTTTTTAGGAGATTAAAAAGGTGCAATGAATAAAACAAAAGTAAAATACATATCATCAGAATAATCAGGTTTTCTGGCAGTACCCTGGCCAGTAGATATATCCCCATCACCGTTAAAATAATGGCAAAAAAAGTCTTTACTTCAATCATCCAAACACCTGATTTTGGTAAGAACTTCCCACCACCAAGACCCAGTAATAGTAAAGGGACGCCCATACCTAGACTCAGAACAAATAAGGCACTCGCACCTAGGACAGCATCACCTGTTCCACTGATATACAAGAGAACCCCGGCTAACGGAGCCGTCACACAGGGCGAGACGACTAACGCTGCGATAGCGCCCATCAAAGCCACGTTAAAATATCGCGATATTTTATTCGATTTATTTGAACGGGTTAAATTATCTTGTTTTGCATTTAACTTTTGCGATATAAACCCTGGCAACCTTATCTCAAATGCGCCAAACATAGAAAGCGCTAATAAAAAGAAAACGGATGCCATTGGAATCAGTACCCAAGGGGTTTGTAGTTTTGCTTGTAAGTTTAATTCCGCGCCAAATAAGCCTACCAAAACACCGGCAACAGAATAGGATATTGACATGCCAAGTACATAAAAAAGCGCCAGTAAACCACCTTGTTTACTGCTTAAATTATCGCCTTGTCGGGTAATGATTCCTGCAAGGATAGGCATCATAGGCAATACACAGGGCGTTAAACTTAACCCTAGGCCTAACACAAAGAAACCGAGTAATACCAAGGTTAAGGAAGCATCATTTAGCAGTGTCTCAATTGAATTAGACGATGTTGAAATACTTAATTCAGGTGTAAGACCTTGCTTTATCCCTGGTGAATCATCATCGAGTTTGTTGAATAGTTTGATGTCATCTAATGCAATTGTTTTGGTTTGCGGCGGATAACACAAACCTGCATCTGCACAGCCTTGATATACGAGTGTCAACGGGATAGTTTGCGCTATCTGAGATTCATCTAATACAAACTTGAACTTAGCTTCATGATAAAAAACGCGTACCTTACCAAAGTTTGCGTCCTGCTTTAATTTGCCCGCTTTCTCAAATCGTAATGCAATAGTGTCATTGCCACCAAAATTGAGTTTAAACCTCTTTTGATAAAGGTAGTATTCGGGCTCTATGGTCCAGCTTGCTTCAAATTCCCTCTCGTTAATCTGTTCAATTCCCGAGAAATTAAAAGCTTTATCAACTTTCAGAAAAGTCGTTTGGGCAGTTAATTCCACACTAAAAAATGATGCTAATAGCGTTAAAAGGATATGCAGTGAGGTTTTTGTTCTGAACTGAGTGTTTACGATTATCGCTTCTACTACAGGCAACATGGGTAACACCTTATCATTAATTGTGTGACAGTCATTTATGGGATAAGCAATTTGTGTCAAAGAGGTCAATCCCTGCTAAATCATCTGCTTTTGTCTGCTTCCTATTGTCACCAATGAATCTTAAGGAATTATTATGTCGCCCTTAAGCTTGCCTTAATTTTTCAACTTTATATTGCTCCTTGTTAATTATCAAAAGATTAACTCTCAAGTTTTCAGCGACTTAGTGTAGGAGTAAGTAACTTGATTAGTCATCAGCTATTAAATATTACAAGGTTAAAAGAATCACGCCAAAGGTGTGTAAAAACCAATAAAGCCATTATCGGCATTACGGTGGGGATAGGAATCAGTCTCTTATCTACGAGTATCAATGCTAAAACATTAACGCTAGAGGAAATGGGAAATCAGGCGTACATACCCATTGAGCAAGCTCAACAAGCACCTTTATTGCATCAGAAATTACCCAATCTAGATATCTCAAAACAAGGAAAAAAAAGCCTATCAGATTTTAATGGCAAGGTGATACTACTTGATTTTTGGGCCTCTTGGTGTGGTCCATGTCGAGCCTCTTTTCCTTGGATGAATAAGGTGATGAACCGTTATCAAGACAAGGGTTTTGAAGTGGTCGCCATTAATCTAGATCAAGAAGCAAACCTAGCACAAGCGTTTTTAAATCAAGTTCCTGCAAATTTTACTGTGCTACAGGATGAAATGGCGGTTATGCCAGAAGCCTATGGCCTGATTGGAATGCCCTCCAGCTATCTTATTGACAAAAAAGGACGTTTAAGAGCCGTCCACATTGGTTTTCATAACAGTAAAGTCAAAGATTACGAAAGTGCCATCATTGAATTATTAGACGAAAAAGAGGATTGATATGAAGCCTATAATGTTATTAAAAACACTCCCTCTTGTATCGACTATTCTCCTTCTTGGTTGCTCTGACCTTGGTGTTAAACCTTGGGAGCGAGACCTTTTAGCACAAGATGATATGAGTATCATAAGTGAACCGCTGGAATCTGGTTTGAATGATCACATCTATTTTAGTAAAGAAGCCAGCAGTGGTGGACAAGGTTTCGGTGGAGGTGGTTGTGGCTGTAACTAAAAAATCAAACCAGGATTTTAAACAATTATTAGCTAGCGCAAGTTGTGCCCTTTTTGCGGGTAATACCTTGGCGGTAGAAGTGCAAGAAGATTGGAAATATGATGCCGCAACCTTAATATATGTTGAAGGAGACAGCCGAGTTACGGCCATTGAACCGGTTATAAGTGCAACCAAAACATATGACTCGGAAACTAAATTAAACATTAAAGTTGCGGGGGATACCCTAACAGGAGCGTCACCCAACGGAGCAACACCCAGTGATGCAGTACAAACATATACTGGGCCTTCAGGAAACGGCAGTTATACAACACCAGCCAATGAACAACCTCTTGATGATACATTTAAAGATACAAGAGTATCGGCAGCTGTAAATTGGGTTGCGCCTCTTAATCGTGATTGGAGCTATGGTACGGGAGGTTATATCTCATCAGAACATGACTACCTGTCACTGGGTGTAAATGGTTCTCTATCACGTTATTTCAATCAAAAAAACACCACGCTTTCATTCGGCTTAGCATTAGCCTCAGATACTATCTCACCCGTTGGCGGTACCCCTGAAGGGCTAACCGTTATGTCAGCCTATACTGGAGACGACGACGATGACGACGACGATGACGGCGGTGATGATGATGAAGATGATGATGAAAGTAGTGAGAGCAAAAATGGTGTAGATGTCATCTTTGGCGTTACTCAGGTTATTAATCGTAAAACTATCATGCAATTTAACTATGGCATTAGTTCCGCGAGCGGCTATAACACAGACCCATATAAGATACTTTCTGTCATCGATGATAGTTCAGGGACTAATTATGGTGGGAATTATCAAATTGACGGTAGCAATGTCTATCTATATGAAAAACGTCCTGAGTCACGAGTAAAGCAGAGCATTTACTGGCAAACGAAATACCAACTTGATAACAATGACATATTAAATCTAAGTTACCGTTATATGTTTGATGATTGGGGCGTTACCTCACATACGGTAGATTTTAAATACCGTTTTCGATTTGAAAAGCAATATTTTGAGCCTCAAGTTCGTTGGTACAAACAAAGTAAAGCAGACTTTTATCAACGCTATTTAACCAGTAGCAATTATCAAACAGAAGATTATGCCAGTTCGGATTATCGTCTTGGGGATCTTGATACCATCACTCTTGGTCTAAGGTACGGTTATCAGTTTGAAGATAATACGGAGTTTTATACCCGCTTCTCTGTTTATCAGCAGACAAATACGGGAGATCAAGGTTTTGGAAAATTAGTTAGCCAAGAACTTTACCCTGATACAACCGCAACCATGTTAACCCTGGGTTATAAATTTTAAGAAAGGAAAAGCGCCATGTATCTTCAAGTACCCACTCAATTTAATCCAACACAACATCCAGATATTAAAATTGACTGGCACAATGGATTGTTTAGGGTGGTATTTGTCGCCATGGCAAGCCCTTGCTCAGTGTTAATTGAACTTGAAAAAGAGTGTTTTCAAGACGCAAAAAATATGGCGATGTTAGCGGCGATTGAATGCTGGCGAATTGAACATAAGTTCAGCCGCTATCAAAAGCATAACTTATTTTGTCAACTTCACTCAAAACCAGGAGACTGGTGTAAGTTAGATGATGAAACCATGCGCTTACTTAACTTTGCCGACAAGGCATGGCATTTATCAGAGGGCCTTTTTGACATAAGTTCGGGGATATTAAGACAGGCATGGCACTTCAATCACAATGCTGTGCCGCCGACACAATCAAAAATAGACTCATTGTTGAGTCACATTGGTTGGCAAAATGTACAACTTGATCCGATTAAAGGCATAAAGTTGCCACCCGATATGGAATTAGACTTTGGCGGTATTGGTAAAGAGTATGCCGTTGATCGCGTAACACAGCTGCTAAATCAGGCATATGCAGAGGTTCCCATTTTGGTTAATTTTGGTGGAGACATTGCTTGTAATAAAAGTCGTTTAGATAATCAACCTTGGCGTGTTGGCATCGAATCACCCTTTAAAGATGAAAGTCAGGCGACTCTTTCATTAAGCCAAGGTGCGCTTGCGACGTCAGGAGATAGCCAACGTTACCTTCAATATAAAGGCAAACGATACTCCCACGTACTTAACCCAAAATCAGGTTGGCCTATTGAAAACGCACCAAGATCAATAACGTTAGCAGCACCCACCTGTATTCAGGCGGGTTTAATGGCGACATTGAGTTTATTACAAGGCACTAACGCTAGGTCATTTGTTGAACAAACTGGCTTTAATTTCTGGCTTTATGATTAATTATATTTTCAATAATATTAACTTAACTCATTGTTCTAATGAAGTTTCTATCACATCTTTGAACTCTAATTTGATGCTAAATATTTTCGAAAACAACCATAAACCTGATGCGCTTAAAGCCCATAACAAACTGGTTAAAAATAAGCTAATAATCGGCCAAAGAATAATAAAAATAATGAAGGCATAACTATAATGGTATGGCTTACCCAATACTTCTATGCCAGATTGATAGGAAAGAACCGCGATTAATATGGTAACAATAAGTAGAAGTACGAATAAACTACTACTAAGGGCTGTTAATAACAATTTAAACAAAGATAGTTGAGACAGTCTTTCTGCTTTTACAAACATTCCTATATCACTCCAATAAACCAATATGAGTGTGACTTAGCCTGCTGCATCTGATGAGAAAGTCGTTTTACTAACATTTAAACGACTCACTATAACTACTTTAACCAGAAGGCTAACCTTCAATTAACAGATTGTTCTAATACATAATGGTTAAAGCAAAAAAAACGCCAACTTGGCGTTTTTTAAATCAAGAATCGTTCACTTTTGATTTACAGGGTTTTTCTTAAATAAATCATAAATAAAACCTTCAACTACATTGGTATATTGGCTAGATAAACCAAGAGAATCAATCATGTCCGATTCCTCTAAAGCAACCTTAATAATCTCGGTTGTTCTTGCATATTCTTTTGCTTTTAATTTAAAGGTTTCTGAACTCGCACAATTATCAGGTGATTCCGTTGTTGAGCAAACAAACAAAACGGGTGTGGATGATTCTTGTAAGACGTGTAAAGGAGACACACTCGCCCAATAATCATGATCTCTCCCAAAAGCATCCCGCTCAGCATAGTTAGAATCATTTTCCATTAAATCTATTGTATCTAGTGCGATCGGGTTTACGGCAATGGTCCCTAACCAAGGTTGCGCGCCTTCTTCATAAGCTATATCAGGATTTGCAGCAAGCAAAGAGGCTAAATAAGCTCCGGATGAGTGCCCCATTAAAATGACATTACTGGGATCTCCCCCCCACGCTTTCATTTTGCGTTGAATTAATGCCATAGCCTTGGCAACATCTCTTGCTTGCCTGTTGGGTTTTGCATTTAGAATTGAGCGGTAATTGGTCGAAGCGAAAACGATACCGTTAGGAACCCATCGTGTTAACTTATTGGAAATAGAAATGGCATCCGTTTTATCACCCAAGGTCCAAGCCCCACCATGCACCATTAAAATAGCAGGTCGATTTTTGGTATTAATCGGAAAGGACGGCAGATAAATATCCATTTTTTGTTTTTCATGCACACCATACGCCTGATCTTCTAATAGGAAGATTTGTGGTTTAGGCCCAGTTGTTGATTGGGGGGCAATTTGAGCCTGCAACTGAACGGATGACACAATTGCAGAAACCAATAGCAAACGTTTAATTATTATTGAAACCATGAATTAAAAATACCGTCAAAACGAGAAATTAGCTGCAATTATAATCAGTTAAGCGCGTTAAAGAAAAGGACAAGCGCTAAAAGATCTCCTTTGAAACACTCAGAGTTGAAAACACATAGGCGACACCCTATTAAACCGGATGTCATTGTTTAAAGTTTTCTATGGTTTAGAGCTGATGGATATTTGAAATTTAACAATTCATTCTGCAATTTAACTCGCTGGTATTGAGCTGATGACTAAAGCGGAATGGATTTTAGTAGAATGCTTGTGGTTTCGGTGTTTAATGAAAATTTTTAAGCCATTACTTAAATATCACTAAATACTTTTACACTCGGTCAAAAAAGTCTCATCAAAGCTGTAACTTTATGACATAATGCTGGGTATAAGTATCAATTGAGTTAAAAACACACTGATTTATTGTAATTTTATAACGTGTTTTTTTTAGTTCACTGAGTCAAAAACAGCTAGGTTTGTGACATAATCCTTATCATAAAATATGACTACTTTATGCAACGATAAAAATGTTTTTAGGCTTCAATTTAAGCATTTATTTGTCGTCGCCTTGAGTAGAAGTTTCACTAAAACAGCCTGCTTTTATACAATTATATGTTAGATACGAACACACAAGAAAGATCGAAAAAAATCATTACAACTGACGATAAACTGAATAGACGCTTTTCCATTGCGCCTATGATGGACTGGACGACATCGGATTACCGAGTATTTGCACGTTCCTTATCAAAAGAAACGCTACTTTATACCGAAATGGTAACCACAGGTGCCCTGCTAAAAGGTGACAATCCTGAGCGTTTTTTACGCTTTGAAGACATTGAACACCCGATCGCCTTACAGCTTGGGGGTTCTGACGCAAAGGCGTTAGCACAATGTGCAAAAATGGCTGAATCATTCGGTTATGATGAAGTTAACCTGAATGCGGGTTGTCCCAGTGATAAAGTTCAACATAGTTTGATTGGCGCCATTTTAATGGCACATCCAGAAAAAGTTAAAGATGCGATGAAGGCAATGCAAGATGCCTGCTCTATTCCTGTCACGTTAAAACATAGGATAGGACTGGATGACCAACAAGAGTACAGCATAGTAAGAGATTTTATTGGAGACGTGGCAACTACGGGGACAAATACCTTTATAGTTCATGCTCGTAATGCCATTTTAGCGGGATTAAGTCCAAAGCAGAATCGTGAAGTCCCTCCGCTTAAATACGATTTTGTCTATCGTTTAAAACAAGATTTTCCTGACCTTGAAATCATTTTAAATGGCGGTATAAAAACCTTAGATGAATGTGAAGATCATTTATTACATGTCGACGGTGTTATGGTAGGGCGAGAAGCTTACAACAACCCTTGGATATTAAGCCAGGTGGATTCTCGTTTATTTGGTAAACCAGATCAGTTTAATAACCGTCTTGAAGCATTGCATAACTTTATCCCTTTTGTTGCGCATAGGTTAAATAATGGCGAACGTTTATCGCATTTAACCCGTCATATAATGGGGTTATTCTTAGGTCAACCCGGTGGAAAGCAGTTTAGACGCTACCTATCGGAACAAGGTCATAAAAAAGATGCATCTGTTGATGTATTAAAACAAGCCACTGACTTGGTCAATGAGCAGTTAACTAGAGCGAAGGAAATTAATAATGAGCAATAAGCTTTCTCAACTTAAAGCCTTTACAACCATTGTTGCCGATACCGGTGATATTGCAGCCATTAAAGAATATATGCCAGAAGATGCGACAACAAACCCATCTTTGATGCTTAAAGCAGCTCAAATTCCAGAGTATGCACCCTTTATTGATCAGGCAATTGCCTGGGCTAAATCACAAAGTGATGATTTAAATCAACAAATTATTGATGCGTCTGACAAATTAGCCGTTATCGTTGGTGTTGAAATCCTTAAAACAGTACCAGGGCGTATTTCAACTGAAGTTGATGCTCGTTTGTCTTTTGATAAAGAGGCAACGCTTACTAAAGCTCGTAAGTTAATTGCTCTTTATGAAGAAGCAGGAGTCTCTAAAGATAGAGTACTCATTAAAGCAGCCTCTACATGGGAAGGTATTAAAGCGGCAGAAGAGTTAGAAAAAGAAGGTATTAACTGTAATCTAACCCTTTTATTCTCTTTCGCTCAAGCAAAAGCCTGTGCAGAAGCTGGTGTTTATCTGATTTCTCCTTTCGTTGGTCGTATTCTTGATTGGTATAAAAAATCAACAGGTGAAAATTACACAGCAGAAACAGATCCTGGTGTTGTATCCGTCACTGAAATTTACAACTACTACAAACAGCATGGTTATAAAACAGTCGTAATGGGTGCAAGTTTCCGTAATATTGGTGAAATTGAGCAGCTAGCTGGCTGTGATCGTTTAACGATCGCTCCTGCACTGTTAGGCGAACTTGAAAAGGATAACGGAACATTAGAGCGTAAGCTTGTGCCTGTATCTGATATTGAGCCAACACCTGAAGCGGTTACTGAATCTGAGTTTCGTTGGGAAATGAATCAAGATGCGATGGCAACTGAAAAACTTGCTGAAGGTATTCGCAATTTTGCCATTGATCAGAATAAACTAGAAGAGAAATTGGCAGCACTTCTATAACAAGTGCAATTTAAAAAAAGCCGTAATAATTCGATTATTACGGCTTTTTTTTATGAAAACGAACATCTTAAGGTAGATACCGTGTTTTCTCTGGCATGTATAACGCCATATCAACGGCTTTGTTTGCATGTATTAAACACGTATCATAGATAGGCACTGCCACATCCTCTTGGTTAATTAAAAGCCCTATCTCAGTGCAGCCTAATATAATGGCTCGTGCACCCTCTTCAATTAGCCTCTCTATAATTGTTAAATAGGCAAGTTTAGATTTAATTAAGCATTTACCCAT
>Ga0209395_1001063_pt1 | contig 39463 bp, 29 predicted proteins | sample GOMGulsemesocosm_3_FD_184635 | JGI IMG/M metagenome (GOLD analysis project Ga0209395, IMG submission 184635) | Methane-oxidizing microbial communities from mesocosms in the Gulf of Mexico - GOM9D Gulf of Mexico (SPAdes) (version 2) | ecosystem: Environmental > Aquatic > Marine > Cold seeps...
TTGATTTAAATAACAGGACAGGCATATATTCTCAGTTAACAAGAAATCACGATATAGCTTCATTGCAAAGTATTTATAGCGCTGAGGTTTTATTGCTTAACATTTACCGGGTATTAATAAACTGGCATTAAGTTGATTTTTCATCGCGACTAACGCGTTCAAAATATTCACTGCCACATTTTTTGCACGCTTCAATGGTTTCAATTTGCAATACTCGATGTTCTTTTTGACAGTTCAAACAACGCAAGGTCCCCTGCAAACATACTTCACCGCGAAGGTATTGCTGATCGTTACTGTGCAGTTTTTCATTGAGCAGTAAATTATCCAGAACGGTGTTATCTGCCAGCTTTAAAAACTGCTCTTTACTAGTACTTTCCAAGTAATCCAAATCAAAGCTAAGCCAGGCCGCAACCCCTTCTCCACCACGGTGAAAAAAACTCGCTAACGACTTAAGATCACGAGAAATGTAAGCTGACAATAGACTCGCTTCATCACTGCTCATCTGTTCTGCTGCCTGCTCTAATTCAATCGCATCATCAATGATTTTTTTAACCATTTGCGTCGAATTATCAGCCGCATGCAATCCGGAACGTGACAGCTGTTCAACGATGTTTTCAAACAATTTATTCAATTTACCCGAACTGTGCTCTCGCTTTTTTTTTGGGCTTTCTTTATCTGCTCGCATAATAACCTCCAAAAGATACATTTTTACTCTTTATGCTGTATTTATGACTTTGTGTTTAAGGTATGCTTAAGGGCAATTTTTTCTGACATAAACCCTCGGCTCTACCATGCATTCGGTAAGCGTCTATCAGCTTTTAAAGTATCTAAGATGAACGAAATATATCAACCACAAAACATAGAACCTCAAGTACAGCAAAACTGGCAAGACAACAACAGCTTCAAGTGCGAAGAAGACAAGAGCAAAGAGAAATTTTACTGTCTCTCTATGTTCCCATATCCTAGCGGTAAACTGCACATGGGCCATGTTCGTAATTATACCATAGGCGATGTTATCTCCCGCCACCAGCGAATGTTGGGAAAAAATGTTTTGCAGCCTATGGGCTGGGATGCGTTTGGACTGCCTGCTGAAAACGCAGCGATGAACAACAATGTGCCGCCGGCTAATTGGACTTATGAGAACATTAACTACATGCGCAGCCAATTGCAGCGTATGGGTTTTGGCTATGACTGGGATAGAGAGCTGGCAACTTGCCACCCTGAATACTATCGCTGGGAACAGTGGTTCTTTACTAAGCTGATGAAGAAAGGGCTTATTTACAAAAAAGAAGCGGAAGTTAACTGGGACCCTGTCGATCAGACTGTGCTAGCGAACGAGCAAGTTATCGACGGTCGCGGCTGGCGTTCAGGCGCTTTAATCGAGCGTAAAAAGATTCCACAGTGGTTCCTTAAAATCACTGACTATGCCGACCAGCTCGTCGATGATCTTGATCAGCTAGAAGAATGGCCAGAACAAGTACGCACTCAGCAGAAAAACTGGATTGGCCGATCGAATGGCGTAGAACTAAGCTTTGAAGTCGATAAAGACACGCAGCTGGAAGTATTTACAACGCGCCCGGACACTTTAATGGGGGTCTCTTATGTCGCTGTTGCAGCTCAGCACCCGCTGGCAATTAAAGCGTCAATAAACAACCCAGAGTTAGCCGCCTTTATTGATGAATGCAAAAACATCAAAGTGGCTGAAGCTGACATGGCCACAATGGAAAAGAAAGGTCTTCCATTAGGTTTTAGCGCCACCCACCCATTAACCGGTAAGCAAGTGCCCGTTTGGACGGCGAACTTTGTCTTAATGGATTATGGTTCCGGTGCTGTGATGGCCGTTCCTGGTCATGATCAACGCGACTGGGAATTTGCTAAAAAGTACGACTTAGACATTTTACAAGTCATTCGCCCAACCGATAAAAGCATTAGCGTTGACACCTCTAAAGAAGCTTACACTGATAAAGGTGTCTTAATAAATTCTGGTGATTTTGACGATCTTGAATTCGATATAGCGTTTAAAGCCATTGCTAATGAGCTTGAGCGCGTTGGCAAAGGTAAAACAACCATTAACTATCGCCTGCGTGACTGGGGTGTTTCAAGACAGCGTTATTGGGGCACACCTATTCCAGTGATCAACTGTGATAGCTGTGGACCAGTGGCTGTCCCTGAAGATCAACTACCTGTTGTGCTACCTGAAAATGTAGAGTTTGATGGCAGCGGCTCGCCGATCAAAAAAATGCGTAGCTTTATTGAGACAACTTGTCCTGATTGCGGGAAACCAGCCGAGCGTGAAACAGATACCTTTGATACTTTCATGGAATCAAGCTGGTATTACGCGCGTTACGCATCACGTGGCACTGATGACGCGATGCTTGATCCCGAGAAAGCGAACTACTGGCTGCCGGTTGATCAATATGTTGGCGGTATCGAACATGCTATTTTGCATTTGTTGTATTCACGCTTCTTCCACAAGCTAATGCGCGATGAAGGCTTAGTTGACTCAGATGAGCCTTTCAAACGCTTACTTTGCCAAGGCATGGTATTAGCAGATACTTACTACCGCGAAAACGCGGATGGCAGTACTACTTGGATTTCGCCCAATGATGTTGACATCGAAACCGATGAGAAAGGTAGAACGATTTCAGCCGTGCACAAACTCGATGGAAAGAGCGTTATTCACGGTGGCGTGACTAAGATGTCTAAGTCTAAGAACAATGGCATCGATCCGCAGACTATGATTGATAAATACGGTGCTGACACCGTGCGTTTATTCATGATGTTTGCAGCACCTCCCGTGCAATCGCTTGAGTGGTCAGACTCTGCCGTTGAAGGTGCCCAGCGCTTCCTTAAACGTCTTTGGAAACTAACCCACGAGCATGTTGCGCTAGGCAAAACAGTACCGCTCGATATTGAACAACTCAATGACCAACAAGGCGAGTTGAGACGCAAAGTACACCAAAGCATCAAAAAGGTGAGTCACGACATAGATGTGAGACAAACCTTTAATACTGCGATTGCCGCTGTCATGGAATTGACCAATAGCATTGGTAAGTTTAAAGACACTAGCGATCAAGGTGTCGCTGTAAAAAGAGAAGCAATTGAAACTTGCATCTTATTACTGGCGCCGATTACTCCGCACATTACTGCACAGCTGTGGAGTGAGCTAGGCAACAACTCTGAACTTATCTACGCTAGCTGGCCACAAGCGGACGAATCTGCATTGGTACAGGCAAACGTGGACATGGTCATTTCTGTGAACGGTAAAGTGAGAGGAAAAATGTCAGTCCCTGCGGATGCAGATGAAGACCTTATTCTACACACGGCTCTGTCACTGGAAAATGTACAGAAGTTCATGCTTGATAAAACTATCCGCAAGAAAATTATTGTACCGGGTAAGCTAGTCAATATTGTTGTCGGTTAAACCACACTTGGTTGAACCTATCAAATTAGCGGCTCTTTCATTGAGTCGCTGATTTGACTACACTCCCCACTATCCACATCTGTTAAAGCAAGCTCGACTATCCATATATAGACAACGAGGCTATCAATGTTCACTGGAATAAAAGCGATGATACCGGCTAAATTTATGACCACCTTACTAACACTGACCATTTTAAGCGGGTGCGGCTTTGCTTTGCGTGGTAATGTCGAACTTCCCCCAGAGGCACAAGTTGTATGGTTGGAGATGAAAGAACAAACTAACAGCGCATTTATAGACAGCTTCAGGAAGCTCGTTAGACAAAACAACTTACAGTACGATGAATCAGCCGAACTAACAATTGTTGTCACCCGAGTTAGCTTTAGAAGAATAACCACAACCATTGGCTCAGATGCTGAAGTGGATGAGTACACGTTAAGAGGCGAGCTTTCATTTGACATTAAAGACTCAAATGATGAATTACTGGCGAGCAATCTTGAGGCGTTTTCCGAACGTACTTTCCAGTACGATGCTAACGATGGTGCTGCTAGCAACTCTCGTGAAGCTTTCTTAAACGGTGAAGTATGGCGCGATTTATCACAGCAAATTCTCAGACAATATGCGGCGCGCGTGCGTATTAAATGAAGATAAAAGCAGATCAACTGGCCGCTCAGCTCAATAAAAAGAGTAGCCAGATTTATTTGGTCAGTGGTGATGAGCCGCTGATTGTCGAAGAGAGCTGCGACTTAATTCGTGCGCAGCTTAAAAAAGACGGCTTTGATGAGCGCGAAGTACTGCACGTGGAGACAGGCTTCAAATGGGAGTACCTGCTTGAATGTGCCAATGCACTCTCTTTATTTTCCGACAAGCGACTGATCGAAATCCGCCTTGGCAGTCAAAAAATCAATAAAGCAGCCAGCAAAATCCTGCAGGAGTATATTAAATACGCCCCTGCCGAGAACACACTGTTACTCATTGGTGATAAGCTTGATGGCGGTGCAAAAAAATCTGCTTGGTATAAAAGCATAGAACAGCAAGGCTGCATTGTAGAAATATGGCCAATTGAATCAGCACAGCTACCGTTGTGGCTAAAAAAACGAGCAGCCGCGCAAAACCTTACACTAGAACCTGACGCCATCGCTATTCTCTGTGATCGTATTGAGGGTAATTTATTAGCCGCCAAACAAGAGCTAGACAAACTCCTTTTATTGCAAGGTGACACACCTCTGAGTGCTGATGACATTATCAGCGCGGTAGCTGACAGCTCACGTTACGATGTATTTAGCTTGATGGATGCGATTATTTTTAGACAGAGCGAACGCAGCCTAAAAATATTACAAGTACTTAGGCAAGAAGCTGTTGAGCCCACGATTATCCTCTGGGCAATTAGCCGTGAAATAAGACTTTTACACGAGCTCAAAACCGGTTTAAGTCAGGGACAAAGTTATGAATCACTTTGCTCAAAACTGCGCGTTTGGGGAAAAAAGAAGCAAAGTTTACAACAAGCGGCAACGCGTCAAAGTTTTGATAGCCTAGAGTCAATGCTGCGTCAGTGCGCGAGTGTCGATCAAATCATTAAAGGCATGAAAACGGGAGATCACTGGCTACAGATCACCGATATGGCATTGTCACTATCGGGCAGTCAACTACCATTAAATCAAATAAACTAGGCCATTGATGAAGCCTAGGAACCTGTCGGGCATGACCAATCGTAGCGAGAAAAGCAGATTAGCGTTAAGCCCAACAGTCCCCTAGATTCATTAATTACTCGCGCAACATTCTGCGTAGCACTTTACCGACATTTGATTTCGGTAATTCTTCAACAAATTCAACCTCCTTCGGCACTTTATAATTCGCAAGATTTTCTTTGCAATAGTCACGCAGTTCATCTGCAGTTAGGCTTTCATCACTAGCGACAACAAATAACTTAACTAGCTCACCGGAGACATCATGCTTAACACCTATCGCCGCGCACTCTAAAACTTTAGGATGCGAAGATGCGATATCTTCCACCTCATTAGGGTAGACATTAAAGCCAGAAACGATGATCAAATCTTTTGCTCTATCGACTATACTTAAACGCTGCGTATCATCCATCACTGCAATATCGCCAGTTTTGAAAAAGCCATCTTCAGTGAATGATTCAGTGGTCGCCTGCTCGTGATTCCAGTAGCCTTTCATCACTTGCGGCCCCTGCACACATAACTCGCCAGGCTCTCCTGTTTTTACATCTTCGCCATTATCATCAATAATACGAACACTGGTTTCTTTGACAGCAAAACCGATAGTGCCGACATCAATATCTTTCACCGGATTAACCGAAACAATAGGCGAGGTTTCAGTTAAACCATAGCCTTCCATAATTTCGCAGCCGGTGGTTTTATGCCAAAGCTCTGCGCAATCATGCGTCAGTGCCATACCGCCAGATATCGTCAGACAAAACTGACTAAAATCCAGATCCCGAAAGGCCTGCTGATTACTTAGTGCCACAAATAAAGTGTTTAAACCAAGAAATGACGTTGATTTCCATTTAGCCAGCTCTTTAATAAATGCGGGAATATCTCGAGGGTTGGCAATCAATACACTCTGCCCACCTGATTCCATGACAATCAAAGAAATAGTAAAAGCATAAATGTGATAAAGCGGTAACGGCGCTATCACAATATCTTGCCAATGGCTTGGCGCTTTAGAGATCACTTCTGATGCTTGTAGCATATTAGAGACAATATTGGCATGCGTTAGCATCACGCCTTTTGAAACGCCCGTTGTACCGCCAGTATATTGCAATACTGCAATATCATCGGCTTGCTTTGGCACAATTTGTGGTCTCTTCCCGTAGTTTTGCATAATCGCTGAGCGCAGCGGTATGGCTTTTGGCAACGAGTAAGCAGGTATCATCTTCTTCACATACTTAACCACGTTATTAATCAATAAACGCGGCAGCAGCTTATGCAAATCGACAAGGTTGGTCGTTAATACATACTCAATGGCCGTTTTATCAAGAATCTTCTCTACATTGGTAGCAACGCCTTCGTAAACGACCAATGCTTTAACCTGCGCATCATTAAACTGATGCTCTAGCTCTCTTGGCGTATACAGAGGGTTGGTATTAACAACAATAAGCCCTGCTTTAAGAGCACCAAGCAAAGTGACTGGAAACTGTAAAATGTTCGGCAGTTGAATAGCAATTCTATCGCCTGACTGTAAATTTGTGCTGTTCTGTAAGTAGCAGGCAAATGCGTTGGCGAGTTTTTCAAGCTCAGCAAATGAAATGCTGTGGCCAAAGCTGCTGAAGGCCATTTTATCTTTATGCAGTTTACAAGATTTCTCAAATACGTCTAAAACGGATGTATAGTTGTTTGTATTTAAGTCTTCTGGGATCCAAGTCCCTCTCTCCTGTTGACTCATATTCTACCTCTGGGTTGATATCTCATGTTATTTTTATTGTCCCTTACACGTTTTCCTTTAGCTTACTGGGAACAAGCTAACAAGTGCTGGCGCTAACGTCATATCGCCTTCTGCAATAATACTGCCTTCCATAAATGCTTGCATTGCATCACTTTCACCGCTGATAATTTCTAACAATAAATCTGACGCAAGCGATAATTCAATATCTGGTGCAGCATGCACACCCTCAGTAAACTCACAGCTAGCATCACTTATTTCACAGCTAAAACCTTGACCGTCAGACAAGTTATACTGGAATACTGCATTAATGTCTTGTGCCGCATCCACATTAAAACGCTGTTGCATGTGCTGGAATAAATCATTCAAATCAATCATGTTCTTTCCTTACCTAGGCTAAAATAAATCATACTATTATATAAGCTAACGACTAAATTAAGCTTTAATGTAACTATCTTTGGACCATCAAAAATAGCCATATTGGCGGGTAATAAACGTCGTTTTAGTCAGCTTAACACTTATTTACCTATACGTAATACAGATAACCTCCAACACTATCATTTTGAGCCTAAATGGCGAGTCACTTCCCATTAAGTATTACTATTTACCACCTAATTTCAACAAAAGAACATAAAAAATAGACCAAACTGAAAAATATCATTTCATAACCTGGACATCACTTAATCTTCAGCTTTTACGAAAGATATAACTGCGCTATGCAAGCCTATAAGCTAACGCGATAATCGTTTCTTCGACGCTTTGCCTATAGTAGTATAGCGTCTGAATTTTCTCTCTTTATATTTTTCGGCAACCTCTTCTACCTATGTCTACAAAGCAAAAAACAGCGTTAATGAAGCCTCTATCTAGTGTTGTTGTCATCGGCTACGTCTGGCCTGAACCCAACTCTTCTGCAGCGGGTTCGCGTATGCTGCAGTTAATCGATTTTTTTAAACAACGCACCCAACGGGTTATTTTTGCAAGCCCCGCTCAATTAAGCGATCATCGAGTTGAGCTAGCTTCGCTGGATGTAGAAGAAAAAAGCATTCAATTAAATTGCTCTAGTTTTGATGATTGGATCAGCCAGGTAGATCCTGCATTAGTACTGTTCGATCGCTTCATGATGGAAGAACAGTTTGGCTGGCGTGTGGAACAGCAATGCCCAGAATGCATTCGCATTTTAGACACTGAAGATTTACACAGTTTACGAGAAGCCAGACATCAGCAGTTGAAAACAGCTGTGAAGCAAAAACTTGAAATAAATACTGACTTTGATGACTTAACGAAACTGCCACAGCTAATGTCTTCACTGGATATTTGCCAGCGAGAAATTGCTTCCATTTATCGCTGCGATTTGACCTTAATGATTTCAGAATTTGAAATGCAATTATTGGAAAAACATTACCAGCTACCCGCTCATATTTTGATGCATTTGCCTTTCATGCTTGATACGCATAGCGTGCGAGAGCAAGTTGGTTATTCTGATAGAGAGCACTTTGTAACAATCGGCAACTTTAGACACGCTCCAAATTGGGATAGCGTGTTATGGCTAAAAACCACACTTTGGCCAAAAATAAGAAAGATAATGCCCGATGCACAATTGCATGTTTACGGAGCATACCCTGCCAAAAAAGTCACTGATCTACACAACCCCAACCAAGGTTTTTACATTAAAGGCTGGGCAGCAGATGCCTTTAAAGTGTTAAGAGGCGCCCGAGTCTGTTTAGCGCCATTAAGATTCGGTGCCGGCATAAAAGGAAAATTCACCGACGCCATGCTCTGCTCTACCCCGAGTGTCACTACGGATCTTGGTGCGGAATCAATGAGTGGTGGGCACTCTTGGCCCGGTGCGATAGCCAATAATAGCGATCAACTCGCCCAAGCGGCAACAGCACTTTACCAAAACAAAGATCTTTGGGAAGCGGCATCGGCGCAAAGCGCTATCATTCTCGATGAGCGCTACGATCAAACCCATTTACAGCGAGAACTTGAATGCGTGATTGCTAATATTCAACAACACTTAGCCACTGAACGCCTGAAAAACTTTACCGGTCTCATGCTGCGCCATCACCACCATAAAAGTACCAAATATATGGCGCAATGGATTGCAGCCAAGCAACTAAATAACGATAGAAATTAGGATTCGCACATTAGTCTTTTTCCTAATTCCTAAGAAGCTTCAATGATAATAAACTGTTGTTGATTCTTTAACCCCTTATATTTTGCTGTTTAAAATCAAGAATTACAAAGCACATAGGTTAGCATATGAATATTGAAGAATTTGTCCCAGGTCAGCGCTGGATTAGTAACACTGAATCAGAGTTAGGTTTAGGCATAATCGCTTTAAGCGAAAACCGCCGTATTGAAGTGAGTTTTCCAGCGGTTGCAGAAAGGCGTACATACGCCTCGGATAACGCCCCGCTTTCTCGGGTTATCTATAACGTCGGAGAAGAAGTTAGTGATCAACTTGGGGATATATTCACCATTATCGAGCGCGAAGATCGCGATGGCTGTTTTGTCTACCACTGTACTGATAACTCTGGAAACACCACCTCATTAGAGGAAATTAATTTAGACAGTTTCGTCCACTTTAGTAAGCCTCAGGATAGGCTCTTTGCCGGACAGATTGACAAACTGAAATCTTTCAAATTGCGTGTAGAGACTTTAAAGCACCAACAAGCCCACCAGCATTCTGGTGTTTGCGGCTTATTAGGCCCAAGAGTTCAGCCTTTAGCGCACCAATTTTACATTGCCTCCCAAGTGGCCAACCGCCACGCACCCAGAGTATTACTCGCCGATGAAGTTGGGCTTGGAAAAACCGTTGAAGCAGGATTGATACTGCATCAACAACTAGTCACTAATCGTGCCCAGCGAATTTTAATTGTCGTTCCCGACTCATTAGTACATCAGTGGTTAGTTGAAATGTTACGCCGTTTCAATTTGATGTTTACTATTTTAGATGAGAATCGCTGCCAGGCCATCGAAGACAAAATTCCGGACATTGATCTTGATTTACTCGAAGACGATGAAATCCCTGAGGACATGCTGGAGATAAACCCCTTCGAAAGCTCGCAATTGATTTTATGTTCATTGGATTTTTTAAGTCAAAACCCGCATCGCGTTGAACAAGCCGAGATTGCCGATTGGGATTTATTGATTGTCGATGAAGCCCATCATCTCGAATGGCATGAAACTGCACCGAGTTTACAATACCAAGTAATAGATACGCTCGCGCAACGCACTGCTGGCCTACTACTTCTAACAGCAACGCCAGAGCAGTTAGGAGTCGATGGGCACTTCGCCAGATTACGATTATTAGACCCTGACCGCTATTACGATTTGGCCAAATTTAAAGCGGAGGAGCAAGATTACCGCCCATTAGGTCTGTTTATTGAAAAGCTAATGAGCGATGAGGCAGTCACTGCGATTCAAAACAATGCATTTGATCAACAGCTTCAAGAATATCTATCGACAGAGCAGTTTGATAGTTTCTCTGCTGCGTTAAAAAATAACGACAGCGAATCATGCGCTGCCGTCATTGAGCAAATAATAGAGCAATTGCTTGACCAGCACGGTACCGGCCGTGTTCTATTTCGAAACACGAGAGCGGCCATTACCGGTTTTCCAAAACGCGAACTGCATCCTCACCCCTTAGAGCAACCTGATCTGTACGAAGCTATTGCAGCAGAAATTTCTATCGAAGAAAAACTACAGCCAGAACGTGTTATTGGTCAAGATTGGTTATACGAAGACACCCGCGTTAATTGGCTGATTGAATGGCTTAAAGAATACCGCTATGAAAAAATTCTATTGATCTGCGCCAGCGCAGAAACAGCCATTGCTCTTGAAGACCACTTGCGACTGCGTGAGGGGATACGTTCAGCGTCATTCCATGAGGGCATGTCACTGATCAATCGAGATAGAGCCGCTGCTTATTTTGCCAATTTGGAAGACAATGCTCAAATTCTAGTGTGCTCCGAAATTGGCAGTGAAGGACGGAATTTCCAATTCGCCAGTAAAATAGTATTGTTTGATTTACCCTTGAATCCCGACTTGCTGGAGCAACGCATCGGCCGCCTTGATCGAATTGGCCAAGAAAATAACGTGCAAATCCACGTGCCTTTTTACCAAGACAGTGCTCAGCAAATATTACTCGATTGGTATCACCAAGGCTGTAACGGATTTGAGCAATCCAGCTCGATTGGAATGCAATTATTTGCCAACTACAAAGAAGCATTGTTTACCTGCTTTAACGAACAGGATCCTCAGGCAGTAGCTCAACTTATCGCGCAAAGCGCAAGTACTCGTGATGAGCTACAAGAAAAACTTCATGAAGGGCGCGATAAAATGCTTGAGCTTAACTCATGTAGGCCTGCTCACGCTCATGACATACTGGAAGCGATTGATCAGGCCAGCGAGCCACAAAAACTGGCTAGTTATGTAGAGCGATTATGTGACTATTTCGGTGTTGAAATACAACCTTATGATGCGTACAGCTTCTCTATGCACCCAGGGGACCATATGCGAACCCATCACTTTCCAGGGCTTACTGAAGAGGGCTTAAGTGCAACTTGGGATAGAGATCATGCTCTTTCCAGAGACGATTTGCAATTCCTAACTTGGGAACATCCATTGGTTAGCGGTGCTATGGATATGATGCTATCTGGTGATTACGGTAATACTGGATTTTGTACAATAAAATTACCGCCTTTAAAAGAGGGTTCTTTATTACTTGAAGCTATTTTCACTCCTCACTGTGCCGCCCCCAAAGCTTTGCAATTAAACAGGTACATTGAGCAAGGAATGCACCGCATTTTACTGGACTCCAATGATAATGATTTAGCTGCACTCATCAGCGGCGAAAATATTGATACACTGGCCCAGAGAGTCCCCAATAAAAGTGCTCAAAATTTGATTAAGCACGCTCGTCACCAAATAGAACAGCAGATTGCTAAAGTAGAAAAAATTGCCAAAGCCCAACAACCGCTAATGATAGAAAAAGCCCTGACAAACATTGGCCAACAAATGGAAACAGAAATTTCTCGTCTACAGGGTCTTGCAAAAATTAATCCTAACATTCGCGAAACTGAAATAGAGCATCAACGCGAGGTTCTTGAATCATTACGAGGTTACGCCAGCAGCTTACAGTTCAAGCTTGAGGCTATACGCGTCATCATTGTTACAGGGTAAGATGATACATTAGAGAGTATTCGCTACTAAGATTAGTGATGGGTACTCTCTAAAAATCTATTGTTTTATTGGAGATACTTTTCAAGCATTAATTTAAATGCTTGAGATTCTCTGATGATAGCAATTTCAGTCCATAGCTGATTAGCTAATTCAGGCGAGTCTTTAACGAATTGATGAGACAGCATGAGATAGTAAGCTTTCTTTTTAAAAGAGGGCGATAGTTTTTTAATATTTAAGTAGTCCGAACGATTAACGTTAAGAAATGCTTCACCGAGTAATTCAAAGACGGCCGCCCCAACCAACCGCTGATGCTTAACTAATTTCATCAACTGCTCAATAGAGTTTGCCTGGTAAATATTAACTCCCATTGCTTTTAAATCAGCAATGACCGAGAACCCTCTTTCAGCACCGATCATTCCTGTACGGTGATTCAGCAATTGATCGCCATTCCATACTAAGTCACCTCCCTCTAGTGCAAAAATAGCATAGCTATTGAAGTAGCTGCGCTTATCTACATCAACTTCACCCTCGTGCATTGGGTATTGGCCATTAGCTAATCGGTTCTTTTTAAAACTGGCATTAAACAAGCAATCAACCTCCCCTTCCTTTAACCTTTGCTCTGCTCTTTTCCAAGGCAAGCGCAGTAATTCAATTTCGATATCTAAGCGCTGTTCAAGCATCAACACCATTTCTACCGCGATACCAGGCTTGCCTTTGTGTATTTGTGAGCCACTGCCTAACTGAAAGGGAAAGTTATTTGAGTTTTGATAGGCACAACGTATAACAGTGCTGTTTTGAGCGCTGGCGCATAATGTGTAGTACATTAATAATATAAATAGAGCCCACTTCATTGTGCCTCCTTACACTTTATTCTGCGACAACATTTTAGCTGGTCTACTGGCTCATCATCATAGCAAGTAGCGACTTAGTATTAATTGCTAATACGAAAGGCTTAGACTACATAGCCAATAGTTTAATATATTTTAAGCTTGTTCAAATAGCTTTTCAACGATACTGACACAAGCATCAGTAAGGATAGGAAAAATGCCAATATAACTCAGCGTTGACACTTATTTGGAACGGGAGGACTGCCGGATAATACTACCCGTAACAGGAAGAGAACATTGTCATCAATCGTATTTTTATTACTCAACAGCATTTTATGCAAACCTGATTACTTCACATACTTTTCAAAGCCGTTAGTTTATTTTTGCAATTCAAAAGCCGGGCGAAACCCACCATTACCATCTAAAAATAATACGATCTTATGTATTCCACTTGAATATTTTGTTGGCGATTTAATCAGCAATGATCCCTTGGTTAGCGCCTTCACGCCAAGACAATGTAATTAACTTTTTCCGGTAGGCTCTTAGGCTAAATTTAATTGAACAGAGCGACTGAGCAATCACTAAGAAACAGCTAAATTTTTATACACACGGGTTACTCTTATCTGTAAATTTCCAATGTCTTGCTGGGTATTATTTCTGGTTTCTATTTCATCAAATGATAACGTACTTTCTTTTAAGTCCCTGTTGCTACAACCTGATAGAAACGCTAGATTGGCCTAAAAAACAGCCATTCTAATCATTGTAGTTCACATCCATTTTCGTAAACCAAATTGATGATCCAGTCACGCTTAAACTGCCGGGGATTATCGCGGATACATCAAGTTGCGCTTCCTTTGATATTTTCATTTCAAACAGCCTACCGACTACAGTTACAGCGTTTCATTCCGCCCGCTAACTTTTCAGCGAATCATTGTTGTATCAAAGTCATTAGTAATGCCTTCGAATCTTTCAATCAATTGGTTAAGCAAATAGCCACTTTGCTGCTGTACTATTAGCCTCGCTAATGACGTTTTCAAACAATAATGTTGAATCATTTTTTCTCGTTGGCGTTGCCACTTTAGTTTAAAACCTCTGTGTGTAACCATTTCTTCTAACTCAACGGCACAGACTATTTCACGCGTTTGCCTATCGCAGATTAAATAATCAAAAGCGCTTTTATCCAACATTTTTTTTGCCAGTAACGAAGAGATTTTTTGGCTGTCACTGAAAGCAATTACATCGATGACTTTCACCTTTCCCAATACATAATATTTAGATCCGACTGCTTTTTGCAGTACGCTCAAGAATGTCCGCTCAGGATCACTATAATATCTCTCGCTTCCCAACAAGCCATTTGCATCAACTCGCCTTTGCAGTGCGAGTTTATTTTTCTTTGCCATTTTTGTTCCCAAACTTATTACGTCTTTTATCAGAACTTGCTAACAGCAAAATTGGATCACAAGCCTTTCTCTATCAGCAGCGGCATTTTAACCCTTCTTGATATATTTGCGACAATTATTGTCTTAATGCCAGTTAAATGTTTTTTATCAGCCCTTTCAATCGCCTTTCTTTGAAGAATATGATTTACGAACTTAGATAGATTTTAGATAAATCAATAATAATAATTTGATTATTCAAAACCATAAATAAATATTTTTTTATGAAATAATTTATCCTTATAAAACAGTATGTTATGGAGAGTAACCCACATTGAAATAATTATTTATTATTACCATTTAATTTGTTTAAAAACAATTAGTTACAATGATAATCAGGCTTGCTATTTGTTGCATGTCAAACCTTTTTGAGTTATGATTAGTCATATTCAAATAACAAGCCAACAAAAAAGGATTAAGATCATGCAAGAAAAAGAAATCAAGTTGTTATTCAATGCCAGCGTATTTGATTCTTGTCAGGCAATTCCGATTTCTATGTCTCGAGGGTGGACACTGAAATTCATTACCAAAGACGATAATGTGATGACACTTGATCTACAAAGAGGAAACCAGGAACGAGAATTCAAGAGCTTGGATGGCGCTTCAGCAGTCGCTAAACGCATCGGATTTGAATGGCTAAACGTTCATATTGGTGACTTAGAATGGCGCGAGAAAGTGTAACCAGCCCCATATTTCATAGCTTGCTATAGGATTAATCCCTCGTTGGTGTTTACTGAGGTCTGTGCAGCCCTATTGGTTATTTTGCTCAGACCTTTGCCACCTGTAAAAGATCAAATACAAACCAGCAGCTAAGTTATAAGAAGAGACAAACAGCGACAAAATACCGTAGAAAAATCGCCTTTTTTCACCAAAACCTCAAATTTCAGGCAAAAAAAAGCAGCCTATGTGGCCGCTTTAGTCAATGATATGGATATTAGGCAGAAGCCGTCGATACCTTTATAATTTCTACAGAAAATTTCAGCTCTAACCCAGCAAATGGATGATTTGCATCAACTGTCACCACTTCATTGTTTATAGCAACAACACAAACAAGCTCCTCAACACCTTCGGGATTTGTCACATTACACACCAAACCTTCAGCCAGATCTTCAACTTCACCAAACATTGCAGCATCAATATCAAACACTTTATCTTCGCTCCACTGACCATAACCTTTATCAGGCTTTATTTTCAATTGAAACTTATCGCCTGCGGATTTACCTAACATCCCCTCCTCCAGGCCAGCTATGATCTGCTGTTTACCCATCGTAAATACCGGTGCTTCAGATTCTCTAGAGGTCTCAACAACCGCCCCTTTTTCATCCAGTAATGCGTAGTGAAAACTCACTTCACAATTTGAATTTATTTGCATATTATTCGCCTGTTAAATTATTGGTGATCCACTCACCGAGTAAAGTTAAAGACGGCACAGATACTTCATGCGCCATATCAAAGGTATGCCAAGCATTAGCAAAGCCTAAACTTTGCAATTGGCTCTGGGCAGCTCGACCTAATGCACAAGGCACTACATCATCGTACTCCCCATGAATTGTTAATATATTTAATGCTCTATTTGCAAGGCACTCACCACTTGAGAACTCTCTGGGCATGTAGGTAGACATTGCAGCAATGCCATTTAAAGCTAACGCACTACTTAAACCTACTTCGTAACAGACTGCTCCACCTTGAGAAAAGCCAACAACGATAATACGCTCAGCTTGAATGCCGCTTGCTACTTGCTCTGCTATTATCGCATTGACTGAAGCTACGGATTCTTTTAACTGCTCGTCATCAATGACCCGCTTAGGCAACATGGCTTTTATGTCGTACCATGAGCGCATCATCATGCCGTTGTTGATAGTCACAGATCGCACTGGCGCTGTGGGAAAAACAAAGCGCACCTGCAGTGAACTGGGCAGTTTTAAATAGGGAATAGCACTGACAAAAGAAGCGCCTTCATCACCCAACCCATGCAGCCATATAACAACAGCATCTGGATTAGCACCTACATCTTGTATAATCGTTTGCAAAACTATATTCCTTAAAACAATAGCTGTATTTAATAGCGATGAATTAGGCACTGCCTAAATCATCAAGAGCTTAATTCCCCGCTTTACGAAGTAACGACAATCTCAGAGAACAGAACTGTCTAAGATCTTTTCATTAAGGCTGTAATCGCTGAACTTCCCATCTATCGCCCACACGCAAATACACCAACCTATCATGTAAGCGCCCTTCACGGCCTTGCCAAAATTCAAACTTACTAGGCACTAAGGCATAACCTCCCCATCGTTCTGGCCTGATGACCTTATCATTAATACATTGGGCTGCTAATTCTGCAACATTAACTTCAAGCGCTTCCCTAGAGCCAATGGCTTGAGATTGATGACTGGCGGCAGCACTGACTTGCGATTCTAGAGGGCGCTGCGAAAAATAATGCTGCGCAGAATCCTGTGATAATTTATGCACTTGTCCTTGAATTCTTACCTGGCGCTCTAATCCATACCAGTAGAACATCAATTCGGCCTGCGGGTTTTGCGCCAAATCATTACCTTTTTGACTTTCATAATCGGTATACCAACAAAAACCATGCTCATCAAAATGCTTTAGCAAAACAATTCTAGCAGAAGGCATTCCAGAGTCGTTTGCAGTTGCCAATGTCATGGAAGAAACATCATCAGCTCTATACGTTGAGGCCTGCTCAAACCACTTCGTAAATTGCGCCACTGGATCCGCTGACAAGTCGGCACGTGACAACCCCTTCCCTAAATACTCTCTTCTAATCTGAGTTAAATCCCCTTGACTACTTTCCACCTTAACCCCCAAACGTTAATCCCAAATTCAGCAGCTTAATCGCCGAATCTAGGATATTGTAAAAAACCATTATCCTAAATACACTGGCAAAGGGCTACGCCAGCATTAAACTTATTGCTAATTTATGATACCAATCAATATTTTTCACTGAGTTTAAGAATCCACTACTGTTCTTTTAAAATAAAAACACATAAGCTAAGGAAGTAACGAATAAGTCCGAGATTTCTCCTGTGGATAACTAAGAGGTCAGATCCGCGAAAGGAAACGCAGTGAATGACGAGCCCTTTACAAATTTTCTGACAAAGGAGATGACCTCTTAGATATCCACCTGAAGGGGCGCACAAGATGTTCCGTGCTCTTTGTTAATGCTTTTCGTCGGGCAACCAGCCCGCCTGTAAGCATTGCCTCAATCACGAAAAATCCTGTACGCCAGAGGCTTCTGGGACTTGTTCGATGCTTCCATAGCCTAACTCGATTCTTGGAAATTATTAGTGTCAAAACATACATGTATCAATAATTTGATCCTGCTCACACTTATTACATTTTTAGCCGCTTGCTCAAGTAATACTAAGCAAGCCTTTAACATCAAGTCATTAGCCAAATCAGAGCTAGACATGGTAATAGATGAGCACTTAACCCAAACCAGTTCTCAGGCACAAACACTGCTGATAAAACTTTATAAGCGCAACCCTAGAGAGCTAAAAAAAGCGCCCGCCAACACCACTGTACAAATACGCATAAAGCAACTATTTGGCAGCCCAAGGCAAATTCAATTTAATGAGCTAAATGACAAATACGCCAACTCGGCATTAATAGAGGCTTTTAATCCAAACTTTAAAGGAGACAGAGTATTTGCGTATATGGCGGGCGTTGCAGGAATCTTGCATACTTCCTACAACTTCCAAGACGAATTCTTCATGCTTGATCCTATTAACGAGCAACGTGTCTACAATTCTGCCCGAAATTTAGAGACAGCCAGCTGGTTATTAAACAACAGCTCCAGTGAGCGTGGCGAGCTTTACATTCTCAGCAACAGCTATTCGCCTGCAGGCGTTATCAACCTCAGTTATGAGAGGTTATTTGGCAAGATAATAGCGAGCCAAGACATACTTGCAAATATCATCGCCAACAGAAACAATAGAACCATTAGCAAAGTATTGCACGGCTTTGCCTCAACAACACTGTTGCCCTTATAACTCGGCTTTCTAACTCTCGAGAATAGATAAAGGTGCGCTTACTACTGCTTGATATAGCGCTCTAGCAAGTAACGCCCCGGGTCGCCCACTTTGTCTAACCACTCTTGCACTAAACTTAAACCAAGCGATTCAATGCTCTTTTGCACCTTAGCAGGCAACACCTCTACAACAACACCACTGTCCATTAGGCTCTGCTTGGCTTGATCAGCGACTTTCTTTGACTTAATCCACCCTTGGCTTTCAATTCTCTTAGCAATGACTTGAATCGCTTCACGATCGCTTTGAGTTAAACTATTCCAACGCTTTAAATTAACCACGACCATTTCTTTTGGCTGCCAAGCTTTAATGTCATACCAATACCCAAAATGCCTTACAAGTCCATACTCATATGCCGTTAATGCAGAACCAAACAGCACATCGACTTGCTTCTTTTTTAATGATTTAGGCAATTTAGCTCTAGGAATAACCTGAACCTTAAAACCTAGACGCTCACCAAAATCCGCTGTCATGCGACTGTAAGGGCGAAACTTAAGCCCTTTAAAGTCATCCATCTCTCTCAATTTTACGCGACTATAAAGCCCTTGTGCGGGCCACGGTACAGCATAGAGAAGCTTTACACCTTTGATCTTAAGTATTTTTTCAACCTGGCCTCTAGACACTTTGTATAAATTAAAGGCATCTAGATAACTTTTAGCAAGATACGGCAACGCATCTAGCTGAAGTATTAGACTCTCACGATCCAATGCAGACATTAATCTTGCACCAATGGGCACTAAGTCATTTCGCACAGCGCCAAAAATTTGCTCACCTTTAAAGGCCCCCCCTGCTGGATAAGTTTGAATAGAGACGCGCCCTTGCGTTTGCTCTTTAACTGCTTTGGCGAAATCGTTAGCAAGCTGAGTTTGAAAATTATTTCTATCACTCGCTAACGGCATTCTCCACTCTTGTGCAGTCACTGAATTTGACGCTACCAGCAAGCAAGCACACAAACCAACTACTTTTAAAACCATACCTTTCAATGGTGATCTCCTAACAACTCTACACGCTTGAGAAACACATGAACTTAAATACTCAAACACACAGCAAAATAAACTGAATATAAGATGAATGCCGATAGTTTAGATTTTTACCACTGGATATAATTTACCCGCGATGCATTAGCGTCGATTGGCAAAATATATTATTTGCTAATTTTTTCACCAATACAACCAGGGGGCTCTATGAGCACTAAAATGACAACTAACCATTCACTTCTTGCAATAACCTTAATCTTTTCACTAAGCACTTCTCTTTACGCTGCTAACACTTGTAAAGACATACAAGAGCAAGCCTGCAACCAAAGCGACAGCTGCACTTGGATTAAAACTCACAAGAGAAAAGATGGCGCCAATATTAAAGCTTATTGTCGTTCAAAACCAAGTAATAAATCTAAATTAACAAAGAGTGAGAACATTGAGCAAAGCGCAGAGAAAAAACAGCTAACAACAGAGAACAAAACTACGATAAAAACCGACAACAGTAAGTCGAAGCTCATTGAGAAAGTTAACAACAAAACCGCAACAAACAGCAACTAAAATACGCATCTAACAAAGCGCTCAGTTTTTACTGAGCGCTTAAAATCACATACCTGGCAAGGGCTTACCATTAAGCACTATTTTTCCTTGCTCTGCCTTTAGATCAAAGCGATAACTCTTTTCATCATCAACCAAGAACCCCATAGCAACGGCAAAACCAAGCTGGCCTGGATCATATCCGGGAATCACTTCTAGCAATTTTTTAGGCAGCACAAAACTCGCCTTTAAATCCGCTTTTTCAATCGCTGCTTGACGGTTTTGCATAAACTCTTCAATCGCAAAAGGCGCCAACTTAAGGCCAGCGTTGCCCTCTAACTTTTCACCGTCATAAGCGAACTCTAAACGATTAATATCCAAGCCTAAACCTTTGCCTGTGATACCATTGAGCAAAGGCAGCATATCCATTGGGTTTTCAATACCTCCAGATCCAGATTGTTGCAGATCCTTAAGCCCTTTCACAAAACCAACTAACGAGGCGAAATCTAAATCGATCATCATATCTAGTTGCGGGTTATCGAACTGATACTGCTCTTGTCCATTGCTAGTTTTCAATAGTTTAGCTTGGTAATTTGCAGTAACAATGGCTCTGTCATCTTTTATATGCTGTTCAACTTTCAACGTTAAAGTATCTAACAACAGATCACCAGTAGGGCCTGAGACGGCGAATTTTTCGACATCAACTTTCGCCTGTGAATTAACAGCCATATCCGCTGTTAATATATCGCCATTGAGCGCCACTGAATTTTGCACAAAACGAGAGCTACCTAAATTAAATAGCACATCCTCTACTTTTAATTGAGAGGCTTGTGAATCTAACTCAAAATCAAATCGATCTCCCTCTATAGTGTACGGCCCTTTCGAGCTACCAACACTAAGTTCAAGGACATCATCAGCGTATTTGAACCCATCCAAATCAACCATCCCTTGCACTTTAACCTTACGATCAATGAGATCATATTTAAAGCTGGCGGTGGCTATCAACGGCTCTCTATCTTGCTGCTGATGTGCTTTAATCTTCTCTAATAATTCGCCTTTAGTAATCGTTGTCACGCTATCGCTAACTAAGAATCCATGACTAAAATTCATATCAAAACTGATTGTATTAGTATTTGCCCACTCAAGCACAGGCTCGGGAAGATTTTCAAATTCCATCACCAATGTGTTCGAAGTATTAAAAAATGAAGCTTGTGTAGTAGAAGATATTTTAGCTGTACCACGGTAGTTTTCTGACAGTACTGACACGTATCGCGCATACTCCACCTTGACCTGCTCTGATGTCACATACACCCCCGCAACATAACCAAGCCCTAACACGACAGCCAAACTACCAATCCATGTACCTTTACGCATTCTCTTGCCTCTAAAAAATATAAAAAAGCATATTAGCATCCACTGCATAGAAGTCGAACGTTTTAGCGCTTCGTGTATAACAAACCACTATTGAACAACTCTAACCTTAACAAAAGCGCAATAGGGACCAAATTACTGCATATAATTACTTAGTTTCTACCCAGAAACAGTCGCCTACTACGAACGTCTGAGTCATCCAATCTGAAGACCACCAGATTTAGATAATTGGACTCCCCCACATTGAGCCTGTGGAGTAATATTCAAGTAACCACACAAAAATATTGGGGGCCCAAAAATGCATAATACTAGAGTTGGCGTTGATTTAGCAAAAGATGTAATCCAAGTTTGCATCTTCAAAAACAATAAAGTGCAATCAAATACAGAAATGACGACAGCAGAGTTTGCAATTTGGCTAGCATGCTTTAAACCCGCCTTTATTATATTTGAAGCCTGCGGCACATCAAATTATTGGTTAAGAATTGCTAGAGAAGCTGGGCATGATGCACGCCTTGTTAGCGCTAAACTTGTATCTCTTGTCAGGCAGAATCAAAAAACAGATGCAAATGATGCTTTAGCCATTGTCCAGACAACCTTTTTACCTGATGTTAAATACATCTCTGGTAAATCAATGGAACAGCAGCAATTACAGTCTCTCAATCGTTTGAAGCATCTTGCAGAGAAACACGAGACAGCTTCCTTGAATCAAATTACGGCATTGTTGGCAGAATTCAACATTAAAACGTCTAGCAGAACTGGCGGTCTAGGAGCGGTAATAAAGAGGACATTAGAGGATGCAGAGAACGGTTTGACTTTCGAATTCAGAGAAGCTCTGAATGCTGCTTGGCAACAATGTTTGGCGCTCAAGCAATCGATTGATGCCTATTCTCGTTGTTTACTCAAAACGGTTAATCCGCATACTGAATGTAAAAAACGACTCAAGCTTGAAGGTGTAGGCGCTATCAATGCTATTAACCTGTATGTTGCCTTAGGGTGTTGTGAATTGGGAGTTTTCAAGAAAGGTAAGGAGGCTTCAGCATGCCTTGGCGTTACTCCAATTCAGCGCTCTTCAGGTGGAAAAGTAAAACTAGGCACAATAGGAAAGAAATGTAAAAACAGTAAGTTACGAAGTCAGTTGATTTTAGGGGCGATGTCGGCCGTACGGCAAATGGGTAAAAGGCCAGCTGTAACAAAAAAAGAGGCTTGGGTGCAAGAACTCGTTAATCGAAGAGGTCAACGTTGTGCAGCTGTCGCTCTGGCCAATAAAACTTTTGCAATGCTGACTAAAGGTACGCAGTACAAAGCAGAACTATTAACAGCTTAATAAGGTTAAGGAATATAAAAGTTCAAGAAGAGAAGAGTTAAGCAATAAAAATGCAAAATCGAAGATAAAAATCAGCGGATAAAATCAGGAAACAACTAAGAGTCTAATCAAATGCAAATTTAGAACTCGCTATTTAGAATTGATTATCCGCCCGCGAAAATATCAAAGAGCCTGGGTTCGCTATTCAATTAGAGCTCGTACATAAGTGAGCATTTATTTCTTCGAAATAACATTTTTACTGTTGACAAGGGAGAGTCCACATAAGTTGTTTGGAATAACCAAACGCCCGCATCTAGTCGTCCCAACTTGAGTGATTAAATCGCCCTCGCTACGCCCATGTTTCTGGATGAAAACTTGTTATAAAAAAGGGTGAGCGCAGCACGATTTGAAATTGAGAGCAGTTAACTCTTTAAGTGCGAATTAATTGCGTAAAGCGAGTGCTTAGTATTCCAACGCCTCTTTTGAATCCTGTGATTTTGACTTTTGTTGTTTGCTTTGCAGATACTCGTCTTTGGTAATCATATAGAACGGCAGCTTTTTGTCGTATGCTATTAGCTCCTCTCTATATGTTAATCCTGCACGCAGTAATGATTTCTTGGAGGCTATGTTGTCTGGATCAACGACCGCGGTCACTTGTTGTAAGTCGAGTTCATTAAAAGCATACTTTATTAATCTCCCGGCTACTTCAGCGGCGATTCTTTTACCCCAATATGTTGGCTTTATCCAATAGCCTGTCTCAATATGTCCAGTATATTCGCGGGTTGGCATAGGTTTGAGTAAACACATGCCGACGCAGTCGTTTAAGCTGTCATAAATTAGCCAAAAACCAAACCCTTGGTTGTTAGTATTGCGATGAAACCTTTCCAGTCCCTGTAAAGCTTCAGCATCTGAAAATGGGTAGCCATTGATATAGCGCTGTATTTTGGGGTCTTGCATCATTTCAATTAAATGCGCGTTATGTTTTGCGGTGTTTTCAATAGGACGTAAAGCAAATCTTTGGCTCTTTAACGCTGGATTTTGTGGCATACATTTCCCTGTATATTTGGCGATTACAACGCCCTTGGTAGATTCAAAAGCCTGTCGGCATCATCAAAGATATTTGTGTTTCCAGTATAGCTGAGGAGCAGGTAGATGATTACCTCTAGTATATTGTAAGTTTTATTATCGGCACTAAACTGCCAGATTTAAGTTTATTTAAGGTGGATTGTTGCCGTTTATCAGTAATTGCTTTCTAAACGTGCATTAAATATGACGCATTTAGGGAACAAAATACCAAGAAGTTATTGCTAACCTGTTAATAAATAAGAACAAATAATGAGGAGAATAAAACGAAAGCTCTATTTGTTGGAAAGGGTTTAGTGAGTGAGATTAACTTACTGATTACTCGGACGTTATTAAATAATTAAAGGAAAATTACAAGTTGGCTAGGGAGTTGCTTTTATATGGTTAAGGCATTAGTAATCATTTAAAGGTGAAATATGAAAGGGTCTATTGTATTGGTGCATTCTGGGGATGTAATGATGAACACACATTCTGCGCAAGCTTTGAATGAAGCGTTCGAGCGCCTAGGTTATCACTTTAATAAGCCAGAGAATAAGCGTAAAAAACAAGTACAGAAAGCGCGCCAATGGCATGCATTGAGCTGATCTATACTTGCTGCTATTTTCTATCTTAATGTGAAACTGTGATTATATAGCCATTATTATTCTCTAATAGCACTCAATAAATTGTACAATTCCTCACCTTGCCAGTTAGCAACATCGTGATTATCTAAAAGAACCTGCATATCACTCAGTACTTGAGTCAAATTTTGATTATCGGCAATCAGCGCTATGTCAGAGAGTTCTTTTAAATCTTGTTGGTACCAATACTGGTTTGCCCATTCTAACAAGCGTCTATTAACGCTCAGTAAATCATCTTTTAAGCACACTCGTCCCAATAATTGGAAGGTGTTTAATTCAGCTTTAGCATTAAAGGTGATAGTGCTTTTAGCCGCTGCTCTTTCGTTTGCCCCCGTTTGAGAGGATTGCTTTTTTTGTTTGGCCAAATTTTTATTAAAATCTTCTGCTTGTGAATCTTTGATACGTTTAAGTTTGCGTACATTAAATAGCCAACCAATAGAGGTCAACAGTGTGAGTGCAATCAACGCCCAGATTAGCCAAGAACCGTCCGTTTCAATAACGGTGATATCACCGCGTTTTTGAGTGTTACTTTGGTTCTGCGCTATTTCTCTCTCAATTGAAGATTCGCCATTAGGGCCAGGTAAGACATTAAGGATTTGTTTGGCAATGGATGTGATCTTTTGGCTATCTTGTTGAGTATCCCACCAGTGTACAGCGACTCTTTCATAGGTAAGTTCGCCGCGCTCTAACAGCTGAATTTTCTGTTTGATCACTTTTGTGCCCTGTACCCCTTTGTTATCAACTTTATCGCTTAAGGTTGTATCGCTTGAAATGATTTTAACAATTTTCGGAGTCGGTATTTCGATCTCAGGAATATTGGCTGCGCTCATTCCCTGCACTTGGAAGGTTATTTCTCGTTCAATGAAATCTCCCACTAAAAGTTGCTGATTTTTCTGCCAGCTTTCGGATACTGTGACTTTTTGGGCGGGAAGCCAGTATTTTGCGTTGTCGAAATCTTGTCTTGCATGCACATTTATCTCTAAGTTATTTGCCCTTGCTTCTATCTGATTGCTTCCTTGCTGTGAGCCATTAAACACTGGCCCCTCAATGACATACCGGCCCATCTCAGTAGGGAAAATCGCATAGCGTAGCTCTTGCAGTTGATATTGCTTGCCGCGAATTTCAATCTCTTGAATATCGCTGCTATCCAGTAATATGACTTTCGCTTTTTCGATTTTAGGCGGGCTCAGTGAGTAATTAGCCGCAAGCGGTTGGTCTGAGTATAAGTTAAGCGTATAAATAAATAGCGCCTTCTCGTAATTGTCATCGCGATTGAGTTGCGCATCTAAGATAATCGGCATATCGCTAACGGGTAAGAAACGCGCACGGCTGCTGCTTTTGATAAATATGCTAAAGCCATCACTGCGCTCTGCATTATGAATGAGCACGGGTACCTCGACATAGCCTGATTTTCGCGCGCGTAGTTGTAACTCCCAACGCACTTCACTGGTACGTTTTCCCTCAGCATAGCTGTTGATCATCAGTTTCTTCTGATCTAGCAAAATAAAAGCGCTTTGCAGTGGGGATATATCGAGTTCTGACTCGCTTGGGTTGGTGGATTCAACTTTCAAACTGATGTTATCGCCCGGTGAATACTGGTTGCGATTAGCGCTTACCGTCAGTTGCGCGAAAAGTTGGGAAGAAAATGTAAGGAATAAAATAAAGCTGGCTATATGTTTGATAATAGATGCCTATATGGTTAAGTTAGCATTAATATGCTTAAGTCTACTTGGCTGAATAAAAGTATTATGTTATGAATTATCATAGATGATGAATGTTTGTGCAATCATCGGATTAAATTTTTAAAATATTGATATAAAGAGTAAAAAAAAAGACATGTAGCAAGATTGACTAGCCATCCTAGTCTATACTGATCTTACGTCATTAATTATTTTTAAAAACCTAGGGATTAACAGACGATGTCGACTGAAATCGGAACAATTAAGGCTTCACTGCTAAAAGATCTAAACGAAGAGTTAGACAATAAATTAGCAGTAAAAAAAGCTGAAGCTGTTAAAAAATTTGCGCAAGCCTACTATGCGGCTGCTTCAGAGTCAGATTTAGAAGCATGGCGCTTAGATGATTTGTATGGTGCCACACTTGAAAGCTGGCAGTTTATTCAAAATTATAAAGGGGATACACCCTCTGTTCGTGTCTATAACCCGAGATACGACGAAAATGGTTGGCAATCTACCCATACTTTTATAGAAATATTACAAACTGATAAGCCTTTTTTAGTCGACTCGCTGCGAATGGAGCTAAATAGACGTAATTTAACCATACATGCGATCAATAATACGGTACTTACCAGCTCAAGAGATGCCACAGGTAAACTTAAAAAATTACTACAAGCAAACTCAGAAGCGGCCAATATTTCACGTGAATCTTTAATTTCAGTAGAAATTGACCGTCATTCAGATGCGGAACAACTGGAAGATTTAAGAGCAACACTTGCTGAAATCCTTAACGAAGTGATTGAAGTCGTTAATGATTTCCCTGCCATGGTTGGACATTGTGAAGCGGCTATCAACAGCTTTGAAGGTAAAATAGCCAAAGTTTCTCAAGAAGATGTTAGTGAAACTAAAGATTTCTTAGTGTGGCTAAAAGATCATTTTACCTTTTTGGGATACGATCAGTATAAAGTCGTAAAAAAGGCGGGTAAAACAGAATTAGTCGCTGTCGAAGGGTCGCACTTAGGACTACTTAAGGAAGGCGGTAATGAATACTGTCAGACTAAGTTGTTTCACGAAATTTCAGAAGATATAGATTTAGATGACAATGATATCGTCACTTTCTCTAAAGCGATGGCTAGATCTCGAATTCATAGACCTTCGCACCCCGATTACATCAGCATTAAACAGTTTGATAAAGCCGGTAAGTGGATTGGCGAAATACGCTTTTTAGGTCAGTACACATCTGCTGTATATAATAAGAGTTCTTCACTTATTCCTATTGTCCGCCGTAAAGTCGAATCAGTAATGGCAAGGTCTGAATTGCCCCGCGGCGGCCATAACTGGAAAGAATTACAACAAATTCTAGAAATACACCCGCGTGATGAGCTATTTTTAACCCGCAGAGATGAATTGTTTGAAATGGCCATGGGGATTTTGCAGATCCACGAGCGCCGCCAAATTCGTATATTTGTACGTAAAGATAGTTCTGAACACTTTTTCTCCTGCTTAGTGTATGCCCCGCGTGATGTTTATAGCACCGCATTTAGAATAAAAGTTGAAAACATTTTAAAAGAAGCGTTAGGTTGCGATCAGTCTGATTTCCATACTTATTTCTCCGAATCTATTCTTGCAAGAACACAGTTTACCCTGCGTAACTCCAAGGGGAACGTCAGTGCTAATACCGATTTGGCAACGATCGAAAAATTGGTATCGCAAGCTTCTAGAAGCTGGCATGACGAGCTCAAAATTGCCTTGATTGAAAAGATGGGTGAAGAGCAGGGCATGAACGCCTTTAACCAAGTTGGAGTGAATTTCCCCGCCGGTTACTGCGATATGTTTAACGCGCGTACCGGTGTTGCTGATATTGGTTATATGATGCAACTGACGGCTGCTGACCCGCTGTCTTTAAGCTTCTATCGCCAATTAGAAAATGAAGGTAATGAGCTAAATCTGACGTTGTATAACTTACAAGACCCACTACCTTTATCCGATGTTCTGCCGGTATTAGAGCATTTAGGTTTGCGTGTTATTGATGAGCACCCGTACCAGATAAAATCTGGAGATGAGGTGGTTTGGCTACATGACTTTAATTTAGTATACACAGGCGCTGATGGCATAGATGTGAAGGATCATCGTGTTTCTTTCCAAGAGGCTTACCTGGCGATTTGGAATAAGCGCGCTTCATCTGATAATTTCAATCGCTTGATCTTAGGGGCTAAACTGGGCTGGCGTGATGTGGTGCTGTTAAGGGCATACGCCGCTTACATGAAGCAAATTCGCTTCCCTATTAGTACCGATGCCATCATAGCGACGCTGAACAACCACACGGTCATTGCCGACCAATTAGTGAAATTATTCCATGCTTATTTTGACCCCAAAAAAGCGTCAGTTAAAAGCGCTGAAAAAATAGAAGCGTCATTGATTGCTAGTTTTGATAGTGTCTCTTCACTGACAGAAGATAGAGTACTAAGACAGTACCTTGCGCTTATCAAAGGCACGGTACGTACTAACTTCTTCCAAAAAAGCGCTGACAAGCTGGCGAAAAGCTATGTTAGCTTTAAGTTAACGCCGCAAGACATTCCCGGTATTCCTCTACCTGCGCCACTGTTTGAGATTTTTGTTTTCTCGCCACGTGTAGAAGGTGTGCATTTACGTGGTGGTAAGGTTGCTCGTGGTGGTTTGCGTTGGTCTGATCGTGCTGAAGATTTCCGTACAGAAGTGCTTGGGCTAGTAAAAGCGCAGCAAGTGAAAAATGCGGTCATTGTACCAGTAGGTGCTAAAGGTGGATTTGTACCGCAGTTAATGAACGAGAATATGACCCGTGAAGAGTTCATCGCGGAAGGTATTACTTGCTACAAAACTTTCATCAGCGCGTTACTTGATGTGACAGACAACTTAGTCGATGGTGATATTGTGCCGCCTATCGATGTGGTACGTCGTGATGAAGATGATCCTTACCTCGTTGTTGCTGCAGATAAAGGCACCGCGACTTTCTCTGATATCGCCAACGGCATCTCAGATGAGTACGGTTTCTGGATGGGTGATGCGTTTGCATCTGGTGGATCTGTCGGTTATGACCACAAAGGCATGGGTATTACAGCAAAAGGTGCTTGGGTATCGGTTGAACGACATTTTCGTGAAATGGGTATTAACACTGCTAAAGATGAGTTCACGGTTATTGGTATCGGTGATATGGCTGGTGACGTATTTGGTAACGGCATGCTGTTATCAGATAAAATCTGTCTGCTATCAGCCTTTAACCATCAGCATATCTTTATTGATCCGACGCCAAATGCAGCTAAAACCTTTGTTGAGCGTCAGCGTTTATTCGATCTACCGCGCTCAAGTTGGGCTGATTACGATAAAACATTGATTTCTAAAGGTGGTGGTTTATTTGATCGCAGTGCAAAATCAATCAAACTAACCCCTGAAATTAAAGCGATGTTAGGTGTTAAAAATGCCAGCATGACACCTACAGAGTTAATTAATGCGCTATTAAAAGCAGAAGTTGATTTACTGTGGAATGGCGGTATTGGGACTTACATCAAAGCAACCAGCGAATCTCATGAAGAAGTGGGTGATAAAGCTAACGATGTCTTACGTGTTAACGGTAATGAGCTGCGCTGTAAGGTGATTGGTGAGGGTGGCAATTTAGGTACCACGCAATTAGGGCGTGTTGAATACTGCCTCAATGGCGGTTGTTCTAATACTGACTTTATCGATAATGCGGCAGGTGTCGACTGCTCTGACCATGAAGTTAACATCAAAATCTTGCTTAAAGGCATTATGGATGACGGTGATCTTACTCAGAAACAGCGTAATAACTTACTCGCATCAATGACTGATGAAGTCGGTGAGTTAGTGTTATCAAATAACTACCGTCAAGTTCAGGCAATAAGTTTAGCACAGCGCCAAGCTGTGAAATCAATGGCTGAGTACCGTCGCTTTACGCGCAATCTTGAAGCACAAGGTAAGTTAAATCGTGCTTTAGAATTCTTGCCAATTGATGAAATTATGAATGAGCGCGCAATCAGTGGTGAAGGCCTAACGCGCCCTGAATTGTCGATTTTGATTTCTTATGCAAAAGCTGATTTAAAAGAATCACTATTGCTAACGTCAGTGCCTGATGATGCGTATGTCTCTCGTGAGCTGACCACTTCTTTCCCAGTGAAGCTTGAAAAGAAGTACGGCGAACAAATGAAAAAGCATCGTCTGAATCGTGAGCTAGTAGCAACGCAAGTAGCTAACCATATTGTTAACTTTATGGGTATTAACTTTGTTGAGCGCCTAGCGGCATCAACAGGTGCAGATGTCGGAGTGATTGCTCGCGCTTACATTTTAGTACGAGATATCTTCAAAGTGACACAAACCTGGTCGAAGATTGAGGCGATGGATTACTCTATTGACTCCAATGTTCAATTTGATTTGATGCAAGAGTTGCAGCATTTGACAAGACGTGCGACACGTTGGTTTGTGCGTAACCGTGTAGCGGGACTTGATTGCCAAACAGAGTATGACCAGTTCTCGAAACTCATCGCTAGCGCTGAGAAAGGTATGGACAAGTTCTTGGTAGGAGAGCCTCTTGAGCGTTGGCATCAGACTTTTGATAAATATACTAAGTTAGGTGTTTCCGATGAAATCGCCACTGAAATTGCCAGCACACGTGGTTTGTATTCAGTATTAGCGATTGGAGAAATCGGTAAGTCGAACAATGTACCGGTTGAACATGTGGCTAAAGCTTACTTTAAAATAAGCAATAAGCTGCAATTAGCGTGGTACGCTCAGCAGTTAAATGCGCTGAGTGTAGAAAGCCACTGGCAGGGGCTGGCACGTGAAGCCTTCCGCGATGATTTAGAGTGGCAACATGGTCTTGTGCTCAAGTCGGTACTGCAGGGCTATAAAAAAGGCCAAGATATAAAAGCAATGGTTGAAGCTTGGATGGAGAAACATCAGTCTTTGACGATCCGTTGGATCAGCGTATTGGATGAATTGCGTATTGCTGAACGTCAGGATTATGCGATGTATATCGTAGCGGGTAAAGAGCTCGTCGATCTGGCTAAAAATACTGGCGAAGCTTAGGCTTTGTCGGCATGTTAACTAGATAATCAAACCCGCCTTGTGCGGGTTTTTTTTGGGTGTTGATTCTTTTTGACTCTATATGCGAATCTTTGCCTTTATTTAACGTGATTAGGGTAAAAAGCATAGTACCTAGTACAACGCTGCTGTACACTTGCGCCGCGTTCAGGCTGGCTAAAGCCTGAACTTTTTATTTATTAAGAGATATGATTATATGAGTTTTACCGAGCTGGGTCTTAGCGAGCCGATTTTAAAAGCAGTGGCTGAGAAAGGCTACGATACACCATCACCGATTCAAGCAGAGGCGATTCCTGCCGTTTTGAAAGGCTCAGATGTGATGGCGGCAGCGCAAACCGGTACCGGTAAAACCGCGGGTTTTACACTTCCTATCTTGCATCTATTAGCAGAGGGTAACAGAGCCAAAGCCAATTGTGTCCGCACATTGATCTTGACGCCAACACGTGAGTTGGCGGCACAGATTGCAGAAAACGTTGAGACCTATTCTAAATATTTGCCACTTAAGTCGACCGTGGTGTTTGGTGGGGTGAAGATCAACCCGCAAATGCAAAAGTTGCGTCAAGGTGTTGATGTGCTGGTTGCGACTCCTGGCAGATTGTTAGATCTTTTTAGCCAAAACGCAATTAAATTCAATCAGTTAGAAGTTCTTGTTTTAGATGAAGCTGACCGTATGTTAGATATGGGCTTTATTCACGACATTAAAAAGATATTGGCATTACTGCCGGCGAAGCGTCAAACGTTGATGTTTTCGGCGACTTTTTCCGATGATATTCGCACACTGGCAAAACGCCTGGTAAATAACCCGGTCGAAATTTCTGTCACTCCGCCTAATTCAACGGTCAGCAGAATAGAGCAGTCATTGTATGCGGTTGATAAGAATCAAAAAGCGCCTTTGTTGATACATTTAATAAAAGAGCATAACTGGTTTCAAGTACTGGTTTTTACACGTACTAAACACGGCGCTAACAAGTTAACTAAGCAGTTGGAAGCGGCTAATATTAAAGCTGCTGCCATTCATGGTAATAAGAGCCAGGGTGCTAGAACAAAAGCATTAGCGGGCTTTAAAGACAGCAGTGTTCAAGTTTTAGTAGCAACAGACATCGCTGCACGCGGTATCGATATCGATCAGTTGCCGCAAGTGGTTAACTTTGATTTACCTAATGTATCAGAAGACTATGTGCACCGTATTGGGCGTACTGCGAGAGCGGGCGCTGATGGTCAAGCTGTCTCACTGGTCATGGCGGATGAATTTAAGCAGTTAAAAGATATAGAGCGCTTAATTAAAGAGGTGATTCCACGTAGAGAAGTGGCTGGTTTCACCCCGGTTAATAAACTGCCAGATTCAAAGTTAGATACGCGTCCGTTTAAGGCGAAAAAGCCGAAGAAAGATCGAGTAGAGCACAAAGACGGTCAGCGCAGTGGTGAAAATGTGCGCGGTCATAAGCCGGTATCTAAAAACAGAAGGCATCGTGCTGGTAGTGGTGCTGCTCAGAAAAGTGGTGGCAGTAACAGCCGCGCTAACAGTGCACCTAAAGCAAAATAAAGGATTGAAAATTGACCTGCTCAGCGCTGTTTATAAGTGCTTTAGAGTAGGTCGATAAATCTTTTTGCCGCATTGGATAGCGTTCTTTCAGTGTGGTAAATATAGCCAAGCTCACGATATATATCCGCTTGCTGGGTATCTAATACCTTCATCTGATCATCGATCATTATCTCTGGCAGTAAGCTCCAGCCAAGTCCTGTTTTTACCATCATTTTTATTGTATCTAGGTTGTTGGTTGTCATTGCGACTTCAAGCGCTAAGCCTTGTTCTGTAAAACGCTCGGCGGTTATTTGGCGGGTGAACGTCTGTGCACCTGGTAATATCGCACTGTGTTGTTGCAACTCCAGTAAGGTCACATCATCTAGGCTCGCTAGCGGATGATCTTTTGCAACCACAAAACACATATTATCAGTCCATACTTTTTGTACACAAATATTGGGATTAGGCAGTGGGGCGAGTGTAATCAATGCCAGCTCTAAATGACCTTTAACGACGCCTTGGTAAGCGGTTTCTGATTCACCAAAACTTAAATTTAAATGCACTTGCGGAAATTTAGTGCTGTAGTTTTTTAGTACGCTGGGAAGGCGATGTAAGCCAATGTGGTGAGAGGATGCCAGTGACAATGTGCCGCTAATCGTATTGTCCAGATTGCCTATAGCGGTGCGAGCATCGTCAAAAGACATTAATATTTTTTCAGCGCATGGCAATAAAACCCGACCGGCGCTGGTTAAACTTACCTGTCTACCAATACGATCAAACAGCTTTTTGTCCAGTTGCTGCTCGAGCAGTGCAACTCTTTTACTGATGGCGGACTGGGTTATAAATAGCTGCTCAGCGGCGCTTGAGAAAGAGCCGTGTGCGGCCACAGCAATAAACGCGTTTAATGTATTAGTATCCATATCATCTATCTCAGTAATAATTTTTAGTATTCCAGTTGGGAATAGTTTACATAAAAATTATGAATTTGTGTTATTTGTTTTAGGGCATTAAAATAGCCACAATTAAATAAAAGTAGATCATAGAGTTTACTATTTTCTGTATCGCGAGCACCGATAAAGATGACAAGGTATTGAATGTAATACCTTTTGAACTTGTGTAGGTAGTAGGAGTTAAAAATGGCTGGTAAAACGTTATACGATAAGTTGTTTGATACGCATATTGTGCGTCAGAACGATGATGGAAGTGCGCTTATATACATAGATTTACAGTTGCTGCATGAAGTGACATCACCGCAGGCTTTTGAAGGGTTGCGCATAGCGGGTCGTAAACCTTGGCGAATTGATGCAAACCTTGCAACGCCTGATCATAACGTGCCGACCACCAAGCGCGATGGTGGAGTTTCTGAAATCCTTGATCCGATCTCACGCATCCAAGTACAAACATTGGATGACAACTGTGATGACTTTGGCATATTAGAATTTAAAATGAATGATACCCGTCAGGGAATTGTGCATGTAGTCGGCCCAGAGCAGGGTGCTACATTACCCGGTTGTACAGTCGTTTGCGGTGATTCTCACACGGCAACGCACGGGGCGTTCGGAGCATTGGCGCACGGTATTGGTACTTCTGAAGTTGAACACGTATTGGCGACTCAGTGTTTGATTACACGCAAGATGAAAAACATGCTAGTCAAGGTTGATGGCGATTTAGGTCTTGGAGTGACCGCCAAAGATTTGGTGCTACATGTGATTGGTATCTTAGGTACAGCAGGTGGTACGGGTTATGCGATTGAGTTTGGTGGCAGCGCTATGTCTCAAATTAGCATGGAAGGTCGCATGACTATTTGTAACATGGCGATAGAAGCGGGCGCACGTGTTGGCATGGTCGCGGTTGATCAGAAAACAATCGATTATGTAGAAGGGCGTCCTTTTGCACCTAAAGGCGCTGATTGGGATAACGCAGTAATAGCTTGGTCTGATTTGCACTCAGATGCTGATGCGCAGTTTGATACGGTGGTTGAAGTGAATGCTGCTAATATTATACCGCAAGTCACTTGGGGGACCTCTCCAGAGATGGTGGTTGCAATCAATGAGAAAGTGCCTAATCCTGCCAGTGAAACAGACCAAATTAAAGTTGATGGCATTAACCGTGCCCTTGAATATATGGGGCTTAAAGCCGATCAGTTGATGACTGATATTCAGTTGGATCGCGTCTTTATTGGCTCTTGCACCAACTCTCGTATCGAAGATATGCGCGATGCTGCAAAAGTGGCAAAAGGCCGTACGGTTTCCTCAAGCGTCAAAGAGGCGATTGTGGTGCCGGGCTCAGGGTTAGTGAAGGAGCAGGCTGAAGCTGAAGGCTTAGATAAAATATTTGTTGAAGCGGGCTTTGAATGGCGTGAGCCAGGTTGTTCTATGTGCCTTGCGATGAACCCTGATAAGTTAGCACCAGGTGAGCATTGTGCCTCCACTTCAAACCGTAATTTTGAAGGCAGGCAAGGCAATGGCGGTCGTACCCACTTAGTGAGTCCTGCAATGGCGGCAGCAGCTGCTATTAATGGTACGTTTATCGATGTTAGAGAGATGATGGAGGCATAAATCATGAATAAATTTATACAACACACCGGTATTGCTGCGCCTCTTGATCGCGCTAATGTCGACACAGATATGATCATCCCTAAGCAATTTTTGAAGTCAATTAAACGCTCTGGTTTCGGGGTGAATCTTTTTGATGAGTTGCGCTATTTAGATGAAGGCGTTGCTGATCAAGATTGCTCGACACGTCCACTCAATCCAGATTTTGTATTAAATCAGCCTCGTTATACGCAATCATCAGTATTGTTGGCGCGCGTCAATTTTGGCTGCGGATCATCGCGTGAGCACGCGCCATGGGCATTAGAGGATTTTGGCTTTAGAACCGTCATCGCACCAAGTTTTGCCGATATTTTTTACAATAACTGCTTTAAAAATGGCATTCTTCCGGTCATTTTAAGCGAAGAAATTGTCGAGCAGTTGTTTAGCGAATGTATCGCAACAGATGGCTATGAACTCTGCGTTGATCTTGAGCGTCAAGTTGTTGTTACGCCAAGTGGTGAAGAGTTTGCGTTTGAAGTGGAAGCTTTTCGCAAGCACTGTTTGTTGAATGGCTTGGATGATATCGCCTTAACTTTACAAAGTGTTGATGATATCAAAGCTTATGAAGTTAAGCGTAAAGTAGCTGCGCCGTGGCTGTTTGGTGCGATTAAAAGTTATTAATAACTCGATCAAGGTCGTTATAAAGGCCTTGCTCGTATACAAGATTTATATTTATTTAAAAGGTTACAAGCATGTCTAAGAATGTATTGGTTCTACCTGGTGATGGTATAGGCCCTGAAATATCAGCTGAAACAGATAAAGTATTAGCCTTAGTGAATGAGCAATATTCATTGGGTCTTGAGCTGGAGCAAGCACTTGTAGGCGGCGCTGCTATTGATGCAGCAGGTTCTGCCTTCCCAGAAGAGACTTGGCAGAAATGCCAGAGCGCGGATGCTATTTTGCTTGCCTGTGTCGGTGGCCCTAAATGGGATTCGCTGCCCCCAGCGCAGCGTCCTGAAATTGGTGGTCTTTTACAGATTCGCTCACGTCTAGATCTGTTCGCAAATTTGCGTCCTGCGATTTTATACCCCCAGCTTGCAGAGGCTTCTTCATTAAAGCCTGAGTTAGTCTCAGGTCTTGATATTCTGATTGTTCGTGAGTTGACAGGTGGTATCTATTTCGGCCAGCCACGTGGTATTCGTGTGAAAGAAGACGGTACACGTGAAGGTTACAACACTTATGTTTATGATGAAAACGAGATTCGTCGTATCGGTAAAGTGGCGTTTGAGACAGCGATGAAGCGTAACAAAAAACTCTGCTCAGTCGATAAAGCAAACGTATTAGAAGTGACCATGCTATGGCGCGAAATTATGGATGAGATGAGTAAAGACTACCCTGAGGTAGAGCTGACGCACATGTATGTCGATAACGCAGCAATGCAGCTTATCCGTGAGCCTAAGCAGTTCGATGTGATTGTGACAGGTAATATGTTTGGCGACATCTTATCGGATGCTGCTGCGATGCTGACCGGTTCTATCGGTATGTTGCCATCAGCTTCTTTGGATGTGACGGGTAAAGGGATGTACGAGCCGTGTCACGGCTCAGCACCTGATATAGCTGGGCGTGGTATTGCCAACCCATTGGCAATGATTCTGTCGGCAGCGATGATGTTGCGACATTCATTGGATTGCGCTGAAGTGGCTGATAAAATTGAAGCGGCGGTTGAAGTTGTGCTTGATCAGGGGCTACGCACGGCGGATATCTACTCTGAAGGTTGTACTAAGGTAAGTACTTCGCAGATGGGTGATGCGGTAGTGGCGGCGCTTAAAGCATAAGCCGTTAGTACGCTTGCAAAAAAGCCGAGCAATTGCTCGGCTTTTTAGTTTGGCTACTAAAGTGTCTTTCTTGAGTCTGTTTTTAGCGCTGAATTATCAACTATAATAGTTATGCCGAGCTGTTGCTCTATGTCTTTTTAGATTTGCTGAGCAGTGAAGGGCGTAAAGCGGGTTTTTGGGCTTTTTCAAGTTCAGGCGCAACGTATTTGGCTTTCGCTGTTTTTCGTGTTCTGCTATTGGCTTTGGCGATACCGGCAGTCTTTTCGCTAATCAGTTTTCCGTTGGTGAGCATTGGAATGCTGTGGAACTGTATTTGTTTGCCAATGAGTTGTTCTATTTCCTGCAAATATTGACGCTCATCAGGGGCGACAAAAGAAATTGCCTGGCCTGTTTTTCCCGCTCGCGCAGTGCGGCCTATGCGATGCACATAAGCCTCGGGCTGATTAGGTAAGTCATAGTTAACCACTCTAGGTAGCGCTTCTATATCTAAACCGCGTGCGGCCACATCGGTTGCTACTAATACATCTAATTGCTTTTCGCTAAAAGCACTTAGTGCTGCGATGCGCTCTTTTTGCAGTTTATCACCATGAATAGAGTTAGCATTGATGCCTGCGTCAATCAATGCTTGGGAGACCTTGTCCGCGCGTCTTTTGGTGCGCACAAATACCAATGTTTGCTTCCAGTTTCCACTATTGATCATAAAGCTAAGTACGTCGTCTTTGTCGCCATTACCGACTTTATAAGCCAGCTGTTGCACTTTTTTGGCCGCAGAATTAGCGGGTGCTGCGCTTATTTTCTTGGGGGATTTAAGGACTTGTGCAGCCCACTGTTCAATTTTGTCATTGTAAGTGGCAGAAAAGAGCAGTGTTTGTCGCTCTTTAGGGGCGAAGCTCATGATACGGTTAATATCGTGAATAAAGCCTAAATCCAGCATGCGATCTGCTTCATCAAACACTAATATTTCAAGTTGCTGTAATGACAGTTTTTTTTGTATGAGCATTTCAAGTAAGCGACCGGGGGTGGCGACTAAAATGTCAGTGCCGCGCTTGAGTTTGCGTAATTGGTTATCAAAACGTACCCCACCATGGATAGAAATGACGCGCATACCTAATTGCTCGCCATAGCTGAGTGTTTTCTCAGCGACTTGTATAGCGAGTTCGCGTGTGGGGGTTAAAATTAGCGCGCGAATGGGGTGGTAATTATTAATAGGCTGCGCATCTTTTAATTTCTGGATGATAGGCAAGGCAAAGCCTGCGGTCTTTCCTGTTCCTGTTTGAGCTTGTGCAAGTACATCGGCGCCCTGCAAAATGACAGGAATGACTTTAGCCTGAATCTCAGTGGTCTTTTGGTAATCTAGTTGCTCAAGAGTCAGTTGTAACTCAGGACAGAGTTCAAGTTGGCTAAAATCTGCCATGTAAATTGCCTATGATTTTTAGGTGGTTAGCCCTATTGGAGGGCTTTTGATTGACGTTTTGGAAGTGCTATTGACGCTAGCGTCTGTTATTAGAATTATAGAGCGTTAGCAGCGCACAATCACTGATGTTTTTGTGCGCAGAGCCTTAATCTTTATCTGAGACGCGGTCTTTGTTGCGCTCGATTTCAAGCAGCGGATACGCGACCCCAGTGATATGCCAGTTAATACGGTTTAGCTCTCGTATAATGTCTAAATGGAGCATGTTGTTATCGCTGCTGCCTTCATGTAAGCGATTCACGTGATCTTGGCTGGCCTTTTCGGTTAGTTTTTTGACTTGACGTTTACCCTCAAGTAGCTGGTGAACTAAATCGATATCTTGAGTCGTGAAAATACGCATCGCTAAGTGGAAGTTATTTAATACAGTCTCGTGAATAGTGACGATATCCGCGAGGCCGTCATCGTTAAGCACGACTTTGTCTTGAACCCGCTTTTGAGTCATCTCAGCGATGTTCTCAGTAATGTCAGCGCTGTGCTCAAGGTTGAGTGAAAAGGCGAGTATGCGGTTGGTTAGCGATAGTTGTTCGCTTTTTAAATCCTGGCGGCCTAATTTTGTCACATAGCGAGAAATTTCATTGTGCAGCCGATCAACAGAGCGCTCCATTCTCATTAGTTCTCGACTGGGGGCTGAGCTGTCAGAAGTAAGAGCGGGAAGGCAGTTACCAATCATAGTATAGACCACTTCTGCCATGTGCATGGTTTCACGCATGACACAATCGATGGCCATTGAAGGAGTAGATATAAGCTTTTCGTTCAAATAGCGAGATTCATTAACGTTAACGGCTTTAACTGGGTCGGGAATATAGTGTTTGATCAGTCTGTAAGCTTTTGATGTTAATGGTAAGAATACTAAGGCTACAGCAAAGTTGAAGATGGTGTGGAAATCGACCACATGGCGTGCGACATCGGTGGTGACGTACTCGCTCATTAATTGCGAGATCAAATCGATAAAAGGTAGTACTACAATACATGAGACTATTTTAAAAACGCAATTGCTGACAGTAATGCGTAACGCTTGAGCGCCTTTATTCAAAGTGGCGATAACAGCGGGAATAGTGCCGCCAATATTAGCGCCTAGTACCAGTACTAGGCCTAGCTGAGGGCTAATAATAGCGCTAGCA
>Ga0209395_1001064_pt1 | contig 39460 bp, 35 predicted proteins | sample GOMGulsemesocosm_3_FD_184635 | JGI IMG/M metagenome (GOLD analysis project Ga0209395, IMG submission 184635) | Methane-oxidizing microbial communities from mesocosms in the Gulf of Mexico - GOM9D Gulf of Mexico (SPAdes) (version 2) | ecosystem: Environmental > Aquatic > Marine > Cold seeps...
TAGTAAAAAGAACTATCCGCTATTGGTTTTATTAGATGGAGAAGTAAACTATCACTCACATTCGGGTATTCTAAACCACATGACACAAGGAGGGCAAATCCCTGAAATGATTATCGTTGCCATTACCAATGTAGATAGAAATCGAGATTATACACCAACAAAATACTTAACCAATTTAAATGGATCTAGTGCTGTAGAAAATCATAAAACGAGCGGAGATAGTACACAATTCTTGAAGTTTATAGAGCAAGAATTATTGCCGGAAATTGAGAGCACTTATAGAACATCTTCATTTAAAACTTTAGTTGGAATTTCTCATGGAGGCTTGTTAGTTGGGTCTGCATTTCTATCTAAGGAAACCTCATTTAATGGTTTTATTTCGATGGATCCAAGTTTTTGGTGGGACAATCAATATGTAGTAAAACAATTAGAGAGAACAGATTTAAATCAAATTAAAGACAAGAGAATCTATGTGTCTACGGCAGATAAATTTGAAAATTTCGATAGAATTCCACACGTATTTACTACAAACATTAACAGTCACGAAAATTTCAACACAACCTTAAAAAACAAAGGGTTTTCACCGTCTAAAGTTGCATTAGAATATTTTAAAGAAGAAAGTCATTGGACAGTTGCTTTATTAAGTTTGTATAACGGAATGCAGTTTATTTACAAAGATTTAAAAATGAAAAATAGTAGTAACAGTTCTGTTGAAGAGATTGTTTCTTATTACAAAACAAATTATAATGGTGGGTTTTTACCACCAGAAAGAGATGTAAATAATATTGGGTATCAACATTTAAGAAATGATGCGAAAAAAGCAGTATCCTATTTTATGTTAAATGTAAAGAACTACCCAACATCTTCTAATGCATTTGATAGTTTAGGAGAAGCATATATGCTCTCTGGCGATAAAAAGAATGCATTTAATAGTTATAAAAAAGCCTTCGAGTTAGATTCAGGAAATAAAAATGCTTTGAAGATGATGCAACAATTAAAATCAAAATAAAACAAATATCGATTACACCAAGTAAATTTTAGTATTGCCTTTTTTTAGTGCAATACAAGAATCATATACTTAATATTTAACTACATAAAAATGAAGAAATCAACCTTTTTTAGCATTTGTTTGCTAACAATATCCATCATAATTTTTGGCTCTTGCAATTCAAAGGAAAATCAACAAGTGCCTAGGATTGTAATAGAAAATGACAACAGCTACTTAGTACAAGACAGTATATTGATACCTACAAAAGACGGTGCAAAAATACATGCTATTGTAGTTCGTAGTTCAAAGATTAGTGAGCCTATGGCAGCAATTTTATTCCATTCTGTTTATGCCAGAAAAACAGATATAGAAAGAGCTAAAAAAATTGCAGATAGAGGCTATATAAGCGTTCTGTCTTACACAAGAGGAAAAGGGATAAGTCCAGATAAAATTGTTCCCTACGAGCATGAAGTTACTGATGTATATGAAGTAATTGATTGGATTAGTAAACAAGAATGGAGCAATCAAGAAGTCGGAATGTACGGCGGAAGTTATGTTGGTTTTACGCAATGGGCATCTATGAAACACAAAGTACATCCAGCATTAAAAACCATTGTGCCTTCGGTAGCTGCAGCTCCAGGAATAGCAGAACCGATGGAGAATGGAGTCTACCAGAATTTTCATTACCCTTGGACACATTATGTAAGTAATAACAAGTATTTAGATACCACTTTGTATAATAATGGGAAACGATGGGGCGGTTTAAATATGAAATGGTATGAAACTGGTGTGGCTTATAAAGCGATGGATAGTTTGGATGGATTGCCAAATAAGAAATTTAACAACGAACTGCTACATCCAACGTACGATGACTATTGGAAAAGCATGATGCCTTATAAAGAGGATTTTTCTCATATCGATATTCCAATTTTAAGTACTACTGGTTATTATGATGGTGGACAAATAGGTTCTTTGTATTATTTAAAAGAACATTATAAATACAATAAAAATGCAGAACATTATTTGGTTATTGGCCCATACACACACTTTGGAGCTCAAAGAGTTCCTGGTAAAAAAATCTATGGATATGAGATTGATCCTGTGGCGCAAATAAACATTACCAACCTTATTTTTGATTGGTTTGATTATATTTTTAAAGGAGCCCAAAAGCCTGCATTATTAAAAGATAAAATCAATTATCAAGTAATGGGCGCAAATACTTGGGGGCATGCACCAGCTTTAGATAAAGTTGCGAATGATACACTTACATATTATTTTAGCAGCGTGCGTTCTAATGTGAAGTTTAAATCGACCTACGACACAGGTAATTTAGGTGTAAATGAGCATTTTACTTTATCAAATAAGGCAAGTTCTAATAACTTTTTAGAACAAAAAATTGACTTCTCTGATAGAGGGAAATATACATGGAATGCTAGTGGCGGAGGAAATATCGTCTCAGAAACAATAACCATTGGAGAAGGTTTTTCTTTTGCAACAGAAGTATTTAAAGAAGATTTTGAATTGAACGGTTCTTTTCATGGAGCACTTCAAGTAGCAATTAATAAAAAAGATTTTGATTGTAATATTATATGGTATGAACAAACTGTAGACGGTAAATTTCATAGTTTATCATTGGCCTTTGTTGGTAGAGCAAGCCTTGCAAAAGACAATGAAAAAAGACAGTTATTAATTCCAAGTCAGAAAACGAGTTTTCCTTTTACTAATGTGAGGATGACAAGTAAAAAAATTAAAAAAGGAAGTAGAATAATAGTTGTAATTAATGGTATAAAGCATCCTTTTTCACAAATTAATTATGGGTCAGGGAAAGATGTGAGTGAGGAAACTATGGGCGCTGATGCTAAAGAATCCTTACAAATAAAATGGTTTTCTGATAGTTTTATTAAAATCCCTATCAAAAGATAAAATAACTAAGAGCGCTATTTATAGCAGCATTAACCAACAGGTTAGTGTTGCTTTTTTTATTAATGAAGTCATGTTTCACGTTTATAAGCTTATGTTTTTTTTGAAGAAATATTATTAGTTAAAACCTAATAGTAAATATAGGAAGAGTAAAAAATATTTTTTTTTGCAGTTTACAAACAAGCCTTTAACATATTTTTATAAAACATATACTTATTAATTTATAGTTTTGAATCACAAATAATAATGTCTAACTATTTAAAATAAAAACATCAATGAGATTATTCCTTTTTATTTCCCTAACAACTCTTTTAAGTTTCAATATTTCTGCCCAAGAAGTAACAGTGGCACATAAAGATTCGATAAACACAGTTTTAAAAAACTATTATGATCTTAACCTCAAAATGTTTCAGGCAGGTTCAACTGTAAGAGACATTGATAAAGCCTTCAGTCTTTTTACAGATGATTTTACTTATGTCCATGAGAAGTTTGAGGGATATTACACAAAAGAAAGTTTATATAAGAGTGCGCTTAGAAATCATAAAAGAGGAGGCTATAATGGAAAGGTTACTGACTTTAAAATAATTAATAAGATTATTGGACTAAATGGGGCGACTGTTCAGAAGAGGTTTGTATTAAAAAAGAAAGGAGTCATTTCAGAAAGCGAATTACAAATGTCTCTTTTCGAATTTAAAGGTGGGAAAATCTCACGCATAGTTGAGTATTGGTAGCCAACAATAGCAATGAACACTAAACATGAAAAATTATTGTGCAATTATTTAGAACATAAATCTAGTATGAGAGCATTATTAGTTTTGAAAATTTCTTAAAAATATTTTATCAGTACATTTATACTTTATAAATTGATTTAACCAATAGAACAATCTTTTATGTATCGTATGAAATCGCCAATCACCCGAAAAGTAATTTTCACAATTTTAACAGTGTCAATTTTTATATTTTCTTGTAAAACAGAAGTCACTACAGATGTTTCAATACATCAACCGAACAAAGAACTGATAAAACATACTGTTGATTCTGATGGGCATCCAATGGCTGTTTGGGTAAAAGGTAAAAAAGATTCAAAAGGAATTATTCTTTTTGTACATGGAAGAACTTGGAGTGCTGTTCCAGATTTTGATTTGCAAGTAGAAGGTGAAGATTTATCTCTAATGGATGGAATGGTAGCAAAAGGCTTTACTACCTATGCAATTGATTTACGAGGTTATGGAGAAACGCCAAGAGATGCGACAGAGTGGTCAACACCAAATATTGCAGCAAAAGACATTCAGAATGTATTGCGTTGGATTTCTAAGCAGCATAACAATAAAAAAGTACACTTGTTTGGTTGGTCTATGGGATCAACATTATCATTATTAGCAACTCAGCAAAACTCAGATAACATTGCTAGCTTAACGCTATTTGGTTTCTGGAAAGATATGGACTTCCAATTTCCTGAAAGTAAAAAGAGCCCTGTTTTAAGAAAGACTGTAAATACAGCTAAAAGCGCCGCTAGTGATTTTATTGTTCCGGGAAGTATCAGCGAAAAAGCAGTAGCTACTTATGTGAAAATGGCATTAGAAAGCGATCCAATAAAAGTAGATTGGAAAAATGCAAATGAATATAATAGTTTGGACCCCTCATTGATTACAATACCAACATTAATAATACAAGGAGAGTTAGATCCAATAGCACCAACAGCAGTGCAAGCAAAATTATTTACACGATTAAAAACTGCTGATAAAAGTTGGGTGGTAATTTCTGGTGGAGATCATGCTGCATTTATGGAAACTCCTAGGAAACATTTTATTAGTACATTTGATGCTTTTATAAATCGATTTAACCAATAGAACAATCTTTAATGTATCATATGAAACATTCATTCACTAGAAAAGCAATATTCACTGTTTTAGCAGCATCAATTCTTATGTTTTCTTGTAAAACAGAGAAAAAATCCACAGATACAACTACTAACGTAAAAGACACAATTACCACTGCAAGTGGTTTGAAATACTTCTACATAACTAAAGGAGAAGGGAAAAAAGTTGAACCTGGAGCTAAAGTAAGAGCAATGCTGAGTTTAAAAGTAAACGATAGTGTAATTTGGACGAGCTATAAAGCTAAAGATTCTGCTTTTACATACATAGCAGATAGAGGAGGTGTTATAAAAGGATATAATGAAATGGCAATGTTGATGAGAGAAGGTGATGATGTTGCTGCGTTTTTACCAGGTTCAATTGCTTATGGTGAAGAAGGTTCTGGAGATGTGATTCCGCCAAATGCAATATTAGAATACAATCAGTTTAAAATAACATACGTAAGTGAGCCAAGATTGGTATTGTCAGATTCTTTGTTTACAGCGTTAAAAGCTGGTAACTTAAAAAAGATGAAAGCTATTTATAAACAAGCTACAGCGACTAAAGATTCAATTCTATATCATGGTGGAATGAGTCAGTTAAATGGCTTGTGGAGAAAGTTAAGTAGAGCATCGTTGTTTGAGGAAGCTTATGATGCATTTACATTTTTAAACAAAGACCTAAACGATTCAAATTTTCAATTCTACATAATACGTTCTTTAGAAAATCAAGGAAAGTTGAAAGAAGCTTTAGCTAAAGTAGATGTAATTTTAAAAGGTAAATTAACTGCGAATCAAAAAGAATATTATATCAAGTATAAAGTAGAGTTGACTAAAAAGTTAGAGAAGAAGTAAATATTAATAAATATACTCATAAAAAAAAAGGATGTTCAAATGAACATCCTTTTTTTTTGTATGCAGGTGTTACAAACACTATTTCTTAAATTCAATTGCTGGTAATACTTTACCTGTACAGTCTCCAAAACCAATACGAACTTTATCATTATCACAATGAGCACGCATAATTACGGTGTCATTATCATTGATAAACTTACGTTCAGAACCATCGTTCATCGGAATAGGATTTTGTCCTCTCCAAGATAATTCTAACATAGAACCATAACTATCTTTTGTAGGTCCAGAAATTGTTCCAGAACCCATCATATCACCAGAACGCACATTACAACCATTCACCGTATGATGTGCTAATTGTTGCACCATTGTCCAGTACATATATTTGAAATTTGAGTTGGCAACAACTGTTTCTTCTTTTCCTTCGGGCTGAATTCCAACTTGTAATTTAATATCGTAACTCTTTTGTCCATCTACTTTTAAATAGGGTAAAGGCTCGTTTACTTGCTCTGGGTTATCCGTTCTAAAAGGCTCTAAAGCATCCAAGGTAACAATCCAAGGAGAAATAGTAGAGGCAAAGTTCTTTCCTAAGAAAGGGCCTAATGGCTGGTATTCCCATCCTTGAATATCTCTTGCAGACCAATCATTAAATAAGACCATTCCAAAAATATATTCTTCAGCTTCTTCAATAGGAATACGCTCTCCTAAATGATTTGAATCTGTGGTGATAAATGCCATTTCTAATTCGAAATCTAACAAACGAGATGGACCAAAAGTAGGAGTATTGCTTCCTTCTGCTGGTCTAGATTGCCCGTAAGGTCTTCTAATTGGTGTTCCAGACGGAATGATAGAAGAACTTCTACCATGATATCCAATTGGGATATGTAACCAGTTTGGCATCAATGCGTTTTCTGGATCACGGAATAAAGTACCTACGTTTGTAGCATGCTCTTTACTTGCGTAAAAATCTGTATAATCACCAACTGTAACTGGTAATTGCATCTCTACATCTTCCATTCTAAAGATTACTTTGTCTTTATGATCTGCTTGATCACGTAACCCATTTGCAGTAACATCAAAAAGGTCTGCAATTTTATTACGCACCAAACGCCATGTTTTACGTCCGTCAGCAATAAAATCATTCAAAGAATCTTGTAAGAAAATATCATCAGTTAGTGGAATGTCTTTAAAGTATCCTAATTGATGTAAAGCTCCTAAATCAATAGCGAAATCACCAATTCTTGTACCAATTGTAATGATATCATCTTTGGTAATGAATACTCCAAAAGGAATATTCTGGATTGGAAAATCAGAGTTATCTGCTACTTCTAACCAAGATTTTCTGTTTGGATTATTAGCTGTTATTTTCATTTATATCTATCTATTATTGGATCTTAACCAATGTTATTAATTTTTTATCAAATATACTAGAAAGTTGTTAGTTGCAAAATGATTTTTAGTACTTTTGAGCATCTTTTATTAAAGCTTTATAAACATACAACAATGCAACTAGATAATCAGATTTTTGACTTAATTCAAGAAGAAAAAGAAAGACAGCAAAATGGATTGGAACTAATCGCTTCAGAGAACTTCGTAAGTGATGAAGTTATGAAGGCCCAAGGTTCTATTTTAACAAACAAATATGCAGAAGGATATCCTGGAAAACGTTATTACGGAGGATGTGAAGTTGTAGATGTTATTGAACAAATAGCAATTGATAGAGCTAAAGAATTGTTTGGAGCAGAATATGTAAATGTTCAGCCGCATTCAGGATCACAAGCAAACACAGCGGTTTTTGCTGCTTGCTTAAAACCAGGTGATACCATTTTAGGTTTTGATTTATCTCACGGTGGACATTTAACACACGGTTCTCCAGTTAATTTTTCAGGTAAATTATACAATCCTGTGTTTTATGGAGTTGAAAAAGAAACAGGAATTATAGATTATAATCATGTAGAAGAGCAAGCAATTAAACACAAACCAACGTTAATTATTGCTGGTGCTTCTGCCTATTCTAGAGATATAGATTTTAAGAAGTTTAGAGAAATAGCCGATAAAGTTGGAGCTATTTTAATGGCAGATATTTCACATCCTGCAGGATTAATTGCTAAAGGAATTTTAAATGACCCTTTACCACATTGTCATATTGTTACTACAACTACTCACAAAACTTTACGTGGACCAAGAGGTGGAATGATTATGATTGGTAAAGACTTTGACAATCCTTTTGGGGAAACATTCAAAAGTGGAAAACCAAAGAAAATGTCAACGTTGATTAACTCTTCAGTATTCCCTGGGAATCAAGGTGGACCATTAGAGCACGTTATTGCTGCAAAAGCAGTTGCTTTTGGAGAAGCATTAACAGATGAGTTTTTGGAATATCAATTGCAAGTAAAAGAAAATGCAGCAGTTATGGCAGCAGCTTTAATTGCGAAGGGTTATAATATTATTTCTGGAGGAACAGACAATCACTGTATGTTAATTGACATGCGTAACAAAGATATTTCTGGAAAAGATGCAGAAATCGCTTTAGGAAAAGCAGATATCACTGTAAATAAGAACATGGTTCCTTTTGACGATAAAAGTCCGTTTGTAACTTCAGGAATTCGTATTGGAACTGCTGCAATTACTACTCGTGGTTTACAAGCTGAAGATATGCAACAAGTTGTTGATTTTATCGATGAAGCAATTCAGAATCACGACAATGATGAAGCCTTGGCTGAAATTGGAGAGCAAGTAGAAGAAATGATGAGTGCAAGACGTTTATTCGTAATGTAAACCACATCGTGGTTCTTTATATATAAAAAGCAGCCTTTTGGCTGCTTTTTTCGTTTTTCTAGTGAAGAACAATTGATTGTTTTATATCTTCGGTGCATCTTTAAATAAAATCTATGGACGCTTATCTTATTGCAACAATACTTATTTTATTATCAGGGATTTTTGGCTACATCAATGTTCGGTTTTTAAAACTCCCAAACACCATTGGGTTGATGGTAATCACCATTGTTTTTACACTTATTGTAATTGCCTTAAGTTATTTCGATCCAACGTTATTGAATTTCGAAAAAGAGATTATTTCAAAGATAAATTTCAAAGAATTATTATTGGAAGAAATGCTAAGTTTCTTGTTGTTTGCAGGAGCTTTACATACAAATTTTAACCAATTAAAAATTCAAAAATGGCCAGTATTAATGTTCTCTACAGTTGGTGTGCTAACATCAACATTCTTAGTGGGAATCGCCATGTATTATGTATTACTGCTAGTTGGAATGCCAATTGAATTTATTTATTGCTTGTTGTTTGGAGCATTAATTTCTCCAACAGATCCAATTGCCGTATTGGGAATTTTAAAGAAAGCAAATGTGCCAAAGAAATTAGAAACTAAAATTGTTGGAGAGTCTTTATTTAATGATGGTGTTGGAGTAGTAGTCTTCTTAACTATATTTCAGATTGCTTCTTTTGGAACAGAAAATGTTGCTGTAATGGATATCGTTCAATTATTTGGAAAAGAAGTGCTTGGAGGAATTTTATTAGGAGCTATTTTAGGATGGATAACATACAGGTTATTAAAATCTATTGATGATTATGATATTGAAGTAATTATAACATTGGCTGCTGTAATGGGAGGGACGGTGTTGGCCCAGAAATTACATTTATCTGCGCCGTTGGCCATGGTAACTGCGGGATTGATTGTAGGAAATGATACGGTTAGAGATACAGCTATGTCAAAAACAACAGAGCGTTATGTAGATAAATTTTGGGAATTGATAGATATTTTATTAAATGCCATCTTATTTGTAATGATTGGTATGGAAATGTTGGTATTGGTTATAGAAGGAGATTATATCATTGCTGGACTAATTGCTATCCCACTCGTATTAGCTTGTCGTTTTTTATCCTTGTTAGTGCCTATTAATATTTTTAAAAAGAAACTGGACTTTGTGCCTAATACAAATATAATTATGACTTGGGGAGGCTTACGTGGTGGAATCTCCATTGCCTTGGCTTTAGGATTGACTAATGACATGCACAGAGACTTGTTCTTGGTAATTACCTATATCGTTGTGATATTCTCAATAATTGTTCAAGGATTAACTGTTGGGAAGTTGGTAAAGAAATTAAAATAGGCTTTAAAATTCAACCTTTGCGTTATGATTATCTAGTAGTTGTAAGTAATCTTTGATTTTGAATTCAGATCGTTTAAATGAATTTGATCTACTTCTTGCTTCTTGTTGTTGCTGAATACTTCTAGAAAAACGTCTAATACTATCTTCGGTATCCAAAATTAAACCAGGAACCAGCGCATTGTTCCCTAGTTCATTCTTTGCAACCATTGTAAAGTAAGAAGAATTACAATGTTTGATTTCTCCTGTTTGAATATTTTCAGATTCCACTCGAACACCAATAACCATAGAGGTTTTGCCTGTGTAGTTTACTGAAGCTTTTAAAGTAACAAGGTTTCCAACATCAATAGGGTTTAAAAAATTGACTTTATTTACAGATGCAGTGACACAGTAGTTTCTAGAATGTTTAGAAGCACAAGCAAAAGCAATTTGATCCATTAAATTTAAAATATACCCACCATGAATCTTACCGCTAAAATTAGAATGAGAAGGTAGCATTAACTCAGAAATTGTGATGTGTGAGTCTTTGGCTTTTTTAAATGATTTACTCATCTTCTGCACGTTTTATAATGGCTTCTGGTAAAGATTTCTTTGCTTTAGCACCTAATTTCTTGATTTTTTCTACACTAGTAATTAGGTTTCCTTTTCCATCAACTAATTTGTTCATAGCAGCATTATAATCTGCTTTAGAAGCATCAATTTTTTTACCAATTCCGATTAAGTCAGCTAACAATCCATCAAACTTATCATACAAAGCACCAGCCTGTCTAGCAATTTCTATTGCATTACGTTGTTGTTTCTCATTATTCCACATAGAATCAATAGTTCTAAGCGTAGCTAATAATGTTGTAGGAGTAACGATTACAATGTTTTTCTCAAAAGCCTTATTATATAAGGTGTTATCAGAATTTAAAGCAATGGCAAATGCTGGTTCAATTGGTACAAATAATAGTACAAAATCTGGAGAATCAATTTTGTATAAGTCTTCATATTTTTTAGCACTCAATTGATCTACATGTCGTTTTAAAGAAGCAACATGTTCTTTTAAGAAACGCTCTTTTTCCTTTTCATCTTCTGAGTTTACAAATTGCTCATAGGCAGTTAATGAAACTTTCGAATCGACAATCATTTTCTTATTGTCAGGCAAATTAATCACTACATCTGGTAACACTCTTGCACCTTCTTCTGTAGTGAAGCTTTGCTGCACATGATACTCCCTATCTCTCTCTAAACCAGATTTTTCGAGAACTCGCTCTAATACTAGCTCACCCCAATTTCCTTGCGTTTTACTATCGCCTTTTAAGGCTTTTGTTAGGTTGATGGTTTCCTTACTCATTTGTAAGTTCATCTCTTTTAAGCCTAATATTTGTTGACGTAAAGCAGCGTGATAATCAATACTTTCTTTATGAGTTTTATCAACTTTATCTTCAAATAATTTGATTTTCTCTTGCAGTGGATTTAAAATCGTTTGCATGTTTTCTTTATTCTGTGCAGTAAACTTGGTCGACTTTTCTTCCAGTATTCTATTGGCTAAGTTTTCAAATTCTTTGGTGAATTTCTCTTGTAATTTTTCTACTTCTTGCTTGTTTTCTGTAAGTTTCTCTTTTAAGTTCTCTAATTCAGATGCATACTTGGTGTTTTCAATAACCAATACCTCTTTTTCTTTTCTAATACCTTCTTTTTCATCAGAAGCATTGAGTAGCTTATTCTCTAACTCCGTTTTTTGTTCAATTGCTAAACGTTGTCTTTCTTCTAAAGTAGATGCTTCTTTTTCAAATTTTAGTTTAGAAAAGTGTTTTCCAACAAAGAAACCTATTGCAGAACCAACTAATAATATAAAGGCTTGAGTGATAATTTCCATATTTTTTAAAAAAATTTATTCTTTATAATTGTAAACGAAGCGTTTATAATTTATCATAATATACAGCAAGATACTACAAAATGATTTGTTTTTAATGAGGAAATCCGTATCATTGAGTATAATTTTTAAAAATGATTTCAAAATTTATATTTAAGCATTTAATGGGCTGGAAATTGGTGAACGATTTCCCGAAAGACATTAAAAAATATGTTGTAATAGCGGCACCACACACAAGTTGGCAGGATTTTCCAATCGGAATTTTAGCACGTAATACCTCTGGGGTTAGAATCAATTTTATTGGTAAAGATTCGCTATTTAAAGGACCATTTGGATTTATCTTTAAAAGCCTAGGAGGAACTCCAGTTGATAGAACTAAGAACAATAATTTGGTAGACGCTATTGTAGACGTTTTCAAAGAAAAAAATGAATTTATATTGGCTTTATCTCCAGAAGGAACCAGAAAGAAAGTTGAGAAATGGAAGACTGGCTTTTACTATATCGCTAAAGGAGCAAATGTACCTGTTGTTATGGCTACGTTGGATTTTGGCAAAAAGGAAGTAAAAATTTCTGAACCTTATTATACAACTGATGATAAAGAAAAAGATTTTGAATACTTTACCTCTTTCTATAAAGATGTTTTAGGCAAGAAGCCAGAATTGTTTTAAATTTGCTGCAAAAATTTAACATTTCCCCCTTAATTTGTCTCAACCATACAACTATGGCACTTTAATTGCTTATTGGATGTGTTATAAATTTATACCATCATGAAAAAAATTACTTTTTACGCCTTTCTTTTTTTGTTAATATCAGCTTGTAGCAGTGTGAAAACTACTCAAAAGGCAATCAACTCTGGAGATTATGATACTGCAATCAACCTTGCTGTAGAAAACCTTAGAAAGAGTAAAACTAGAAAAGGAAACCAACCGTACGTTCCGATGTTGGAGCAAACTTTTAGAAAAGCTACACAACGAGATTTAGCAAGGATAGATTTCTTGAAAAGAGATGGAAATGTTGCATCTATTGAGGATATTTACAATATCTATTTAAAATTAGAAAATAGGCAAGAAATGATTAAACCTCTATTGCCTTTACGAAATGCAAATAGTGGATTAGAAGCTCGGTTTGATTTTGAAAACTACACTTCAGAGATTATTGCTTCTAAAAATGAATTGACACAATTGTTATATGCAAATGCAACAGCAATGATTGCAACTGCAAATAAATTAGAGTTCAGAAGAATATTTGACGACTTAACTTATTTAGAAAAGATGAGTCCGAATTATAAAGACACTAGAAGTTTAATACAAGAATCGCACGCTAAAGGAACAGATTATGTATTGGTTTCTATGAAAAATAGAACCAGAAAGATCATTCCGAAACAACTGGCAAGAGACTTATTAGACTTTGACACCTATGGTTTTGATGATTTATGGACTGTATATCACAGTAAATCAGATAAAAACACTAGATACGATTTTGGGCTAGAACTTACACTGAAAAGTATCCGAATTACTCCAGAACGTATTAAAGAAAAAGAACTTATAAAGGAAAGAACGATAAAAGACGGTTGGAAATATAAAGTTGATAAGAACGGAAAAGAAGTTGTTGATAGCAATGGAAAAAAAGTAAAAATTGACAATATGATTAAAGTTCGTTGTAGGCTAAATCAGTTTATACAATACAAATCTGCTGAAGTAGTAGGTCAGGTTAGATATGTAAACTTTAACACCCAACAATTATTAAAATCTTTTCCTGTAAGAAGCGGTTATGTATTTGAACATGTATATGCAAACTACAGAGGAGACAAAAGAGCTTTAACAGGAAAGTTTAAAGACATGATTAAGCGAAGAGGAATTCAGTTTCCAACAAACGAACAAATGGTCTATGATGCTGTAAACGACTTGAAGAAAAGTCTAAAAAGAATGATCCGCAGAAATAAATTCAGAAAATAATCTCTTTTTTTGATAAGAGATAAAAGACAGCTACGCTGATATAGTAAAGAGCAAAAAAAAGAGGAAGTGAAAACTCCCTCTTTTTTTATTAGTATTAATAGATCTTATCCTTTATAAAAAGGCAACTTCACTACCACAGCAGGAATTGCTTTTTTACGCACTTGAATAAAGATCTCTGTATCTCTTTTTGTATGAGGTCTATTTACATAGCCCATTCCAATTCCTTTTCCTAAAGACGGACTCATTGTACCAGAAGTAACTGCCCCAATAACGTTTCCTTCAGCATCTACAATATCATATCCTTGTCTTGGTATTCCACGTTCAGTCAATTCAAAAGCAACCAATCTGCGTGTAATTCCGTTTTCTTTCTGCGCCAATAAATTATCAGAATTCACAAATTCTTTTGAAAATTTAGTAATCCAGCCTAAGCCAGCTTCAATAGGAGACGTAGTATCGTTAATATCATTACCATATAAGCAATATCCCATTTCTAAACGTAAAGTATCTCTAGCTGCTAACCCAATTGGTTTAATTCCGAATGCTGCACCAGCTTCAAAAACCTTATTCCAAAGTGCTTCAGCATCTTCATTTTTTACATATACTTCAAATCCTCCAGAACCAGTATACCCAGTTGCAGAAACAATTACATTGCTCATACCAGCAAAATCAGCAACTTGGAAAGAGTAAAACTTAATTGTAGATAAATCTACAGAAGTTAAGGCTTGCATCGCTTCAACAGCTTTTGGTCCTTGAATAGCTAATAAAGAATAGTCATCAGAAACATTTCTTAATTCTGCTCCAAATTCTTCATTGTATTTAGAAATCCAGTTCCAATCTTTATCAATATTAGAAGCATTTACTACTAACATATAGGTGTTTTCTTTGATTCTGTAACAAATTAAATCATCTACAATTCCGTTTGTTTCATTAGGGAAACAGCTATATTGAGCATCTCCAATAGCTAATTTAGAAGCATCATTAGAAGTGACTTTCTGAATTAAAGCCAACGCATGCTCACCTTCTACTAAAAACTCTCCCATATGACTCACATCAAAAACTCCAACAGCCTTTCTTACGGTTTCATGTTCAGCATTAATTCCTTCATAAGAAACAGGCATATTATAACCAGCAAAAGGAACAATCTTAGCACCCAAAGCTTCGTGTACGTGTGTTAATGCAGTATTTTTCATTGTAGTATAAATCTATTAAGTTGTTCTATGTATTTTTTTTCAAATGTATTGAAAAATGTAGAATTACCTGCAACGATTAATTAATAATCATTGGGCAATTATTCCCTAATATTTTGTTAATATTAACCCGCATATTTTAAATAACTGTACATTTGGTTTTCAATTTTAAAAAAACACTTAAATGTTTACTAAAAAAATAGTGTTAGCATGCTTCTTATTTGCTGCTACAGTTAGCTTTTCTCAAGGAAAAGATCAGCCAAAAGACTTCTTATCTAAAGAGTTTCATAAAGAAAGAAGAGATGCCTTAAGAGCAAAAATGCCAAAAAATTCAGTTGCTGTATTCTTTGCAAATGCATCTAGAAATAGAGCAAATGATGTAGATTATGTATATCATCAAGATCCAAACTTCTATTATTTAACAGGGTATAAAGAACCAAATGCCGTTATTTTAATTTTCTCAGAAAATCAGTCTTCAGAGAAAGGGGATTATAAAGAACTGTTTTATCTTCAAAAGAAAGATGCTAGAGCAGAAATGTGGAATGGTTATAGACTTGGGGTAGAAGGTGCTCAAAAAGAATTAGGATTTAAAAACGTTTTTAATGGAGAAGAGTTTGTAAACTTATCTATTGACTTCACAAAGTTTGATAAAATAATCTTTACAGATTTTAATAATGATGTTAGAGACAATAAAAGAGATAAGGCAGATTTATATAGCTTGATACAGCAGTTTAAAGAAAAAGTTTCTTACAAAACAAGTACAGATAAAATTCCTGTTTCAGACAATAACATTAAGATAGCTTCTAATATTGATATAAGAGCAGTTCGTGGTTTGATGGCTTCTTTAAGAGAAGTGAAGACTAAAGAAGAGCTTAAGTTATTGAAAAAAGCGGTTCGTATTTCTGCAATGGGACAAGTAGAAATTATGAAAGCAATGCATCCAGGAATGTCAGAAACTGAAGTACAAGGAGTACATGAGTTTGTGTATAAGAAATATGGTGCAGAATATGAAGGATATCCTTCTATTGTAGGAGCTGGAAATAATGGTTGTATTTTACATTATGTAGAAAACAATAAAATGAAATTAGGAAAAGAATTAGTTTTAATGGATTTAGGAGCTGAATATCGTGGTTATACTGCCGATGTTACACGTACAATTCCTGCAAATGGAAAATTCACAAAAGAACAAAAACAGATTTACGATTTGGTGTATAAAGCACAAGAAGCCGGAATCGCACAGTATGTTATTGGAGGAAAAATTAGAACTCCAGGTCAAACTGCTCGTAAAATTGTAAACGAAGGTTTGGTGAAATTAGGAATCATTAAATCTGTTGATGAAAGACACATGTATTGGGCTCATGGAACAAGTCATCATATTGGTTTAGATGTACATGACCCAGGGAATTATACTACGTTTGCTGAAAACATGGTGTTAAGTATGGAACCAGGAATTTACATTCCAGAAGGAAGTAAATGTGACAAGAAATGGTGGGGAATTGCCGTTAGAATTGAAGACGATATTTTAGTAACTAAGAATGGTCCCGTAAATTTATCTGCCGATGCTCCTAGAAAGTCAGACGAAATAGAGCAAATGATGGAAAAGACAAGCATTTTCTCTCACTTTACATTGCCAAATTTAGACGAAAAATAGATTTAACTTATATAGAGATTTTAAACCCGATGAAAATGATTCATCGGGTTTTATTTTTTCTGAAGTGAAGATTATGGGATTACCCTAAATTTTCTACAGACAACATCAACATTTCCTCCAGTTGGAAGTTGAGCTCTCACCTTAATAAATTCAAAAGTATCACCAATTTCTAACTCTTTCAATACAGATTTTAACTGTTTATTCAATAGGTAAGAAGTTCCTTTAATCGTTTGAACTCTTTTATGTTGGCGCTTAATTTTTACGGTAAACTTTGTAATCAAAGAACCAGTAGCACAACCAGCAACTCCTAATTTATTAGTTGCACTCATTTTTTTGAGAGTGATTTCTCCACCAAATTCTCCTGCAAATGTTAAATAGGCGCCACCAATTGTTACGGTTGCGTTTTCTATTACAGTGCTGTTTTGTTCTTCTTTATTTGTAGTAAAAGCTACTAAAAATAAAGCCGCAATAAGACCGAATAATACAATGTGTTTTTTCATAATATAAAATTTAAGTTAAACAATAGATTTCAAAACTATTCAATTAATACATGCGATTTTTGAAAAGTAGACAAACGGTACAATTCTGTATAGCAACGTTGTACAGCGTTTGTATAACTTGTTAAATAGCGGTTTAGATGTTATTGCTCTACTCAAAGTTACTGTTGCTCTACAAAGTTTTGAGTTCCATATATTTTTATAGATATTTACTAAAAGAAAAAATAAATGAGCCCTCTTTCAAAAAACAACTTACAACAGCTTTTTTATCATGTGCTGTTTTGGGTACTATATATTACTTCAGAATATGCTGTTAATCTACCTCATTTAGATGGAGTAGAGCACAGAAATATGATTCGTGCTATCTTATTGTCACTTCCTTTGTTACTATTGCCAGCTTACTTTCTAATTGGCTACGCAATTCCAAAAGTATTACGTAAGAATAGAATGTTCTTATTTATTGTAATCATCATTGCAATTGGAGTAGTCATCCTTTTTGGAAGAGTACAATGGTTAGAAACAGTGAATTATTTAAATAGTGGTCGTATGTATGAAATGCCAATAGGAAAGGTATTGAAAAATGTGATTAGAGATTATTCAGTAATAGGCTTGATTGTTTGTATTCATATCATTACAGACTGGAGGCAACAGCGAATCATTAATGAAAAATTGGTTCAAGAAAAACAGTCTTTAAATGTTGAGTTGTTAAAAAAACAGTTGCATCCACATTTCTTATTCAATACATTGAATAATATCTATAGCTTGTCTTTAAAAAAATCTGATAAAACCACAGAAGGAATTTTAAAACTATCACATTTATTAGAATACTTGGTGTATCAAACCGGTGAGAAAGAAGTACCTTTTAATCAAGAAATACAATTGGTTAGCAATTATATTGCACTAGAGAAGCTTCGATATGATAAACACTTGCAACTAGATTTACAAGTTGATACTTTTAGTGAAACTATCAAAACAGCTCCATTACTATTATTACCATTTGTAGAGAACTGTTTTAAACATGGTGGTAAAAATGAGGAAGGAGTTTTTTGGATAACTATTAGTATTCGATCATTTGAAAACGGAATTCACTTTTTTGTAAAAAACAGTAAATCTGTAAAATCTAAAAAGAAAGCTCATACAGGTATTGGCTTGCAGAACATTAAAAAACGCTTAAATTTATTATACAAAGAGCAATATTCACTAACAATTGAAGATAATGCGTATTTTTATGAAACCAGATTGTCTTTAAACCTTACAAATGAAAACCTATAACTGTTTTATTGTTGATGACGAGCCTTTAGCTATAGAAGTTATTGAAGACCATTTATTAAAACTCCAAAATTTTAAAGTTGTTGGTAGTTATACAGATTCAATAGAAGCATTTGTGCAGTATAAAAACACAGAAGCAGATTTGTTATTTATAGATATTGAAATGCCAGATTTTAACGGCTTAGAATTTATTAAATCCTTAAAGAATAAACCCGAAATAATTATTACAACAGCCTATAGAAACTTTGCTGTTCAAGGGTTTGATTTAAATATTTTAGATTATTTGGTAAAACCCATTTCTTTTGAGCGTTTTATGCAGTCTATTGATAAGTTTATTGATAAAAAAAGCAGTCAAATTCACAAAGATACTTTGGTAGAACAGCAACAATTTATGATTGTAAGAGCTGATAGAAAAAACATAAAGTTATTTTTAGATGACATTTTATATGTTGAAGGGCTGAAAGATTATGTGAAAATTGTGTTGAAAGATAAACAGATTCTAACCAAACAATCTATTGGTAATTTTGAAAAGAATTTACAGTCAGGCCGGTTCTTAAGAGTCCATAAATCTTTTATTGTAGCACTAGATAAAATAACTGCATATACTGCATATGATGTAGAAATTGACCGCTTAGAAATTCCGATTGGAAGAAGCTATAAAAAAAGTTTTTTGGAGGTGATGCAACAAAATGAATTCAGCTAAGGTTTTTAGATTGTATTTTTTTTAATAGCAGTACATTTGTAAAAAATGAATCTAATTTTACTTCACAATTAATGAGTTTAGAACAGCCTAACAGTCCTTTACATGGCATAAAACTTGTAGATATTTTAGAATATTTACACAAAGAATATGGTTGGCAAGAAATGGGAGAAATCATCAATGTCAACTGTTTTAAGAACAATCCAACCATGAAATCGAGTTTGAAATTCTTAAGAAGAACACCTTGGGCTAGAACCAAAGTAGAAAACTTGTATTTAGATACTATTAAATCTTAAAATTGCACATGAAAATTGCCATAAAAACACTTGTAGTCTTTGTACTAATTGTACTACAAAGCTGCACCATAGAAAAGAAAAACAATATTGTTTACAAAACAGAAACCTTAGTTATTGAACAAATAACACCAACAATTTTTAAGCATAAAACCTATTTGCAAACCCAAGATTTCGGAAATGTTGGTTGTAATGGAATGATTTATATTACAGATAATAAAGCATTAGTATTTGATACACCTACAAGCGATACCGTTTCTAAAGAACTAATTGATTGGATTACAACCAAGAAAAAAGCTGAAGTTAGTGGAGTAGTGGTAAACCATTTTCATAAAGATTGCTTGGGGGGCTTGAATGCATTTCATGAGCAAGGAATTTCATCTTATGCTAATAATTTAACCATAACATTGGCAAAAGCCAAAAACCGTACACTTCCGCAAAATGGATTTGATGGCAAACTAACACTTGCATTGGGTTCTCATAAAGTAATTACTCAGTTTTTAGGAGAAGGGCATACCAAAGACAATACTGTAAGTTATGTTGAAGATGAAAAGGTGCTGTATGGAGGTTGTATGCTCAAATCGTTAAAAGCAAGTAAAGGAAACTTAGAAGATGCAAATGTGTCAGCTTGGTCTACAACTGTAACCAACGTTAAAACGACATTTCCAAATATAAAAACAGTGATTCCTGGTCACGGAAAAGTAGGTGATACTAGTTTGTTAGACTATACAATTCAGTTGTTTAAAGAATAATCTAAGTACTTATAATTTTCAATACAAGATCTTTCGTCAATGGTTTTCCATTGGCGATTTTTTTGATATTCTCAAAGGTAAACACGAAGTCGCAACCAGATTTATATTCAGAACAACCATAGGCTGTTTTTCCTTTTAAAACTATTCCTTTTTTGCATTTTGGACAGGTGATGATGTCTGATTGTGAAGAATTTACGGTTGTGCTTGTTGTGGTAGTTTGTTTAGGCTCTAGTTTGAATTTAAAATTCGAATCAAAACGAACCAAACCTTCAACTTTTCCAGTTTCTGTATTGAATCCTTTTAAATTGGTTGTAGAGTTCTTATCCAATAAACGAATCAATTGATTCTCTGAAATCTTCTTTCCTAAAAATTCAAAAGGCATGATAAAATCACAAGTTTTATTGTATTCAGAACATCCAAATGCAGATGAACCTTTTAGTAAGTTTCCATTTTTGCATTTAGGACAAGCTTTCCCAGCGACTTCTTTTTTCGATTTTGGCTTTGATTTTACAGATTGCTTCGATTCACTCGCAATGACAGTTTCATGAGAAATTCTCACTTTAGATGTGTTAGAACGCACTTCATAGACCAATTCATCTACCATAGCCTTCATGTTTTTGATGAAAGTACCAGCATTGAATTCTCCACGTTCAATTTCTTTCAAGCGTTTTTCCCAACGCCCAGTTAATTCGGCAGATTTTAAGAGTTCGTTGTCAATTAAGTCAATCAATTGTATTCCTGTAGATGTTGGCAGAACCAACTTCTTTTTACGTTCTATGTATTTTCTTCTAAATAAGGTTTCAATAATACTTGCACGCGTAGAAGGTCTTCCAATTCCGTTTTCCTTCATTAACTCACGCATTTCATCATCATCCACCTGCTTACCCGCAGTTTCCATAGCGCGCAATAAACTTGCTTCTGTGAAATTACGTGGTGGTTTGGTTTCTTTTTCTAAGAAGGAAGGTTCGTGTGGCCCTTTTTCCCCTTTTTCAAAAGAAGGCAATGTCATTTGTTCTGTAAGTTCTTTTTTAACGGCACTTTCCTCGGTTTCGAAAGCAATACGCCAACCTTTGGTGATTATCTCTTTTCCAGTTGTTTTAAAAGGCACATCTGCCGCTTTACCAATTACAGAAGTATTGGAAACATCAGAATCTGGATAAAATACACCAATAAACCTTCTTGTAATGATATCATACACTTGTTGCTGATTGTATTGCAATTGTGTTTGTATTCCAGTCGGAATGATAGCGTGGTGATCTGTTACTTTCTTATCATCAAAAACACGTTTCGATTTCTTTATCTTACTTCCTAATAAAGGTTGTGTTAGTTTGCTATAATTTGTTAGTTTACCTAATATCCCTGCAATTTTAGGGTAGACATCATTCGGCAAAAAAGCAGTATCAACTCTTGGATAAGTAACTACTTTCATCTCATATAACTTCTGCACCATTTTTAAGGTTTCATCCGCAGAGAAACCAAACTTATTATTACAATACACTTGCAATCCTGTTAAGTCAAATAATTTGGGTGCGTATTCTTTTCCTTTCTTTTTGGTGACAGAAACTATCTCAAAATCAGATTCCTTTACTTTATTAGCTAAGACCTCACCATCTTCTTTTTTTAAGAAGCGACCATCTTCGTAATTGAAATTGGTATTTCTATACGTAGTCTGCAATTCCCAATATGGTTGTGGCTTAAAATTTTCAATTTCTTTAAAACGATTCACCAACATGGCTAGAGTAGGAGTTTGCACTCTCCCTACAGACAGTACTTGCTTGTACCCACCGAATTTAACGGTGTACAAGCGCGTAGCATTCAATCCTAATAACCAATCTCCAATGGCTCTAGAAAAGCCTGCATAATAGAGGTTATCATATTTTTCTGAAGTCTGTAAGTTTTTAAAACCTTCTTTAATAGCTTCTTCTGTAAGTGAAGAAATCCACAAACGTTGTACTTCTCCTGTATAATTACATTGATTAATCACCCAACGCTGAATCAATTCTCCTTCTTGTCCAGCATCCCCACAATTGATCACAACTGTTGCTTTATTGAATAAGGATTTTACAATGTTGAATTGTTTTTGAATTCCATCATTGCTCGTAACTTTAGTTTCGAATTTTTCTGGAAGCATGGGTAAATTGTTCAAATCCCAACTTTTCCAATGTGGTTTGTAGTCTTTAGGTTCTAGTAATGTACATAAATGACCGAAGGTGTAAGTAACCGCATAACCGTTTCCTTCATAATACCCATCTCGTTTTGTATTGGCACCCAGAATATTAGCAATCTCTCTTGCAACACTTGGTTTCTCTGCAATACATACTTTCATTTATTCGTTTTAAGATATTCGAAAATAATAAATTATTTGGGAATAAAACGGCTGTTTGGTTTTTAAAATATAGATTGTTGTGTTGCTGTAGTAAATGCTTCTAAAAACTCCATTCCTTTATAAGAATTCCCTTTTGCATTTAATTTTGGACTCCAAACTGTAATTACATATTGGTTTGGGTGTATGGCTACAATACCACCACCAACACCACTTTTACCAGCCAAACCAACTTTGAATGCAAACTCTCCAGATTCGTCATAGAAGCCACAGGTTTGCATCAATGCATTTATTCGTTTTGACTGACTTATGGTTAAAATCTGTGTATTGTCATGTGTAGTTTTACCATTGTTGGCTAAAAACGAAAACTGTTCTGACAATTGTTGACAGGTAGATTCTAAAGAGCAAATATCAAAATAGAAGTCCAATACTTTATCAGGTTCATTTTCAATGTTTCCAAATGATTTAATAAAATTGCACAAAGCGATATTTCTATACCCAACAGACTTTTCTGAAGCTGCAATTATAGAGGAGTAATTGACGTTTTTGTCAGTTGATAAACTTCTAATAAATACCAACAAGTCTTCTTTTGGATTCTCTAACTTACTCAGTAGTATGTCAGCAATCACAATAGCACCAGCATTAATAAAAGGATTTCTAGGGATTCCTTTGTCATTTTCTAACTGAACTAACGAATTGAATCCTGTTCCAGAAGGTTCTACACCCAATCGATTCCATAATTCTTCTCCGAGTAATTTATAAGCCAACACCAATGAAAAAACTTTTGAAATACTCTGGATAGAAAAGATGTCTTGAAAATTTCCTATACCAAATTGTTCTGAATGTATGGTTGAAATATGAACACCAAAATTATCAGAATCTACCTTAGCCAATTCAGGTATGTAGGAAGCTTTTTCTCCTTGGTTTTTAGTAGTTTCTATCTTTTCAAAGATTTGTGTAATGAGTTCTTTGTACTTCATACTGGTTTAGTTTTTTTAGGTTGAAAAGTAGTGAAGTTATTGGAACAAATCACAACTATAGTATGGATTCCCCATTTCTTGTGAATGACAAACCTTTAGTTTTGTTTCTTAATAAGAATAAAATTTTTAATTTATCCCATACCTTCTAATAATCGATATTTTGCCGTTTTCAATTTCAAGTACTTCTAGGTTATTTCGTACTCCTGATCTTATTATTTTTTTTGTTTTTTTATCTTCAACGGTATATGTAGCTTGAAATTTAATAATAACTACATTATGTTCATAATTGATTTCAAGAAGTTTTGCTTTGTATGATCTATTGTTTACTTTCCCTCTCCAGTATTCCATCCCTTTTCTAATTCCATCTTTTCCATTAGGTTCTCTAACGTCTGTGGTGTCAAAAGGTAAATGCTGAAGTGCAGCATCATCTGTTAGTAAGTCTAAATAGGCTTCAAGATCTTTTTTTGAAGAATTAGGGGCTTGTGTCTTATTCAATGCGTTAAAATAGTTAAGAGCAAATTCTTTAGGGTTAAATTTGTTTTCTTGAGCATAAGATGTTAATATGCTAATTATTGAGAATGCAGTAAGTAAGATTAGTTTTTTCATTTTTTTTGTTTTTTTTGTTTTTGCGAATCTAATTAATTGTTTTTGTGAAGTTGAACATTTGATGGTCTTTAACAAAATTTTAAAGCAAATCAATATTCTGTTGATCACTTAAGATGTTTCATTCTGTTAACTCCCGCAAAAAAAAAACGGCAGATGTTCTTTCTTTGAAGGTAGTTAACAAAGTAAAACGAAAGACTTATACTATTTTCTATCTAAATGACAATAGCGGCTGTGAAATCTTAATTCATATCCATCATCTCACCATCTTCAGGAATTAGAACTTTCTGTGCAAGGTTGTTTTTTGCCAACAACTTTTTTAGCTTGACACGAGTTAACGGACAATGATTTATTGCTTCCATATGGTTTGCAATCACTTTCCCTGAAGTGGTTTTTACAAATTTAAGTATGTCATCAGTATTCATAATCAATTGCTTAAAAAGATCAAATTGAGCTGCTCCAGTAGCTAAAACACTAATATCAGGTTTATATTCTTTTAAAACTGTATCTACTGCTGTTGTGTAAATGGTATCAGAACTCAAGTAAATAGATTTTTGATTGGGTAACTTCAGGTAAAACCCAATTACATTCCCCATTGGTTTAGCTACAAAACCATACCCATGTTTTGCAGGAATACCTTCAATCGTTCCACCAAGAAAATCTTGTTGCTCCCAGTACTTTAATGATTGTACGACATTTAATCCTCTTTTTTTAAATGCTTTTTCATCTTTTACACCGCAAGTAACGGGAATGTTTTTTTTAATTAATAAGGCAACTGCCTTGTTATCAATATGATCTGGATGTTGATGCGTTATAAGGCAATGTGTTACTTTTTCTAATAGTAAGTTCGTATTATCTGGAAGCGGAACCGTAGGGTTTTTTCTTGCTTTATGTCTGAAAAGAGTAAAAGAGGGCATTATTCCTTGATTCCCTAGCATTGGGTCGATTAAGATGATATCTTTTTCTGTTTCCAGAATCATTGTTGCATTTCTTATGTGATGAATTTTTAACATGTATCTAATTTTAAATGAATGCAAAGATCTGTTTACATGCATTCATACACATTGATTCAAATCAAGAAGTTCGTTTTCTAATTCGACTTAATGTTTCGGGTGTTATATTTAAGTAAGAGGCAATGTGATATTGAGGTATCGACTGAAGCCATTCGGGTTTATAGATAAATAAGTTTTTATATAACTCTTCTGGAGTTTTGGTGACACGGTTGAACTCCTGCTTTCCCTTTTCTTTCAATAATTTTTGAAATGAGGTTTCAATAAAGGATTTTCCGCATTTATATTTTTCTAATAACTCAAAAAAAGGTTGTCTTTCAATACTTAAAACTTCTACAGAAGACAAGCACTCTTGGTTTTTATTCGTTTTTGCATTTTGACTAAACATCAATAGATCAGAAATAAATTGCGGTTTCACATAAAAGTTGATATTTTTCTCTTTTTCTTCATTTGAATAATATTCTCTAATGATTCCTTTATTTAAAAAGCGAAGCTGCTTTTCTACGGTTTCTGCCTGAAGTAAGATGCTGCCTTTTTTGTATTTCTGAACAGTAAATAGAGAAAATAATTCTGCTAACCCTTGTTGATTCAACGGGAATTCAGTTTTGAAAAATTTAGAAATTTCATTGAAGTCTGTCATTTTGTTGTGCAGTCGTTTTGTGAGTGCATTGTTAGGTTTAAAATTAGAGTTCAAAATATGAAAACTAAATTATTTACTCTTAGCATATCCGTAATAATGTATCAAATCACTTTCTGCAGCGATATACCCAAATGAATTCCAAGAATTACTATTTACTATTTCTTCTAAAATAATTTTAGCTTGTACTTTTTTATTAGTGTAGAAATACCAATTAGCTAATCCGTATTTTACAGCATCTAATGATGGTGTACCTCCTTTAGGTCTTTGAATGGAATCTAAAGGAATGATGTTTTTGTAGAGTTTACATAAGTTGTAGTAACTCATGTTTTCTATAATATCCGCTTTTTCTTTTATCGGTTCTAATAGTTGTTTAGCCAAAACTTCATTTCCTAAACGTCGTTGATTCATATATAACCAATGTGTACTCGAAACAATATTGTCGTCATAATTTCCAGAATTTCTACAATTTAAGAATGCTTCATATGATTTTTGATAGTTGTGTTTTAAATAATAAGCCAATCCCAGATGATACCAGATATTTCCATGTAAAGTACTTACAGGAATGTTTCTTGCATTCGGCATTCCATCTTGTTCTATTTCATTTTCTGTACCATCAATAAGTTTAACTGCAACTAAATAATCTGCAATGGCTTTGTCATACATTCTAAGAGAAATATAACGATGCCCTCTATGTCTGTATAATTTTGGACTATTTGGAAACTTTTTAATCCCATCAGAATAAATATCAATTGCTTCTTTATACTTTGCTAAATAGGCAGTTCTTCTACCATACCAAATAATGTTCTCTTCATTGTTTGGGTTACTGGTGAACTCTTTTTTTGCCTTTTCATATTGCTCTAGCGTTTTTTGTGAAGGGGGAGTTTTTGTAAAACTTTTTCCTAAAGGAGAAGTATATACATCATTAAATTTCGCTTGGGTTTGAGCCTTCGGTTTCTTATGGGCATTATTTTTACAATTGATAAATGAAACGCAACAAAATATAAATAGAAGTAGTACGACAAGTTGTTTTTTCATAGGTTCTTAAAGTTAGTTTACAATAGAACGTGTAAGGTAAATAATATGTTTAAGAGAAGCAAATGAGGTCAAATCCATAAAGTGTTTAGTTGTTGTAGATAGTCTATAACCTCAATATGGATTCCTAGCAATGCAGGAATGACAAACCAGAATTGAATGTCACTTCGAGTGAATTTCGTTTTCATTAGAAAAAAGAAATTTGTATCGAGAAGTAAGTGTTCTCGATACAAATTTGTAACTAGTCTATAGTCTAAGTTTGGATTCCATCTTCCCCAGGATTGACATGTAGTTATGAATTCAAATACGCTTTCAATTCTTCATAGGTTTTAATCTTCTGAAACTTTTTCTCTTTATTTAGTACAGATTCAATTTGAGAAGGAATTTCCACTTTAACGTTTAATGTTTCTTCAACCACGTCTAAAAACTTTACAGGATGTGCAGTTTCTAAGAATACGCACTGTGTGCTTGGATTTTCTTTTAAATATTCTTTTGCGCCTAAATATCCAACAGCGCCGTGAGGGTCTGGAACATAGTTAGATGCGGCATGAATCTCTTTTATCGCTTCTTTAGTAGCAGTATCGGTAAAGGAAAAAGAAGAAAAACTATTTTTCAATTCAGCTATGTTATTGTTGAATAACTCTTGTATTCTGATAAAATTACTTGGGTTCCCAACATCCATAGCGTTAGAAATAGTTGCTTTAGATGGTTTCGGTGTATACACACCATCATTTAAATAATTTAAAACAGTATCATTTACATTGGTAGCTGCCACAAAATGTTTGATGGGTAATCCTAATTTCTGAGCCATAATTCCTGCGCAGATATTACCGAAATTACCACTAGGAACAGAAAAAACCAACTCTTTTTCTTTGTTTTTTAGTTGTTTGTAAGCAAAAAAGAAATAGAACATCTGTGGCAACCAACGAGCAATATTAATAGAGTTGGCAGATGTTAATGTTCTTTTAATCTCGGTATCAAGAAATGCATTCTTCACCATGTCTTGACAATCATCAAAAGCACCATCTACTTTTAAGGCTGTAATATTTTGCCCCAGTGTTGTTAGTTGCTTTTCTTGAATATCACTTACTTTTCCATCTGGATATAAAATCACAACATCTACACCTTTTACATTTAAAAATCCGTTGGCAACTGCGCCACCAGTATCACCAGAAGTAGCAACCAATACTGTTTGCTCTCTGTTTTCTTTGTTGAATTCGCCCAAGCAACGCGCCATAAAACGGGCACCAACATCTTTAAAAGCCATGGTTGGACCATGAAACAATTCTAATGTTGAAATATTCTCCGTAATTGGAACTACTGGAAAATCAAAATTGATGGTTTCTGCAATAATTTCTTTTAATTTCTTTTCTGGAATTTCATCACCAATAAATTGCTTGATTACTTCAAAGGCAATCTCTTCGTTAGAAAAATATTCAATGTTTTTAAAGAAACCTGCCGGTAATGGTGTAATCTTTTCCGGAAAGTACAAGCCTTTGTCTGGAGCCAATCCGTTAATAACTGCTTCTTTAAAAGAAGCTTTTGGGGCTTTGTGATGTAAACTATAATAGTTCATTTTTTTGTTTTTTTTATAATACTTTTATTCCCTTTGCATTGACTTTTGATACATGTACATCAAAATCTATAGCGATATTATTATATACTGAAGCCATTGCTTGGCCTACTTTTTCTGCGGTTTCTTTTCCTTTGCTCAATGCAAAAATAGATGGTCCAGAACCTGAAATACCACTTCCTAATGCACCAGCATCTAATGCTGCTTTTTTGGCGATTTCAAACTCTGGAATCAAAATAGAACGATAGGGCTCTACAATTTCGTCATGTAATGAGCGCCCAATTAATTCGTAGTTGTCGGTGTACAAACCACTAATTAATCCGCCTAAATTACCTAACTGTGTTACCGTTTGTTGTAAACTCACGGTTTGTTTTAGTACAGAACGTGCATCTGAAGTTTTTACTTCAATCTGCGGATGTACAACAGTCGCGAATAATTCTTTTGGAGCATCAATTTTGATGATGTCTAATGGACTATAACTTCTTACCAATGTAAATCCGCCTAAAAGGGCAGGAGCAACGTTATCTGCATGCGCCGTTCCGCTTGCAAGCTTTTCTCCTTCCATTGCAAAATGAACTAATTCTTGTAAAGTAAAAGGTTCTCCTAGTAATTTATTTACTCCAAATACAGCGCCAGCTGAACTTGCAGCTGAACTTCCAATTCCGCTTCCAGGTTTGATGTTTTTATGGATTTCAATTTCGAAACCACAAGTTGCATCTACTTTTTCTAATAAAGCCAGCACAGCAACACCAGCAACATTTTTTTTAGTTTCTAAGGGTAAATCTTGTCCAATGATTTTGGTTATTTCCACACCTTTCTCATTGGTTTTTCTGATAATCATTTCATCACCAACATTGTCTAAACACAGTCCGAGGACATCGAATCCGCAGGAGACATTTGCGATTGTTGCTGGAGCAAAAAGTTTTATTTCTTCCATAATTTATTTATTTCCGATTCTAATTACATCAGCAAATATTCCAGATGCTGTAACATCTGCACCAGCACCAGCACCTTTTATTAATAATGGTTGAACAGGATATCTGTCTGTGAAAAATAATACAATATTATCACTTCCTTCTAAATTGTAAAACGGATGATCAGCCGGAATGTGCTGCAAGCCAACTTTTGCTTTTCCGTTTACAAATTCGGCTACATATTTTAGCTTACAATCTTTATTTGCAGCTTCTTTATAGATGGTTTGAAAATGATCTTCAAATTCAGTTAGACTTGCATAGAAATCAACATTGTTAGTAGTGTTTAAGCTTTTTTGAAGTAAAAAAGAATCATTCTCAATATCTGATAATTCCAATTCAAATCCGCTTTCTCTAGCTAAAATTAAAATCTTACGAGCTACATCAACACCACTTAAATCAATCTTCGGGTCTGGTTCTGTATATCCTTCTCTTTTAGCTGATTGCACTACATCATTAAAAGTAGAACTCTCATTAAAATTATTGAACACATAGTTTAAACTTCCTGATAAAACCGCTTGTATTTTCTGTACTCTATCTCCAGAAGCAATTAAGTTTTTTAAAGTGTCAATAATTGGTAACCCTGCACCAACATTAGTTTCGAATAGAAAGGGGGCATTAAATTTTCTTGAAACTCTTTTCAACGTTTTATAATTCTCAAAAGTTGAAGCACATGCAATTTTATTACAAGTAACTACACCAACATTCTTTCGTAAATATTGCTCATACATTTCAGAAACTTGCTGATTTGCTGTATTATCTACAAAAACACTATTCCGCATATTTAAAGACACTACTTTTTGATAAAACACATCTAAAGTTGTCGGTTCTCCACGTTGTTCTAGATTCTCTTTCCAGTTTGCTAAATCGATCCCTTCTTCATTCACAAACATCTTTCTAGAGTTTGCAATTCCGACTACACGAATATTTAGCTTCAACTGTTCTTTTAAATAGTCTGATTGTTGAGCTATTTGTGCTAGAAAACGCTCTCCAACATTACCAAGACCTGTAACAAACAAGTTTAATTGCTTTAGCTTTTCTTCAAAAAAACGCTCATGTAAGGTGTTTAATGCTTTTTTAGCATCACTTTTATTTACAACTGCAGAAATATTTTTTTCTGAAGCTCCTTGTGCAATCGCTCTAATATTTACATTGTTTTTCCCTAATGCGCTAAACATCTTTCCACTTAGGCCTTGGTGATTCTTCATATTATCGCCAACTAAGGCTAAAATTGCCAAATCAGATTCTACAATAACAGGTTCTACTTTATGTTGATTGATTTCAGTGTCAAATGTTTGGTTGATTGTATTCGTTGCTTTTTCTACATCTACGTTATAAATTCCAATGCAAATAGAATGCTCAGAAGATGCTTGTGTAATAAACACAATGTTGACATCTTGAAAAGAAAGCGTTTCAAATAATCGTTTTGAAAACCCCGGAATTCCGACCATTCCACTTCCTTCAAGTGTTAGCAATGAAATATTCTCTATATATGTAATTCCCTTCACGGGTTTGTTTTGTTCTGTCTTTTTAGTGATTAATGTTCCAACATCCGCAGGAGAAAAGGTGTTTTTTATCACAATGGGGATTCCTTTTTCTAAAACTGGCTGAATCGTAGGAGGGTAGATCACTTTTGCTCCAAAATGAGACAGCTCCATGGCTTCTTGATAGGAAATATGTGGAATTGGAAATGCTTGTTTTACCACACTCGGATTGGCAGTAAACATTCCACTAACATCTGTCCAGATTTGTAATTCTTTCACATCTAAAGCAGCCGCATAAATAGCTGCAGAAAAATCAGAACCACCACGACCTAAAGTTGTTGTTTTACCATCTTCAGTACTTGCTATAAAACCTGGCAATACAGTTACTCGCTCTTTAGCATTGTTAAAATAGTCAATACAATTACTATTCGTTGCTTTAAAATTTACTTGTGCATTCTGAAAATGCTCGCTTGCAATAATTAATTCCCTACTATCTTTGTAAGCAGCATAGATGCTGGATTCTTTAGCTGCTTTAGCAATCACATAAGAAGACAACAACTCACCAAAACTAGCAATGGTTGCCAATGTTTTGGGAGTTAGTTCTTGCAATAAATTACAGCCTTCAAACAAAGTTTCAAGGTGGTTAAATATTCTTTTTACATAACTAATTACTTCACTTTGGTTTGTTACTGGAATTAATTCTTTAATTATATGAAGGTGATGATTTTCAATCTCTTGTAAAAGTGAATTATACTCTAATTTCTGAACAGCATTTTGAGCAGTTTTTAATAATTTATCTGTTGTTTTTCCAAATGCAGAAACCACTACAATGGTTGTATCTCTTTTAGAAGTTTGTTTTATGATTTCTAAAACTTGACGTATTGATTGACTACTTGCTACCGAGGATCCTCCGAATTTTAAAACTTTCATTTAGAAAATGATAATGTTAATATGTATATAATGTTGAATGTTATTTATCTGATTTCGAATTTTCGAAAAAATAAATATAACCTAAGATGATATGTGAAATAGAAACCCCTAAAGGGTAATCGTAATTGTAGAAATTGTGCGAATATCTAATACAGTACTACCTGCCACAGATGTAGCTAAAGTAGAAATGATATTTGTTTTTGTAGTATTCACACTGCAAATGTAGAAGTTATTTTAATATGACAAAACATAAAGTGAATTATTATGAATATATTTAAAAACCCGCTTACACTTTTAAGATATCTCAATGTTTTGTTATTTTTTTTGGATATATTTAAATGGGTTTTCATCTTTTTACAAACTATCTATAAAATTTTACTAGACTTTTGCTTGGTGGGGTTACTTAAACAGTACTTGTTTACATGCTCATAAATAAATTAACATATATTATTCAAGTAAGGCTTATGTTAATAGGAGCAAGAAAGGGACTTACAACATGAGTTAATGTGTCTACAACATCTATTCATTAAAAATGATAACTTCATTTATACATTTGTAGCACGACCTAATAAAAAGATTATTAATTTAAACTAAAATAACTATGGATATTAACAATTGGGTACATTCAATTACTGGAGGAATTCATGTAGTATTTTCAATTATTGGATTAATTACTGGAGGATATATTCTTTTAGCTAGAAAAGGTACGGGTAAACATAAAAAAATAGGTTATGTATTCTCAATAGCTCTATTAATAGTAAATATTTCTGCATTATTCATTTATGATTTTAATGATGGTAAGATTAGTGTTTTTCATTTTTTAATCCCAGTATCATTGTTTTTTATGATATATGGAATGTATCCTATGATTATAAAATCAAGAAAAAAAAATAAGCTAGTAAGACATATAATAGGTATGAATGGCGCAGCGATTGGATTATGGGCTGCGGGTGCTACAGAATACTTTGTTCGTGAATTGTCATCTGGTTTAAACAAAAATGAACTAATATTATATTCTACTTTAATATCAATACCATTTGCAATTTTAATTACTAGTTAGTATAACTTATAACATAAAAAAATACACTACCGAAATTTCAAAAAAAGACTAGTCGATGAAAATGAGCTTAAGTAGGTATTACTGTATGTATTGAAATATAATTCCTGATTATTGTTTTGATTTATATTCTGTTGGACTCATGCCAAATAATTCTTGAAAACATTTACTAAAATAGGTTTGACTACTAAACCCAACTTGGTAAGCAATTTCTGTTATGTTTCCTGAGTTTTGTTTTAGTAAGTCTGCAGCTCTATGCAATCGATAATTACGAATATAATGAGTCGCAGATTGATTTGTTAACGCTTTTAGCTTTCTATGAACTTGTGATCTACTCATAAATAATTGATTTCCTAAATCCTCAACATTAAACTGGTCATTATCTATATTTTCTTCAACTATATTTTTAATTTTTTGCAAGAATTTTTCTTGTACGGAATTAACCTTTACATCTGTTGGTTTTAAATAAGATTCTTGTTGGTATTTTTTTTGTAATTTTTCTCTAATAGTAATTAGATTTTTAATTCTAATAATAAGTTCTTCTTTATCAAATGGCTTTGTTAAATAATCATCTGCTCCAGTTTGTAAGCCTTCTAATTTATTATCCTGTGAAGCTTTGGCAGTAAGTAATATAATTGGAATATGATTGGTATTTTCAGTCTCTTTTAATTGCTTACATAATTCATAACCATTCATTTTAGGCATCATTACATCACTAATAATTAAATCTGGTATAGATTGATTTGCTTTTTCTACGCCATCTTTACCATCAACAGCTATAGAGATTTTATAGAATGGTTTTAGTATGTCAGAAATGTAATTTCTAATATCTGTATTATCTTCTACAACCAAGACTTCTAAAACATTGTTATTATCACCTTCAAAGACTTTTGGTCGATTAGTTATTTGCTTTTCAACCGTTTTTTCAGGAGTTTCTATAGTTAAAGATTCAGTAGTACTGTTGTCGGTGAAGTTATCTAAAAAGAAAGATGATTTATCTAAAGGAATACGTATAGTAAAAGTTGTTTTAGCTGTTGTACTTTTTACCTTTACATCACCATGATGCAATTCAACTAAATCTTTAACCAAAGCTAAACCAATACCCGTTCCTTCATATTCTCTAGTAGATTCTCCATCAATTTGATAAAATCTATCAAAAATATAAGTCAAGTTTTTTGGTGAAATTTTTTCTCCAGCATTTGAAACGCTTATATAAAGTTGTTGGGTTTTATTTTTTACATCAACTTCTATTGTGGCATTTTTATGGCTAAACTTAATTGCATTTGAAATTAAGTTTGAAATTACTTTTTGTAATTTTTCTTCATCAAAGTAAGCAACTAACTCACCAGCTTTAACTTTTTCAATAGGGTTTCCATTAAACAGAATCTGTAAATTCTTTTCATAACCTAAAGATTCATACAATAACACCGTTTTTTTTATGCTTGGTAAAATATTTTTATGCGAGATGTTTAATTTTAATTCGCCTGCTTCAATTTTTGATAAATCTAATAATTGATTTATCAGTTGAAGTAATCTACTTGCATTTCGTTTCATGGTTTCAGAATCCTGTATCAAGGGGAACTCATTTGGGTTTTCTAATTGTTTGTTTAATAAACCAAGAATTAATGTTAATGGTGTTCTAAACTCATGAGAAATATTTGCAAAAAATTGCGACTTTAATTTATCGCTTTCTTTCAGTTTTTCTGCTTGCTTGGCTAAAGATGCTTTCAGTTCTGTTTGCTTACTTACATAGTAATATTGCACTGCATAAATAATACTAGACACAGCCAAGATATTTAATACAAAAACAATGTTTGTAAATTGATTACTTATATTCCAATCAAAATAATGAGAAACAACATCATTTAGAAAAAAAGCAACAATAACTAGCCCGGCATAGCTTATAAACCAATATATGGTATGCTCTGCTTTAAAAAAGACTAAAGCTCCGACTGGAGCAATAAACGCCCACATTATAACAGCGCTACTTGGAATAAATCCTCCTAAACTTAATTGTAACAGAAATGGCAAAATGAGAATTAAAAATAATTGACTGTTTCTGTAAAACTTGTATTTTTTAGAATAACTAAAATGAAAATAGCTTAAAAGAGATAGAATTCCGTAACTAAAAGGAATAGAAGCAGGTATTAGTAGATCATTGAGAAAATACAAGATACCCCAAATTAATCCAGCAAAAGCAAAAGGAATTGCTAGTACAACTAAGTTAGATTTGTTTGCTTTTTCTTCTTCTGAATCATTTGGATGGTTACCTGATTCAACAATTTTTTTTAAAAAAGGATGCATAGAATCTGTTTTTTTGTTTCTAGATGATTTATAACTCGTCTAAAAATACAAAATATTATTATTCACTTAATTGCATTAACCTTAACTTGTTACATAGTTTAATGCTTATGCAACATCATTTAACAATATGCCTATTTGTTTGCTTAATAATTGAATAAATACTCCTGTTTTTTGAATACTACAATAGTTAATAGAATTGCATCATTCTTTAATTATTAAGTTATAAGTCTAATTTAGATTTGTAATATCAAAACAAGTAAAACCTTAAGTGATATGAAAACCAATAAAAAATTAATTTCAGCATTTAGAATTAAAAGAATTCGTGAGCAAGGATATTTTACTCAAACCAATCAAGAGGTATCAGACCTATCTATAGGAATTAGATTTGCATATCAAATATGTGCAACTATTGTGTTTTTTGGAGTGTTTTTTGCAAGTGTAAAAATATTATCAATTGTTTTAGTTGCTGCATTTTTAACTATTGTGCTTCCAAACCATCCTTTTGACTATATATATAACTTACTAATTAGTAGAGTGATAAAAAGGCCCAAAGTTCCTAGAAGATCTAAGCAATTAAAGTTTGCCTGTGGAATTGCATTCTTCTGGGTTACTACTGTTATGTGTCTTTTTTACAGCAATTTTATGCTACAAGGATATATTTTTGGAGGTGCTTTTTTTGCAGTTGCATTACTTGTGAGTACTACAGATATCTGTATTCCTTCAATTTTTTATAACAAACTATTTAACCAAAACCCAGATTAGAAAGCATGTAATTACAAGTTAATTATAGGTTTCAATTAGAGTTTATTAGCTCTTAGAAATTACTACTTCTGTAGTGATAATAGATTAGTACATCCAAAAATTATCAATATGTAAAACGAACAATCATGAAAATATTTAAAAATATATTTAGAAAAAACACCAAGAAAAAGATTATAAATGATGTAACCCAACAGCAGCTGTCATGGAAAGAATATAAACAAAAATGGCTTACAGAGCATAATATAAATCAATTATTAAAATAAGAAAATATGAATACAATTTTAAAAAATAAGAAAAAAGTAGATCAACAAGATTTAGAAATAAGGGTGAAGGATATGTACAAAAAAGTAGCCTTAGAGCCTGAAGTGGAATACCATTTTGAAATGGGAAGAAAATTAGCCGAAAGAGTACATTATCCTCCAAGTACTTTAGATATAATTCCTAGTCAAGCAATTGAATCTTTTTCTGGAGTTGGTTATTATTTTGACTTAGCTCAATTAGAAAAAGGTGAAGTAGTAGTGGAGTTAGGTAGCGGCTCGGGTATGGATGCATTTTTTGCAGCCACAAAAGTTGGGAAGGCTGGTGAAGTAATTGGTATAGATATGACGGATGAGCAATTGGAAAAATCATCAAGATTACGAGATGAATTTGACTTTAGCCAAGTAATATTTCGTAAAAGTTATATTGAAGAGCTTCCAGTAATGTCTAGTAGCGTAGATGTCGTAATTAGTAATGGTGTTATCAATTTATCTAGCGAAAAAGCAAAAGTATTTAATGAAGCAGCAAGAGTTTTAAAAGCTGGTGGCAGGTTAGCAATTTCTGATATTGTTACTGAAATAAAATTACCAGAGAATATTACTTGTAATGCTACTTTATGGGCAGCATGCATCGGTGGTGCAATGCAAATAGATGGATACAGGCAACTTATAGAAGATGCAGGTTTAGAAATTGTAAAAGTAAAAGAGAATCCTTATGCTTTTATTTCTGATAGCGCACAAGGTGCAACTAAAGAATTTGGAATTAAAAGTGTTTCAATATTAGCAATTAAAAATTAATAACAATTAAATATTAAAAAATGTCAAACACAAAGAAATTAGTAATAACAGTATCGGTAAATTCAAGTAGCGATATTTCTACAGTAGCTTTAACAGTTGCAAATGCAGCGATATCTAAAGGTTTAGAAGTTGGAATATTTTTATCTTCTGAAGGAGTAGAATTAAGTAGAGAAGGAGCAAATGATTATACACATATCCAACCTTTTAAAAAGTTGAATGAATTATTGGAGTCCTTTGCATCAAATGGAGGAGTAATTTGGACTTGTTCTCCTTGTTTTAATCATAGAGGGTTAAATGCAGATGAAATTGTTAAAGGAGCAGTAATAGTAGGAGCAGGGCCAATGTTAGATTGGATTATAGAAGGAGCTCAAACACTATCATTTTAAAGTAAAAATGATGAATAAAAAAGTAATTTATCTTGATTCGCATGCGTCTACGCCTGTGGATCAAGATGTACTTTCTGTAATGCTTCCTTATTTCACAGAGCATTATGGAAATGGAAATCATAAAGCTGGGTGGAAAACAAATTCAGCTGTTGAAAATGCGCGATTTCAAGTTTCAAATTTAATTGGAGCCAAACCATCTGAAATAACTTTTACAAGTGGAGCTACAGAAGCTATTAATATTGCGCTTTTTGGGCTCTTAAAATCTAATGCATCTAAAAGAAACCACATTATTACCCAAAAAACAGAACACCCAGCAATTTTGCAGTCTGTCAATGAAATTAGACGTTTAGGCTATAAAGTAACGATACTAGATGTAGATACTGTTGGAAGAATAAACACTGAAGATTTAAAACAAGCTGCTACAGAACAAACATTGGTTGTTGTTATAATGCTGGCAAATAATGAAATAGGTACTGTGCAGCCTATAAAACAAATTGGAGAAATTTCAAAGAGTGTAGGAGCAAAATTCTTTTGTGATATAACTCAAGGATTGGGTTGGTATCAATTAAATATGAATACTAACTATATAGATATGGCCTCTATATCTGCACATAAAATCTATGGACCTAGAGGAGTTGGGGCACTTTTTGTACGGAAAAAAGCAAACATAAAATTAAAGCCTATTCTATTTGGAGGTGGTCAAGAAAAAGGCATTAGGCCTAGTACAATAAATACACCTGCAATTGTAGGGTTTGGGAAAACTTGTGATATTTTAAATTCAGAATCTAACCGTATATTTGGGCATATAAAAATGCTTCGTGATAGAATGGAAAATCAATTGTTTTCATCAATTGAAGGAATTAAATTAAATGGATGTCCTGAAAATAGACATCCAGGAAATTTGAATATCTCAATCCCAACTATTTCTGGAGAAGTATTAAAAGGGAAACTACCCAATGTAATGTTTTCTACAACATCAGCCTGTTCAAGTACAAGTACGAAGCCATCAAGAGTAATAAAAGCTATACAAGCAAATGATTTAGTCTTAAAGAATTCTTTTAGAATAGGAATAGGTAAGTATAATACAATTGAAGAAATTGATTATGTTGCTAATAAAATAATTGATCTAGTAAAAGAAAAATAGTTAGTTAAAAGGAAATATTTTCTTGATTTCTTAAAATATCTTCAAATGTATCTCTTTGCCTAATTAGGTAATCTACACCGTTATGCACCATTACTTCTGCTGGCTTGTACCTAGAATTGTAATTTGACGTCATAGAAAAACAATATGCACCCGCATTATGAAAACACAATACATCTCCTTCAGTAATTTCACTAATGCGCCTATTAGATCCAAAAGTATCTGTCTCACAGATATACCCGACAACAGAGTAATAGCGTTCTCTTCCTTTTGGTTGTGATATATTGGTGATGTGATGATATGAATCATACATCATTGGTCTTACCAAATGATTAAACCCACTATCAACTCCTGCAAAAACAGTAGATGTAGTTTGTTTTATGACATTTACTTTTGCTAAGAAAAACCCTGCTTCACTTACTAAAAACTTTCCGGGTTCAAACATCAAGGTTAGGTCTTTACCATAATCTTTGCAAAATTGATTGAACCTTTTAGAGAGTTGTTTCCCTAATTGTTCAATATCTGTAGAAATGTCCCCTTCTTTATAGGGTACTTTAAATCCACTTCCGAAATCGATAAAATCAAGATTGTCAAATTGAGTAGCCACATCAAATAGAATTTCTGTTGCTCTAATAAATGTATCAATGTCTAGAATATCAGAACCTGTGTGCATATGTATTCCGTTAATATGCATTCCTGTATTTTCTACAACTCTTTTAATATGTGGTACTTGGTAAATTGAAATACCGAATTTGGAATCGATATGACCAACAGAAATTTTGCTGTTTCCACCAGCCATTACATGTGGATTAATACGTATACAAACTGGTATTTCTGGATGTTTTTGACCAAATAACTCTAATATGGATAAGTTATCTATATTAATTTGCACGCCCAATTTTGCAGCTTCTTCAATTTCCTCTAAAGAAACTCCGTTAGGCGTAAAGATGATGTCTTGTGGAGAAAATCCTGCAGCCAAACCTAATTGTACTTCTTGTATGGAAACCGTGTCTAAACCTGCTTTTAACTGATTAAAAACCTTTAATATATTGATATTAGACAAAGCCTTTGTTGCGTAGTTTAACTTTATGCTCTTAACTTTAGAAAATGCATTGATCAATCTAGTGTACTGAGAGTTGATTTTCTCTGTATCGTATATATATAACGGACTTCCGTATTTTTCAGATAAGGCAACTAAAGCTTCACTTGTCATCATAGAATTGTTTAATTATGATGCAAATGTAATAAATGAAAGGGTTTTAAAATGATTTATAGTAAATTCTAACAAATTGTTTAAAAATGTGTTAT
>Ga0209395_1001065_pt1 | contig 39437 bp, 32 predicted proteins | sample GOMGulsemesocosm_3_FD_184635 | JGI IMG/M metagenome (GOLD analysis project Ga0209395, IMG submission 184635) | Methane-oxidizing microbial communities from mesocosms in the Gulf of Mexico - GOM9D Gulf of Mexico (SPAdes) (version 2) | ecosystem: Environmental > Aquatic > Marine > Cold seeps...
CTCCAAGACCGGCGTTGTAGCCGCTATGGCTGATAAGCCCCTATTACTTTGTAGATAACGAAACAGAAACGCTGATACACGGGCGTTAACAATGCAGTGCACCCATACTTTTTTCTCCTTCAGAGCATCCATGTAGCCCGAAAACGTTGCAAAGTGATCTTCATTGGGCGCGTCAAAGGGTACTGGTATGTGAATGTACGTCATGCCTAACGATGTAACTATACTGCCTTCATCGGAAATAGAGTTTTTATGATCGGGCATTGCCAAGTTAATAATTACGTCGTATCCGCCAGAGGCGATCTCATCAAACTGAATCACAGTAGGCTGCCCTGACGACGAAATATCATTGGTGACTTGGAATTGGTTCAATATGGCCATATCTCTGTCTCTTCTGAATCTATAACGCCAAAAGTAACTGCACTTTTATGGGTCGGTTGCTTTCCTAATAACATAGCTTGTCGGTGCGTTTATCCCTTGCAAGTAATATTTTCCAAAACAATACACGCACTAGCGATATTACACCTTTAAACCTAACACTTACTATGCTGACCGATCACTATATCGTTCCTTTATTAGCATTATTTTGCTGTGATTTATTGAAAAAGAAACATTTATCTTTTCGCTCTAATCGGTAGAGGTGAAAAACCACGTATAAAAGGGTGCTTCGAGTAGCGAGCGTAGAAATTACCGGGTCGTCAAAGAACCGCAGCTGCATCACCGCCCCAAGTTTACCCATGACCTACCGATTAACCCTATCTATTGCGCGACGAGTTACGATATGGGGTTGAGCGTCCATGCTGGCATCTTATTCGGCGAGGATAATGCCCCCAACTGTTAAGCCGTCGCGGTGGCCGGTGCCTCTTGACCTGCTTGCGCTAAGCCAAAATCCTCGAGAATGCCGTATAACGCAGGTAAAAGAAACAAAATCAAAAGTGTTGAAACACTAATGCCAAAAATGATGCTGGTCACTAGCGGCACTAAGATTTGAGCTTGTAAGCTAGTTTCAAACAACAGTGGCAACAACCCGGCCACGGTTGTCAGAGACGTTAAAAATATCGCACGAAAGCGATCTCTAGACGCTTGACTGGCCGCATCGTGAACGCTCATACCCTCCCGTACTCGCAGTTTTACGAACTCCACCAGCAAGATGGAATCGTTAACCACAATACCCGCCAGAGATACCAGCCCCATCATACTGGGCATAGACATCTCGAGCCCCATGATTAGGTGCCCCCAAATCACCCCGATAAACGCCAACGGGATCGCCACCATCACTATCAGCGGCTCGACATAACTACGAAACTGAAGAGACAATAATAGATAGATTGCAATCGCGCCAATTAACAGCGCCCGCGCGATAGACTTACCGGTCACAGCGCTATTTTTAGTCTCACCTTCAACGGTGACATCGATCCCGGGATAGCTCTCTTTTAATTGCGGCAGTAATCGCTGCTTAATATCAGCGACAATTTCAGACGCATTCGCTTGCTGCCCTAGCACATCGCCAAACACAGACACTGTACGTCGTCCGTCAATACGCTGTACACGCGCATACTCCCGAGTAGATTCTATGGTTGCAATAGAAATCAACGGTACCGCTTGCCCCGTTTGTGGATGGACTATGGTGATATTGTCGAATACCGCTAGAGAGCTTCGGGACGCTTCATCTAACCGCACTTGAACTTCGTAGCCTTCACCATCAAACTGAATCTCATCGACATCCACACCCTGATAGGCTGCCCGCAACTGATTGGCAACCGTACGCACATCAATACCTGTGGCAAAGGCACCCTCCCGCATACGCACTTTAAATTGCGGCTTGCCCGGACGCAGATCATCTAACACATCGATCACACCCTCGTAGCCGTTCAACCAGCGCTTAAGCTGCTCTGAAGCGCTCATCAGCGTGGTTAATTCGTCACCCTTAAGGCGAAAAGAAATCGCACGTCCAGCGGGGCCAAGAGTGGGTTCTTTGTACAATATGGCGATTGCCCCAGGTACCGAACCTACCGTATCGCGCCAGGTATCGCGCAGCTCATCGATGGCTGTGTTACGATCTTCCGCCGACAGTAAATCGACACTGAGCGTGGCAATGTGGGGGCCATTTTCAAAGGCATCGGCGTTAACGCCGTAGGCTATTTTAACGTGACGAATTAGTGGTTCACTTTCCCCTTCACTCAGCAATGCAGCCGCCTCCTCCAGGCCTCGTACTTGACGTTGAACGACCCGTTCCATCTCGGCCAATGGCGTACCCTGGGGCATAATGATACGCGCCTGTAAAATGTCACCATCGAGGTCTGGAAAACCCCTAAACTTTACCACGCCGGAGGGTAACAATGCCGCGGACACCAAAAACAGTGCCAATACGCCGCCCACCACACTATAGCGGTAACGAATACACGTATCGGCCAGTTGGCCGACTGCTTCTCGCCACCGCTCAAATCGAACTTCAAAGCGCTGCTTCCACAGTGGTGTACTGGATTGATGATGCAAGGAATGTAATAAGTGCGACGGCAAAATCAGGAATGCTTCCACCAGGCTGACCAGCAGTACCGCTATCAGCACCATGGGCATCACTTTGAGTACTTGCCCCATATCTCCTTCAATAAACATCAAGCCACCGAACACCATTACCGTGGTAAAAAAGGAGGACAACACACCGCGCGTCACACGTTTGGTGCCCTCGACAACGGCCTCTAGTGGCTTCATGCCGGAGCGAGAACAACTGGCGATACTCTCCGAGATCACGATAGCATCATCCATCAAAATTCCGATCGCGATCAGCAGCCCCACCAAGCTAATCATATTAATGGATACGCCCATTGCGGTGATCAACGCAAAGCTACCCAAAAAGGAAACCGGTAACCCCATCGTCACCCATAATGTATAGCGGCCACTAAAAAACAGGTACAACGTGGCCGCAACCAAAATAAGACCCTGCCATGCATTGGTGACCATCAACATCAGCCGATCGCGGACAATGGATGTCTGGTCCTGTGTCAATACCAATTCGATCCCTTCTGGCAGACGCTGATTTTCCGCGTCGACAAAAGCGGTTATCGAATCCAGCACTCTAAGACTGTCGTCAATTTTGTTCTTATTGATTTCGAGTATAGCGGCACGGCGCCCATCAAACTCAACCTTGTTCTCCTCCAGCTCGAATCCATCGTGTACGGTGGCAATTTGGCCCAGTCGAACTTCGGTACCGCCATCACCGCGCAGCACCACGAGGTCAGTCAACTCGTCCACGGTTCTGCGGGCCTCGGTGACTCGCAACTGATAATCACGCTTGTTACCTTCAACAGTACCCGCCGGCATTTCCAAGGATTGCTGTCCGATGATATTGGCCATTTCCGTCACGCTGAGACCGTATTGACGCAAGCTCTGCTCCGATACTTCAATCTTCAGCTGATGATCTGAAAAACCCGAGATACGAACGATGGACACCTCCGGTAAGCGTAATAAACGCTGTTTGTAATCCTCGGCGATGGCATTTAACTGTGGCAAGGGCAAGTCGGCAAGAACGGCGATATTGACGACGCCAGTAACCCGGCCTAATTCTTCCACTACCGGGTCTTCGCTCTCTTCGGGGAATTCGTCAATGCTGTCGACTGCTGTTTTAACATCGTCTACAAACTGCGGCATGTTTCCCGCTTCCAGCATTTCCAGCACCATAGTGCCGACGTTATCTCGCGCGTCGCAACGTCGTTCGCTAGTGAAGGTAATGCCGTCCGTTGCTTCTTCCAACAACTGGCATATGCTGTCTTCAATTTCCAGCGCGCTGGCACCCGGATAGGCCACCGAAACCTGAACCTCATATTGCTCCACCGTGGGCATGGTTTCGCGCTTCATTGACGGTAATACAAACAAGCCTACTAACAGCAGCACGCCCATTAGCAAATTGGCTGCCGTCGGGTGGCCCGCAAAAAAACGGATCATTTTAGATCTCCGTTGCCGCTGGCTAACTGCCGTAGGCTCTGCTGCGATTCGTTATCCACACTGGCCTGGACCGCCATGCCGGGTATCGCTGGCACCAAGTCCGTCACAATGACCTGATCCCCCACTTCAATGCCCGAGTGCACCACACTCAACTCTCCTTGCTGAAAGCCAAGTACCACTTCACGAACCTGCAACGTGCCCTCACTTACCACATACACGTGATTCTGATGAACCGCTCGACGTGGTATAACTAACGCAGGCTCTGGCGGCGCAAGTAACTCCACCTTGGTATACATGCCCCCAATTAAAGGCGGTCTGCGCCCAGGTATGACCTGTTGATAGGGATTATCGACGGTCACCACCATAGCTACTGTACGAGTAACGGCATCCAAAGTGTCGCCGAGACGAACCACCTTGCCGGTCCAGGGCATGTCAACATCAGCACCCACCAAATACACCCGCGCCTGTAATCGCTCCAAGCGAGCAAGCACCGCATTATTGACTTCCGTCACGCCTTCAGCCTCTTCAGACAGCACGGATAATAGAGGCCTAATTCGGCTGAGAGGAAATTGAACCGTGATCTCTACCTGCCCCATACCACTGGCGTCAAAGAGCTTACCGTTAATCCCTACTGACTGCCCCTGCTCTACGTACACATCGCCAATCCGTGCATTAAACGGCAATAGCACTTCCGTGCGCTGCAAATTGTATTCACTGTTTCGCACCTGCGCCTGGGCACGCAGTAACTGGGCTTCGAGCACTTGTCGACGCGTAGGGATCATCGTCACTTGGCTTTGCAAGGACTGCACCTCCTGCCGCAGACGCAATACGTTTTGTTCTTCTGCGTCAGCTTGTGAGCGCGATACCGACCCCTTTTTCAATAACTTCTTCTTTCTCGCTAGCTCACGCTGACCAAGGTCGAGATTACTCTGAGCAATTTTCAAGGACGTTATGGTATTGGTTTCTTCCACAGCCAATTCCCCGAGGTTGGCCCTATTCCCCACCAGATCTGCCTGTGCTTGAGCCAACGCTAGATCATAACTGGTGGTATCAATGCGCAACGCTAGCTCACCCTCGTCTAAAAACGCCCCGTTTTTGAGTTTGGGACTCACCTCGACAACCCGTCCACCCACTTCGGCGTTGGCCTGTAAAAATGTACTGGGCTTCACTTCACCGTAGCCGATAAGCCGCGCCCTCAATGCCAGTTTCTCCACCACCACTACTTCGACGGCGGTCGTTGGTAGCGACGCCGCTTGGTGTTTTGGACTCGGCTTAAGTGACACCATTAGCAGTGCCACGCCAACCCCCAGTACAATCAACAGTGGCAACGCACGTTTCTTTGTAAAAAATGATTTTTCCATTGCTTAATTACCTGAAGCACGGGGCTTCGTTCTTACTATTTATACCAACCCTATGGGGCTATACAGTCGTCGTTGTAGTTCTGGGCCCAGCGGCGCCATGCAAAAATAATTCCGTGGTGTATTTAATCCACTCCTCCATATCCTGATCATGAATATCAAAGCCGAAGGCCTGTTCCAGCACCGGTGAAGCCACAAAAGGGAATGCCGTCAGTGCCAGTAGTGAAATACGCAACGCCTGTGGGTCCAACTCTCTGCGCAATACCCCCTGGCGTTGTAAAGTCTCAATCATCGAGTGCAGCTGAGCTCCATTGTTCTGCACTACCTTTTCAACAAATAGATCCCTTAATTTGCCCTCTTTCAACACTACCTGGTCGATCAATAAACGCGCAAGCCAGGGATGTTGTCGATGCAGCCGCACAAAACGCCCGACCTCTAGTTGCAGCAATTCTTTGGCGCTAGCTTCGGGCCCCGATTCGGCAGGCAACTGTGATTCACTTTCGACACCACTACTATTGAGCCCTTGTTGAATCACTTCTACAAACAACGCCTCCTTACTACCAAAATGATAGCTGATCATTGCTGAATTGACCCCTGCACAGCGCGCCAGCTCTCGAATAGTAATATCTTTATAGTTCAACGCCTTAAGCATGCCCCTGGCGGTAGAGATTAGGCTCTGCCTGACCTCCTCCTCTCGCTTAACGTCTGTTCGTCGACCACGAGCCATAGATATCCTATTTAATTAATCATTTGATTAATTAAATAGGATATCTATGGCTCGTGCAACCGATTTTGTACGGATTAGCTGTGAAGTGGTGATTTAAACACCGATAGTTCCAGTAACTCAGCTTGTGAACCTAGTCGACAGCATAGCTAATACCCTCGTGGAACTCCTATTATCCAATAGCTCGAAGACACCTCCCTACCTAAGCACTCGCATAGTTGAACTTCCCCCAGCATTTACGCGACCACTACATCTTTTTCCCGTAGCCATCCAAAATCATCTTCAATTCATGGGCAGTCATTGCTCGAAAAGGCTGCTCGCTAAAACGCTGCCGGCAGAGCTGATACAACCCACGACTGTAAGGCACATCGAGCCCGTGCTTATCAGCCAACTTCAACAAATAGCCATTGATTGAATCCAGCTCTGATTCTCCGCCCCCTTTAGCGATGATGTCACTAGCCATACTGGTGCTTCCAATAAGTGCCACTTTTCGCCTAAAGATGGCTTTACTCAGAATCGCCGGCAGCAGTTGGCTCAACCTAATGACTTTCCATGAAGGTAATGGCCCCGCGCGAGTTTCCCTTATTCCTGCCGCCTTAAGAATGGTAATACCTTCATTGGTCAATTGGGTGAGTACGGCTTGAAGTGGTATTAGCGCCGACTCATCTCCATGAGAGTTACCGATAATTGTAGTGACCGAGTTAGCCAGATTACTAACTAACTTCGCGTGAGCATGATCTTGAAAAGACCCGCTGTATTCGCAATGAATAAAGCTTGAGAAGAGATCCGCAAGACTCTTCACAACGGGCATCAGTTCAGGACTTAGAGTGCCCAAGAGAATCGGGCCATTCAAATTGACGTTCCAATTGAGCGCATTACTATCACAGGCATCAGTTTTCGAGGGCTGCCACGCATTGTAATTGATGATGGCATAGACCACTTTGTCAAAGAACTTAGATAGGATAGCCTGGTTTTCGACACCATTTTGTAGACCAAGAACGAGGGTATCGCGACCAATAACATCGACGATCTCCCGACAACAGGCATACAAATGAAAGTTCTTAACGGTTATTATAAGTAAATCTATATCCTCCTTGGGGCCCAGTGCCTCAATCACTCGGATCTTGGTAGCTTCCAACAGCACATTATTATCGCTTAGTATACGAACGCTCTTTTTCCTCAGCTGTTGCGCGTTTTCTCCTCGAGCCAACAACGAGACCTCATGCCCCGCATCGGTTAACCAAGCGGCTAATGTAGTGCCTATGGCGCCAGCCCCATAGATAGTGATTTTAAGTGGTTTGTACATAACTAGAGCGCCTCCGGTAGGCAAGTATAAATAACGCGACATTCACAAATGCGACGCCTGTGTAAATCATTGCCGGCAGCGCCAGCAGGGTATTGTTTAGCAGTGATACGGCAATAAAAATCCCGGTAGCACTGTTTTGAATGCCCACCTCAATAGTTAAGGTTTTAGTCTCCTTGAGCCCTAAGCGCGCAAAACTGGCACTGGTATAGCCCAAAATCATAGCCAATACGTTGAGAATAAACATAGGCAGGATAAGCACAGTCATCTCCCCAGCAATTTCTTTGCCGCTGCCAATAAGCGTTAAGCCGATAACACAAAGCAACAATATATTCGAGCCTCGCGCAATTGCCGGTGCGATGCCTATTGAAAACTCCGGTCGCAACTGCCTAAGCACCATTCCTACAACAACGGGTAGAATAGTCATTGCCAATAAGCGCAGGCTTGTGGCCAGCAGATCAAGCTGAACATAGCTACTTTGCTGCAAAAAATAACCCAGAGACAGGTTAATAATGTATGGAATACTAACCGTGCCCACCACCATACTGATGGCGGTCATGGTGATACTGAGTGCAGTGTCACCGCCTGCCATTTGCGTTAATAAGCCCGACACCACTCCACCCGCGCAGGAGACAAGAATCATAATCCCTACAGCCTGAGTGCCTGACAACTGAAAATTGGCGGCAACAGTGAAACCCAGTAATGGCAGCCCGATCAGCTGCCCCGCTACCCCCACTACAACGGCTTTTGGTCGCCGCCCCAGGCTCTTGAAATCATTAGGCCTTAGCGCCAAGCCCATCCCAGCCATCATTAAGCCAAGGGCAATGGAGTTGAGGTATTCAAATACAACGCTCATAGTCATTAAGTACCGTTTGGGTGAATATAGAGCGTATTGTACGGTTTGCATCTGCCCCAGCCAGACGGTCATAGGACAAAAAACAGTTATTTCTCGCCATTTTTGAAGTAAGCTCTGCCATCAGGTTTACGTAGGTGGATGAGGTAAGCGGAAAAATGGACCACTCAATGGCCGACACGGGAGAAGATCAGGTTTACGGGCACTATGTTCCCTGCTGCCATCTCGCAATTCTGCTGGCCTTTGCAGGACAATCCGGCATTGCGGTGCAGCCCCTGTTAAAAAGGCAGGCACTAAATCTTGAAACAATTAATACTCCAGGTGCCCGCATGCCTGCACACCAGTATGCCGAGATTATGCGGGATATTGACGCAATGACCGACGAAGAGGGCTTTTGGTTTCGCTTTGGCCAGCAGCTGGATTTTCCAGCTTTTGAGGTTTTGGGCCAGGTAATGCTCTGCTGTGACTCATTGCATCAGGCTATGTATTTGTTAGCGAAATATTACCCGTTGCTCAGTTGCGGCTCTGATCTGCGCTGTGTCGAACAAGACAACGCTCTCTCCTTGTACATCTACCGACAAGGTGAGGTGGAATCACGGGGGAGCATAATTCGTTCTGAATTGTTAGTCAGTGTAATTTTCAAAGGTATTCTCGAGTCGCTGGCTGACGGAGGTGACAATATTCGCTTCGAATTTGACTACCGCAAGCCCAGCCACAGCGCTATCTACCATCATTACCTAAATCGAAATTGCCTGTTCTCGGCACCCCAATCAAGGATTGTTATTCCAGCTGAATATTTACAGGCCCCAGGTTTACGCCCCAACACCGTAATGCGGCAAATTCTCGTTAAACAATGTGATCAGCTTTTAGAACCGTTACAACAGTATCAATCGCTCTCCACTCAAGTAAGAACCATTATAGCGGCTATCCCAGACCACTACCCAACGGCGGAACAAGTGGCCGACAAAACGGGTCTTAGCTCGCGCACCTTGAGCCGGCGCCTGAAAAAACAAGGCACCAGTTTCCAACACCTCATCAACGAGGTGAAGACCCAACGAGCGAGCAACTATCTGCAAAGCACAAAGATGTCTATCGAAGAGGTGGCAACACATATGGGGTTTAGCGATTCTGCCAATTTCCGTCGAGCGTTTGTTAGCTGGACTGGCATGCTTCCCTCTCAGTTTCGTCGCACTTGTCGCTGCCCGATACTCTAACAGACAGCAGCTTGAGCGTAGGACTGGATTGATATTACTGGCTTGTGCATTCACTTAGTTATTGACTTACTGCGCCTAGGGAACGGCCTTTTCAAGCACTAGCTTTAAAACTTCCAGCTCAATCGGTTTCGCAATATGTTCCGTCATCCCCGACTCTTCACAGCGTTTTTTTTGTTCGTCCATGGCGTGTGCGGTCAAGGCGATAATAGGCAGCGCTGTTAGCGCATGCATTTTTTCATACTTTCGAATCATCTCTGTAGCTGCAAAGCCGTCCATTACCGGCATTTCACAATCCATTAAAATTGCGTCAAAAGGTACGCTGGAAGTACTGCGTTCGAAGGCCTGCACCGCCTTCCTTCCATTTTCAACAACAGTCGCCTCATGGCCTAATCGTTCCAACATCTTTTGGATTACCATTTGACTTATCGCGTTGTCTTCGGCAACAAGTAATTTCAACTGTTTCACGCGAGCAATGACATTGCCACCCATTTCAACACTATTTCTTAGTCCACTACTGTCTTCAGCGCTGTTTGATTTTACACAAAACTCAAGAAACGCCCTTAACTCCGACGAGTACAAAGGTTTTTCTCTCACTATAATATTTCCTGCACCGGGGAAGTCATCACTAAAATCACGTTGTTTTAGGCGCGAAAAGACTACGACAATCTGTTCGATATTTTCGGTTTGCAAGCGAATATCAGAGGAAAGCACGCATTCCACTGAGTCAACATCATCAAAATCCATAATAACGAGCGAATAAATGTCGTTAGCTTTCTGTGTTATCGCTAGCTTGCCTGAGATTTCTTCGATTGTTGTAAGCTGAGTCACCCTGAATCCCAATAACTCGGCTTGGTCCCTTATATGATCCGAAAAGAAACTATTATCACTCCCAATTAACAGCCTAAGCGGTAATGGTAAACTCTGAGGGGGAGTAACCGCGCCGACTCCAGCGCCAATAGGTATTAGCGGGAGAGTAAACCAAAATGTAGATCCTTTCGACTCCTTACTTAACACACCAATTTCACCATCCATCAACTGAACCAGTTGCTGAGTTATCGCTAAACCCAAACCCGTACCACCATAACGTCGGTATACATCATTTTCGGCCTGACTAAAGTCCAAAAATAGATTTTCTATCGCTTGTTCCGATATACCAATACCGGTATCGCTTACCATAATTTTAACTAGTTTCTCTTTTGGATTAACAAGTTTCACCTCAATCAAAATCTCCCCTGACTCAGTAAACTTAAACGCATTACCCAGCAGATTTGTAATTATTTGTCGTAGCCGAGTGGGGTCGCCCGTCAGGGTAAGAGGCAGTAACGGGTCAATTTCAGCAAAAAGGCTTACTTTTTTTATTTCTGCTTTTAGACGGAATATGCTTAAGACGCCTTCAACCAATTCTTCGATATTGAAATCGACTCTTTCGAGATTCATCTTTCCCGCTTCGATTTTTGAAAAATCAAGGATATCGTTCAAAATCCCAAGTAGCGATTTCGAAGAGCTATTAATAACTTCTACCGCAGCTTTTTGCTGCTCGTCAAGTCTCATACCCTTAAGTAAATCTGACATCCCAAGAATACCGTTCATAGGCGTGCGTATTTCATGGCTCATTTTTGCTAGAAAACTGCTTTTTGCCATGTTAGCTGCCGTGGCCAACTTCGCGCTCTCTTTGAGAATATTCATTCGTCCCGCCAATGCAATTGACATCAACACCAGTTCGAAAAGTTGGCCAATTTTTACAGAATGAGCAAAATATATATTGTGCGGGAAAAGCCCTAATCGGTAGAGAGAGCTAACAAACAACCCTATTAAAAAAGTGGTCCAAGCCAAAAAGTAATATCGCGCAATTTTACTTCCATGCAAACTCATTGTGAGACTAACAAACCAAAGTAAGAGCGAAAAAGTAATATCAAATAACATCATCGCATCAGTAGCTAACAAACGATTCTGTGAGTCGCCCCACATGCGAAGCGGGAAAACAACAAAAACAAGAATCGCCAAGAAGGAGAATAGTAATTTTGATATTTTCGGAAAGTGCTGTGGAAGATCGAGAAAAGCATTACCAAACAGCACCAAAAACACCAGTGAAATGACATAAAACAGACTAATGAAGTACTGGTTATATTCGGGATGGTTAGGCCACAGCAGTTGAAATGCAAATCCACTGGTGGCGAATATTGTCAACCCTATGAACAAGCCCGATACAACATAGTAGAAATAGCTACGATCCCCTACAATTAAAAAGACGACAAAATTGAAAAAAACCATTACCGCAACCGCGCCAAAATACAACCAATGCAGGACAGAGTCGAAGTCTATTCGATCATAATAGTTAGACCTCTCCCATAGGCTTAATATATTTACATTGTCTTCTACATCAGACGCATCGTATATTATGATAACCAGTTCTTGTCCCGGTAGTGCTGAGATTGGAAAAAGTTGAAAGCGATTTGCAACAGGACGTTGTTCAAAAGGCACATCAAAACCACTAACATGGCTAGCAACAAGTTTTTCCCCTGCGTATATAAAAACATGCATTTCTAATTTGAATGCTTTTTTTAACTCGAGGAGGAATTCTTGAGGTTCAGTGGAAGGATTAAATAGTTTAAAAGCGAACCAAGTTGGATCTCGACTAGCGTTCTCTTCACCGGCGTATAAAGAAATCTCTTTCCACCCGTCAGTGATCCCCAATTCGTAGTTGCTTAACTGATTGCGAACACTTCCAACCTTATTATAATGATCGTCGGTCTTTTTATAGATTAGATAGGGTGATACTTGGAAGTCTGATTTCACGTCTGACAAATTAACGGTAGGAATCTCACTTCCAGCCCATACGCTAGAGTGAACTAGAAGCAAACAGCCCAAGAATAGACGAAGGTAGAAACTCACGTTATTACTCAATAGTCGACCTAATCAATTACCACACTACAAAAGTTCTATAGACATTATTTAGTCGTCTAACAGCCCCTATTATTGATACACCAATTCAAGACCGATTGCTAGTTAATTATGTCGCAGTTGTTAAACCATACAAGTCTGATTCTTAGAATCAATCACATTGTCATGTGAGCTAAAGTACTTCGTTCTAATATTGAGGTTTCGCCCGACTTGCCGTGGCGATCAACAAGGAACTGTAGTGATCTACCCCGGCGATTCACGCAGATATAACTAACTAAACCAGTAAAACCGCCAGCACTTAGACCACAAAATACTCTTTTACGAACACGATCAAAGCTCATAATCTGATTGCCCTAATCTAGACATATACTACACTTGCGATGGAGTCGCGTGAGGCGTAGTACAGCACTTAAGTACTCCCCCATCAGCAAGCAATTAATGTGCGCACCATTCTACCCTTCATCCAATAGTCTGGTCGTTTTACTTCCAACCATTTCCCGAGATATTGATCAGTTGCAGTTATGGTAGTAAACCCTCTCGTCAACACCCTCGGGCCTAAATACGCTTTTTGATCGATGACGGTATCGGCAGCAGCCAAATCATTCAAACTCTATCGGCAAAAAAGTCAGATAAGAATGTCGAAATACCTGAATAAGGTCTATCGGAATGCGTAGTGCCTTGCCGTAATAGTAATAATAATAGCGCCTCCTAAGCCTAGTTTTTTGCACTACTTTATTACAAGTACAATCAATGAACACCCACCTTAATCAACATCCTTAGAACTCATAGTCAATAGTAAACTTCAATGAAACATCCGGTGTCTTATTGTCAACGCCGAAGATAACACCACTTTCCCAGATAATTTTTTGCCGCCCGCCTGTGCGAAGCATGCCACTTAGAACTGGCCCTATAGCGGCACTACTCTCCGACAGATAAACTTCAATCGCCGGCTCCAGAAACTGCCTATAGCGATAGCGAAACTGGGTGGAAAAACTAGTCTCCCACTCGTTTTTCATATGCTTTCCCCATTCGTAAATAAGCCCTATATTAGTGGTGGCAATCCAATTAGACCACTCATGCAAAATGATTAGACTGCTGCTGGCCTCCCAGCTATTTTCGGCCGTTTCGCGCTCTAGCTCGAACATAACACCCCAGTCGCTGTTATATTCGCCTTGCTCTGTTAGTTGTATTTTTATTTCAGCTTCTATTGCATCAACTGAAAAGCTATTGGTTTCACTCTTGTTTGCTTCAAAGTAAATTTCTCCGAACACTCGGTCGGAAAATGATCGCCCGAGACCGAGTAAATGACGCTGCTGACCGTCAAGATCATCCTCTTCGTCATGTTGATAGCGTGAGCGGTACTCAACTTCCGACTCGAGTACCTGTACGTAGGGGTGGTAAACTTTATCAATACTTGAACCATCGGCAGTGGCCCGGTTAAACGGCAGCCCAACAGCAGCCAACAGCACCATTAATACAAAACTCGTGCCTGTTTTTATCACCTGATATTCCGCGATAGCCAATCTCATCACATTCTTTTCCAGAAAATAGATTATTGATTACTGATTACTGATGATCGCAGTCTATTAACTGCGATCACTGAAGGTATTAAGAATAAGGCTAGTAAATACACCACCACCATCACCGTTGTTGGTGTAGCCTCATAGCCAAACGTGGCATAAGCAAGTTGACCCACAACTGACTGTTCAGACAATACACCGCTGCTATCCCACAGCGGTTTGGTTGATGATAGCCAGTCTGCTTGTATCAGTAACTGAGTGGCCTGCGCTACCATTCCCGCGGCGATAAAGCTGAGCAGTACTATTTGCAGTTTTACTTGCACGGTGTTTGGGCATAACATTATCGCAAAGTAAAAAAGCGCACCGACACTTAGGCCAATAGTTAGCCCAATAAAGCCACTGGTCAATGCCTGACCCATCATCTGACCCACACTAATAAAACCCGAAAAGAAGAGTATTATTTCGGCGCCCTCTCTAATCAATGCCAACATTGAAGCCGATGCCATTGCCACTACCAACCCAGCTACAACCTTCTTTTGATGGTAACGATTCGCCGCCAGCACTGCTGTTATTAGTAGAAAAATATAGATTAAGTACTGAATAGCTGCATTGACAATCTCCTGGCCTACATAGTCAAACCAAGTCGATATCGCTGAAAGCCCAAGCACATAACCAACTGCACTCAGGATGCCCAGAACTACTGATAGCAGCAACCAATGCAGCTTTATATTCAGTGAGTTACTGATACTAATTAGCACACTAATGAGTATCGCCGCTTCCAGTGTTTCTCTTAGTATAATGACGACAGCGTCAATTAGCATATCATCACCCTATCGCACTATGACTTTGCCGAGGGCTGTAGACATATTAAACTCTCCAAAAAATGGGTATTCCCCCGGTTCGAGTGGGCCAATAAAAACCACCGCCTTGCTGTTTCCAACAATAACTTTTTCCCTGTTCAATTCATAACTTTCAAATTCCTCTGGAGTGGAGTCGCGGTTATAGATAAGCAATTTCACTTTTTTATGTGCTGGCACTACGACTTCCGCAGGATAAAAAAGATGATTTCGGATTTCAATTTCTATAACTAAGGTGCCAGAGAACACCAAAGCACTTGCGGAGTACAATAGAAGACTGAGTAATAACCGCGCCATATTCATGCGCTATCTAACAGCGCTATAGGATTTTGTAATAGTGGCAATATTATCTCCACCTTAAGCCCACCCAAACGTATGGATTCGCCCATTTCTATTTTCCCCTCGTGTAATTGCACTATATGATCGACAATGGACAAACCCAATCCAGAACCGACAATATCTGCGTGAAGATTCTCCCCCCCCACACGATAAAAACGGTCAAAAACTCTCTTTAAGTCCTGCTCTTGTATGCCGGGCCCGGAGTCCTCAATAGTAATTTTGGCAGCGGAACCCGATAATTCAACAGCCATAATGATAGTGCCATTGTCCGGCGTGTATTTTATCGCATTATCGAGCAGATTTTTCAGCAGCGTAACCAATGCAAAATTGTCACCATCAACAACAACGGGCGAACCGTCAATAGATATCGTTTGATTTTTTGTTTCACAGGCTGAGTACAAGTCGACTATCGCCAATTGTGCTAGTTCGTAAAGATCAACAGACTCGGACTTCGTCAAAAATCTATCGGGTGACAACCGATGATAAGCGAGAATTTGCTCAATCGAGTGGCCCATGCGATCAACACTTCTTTCCAGCGCTTCAATATTTTTACTTTTTTGTCCCGACTCTGAAACAATGTTATGCAGCCCCACTTTTAGTACTGCCAGCGGTGTTCGAAGCTCATGGGCAGCGTCGGCGGAAAAACGGCGTTCGCGATCAAATACGGCACTCAACCGCCCCAGTAGGGCGTTGATAGATACAACGACTTCCGTTAATTCACGAGGGTAGTCTGAATCATCTAGAACCTGTAAGTCTTCAGATTTCCTGCCCTGCAATATAGAAGCAAGACGATGTAGAGGGTGTAAGCCAAAGTACACCACCAGCCAAATTAGTAGCCCTAACAAGGGCAGCACCCATATTATTGGGAAAACGGACTTCAGCACTACTTCTTCACTGATCTTTGAGTAGATATCGGCCCTATGCGCCACCACAATCCAACCATTATTCCCCTCTAAGGGACGTACCAATGTTTTCCAGCGCTTCCCGGAAAAATTGGCCAAATGAAATCCCGATTCCAGAACTGACAACTGAGTACTGGGGGCATACTGCGAGCGTTGTTTCAATACGCCCTCTCGCCACAATTGGTAGTAGTTCGTATCAGTGAATATTTCGGCTGGAATATCCATTTCATCGGCCACCAAGGCCGCCAGTAAATTTGCTGAAGTAGTGAGCTGCTCGTCAAATATCGCTTCCGCTGCGACTATACTGCTACGGTAGCCATGGAGTGCCGCAAGAAAATTCACCAAGCAAATAACCGATAACAGCACAACTATGAGAAATACCCGAATGGACTTCACGCTACGTTATCCACTGCTAGCTTATACTTCTGTCTATTGTATAGCCGACACCACGAACGGTTTTTATAAAGCCTTTTGGTATCTTCTTTCTCAGGTTACTGATATGCACCTCAATAGTATTACTGGATATTTCATCATCCCAATCGTACAGTTTGTTTTCTAAGGCATCTTTGGTTTGAATACGGCCGACATTTTCCATAAGCGCTTTGAGAATCATATACTCTCTGCGCGACAGTGATATTTCGCCATTTTTAGACTCTATGTGGTGAGTCGCAGTATTGAGGCTGACACCTGCTACCGTGATTATGCTGCTGATCGATGAATTAATCCGTCGTCCTAGCACTCGAATTCTCGCCATCAGCTCCTCAATTTCAAACGGCTTCGAAAGATAGTCATCGGCACCGCCATCGAGGGCAGTGAGCTTGTTAGAAAGATCATCTCTAGCTGTCAGTATTAATACCGGGGTGGAAATTTTCTCACCGCGAAGCTGCTTTAACACGGTCAAACCATCAATATCAGGGAGACCGAGGTCAAGTATTATGATATCGGCGGCACTGATTTTTCCGTAAGCAATGGCTTGTGTTCCAGTCTTCACGTGATCGACAGAAAAGCCTTCATTGCGAAGCGCAATAAGTAAAGCCTTCGCCAGTGCATCGTCATCTTCTACAAGTAATAGTTTCATCTAGCTACCGAGCATGGATCATTTCAGGTTTGTACTACAGCTCTTTTTTCAGCTCAAGTATAGCATGACGAATGTCATCTCTTCTGCCACTGTCGGCGACGGGACGAGCCACTCTCGGCGTAGCTGCAAGCGCTTTCTCATAGTAGCGTAAGGAGTCATTTAAATCGCCCTGATCTTGCAGAAACTGCGCATAGAAATAGTTTTGATCAATACCCTGCGGATCAATTTTGAGCGCTTTAAGTAAATACTCCTTGGCCTTTTTATCGTTCCCGAAAGCAATGGGCCAGCCCGGCACATTAAAATACAGCGTTCCAAGGCTGGTATACGCCGATCCATGCAAAGCACTTGCGTCGATATCTAGGGACTTTTCAAGGTCACGTTTGGACGCTTTTGCATATTCTAAGGCACCTAAGCCGCCTTTTGCACCTGCATAAGTAGACTTGATAATGCCACTCCAGATCAAAATTTCTGCACTTTTTGGCTGCTGCGCAACATAGCTGTCCGTGGTATCGATTAACTGCTCAAAGGCTACCAGCTGCTCTTTTCCCTGCAATTGATAATTGACCTGGGCCCAGCGCTGTTGAAGGTCTTTAAATGAGCTTTCATTTTGGGCAGTAACAAGACTGCTCGCGAAAAAGAAACATATTGTGACTATATTTGTGATTCGTATATTGGTATTCATAAGCCTATGCCCTCAAGTCTGTGATTTTACTATCTCGAAAAACGGCGAATGGTGTCTAACTGTTTAACTAATGCACTGTCGACCCATTTTGGCAGCAGTGAATTAAGTCGGACAAAAAACGCTTCTGGCCAGCCCAAAAAGTAACTATGGGCATGTTTGTCTTTCAGCGCCCGCAACAAGCGGTCGGCAACATACTCCGGAGAATCTACCGAATTGCCCAACTCTTCATTGAGGGCATTCATTTCATCGGTGTTGAGCCGGGTATCCGTCGCTCGCGGCGCAAAGTAGATAACCTTCACGTTACTGTCGGCAACTTCACGACGAAAAGCTTCTGTGAATCCGCGCAGCCCAAATTTGCTGGCACAGTAGCAGCTCGATCCCGCGTAGCCTATGCTACCTAGAATTGAGCCAATATTGACAATCGCCGCTTGTGGGCGCTGATTAAGTACCTTGTATATATCTCGACACAGCATCATCGGCACCGCCAAATTAGTGTTAATTATTTGGCCAATATCTTCGTCACTGGTATCGTTTAATAACGCTAGTTTGTTGACCCCGGCATTGTTAAGCAATATGTCGATATCTTCCCGCTGCACCACCTCATACAGTGTTTGTCGGTCGGCCCCGACATTTAGGTCAAGTGGCAGTATTCGGGTATTTGCATTACCAATACTTTCCTTTAATGCTACTAGTTTTCCCCTATCGCGCGCGGTGAGTATAAGGTTTGCCCCTGCATCGTTGAATGCTTTTGCTATGGCGCAGCCGATACCTCCGGTGGCGCCAGTCAGCAACACTTTTTTACCTGATATAATCATAAAATGCTCCAGACAATGTTTTCACTACGCAGCGGCCGAGACAGCTTGCTCCGGGGCCAATTCTCTGAAGATATTTCCGTATAGACAATAGAACATTTTTGCACAGTGGATAATTAACTGCTGCTCTTCGCGGTCAGTAATACGGTTCATTAGGCCTTCATAGAATTTGATATGATCCTGATCAATCGCACCGTGAGAACGCAGGTACACAAAAGCACTGTCCGGAAGATTAAGCGCTTTTTGAATGCAATCGGCGGCGTGATCGGCGATGGTAATACTGGTCCCTTCAAGTACTTGTACCATGCCAAAAAACCCCATTGGGTTGATTCGATTAATGGTGTCGTAGGCATAGGACACCATTAGTTCAGTCGACTGGTTGGGGATGCTTTTTCGGACTGTCTCCTTGTCAAAGCCACAGGCGGCGATATCGTTGAGTATCCACTCCTGATGCCCCAACTCCTCCTCAATATATTCTGCGACGGCTGCTCGCAGCCACTCTTTGTCGCCGCTAATTCGAGCGCCGGTGGCCATTAACAGCGGCGTGGTGTGTTTAACATGATGGTAGGCCTGACTCAAAAATGAAACATAGTCTTCGAGGCATATATCCCCGCTCAAGCAGCGCAAAATTATTGGCGCGGTAAACAACTGATCGCGCTCATTTTGGGTTTCCTCTTGTAGACGTTTATAGAATGTCATAACGTATTTCCTCAGCGATTATTGAATAAATTGGGTTTTCCCGGTTACAGCTTGTTTTCCTACGTTTTTACGTGGTTATAGCCTGACTTTGACTGTCTTCCTGGGCAGTCAATAGCGATACTGAATACAGTTTCTCGATGTTTTTTTCGAAATGGCTGTTGATAGCATCACGTCGGGGACGTCCGTTGGCAGTAAACAGGCCTTGCCATCCGTCGCTGTCGATGACGTCCCAGGCCTTGACCTGGGCGTAATCGGGAAGGCCAGTATTGACCTGCTCAATCCAAGTCTCAACCTGCTCATTGCTCACACCATCGACGGTGCAAAGTAGTGTCGCCAAATGGGGGCGCGAGTCGCCAACAACAATACACTGGCTAAACAGCGTATTGGCCATGAGTGCGCTCTCCACCCACTCGGGACTGATGTTTCGTCCAAAGCTACTAATTAATAGATTCTTACGGCGACCGTCGACAATTAAAAACCCCTCTTCATCGAGGTGGCCCAGGTCTCCTGTCGCGATAGGGGTATTGCCCCAGCTTTCCGGTTCGCCTAGGTACCCCAACTGGCTCGCGCCCTCTACATAGATCTCTCCGTCGACAGTACTGACCTGGCAATGGGGAAGAGGCCGTCCTACACTGCCAGGCTTATTACGGCCGGGGGTATTGAGAGCAACGACTGAACAGCATTCAGACAAACCATAACCTTCATAAACCGGAATGCCCTGTTGTGCGGCTTGTGCAATAAGTTCGGGAGCGACTTTGCCTCCACCTACGGCGACAAAACGCAGGGATTCGGGGGGTTGCCAGCCCATCTTGCAGGCGGCAATCAAAGCGATAAGTAACTGTGGCAGTATTATTATGGTATTGGGTTGCCATAGTGAAATACAACTGACCAATTGCAGCAGATCCAGCCCTGAACTACCATTGATGCCCCGGCTCTTTCCATCCAGCAGAATGATATTGCCGCCGCTTAGCAGGGGGGCATAAATACCCGCTGCATTTTCCAACAGCGTACCCAATGGCAACAAACAAAGATGTTTGGGCCTATCAATGGCGATCGCCCTGGCCAGGGATTGCGCCACTTGCCATTGTTGATGACTACTTAGGCATACGCCCTTGGGCTTGCCCGTTGACCCCGAGGTATACGTGATTTTTTGGGTGCCTTGTGGGCATCGTTGCTGTTCGCAATCTTTGCTAGTAGCTGGCAGCTTCCACGCTTGCAGAGATAAGGGCAGGCCCTCAACACTATTAATACCTGTTATGTTAGCAGCGAGTTCATTATTATCGCCAATTAACAAGTCGACACCGGCATCGTCTATGCAGTGCAGCGATTGCTGCTCACTGAAGAAATCAGGCAGCGGGATACAGCTTATCTCTGCGAGTTGACAGGCAAGATCGATCACTACCCAGTCAATACTGTTTTCCGCGTGTAGGGCAACCATTTTAACCTGCTGTATTGATAGCCATTGAACTACCGCGTCTACTTTTTCAGCAAGCTCAGCATAACGTAATGACTGCGTGTTACTGGTCACTGCGGGCAGTTCAGCCAGTAGTGGATCCCGAAGTATTTTGGCTAAGGTAAAGTGGTTATGAGTCATAATAGTTCCTGTTTTTACCGTATTTATCGATTTATCTACGAATATTTTTTTGGACATAGAATATATGGCTAAGCTGTTACCCGTGCTGTATAGAGTGCTGTTTTAGCGACGTAGCAAGTGTTTCAATATCATCGCTATAGCGCATTGTTATGCAGTTGACGGTTTCATTTCCCGAGACGTTGGCCAGTGCCTCCTCTAGGTTAATGGCCATAACGTTGGGGGTTTTTTGGTAGTACTCACCCCACTGTCCAGCCGTCGTGCCGAGACGCTCTGCCGTGGCGTTCGCCAAGAATACCGGGCTGGCACACAAGCGCTTAACCAGTTTGTTAACCTGCCCTGTGGCGGTAAATACCAGCCAGTGAAATCCAGCGCGTTTTATCGCAAAAGCCAGGATAATAAAAAGCAGCTGACTGCCACCTGCTCGGGTGGAAACCAGATTTCCAATCTCAACAATGCTGCTTCTATCGATGGGTTGATTGATAACACCGGCAATCATTTGTTCAATATTTTGGTCTAGGTATTGCTCAAGAAAAAGTGGGTTGTCGCTTGCTGGCTGCAAGCCCGCAACCGCTTGCACTTCTGAGCACTGACTCATACTCAGTAACTGTGGCAGGAAACTCGAAAGATGCGCTTTATGGCAGGCAAAATACTGCCTTGCGACATAGTTTTCGAGGGCAACGCGATTGACGTCCTGCGCTTGACTTAATTGGAAGTGATATCGGTCAGAATGGCTTGCATGCGGTTGTGCCCGTTTTTCGTATTGATGCATCATCTTAACTTCCCAGCTAATTTCGTTTGATGGGTTTAAGATATAGGGCTTAGCTTAAGTGAAACTTAAGAGTTTCAGTTCTTAGCCTATTCTGTTGCTAGAGTGTCAATTTTTACCCTGGCCGGTCATCAACACCGGACTGTTCGCCGTGAGATTGAGGAAAAGCCACTTTCCACGACCGCCTAGCCCTACTGCAACGCAAAATGCCTACAGTGGCTGCACTGACATCCTCCGGCTGGGGATTGCGCGCAACTAATTAGCATCGTTTTACGCAACTCTCTATTATCAGGCTATAAATAGACTTACTCTTAGACCACCATATTGACAACAGAGGCACAGATCAGGAATTATGCTAGTACTCGAAGCCCTATTTCGCTTTGGCTCCATCGGCATTTTATTGGCCATTGCGATATTAATCCTGCGTGACGGTCGCCATATACCGGCTCTACGCCTTGCGCTGCCGTTGATAATATCGATGACCTGCCTGTTCCTTAGTACTGGCAACGAGAACCTGCGTATTAATGGCGCTGCGGCCGTGCCGCTGCGACTGATTGATATGCTGAACTTTATTTTTGTTTGGTGGTTCGGACTGGCACTGTTTGACGATGACTTCAAACTCGGCCCCAGGCAATGGACGGTCGCAGCTGTTTTTACCGCTGTGGTTGCGCCGGTTCGGATGGCCCACCTCGGCTTCGATCTGCCCTGGGCCTACGCCCTGGACATTCCCAGCTTCTGCATCACCCTCGCGCTGATGGCACATTTGGCCTATCGCGCGGTATTGGGCCGCAAAGAGGATTTGGTGGAGAGCCGCCGCCGCTTACGAGTCGGCTTTGCGGTTGCTATCGCCCTAGTAGTGGTCACCTCTACGGTCACCGAACGCGTGGCCTATGCGATAGGTGCCGATCCTTACCTATCGCTATTTTCCACCTACATACTCACCTTTATGATGGGCCTATGGGGCGTGCTGTGGCTCACCCGACTCAATCAAGATGCGCTGGCTAGCCAGGTATTACCGCAATCTATTATCGCAACCACCGCGATTGATCCAAAGGACGACGAGACTCATCAGGCGCTGGTACAAATCATGGAAACACAGCGAGCCTTTGCCCAACACGGGCTAACTATTGGCGGCCTGGCTCGGCAACTGGAACTCCCTGAACATCAATTGCGGGTATTGATCAACCGCTCCATGGGCTATAGAAACTTCTCCGCCTTTCTCAATCACTACCGGCTGGGGGAGGTCAAACGGGCTCTAGCCGACCCCAACAAGAGCCGGCTGCCGATACTCACTATTGCTCTCGAAGCGGGATTCTCCTCCCTCGCCCCCTTTAATAGGGCGTTTAAAGCTGCCTTCGATATGACACCTAGCGATTATCGGGCGCAATCACCACTAATGCCTGACAGTGGGGTTGCAGCTACTGCCGATATAACTGATCACAATTGAAAAAATCTGCTCAATTTCAAAATTGAGCAGGTTTTTTCGACACTGCGCAGACCTTAACCCGCCGCAAGCCTATTTTGAGCACTCCAACTACTGCCCCTGCTAACCAAGACAGTTCGGGCCACAAGGAGTCTGCAATGGAATTTGTACTAGGCGCATTAAATAACTTTATCAACAATCTACCCGAGGGTTTGCAAATAGAAGGGTTGCGCTACTTGTTTGGTGCCGGCACCGTATTTTTTCTGACCTGGGTGCTGTTGGCCGGGGTGCTCGCCGGTCGTCGTATCCGCCAACCACTGCCCGCCACAGCCCGCAACCGGCAACTACTGCGAGAAATACGTAACTCCGCAATCACCATTTTTGTCTTTGTATTTGCCTATAGTGTCACCGAATACACACTGTTTGAGCTGTGGGGAAAATCGGTATTTAAGATCTATCCCGACGTTGCTACCTACGGCTGGCCCTATCTGATTTTTTCGGTAGTGCTGTGGACTGCTGGGCTCGATACCTATTTTTATTGGACCCACCGTCTCATGCACCATAAAACATTTTACCGTTTTTTCCACTTAACCCACCATCGCTCCCACAACCCCACCCCCTTTACCGCCTATTCCTTCGCCCCCCCGGAGGCTGTACTTATCTATTTGTTTGTACCGCTGTTTTTCACCATCGTACCGATGCACGATGTAGCCTTTGTCAGTGCCATGCTGATTCAGATACTGCGCAATGCTGTAGCCCACTGCGGTTACGAACTGTTTCCCCGCAACTGGAGCCGCCACCCGGTATTGGGCCTCTTTGCCACCGTTACCCATCACGATATGCACCACGAGAAGAGCAACGGCAACTACGGCTTTTATTTCACCGTCTGGGACCGGCTAATGGGCACCGAGCATGCGCAGTACCACCAGCGCTTTGATCGTGCCACCCAGCCGGGCAACGCTGCTCTGCTGCAAAGCCCAGGTTAATCATTGCGGGATGATAGTGGTAGCGACATCTAGCGATGGGGATAAGCACTGTAAGATAAGCTTGGATGATGCTCGGCGAATCCCTATAATCCCCCTTCGCTAGAAAACTGTGTCCGCAGGAGTCCCAATGTACCAATTTAGTAGCAAGTCGGTCGAATTACAGCACCGCCTCAGTGCCTTTATGGATAGCCATATTTACCCCAACGAAGCGGTGTACGCGCAACAGCTACACAACGCCGACAATCGCTTTGCACTGATACCGATCATGGATCAGCTCAAAGCCGAGGCTAAGGCCGCCGGCTTGTGGAATCTATTTATTCCCGAGCAGCACGGCAACTACAGCGATCACGGTGGTTTGAGCAATTTTGACTATGCGCCTATTGCTGAAATGATGGGTCGAGTATTGTGGTGCCCCGAGGTGTTTAACTGCAACGCCCCCGACACCGGTAATATGGAAGTGTTTATGGAGTACGCCACGCCAGAGCAACAGCAGCAATGGTTAACGCCGCTGCTAAACGGTGATATTCGCTCCTCCTACGCCATGACCGAACCCCAGGTAGCCTCCAGCGATGCCACCAATATTGAGCTGGATATTCGTCAGGAAGGCGATGAGTGGGTGCTCAATGGTCGCAAGTGGTTTATTACCGGTGCCATGAACGAGCGCACCAAGATATTTATTGTGATGGGCAAGTCCGACGCCGACAACGCCAATCGCCATTTACAACAGAGCCAGATTCTGGTGCCTAAAAATACGGCGGGTATAGAGCTTATCCGTCCACTGAGCACGCTGGGCTACGACGACGCGCCCCTGGGCCACGCGGAAATCGTGTTTGACAATGTCCGTGTGCCCCTTGCCAATATTTTACTGGGCGCCGGCCGTGGCTTCGAGATCGCCCAGGGCCGCCTAGGGCCAGGCCGCATGCACCACTGCATGCGCTTAATGGGCTGTGCCCAGCGCGCCCTAGAACTGGCCTGCAAACGCGTTAGCACTCGCAATACTTTCGGCAAGGTACTCAGCAAACATCAGTCGATACGGGAAGAAATTTCCAAATGTTTTTCCGAAATCGAGATGGGGCGATTGTTAATTCTAAAAACTTGCAGCCAAATGGACGCAGTCGGCGCCCAGGCCTCCAAGGACATGATTGCCGCCACCAAAACTACCATTCCCCTTATGGTGCAGACTATCATCGACCGATGCATGCAAATGCACGGCGCCGGTGGTCTCACCGAAGACTACCCAATGGCCGAGGCTTTTAACTACGCCCGCTGGTGTCGGCAGGCGGATGGCCCCGATCAGGTGCACCAAATGGCCCTTGGCAAACAAATCATCGAACGCTTTGGAGCCTAACTATGGATTTTGATCAGAGTAAACTGGCCCACTATTTGGAACAGCACATAGACGGTTTTGTTGGCCCGCTGAGCGCAGAAAAATTCTCTGGTGGCCAGTCTAACCCGACCTTTCTTATCAGCGCCCAGTCCGGACGCTATGTGCTGCGGCGCAAACCACCGGGGGAGTTACTGAAATCGGCCCACGCGGTGGACCGTGAATTCCGGGTGATCGCGGCCCTGGCCGAAAGCGATGTACCCGTTGCCGGCGCCTACCACCTGTGTGCTGACGACGCTGTTATCGGCAGTATGTTTTATGTCATGGAATATATCGATGGCCAGGTCTATTGGGATCCAGCCCTTGTCGAGGTTGCCAGCGGCGAGCGCTCTACTATTTACAGTGAAATGAATCGTGTATTGGCGGCCCTGCACAGTGTCGATATCGAGGCTGTGGGGCTGACTGACTTTGGCCGCCCGGGCAATTACTACCAACGTCAGTTAGACCGCTGGAGCAAACAATATCAAGCCTCGGCCACCGAAGACATTCCCGAGATGGCCACACTACAGCACTGGCTGGTGCAACATATGCCGGTAGACGATGGCCGTATCGCCTTGGTGCACGGAGATTTTCGCTTAGACAATATGATGTTTCACCGGCAACAGCCCAAAGTACTGGCGCTGGTCGACTGGGAACTGTCGACCCTGGGCCACCCCTTTGCCGATTTGGCCTACCAGTGTATGCAGTTGCGTATGGGGGACAACCCGGTTATGCCAGGGCTCGCAGCGATTGACCGCGAGGCCCAGGGTATTCCCACAGAACAGGCCTATGTCGCCGAATACTGTCAACGCATGGGCATTGCCGGTATCGACAACTGGCCCTTTTACATGGCCTTTAGTTTTTATCGCTTTGCCGCCATTTTACAGGGAGTAAAAAAGCGCGGTCTGGAGGGTAATGCCTCTGGTGAAAAAGCGTTGCAAATGGGTGAGCTAGTCAACCCGCTGGCAAAACAAGCAGTTGAGCAACTTCTTTAACAGGGTAAACAAAGCCTTTTATGCTGCTAACATGTCGTAAATAAAAAAACCCAACACCGGTACTGAAATACAAATAGTTACCATCAGTTGTGGATGTCGCAGTCGCCACATGATTTTCATCAGCGCCATTTCACCAATGGCTGTTGATGTGTGCAGGCGCGGCATCAGCCATTTTTTCATGTCTTCGGGGTCGAATAAATAACCCATCTGAGCACTGCCTATCAGCGACACGAGTACATTCCCTGCAATCAGGCTGCGGGGATTGTAGAATAGATCCTGCGGGCGCACTTCGGCTTGCTCACCTTTGGTATTGCGCAAAATGATCGTCTCTTTGGTAACCGCAATGCCCATAGTATCGATCGAGCGCTGTAGCTGTCGGTAAAGCCATAATCCGAAAAATAAAGGTATCGGCATAGTGGTCAGGAGCAGCGACCGCCACAATGTCGGCAGATCTCCCTCGATAAATAGAATCACCGGAAACAGCGTCGCCACCAATACCATCAACACCATAGCCCATTTAAATTGCCGCCCAAATTTCTCGTTTTTTGCAATCCAGTACTGGCCTTGCTCCGGCACAATAATTGCCGCGCCCTCTTCGACTAGCATCCCAAATCGCGCCTTCTGCCGCTTCTCCATCGATTTGAGATCGCCCCGAGATATACCAACAACAATACCGATCACAAAAAATAGTACGGCAAGGGCTGCACAGCCACGGACCACATTCATTAAAAGCGCACTTCGTTGCCGGGCCGGAACAAGAAGGGCCTCCATCGCTGGACTATAGAGCTCACCCTGGTATTGTCCTTCGGCGCTAAGTTGGTACAGCCGTTTGTTTTCGTAGTCACTGACAATAACGCCATTACCCAGGCGTTCTAGTAAAAATGGCTTGGCGCTCTCGGGCAGTGGCAGGCGCCCCTTTTCGCGCCAATTTGCATGGTAGCGAATAATCGCGCCATCGAGCCAGCCATCTGCCAGCATATTAACCCACCACTCGTTACCCATTTTGACAAAGCCCTGGGGGTAGCGCTGTGTCGCGCTGGCGACAATAACCTGCGCAGACATCAGTGCCCCACCGGCACTCGCGTCCAGTTGCAACAACCTGCGATTATTGGTATCCATTAACAGCAGTGTTTCATCGCTCATACGAGCGACACCAGGCTGCTTTAACTCCACCGCCATTTCAAAAAATTGGCCTTGCTTATTAATGCGAAACAGCTGGTCGCGACTGACATGGGAGATAAAAATCTCAGCGCGCTCGGGGTCAAACGTGGCAAACCAATGGCGGTGGATTACCGGCATATCGACCGCAAAGCGCCCGCAGCGCTGTTGTGATAGATCACAGCGGTAGAGGCCCGCTTGTTCTGAGCCCTCGACACCATTATCGTGCCCGCCGCTGCCAAGACTATTCACGATTAGTGTATTGCGATCGGTAAAAAGAAAATTACCCCAGCTGTATTTCAGACCCAGGCTGGTAATATCGACTTCTCTAACAACACCCAAATTATCGTCAAACTCGGTCAACAAATCCCCCGTACGCACCACTGTGGTTGCCCAATGCGTGCGCTGGGTATAATCGACTGACAACAGATCGAAGGTTTGATCGTAGGCCCAAAAGCCACCACCGAAAAGCGTTAGAAAAACAGTTACAACCACCAGTGCAGTGACAGGTTTAATCTCGTTATCCATAGTTAGTGTCCGTCCAGAAACGCACGTTTTTGACGGCATTTATGCGGTATAGGGATATACCGCCAAAATCGGCTGCGTAAGTCGTTGATTTTGTAAGCAAAGCAAAATGACATTTTGTTGCTGCGTCATCCATAAACGGGCAGGAGCCTATTTCTGGATGTGAACTAGTTAGTCCTAAAAAGTCTATTCAGCCCAGTGATCATATTAACAATCACAATCGCAGGTCAATCCGGGCGTTCTACTTTAATGAACTCGCGCAGAAAGTAATGCTACTGCCAGTCGATAATCACTACGAAAGGCAGCCACTGGCAGCAACTGCCGCACAGAATAAATACAGGGGGGGGGATAGACAAAGGCTTGAGGTGCCGTTGTCTGACGGTGACAGAAAACGGCTGATTACGAGTAGCAAAAATCAACTCATACTGCAGCCCTTGCTAGCGGTTTTAGTGCACCGCTACCGTTGCATTGCAACCGTTTGTTACAAGAGCCTCTTTTATAGCAACTTTGTGCTGCAACAATCGACTGTGCCGATTGATATTAGCTGCAAGCGCAGCCCTGACCCAAAGCAGCGGCGTGCTACCCGTCGGCGGTGATCTTGGCAATAAGTTCTGCTTGAATGGTAGCCGCGGTATCATTGTCGACCTGACAAGTACCCGCAGCGGAGTGACCGCCACCATCATAGCTCAAACACAGTTCACCAATATTGGTGTTGGAAGCTCTATCAATAATTGATTTACCCAGTGCAAACACCGTATTTTGCTGTTTAAGCCCCCACAATACGTGGATAGATATATTACATTGGGGAAATAGCGCGTAAATCATAAAGCGATTGCCGGCAAATATTGTCTGCTGCTCACGCAGGTCCAGCACTACTAAGTTACCGTGAACAACCGAACAGCTCAATAGCTGATCTCTAAACTTCTGCTCGTGCTCTTTATACATTTCGACACGCTCCATCACATCCGGCAGTGCCAGTATTTCGGCAATGTTATGGTTACGGCAGTAATCAATTAACTGCATCATCAATTCATAGTTTGAAATGCGGAATTCACGAAATCGGCCCAAACCGGTACGACTGTCCATCAGATAATTAAGCAATACCCAACCGCCGGGATTGAGTATTTCGTCTTTGCTGAACTGGGCGCTGTCAGCCTTGTCGACAGCCTCCATAATGTCGTCGCTAATGGTAGGGAACTTGGCTTTACCGCCATAGTAGTCATAAACTACCCGGGCTGCTGACGGGGCGTTGGCATCGATTATGTGATTGTCGCGCGACTCGTCAGCACCGCGAACGGTTTCACTAGCATGGTGATCGAAGGAGAGATGGCAAGCCGGTACATAGGGTAAGTTGGTACTAATATCATTGCTGGTGATATCAATTTTCTCGTCTTGCATATCTTTCGGGTGAACAAATTTTATGTCGTCAATCAGGTCTAGTTCTTTTAGCAAAACAGCACAAACAAGCCCATCAAAATCACTGCGTGTAACCAATCTATACTTTGCTTCAGACATTAGCTTCCCCTTAATCTACGTATAAAACCTATTAACGTTACGGCATGGTCGCTGTAGTGGGAAATTTTGTCAAGGCGCAAATTTGACCGCTCTATCCGCGTATGAAATGCTAGCAGCCCTGCAACTACTCCGACACATCGGCACTGTGCTCAATCCAGCTAATTGTAGCCACGACCCGCTACTATATACCCGCTACTGGCAGCTCGTTACAGGCCTATGTGCCGGGGCACGCCTGTACATGCCGGCACAGCTCTGATAGCCTCACTGCTCCGATAAAAACGTATATAAGGAGCACGCTATGGCCGTAGGAAAATTCCCGGTTGAAGCCAGCCACATTATGATGTTTGCCCGTTCTGTGGGCGACGACAATCCTATTTACCATGATGATGAACACGCCAAAGGCACTGAACCCGGTGGCGTTATTGCCCCACCCACGTTTATGCAGGCCAGCGCGCAGTTCGACCCCGACTACTTTCTGCGACCCAAGACGGGTAAAGACTGGTTTGGCTCGGGTAAAGAGGCAACCGGGGTAAAACCTAAAACAGAAGACGGTGAGAAAAAATCCGGCGGCGGCGGCGGTCTACATGCCGAACAACACTTCGAGTACCATCGCCACCCACAGGCTGGAGACGTGCTAACGGCTACCATGTTGCCCGGTAAAACCTGGGAAAAAGAGGGCAAGCGTTCGGGTAAATTGATCTTCTCAGAGTCGATCACCGAATACCGCGATCAAAAGGGTGAATTGGTAGTCACCGCCAGAGGCGTAGGTGTAGCCACCGAACGCGCTGTCGATCAATAAGGAGAATAGACAATGGCACTTAAAGCAAGCGAAATGACCACAGGACTGAGCCACAGCGCTAGCCTGGTTGAGGATCTCAAGCGGACCCAGATTGTTCAATATGCCGGTTCTAGTGGTGACTACAACCCTCTGCATACCGACGAAATATTTACCACCCAGGTAGCGGGCTACCCCAGTGTATTTGCCCACGGCATGCTCACCATGGGTATGACTGGCAAAATGCTAACCGATTATGTTGGCGACGGCCGCCTCAGTAAATACGGGGTGCGCTTTACCAATCAGGTATGGCCCGGCGACAGCCTGCAGGCCTCCGCTACCGTGGAAGGCATCGAAGAGATAGACGGCGCCCAGTACGCCAACTTTGAAGTGGTCACCACCAACCAGGATGGCGCTGTAGTTCTCAAGGGCTACGCCCAGGCGCGATTGGACTAGTAATTGAAGCAACAGGCTATTATTACAAACATTAATTTATAGCCATGATGTCGACTAAATAGCCGCAGGGACTGACAGCGATTATTTAGTTGACTATAATTTAATAACATTACAGCAGTGGGGGTTATTGGTAGTTCTTACTCTACCGGCACAACCGCACAGAGCCCATGCATCAATACGTTTTCTCACTGGCACTATCAATGCCGGTCATATTTCAACCAGAAAAATCAATACACAGCACAGTGAGGTGTCGGCTTAAAAGCCGGCCTACAGGTACACCACCGAACCTGGAGTTTGCTGCCCAACAGGTTGTAATAGAGGCGTCATTAAGACGGTTAAAATATAGAGTAAAGAATGGCCTAAAGGGTATCACCACCACGGCGGTAATCACGCTATTGCTCTAAGCGTTAAGCACAGCAAGCTAATTTTAATGTACGACGATTCCAGTTTTGATGATTGCAATTAGCCCTGATTCCAGATCACGATAACAAGGCAGCTAACATGATGAAAACAACGAATTTTGCCGGGCGCTTACGCACGGCAGACCCTTTACGCGCGATAGGTACCATTGCATTCGCCTGCCTGCTAACCGCCTGCGGTCAGCAAAGCGAAGCACCGGCCGCTGGCGAGGCTAACACCGAAGCGACCACCGAAGTTACTGCGCAGGCTGCCAGCCCAACCAGCAGCGATGCTATCGTTGGCATGCGGGTAGACGACTTTCAACTGAATGATCACACCGGTACCGCGCAGCGCCTGTACTACTACGACAAGGCCCCGGCCATTGTATTGATGGTCCAGGGCAATGGCTGCCCTATCGTGCGCACTAGTATGCCGTCCATGCAGCGGGTCAGCGAAAAATACGCCGCCCAGGGGGTTAAGTTTTTCCTGCTCAACTCCAATATCCAAGACAATCAGAAAAGCATCAGTGCAGAAGTGGCTGAATTTGGCTATACCCTGCCGGTACTGGTAGACGAGCATCAACTGATCGGTGAGTCACTCAAAGTCACCCGCACCGCCGAAGTGTTTGTCATCAATCCAGCGTCCCGTAAGGTGGTCTATCACGGCCCCATCGACGACCGCGTGGGTTATGAGAACCAACGTGAATCCGCCAGCCACGAATATCTTATCGACGCGTTGGACAACGTACTGGCCGGTGAAAATGTCGCGGTCAGCTCAGCCGATGCACCGGGCTGCCTGGTCAACTTCCCCGAGCGCAGCATGAAAGACAAACACGCCGCGATCTCCTACCACGATACCATCGCCCCCATGCTCGAGGACAAGTGTGTCGGCTGTCACCAAGCCGGGGGCATTGGGCCCTGGGCTATGACCAGCTATGACATGGTAAAAGGTTTTGCGCCGATGATTCGCGAGGTTATTCGCACCGATCGCATGCCGCCTTGGCACGCCGATCCCAATGTCGGCCACTTTATTCGCGACAAAAGTTTGTCCTCCAATGAAATTAAAACCCTGGTGCATTGGATCGAGGCCGGCGCTCCTAGGGGCGATGGCGACGACCCACTGGATATTAAACGTGAACCCAAGCCAAAATGGCCGCTAGGTGAACCAGACCTTATTGTCGACATCACCCCCTTTACCGTTCCCGCCACCGGCGTGGTCGACTATCAATATCCGGTTGTGCCCTGGCCTTTAAAGGAGGGCAAGTGGCTCAAGGACAGTACTGTACTCGTAGGCTCCCGTGAAACTGTACACCATGTACTGACAGGTTTGCTGAAGGAAATGCCCGCCGACGGCGACGGTCTCAAAGCCCAGTCGAAGTGGGGATCCCAAGTAGCGGGTTATGCGGTGGGTGCCGAGTCGCTGATTGCCCGGGATGACATGGGTACCTATATCCCCCCCGGTGGTGCCATCGGCCTGCAAATGCACTACACCACCTTCGGCAAAGAGGTCACCGATAAAACACAGATCGGCCTCTACTTCTACGATGATGTGCCTACATTAATGATGCGTAGTTCGGTAGTGATCGATGTGTCTATTGAAATCCCCGCGGAAACCGCCAGCCACAGCGAGGTGGCCTACCTGTCATTTCCCCAGGACGCCGAGCTGTACTACGCCTTTCCCCACGCCCACTACCGGGGCCAGTCCTCTAGCCTAACGTTGCGCTACCCCGACGGTCGCGAAGAGCTGCTGCTGTCGCTGCCGCGCTACGACTTTAACTGGCAGCGCTCCTATGAGTTCGCCGATCCCATTGACATTCCCGCAGGCTCAAAGCTGGTAGCACGCTATACCTACGACAACTCCGCTGCCAACCCCGCCAACCCGGCGCCCAAAGAGATCGTCAGCTGGGGTCAGCAATCCCATGAGGAAATGTTGTTTACTGCCATTAGCTATCGCTGGAAAGACGAAACCACCGCCGATGTAAAACCCGAATACGAGACGCAATTACACTCGGCCCGGGTATTTGGCATGATGGATGACAATCTCAACGACCTGCTAGAAAAAGCGGAATTGAAAGGCGGTATCGGCCAGCGCTTAGCAGCGAACTTCGATAAGCTTGATCGGAATAAGGACGGCGCCCTTAGCCGCAAGGAATACGCAGTAGTAGAAATGGCGCAGAACTGAATCGACTACACACAGTAGCTGTCTATTACAGTACCTACTTGTTGATGTGGCCCGGCTAGTCAAGCCGGGCTTTTTTAAGCGGTCATTTATCAACGCAAACTATTGTCAATACAAAGCGTTAGCCAGCCAACGTATTAACCACCGGCAATAAAATCAAAGAAATAAACGTCGCAGTGCGCAGGCACCTCTTCCAGCAGCGGGTCTACAATAATGACACCGTCAATGGCAACTGCCATGTCACCAAAACGGCTCTGGGCCAATCGCGGGTAACGGTTGCGTAGCTCGGCGATCATATCGCGGTAAACTGTCGCTGTTATCTGGGTTGTTTCCTCGCCGGTGAAATTTTGCAGCTCAGCTGAGAAGGTCACTTTTGCCATCGTTCTACCGCCTCCTGTTGATGCTACTTTGCCTATATCGTTTCGACCGCACTAGTCGCCAAAAGTGCGCCTACGTGATGGCAGTTAAGGTGATGGCAGTTAAGGTAATATCACTTCGATTAATTGTGGGCCCCGGCTGCTCATGGCCGCAGCGTAGAGTGTATTAAACTCGTCGATGGTATGGGCGCGATTGGCCGCCACTCCCATGCCCTCAGACATCTGCACAAAATTCATGTCGGGGTTGCCAATATCCAGCATATCCAGAGTCTTTTTATTCATCGACTGGGCCCCCACCCGGGACAGCTCCACCTGCAAGATTTGGTATTTACGATTGGCAAAAATCACTACACAGATATCCAGGTTTTCTCTGGCCATGGTCCACAGCGATTGAATGGTGTACATAGCACCACCGTCTCCATGCAGCGCTATCACCTTGCGCTCGGGGCAGGCCACTGCAGCGCCGATCGCTGTCGGTAGACCAAAACCGATCGAGCCCCCAGTGAGAGACAGCCAGTCGTGGGGCTCACTGGCAGCCGTGCTGACAAAGCTACCACCGCCAGAGGTAGCGCCCTCGTCGACGACAATGGCGTCGGTGGGTAAATAGTGTGCCACTGTTTGGCCGACGGTAAACTGGTTCAGCTCACCACTACCCACATCGGGTTTTTGCAGCTTAACTTTACGCGGCACGTAGTCCTGCGCCGACAGCGCCTGGCACAAACGGGTCAATGCCTCTATCGCATCGTCATTGGGGCCAGCCAGGGTGTGAAGAGTACAATCCTCAGGATACAGCTCACTGGCCTTACCAGGATAGGCAAAAAATGCGACCGGAGCCTTAGTGCCCACCATGATCATCTGCTGCGTGTCAGCGGTCTGCTCTACGGCCTGCTCGGCAAAATAGAATAGGCGCTCAACCTCACAGCGACCCTCGCCCCGGGGCCAACGAGTAGTAAACGTATCGGCCATCACTCTGGCACCGCTGGCTTGGGCAATTTTATCGACCAAAAACTGCGCCTCCTCACTCAAGCCCATATTGCCCAGTAAGATAACGGTACGCTTACCATTGGCCAATAGTTCGGCGGCGGTGCTGACCTGCTGCTCCGAAACCACCGGTGTCGCTGTCGCCGCATGCAGCTCCAAAGGCTCGATTGAATCGTCCCAGGCACAATCAGCGGGAACAATCAGGGTAGCAATTTGACCAGGCTTAACATTGGCGGCCTGCACCGACTCCAGTGCATCTGCAGGCAGTGCGCTGGCATTTTCAGAGCTTTTAACCCAGTGAGAAATCGGCCCAGAAAGACCAATAATGTCTGAGGTCAGCGGCGCGTCGTACTTTTTATGGTAGGTGGCGTGGTCACCAATAAGATTAATAAGCGGCGAATTAGCTTTTTTTGCATTGTGTAAATTGGCCGAGCCATTGGACAAACCAGGCCCCAGGTGCAACAGCGTACAGGCCGGTTTCCCGGCCATGCGGCCGTAGCCGTCGGCGGCACCGGTACAAATACCCTCAAATAATGCCAGTATTGAGCGCATGCCTTGGCTTTTACCGATAGCGGCAACCATATGCATTTCCGATGTCCCGGGGTTAGTAAAACAAACCTCCACACCATTGTTGATAAGGGTTTGCAGCATACTTTCTGCGCCATTCATAGCTCGTGCTCCGATTGTGTTTATGGTGTCGCCGACCTCTGCCAGCCTATGCGGTCGCAGCGTTCTGCCCAAAAGCGAAGCGCTGCGGTAATAACGCCGCTGTATTTATCGCCCCTGAATTGCCTTGAATACATTGGGCGGAGAACAAGGTAGATCAGTTATCGGCGCTTTAATAGCGTCACTGACCGCATAACCCGTCGCAGCCAGCGGCGGAATAATACCGGATTCACCTACCCCTCTGACACCATAGGGGTGAAAAGCATTGGGCACCTCAACAATAATGGCATCGATCATAGGCAGGTCCGAAGCCAGTGGAATTCGGTAGTCGAGAAACCCAGGGTTCTGCAACAGCCCGTCCTCACCGTAAACGTATTCTTCGTTGAGCGCCCAACCAATACCCTGAGCCGCGCCTCCTTGATACTGACCTTCGACATAACTGGGGTGAATAGCCTTGCCCGCATCCTGCACCGCGGTGTAGCGAATAACATCGACTTTGCCGGTCTCGGTATCCACCTCAACGTCGCACACATGTACGGCAAAACTGGGGCCGGCGCCGCGGGCGTTAATATTGCCCTGGCCGGAAATTGGGCCACCAGTGCGGTCGGCGCCGGCGCATATTTGCGCTGCGCTCAAACGCTCTTCACCGTGGCTATTGATAGCAACACCATCGGCCCAGGCAACCTGATCAATCGTGACATTCCACAGCGAGGCCGCCCGCTCTTTCATCTGCCGTACTACGTCTTGGGCGGCATGAATAACAGCCATACCGGTAGCAAAGGTGGTACGACTGCCGCCGGTACTCTGGTTGTAGCCAATATTTTCGGTGTCGGCAATAATGGGTTTAATCAACTCAGCGGCAATACCCAACTCTTCCGCGGCCATAAGCTGCATAGAGGCGCGGGAGCCGCCGATATCCGGAGAGCCCTCTACGATCGTAGCGGTGCCATCGGGGTTCATATTAATGGTAGCGCTGGACTGGCCGCCGATATTAAACCAAAAGCCCGAGGCCACACCGCGGCCCTGGTCCTCGGCCAACGCCTGTTGGTAATGCGGTGAATTCTTCGCCGCCTGCAGACACTCGACCAAACCGATAGATTTTAAGTTGGGCCCATAAATAGTTTTAGTACCCTCTAAAGCCGCATTTTGAATACGTAAATCGATGGGATCTTTTTTTAATTTTTCGGCAATTTCACTGACAACCATCTCACCGGCAAAAGCGGCTTGAGGCGCGCCCGGCGCGCGGTAGGCAGCAACCTTGGGTTTGTTGACCACCACGTCATAACACGCTACCTGTAGGTTATCGACATCGTAGGGAGTAAATATACACATACCACCCAGGCGTGCGGGTGAGCCTTTAAAGGCCCCCGCTTCGTAGTATAATTCGCCCTGCATAGCGGTAATCGTGCCGTCGTTTTTGGCCCCCACTTTCACCTTGCAGCGAGTGGCCGAACCGGGGCCAGAGGCTTTAAATACCTCTTCCCTATTCATCACCATTTTCACCGGGCGACCAGATTTACGGGACAGTATCAGCGCTACGGGCTCGCAGTACACTGTGGTTTTTCCGCCAAAACCACCGCCGATTTCACTGGCCACCACTTTGATTTTATTGAGGCTCATGCTCAATAATTTGGCGACACTGGCGCGCACATCGAAGTGCCCCTGGGTGCTACACCAAATCATCGACTGACCGTCTTCGTCATAACGTGCAACACAGGCGTGGGGTTCGATATAACCCTGGTGTACGGTAGGCGTGTAAAACTCGCGTTCGACAATCACATCGGCGGCGGCAAAACCCGCTTCGATATCGCCTTTTTTAAAGTCGGCCCGACTGGCAATATTAGACGCAACGGCTGGCTTCTCAGCCAAGCCCTCGGTGAACATATCGTCGTGTAATACCGTCGCGCCCTCGGCGATTGCATCACGAATGTCCATTACCGGGGGCAGTAGTTCGTAGTCTATCTCCACTAAATCAAGCGCCTGCTCGGCTATGATTTCACTGGTGGCGGCAATGCCTAAAATAGCGTGACCGTGGTATAACACCTTGCCATTGGCCATAATATTGCGGGCCAAGTCCAGCGAATCAACAGTACCTTCGCCGGAGGCAATTGCCTCTACCGACACACTGGGAAAGTCGGCAAAAGTGGTAATCGCCATAACGCCCCTTAACGCCTCAGCCTTGCTGGTATCGATGCGTTTTATCACCGCGTGGGCGTGGGGGCTGCGCAACATCTTGCCCCATATCATACCCGGCAGCGACAGGTCGGCACCGTAGTTGGCCTTGCCTGTCACTTTTTCAAAACCGTCCGGGCGAATGCTGCGGGTACCTATGTATTTATAGTCCTGAGTCTCGCTCATAATTAAAGCCCTCCTCTATCACTAGTACTGACGCTGGCATTTTTGTTGGCATTGTCGCTGGCCCGCATAGTTTCAGCCGCGTCCATAACTGCGCGAATAATTTTGTCGTAGCCGGTGCAGCGGCATAAATTTCCCGCTAAAAACAGCCTTGCCTGCTGCTCGGTCGGATTGGGCATTTCCTTCAGCATAGCCTGGGTCGACACCACCAAACCGGGGGTACAAATGCCGCACTGCAGAGCGGCATGCTCTAAGAACTTTTGTTGAATAATATGTAATTGTTCTTTATCAGCTACACCTTCGATAGTGCCAATTTCGCTACCCTCGGCCTCAGCTGCCAATACCAGACAAGAACAGACCAGACGTTCATCCAGGGTAATCGAACAAGCCCCGCAGTCGCCACTGCTACAACCTTCTTTAGTGCCGGTTAACTGCAACTCATTTCTCAAGACATCTAATAGGGTATCGCTGGGATTGCACAGAAATTCGACTGCCTCACCATTAACCGATGTTGCTATATGTACTTTCGCCATCATTATTCTCCTTTTTCCCCGGTCACTCGCTGCGCTGCAATAACCGCAGCTCTCTTAACTAATACCCCTACTACATGGCGACGAAACTCGGCGGTACCACGGCGATCGCTAATCGGCGTTGCCGCCGCAGAAGCAGCCGCGGCAGCAGCCTCTAACGCAGTACTGTCGATAGCCGATCCGATTAGCGCAGCGGCGGCGCTGGGCACTAACAGCGCTGTTGTAGCCACAGCACCGATCGCTACCCTAGCAGCGGTACAAATACCGCTTTCATCCAATGTCAGACTGACCGCGGCGCCAGCTACTGCAATATCCATCTCGGTGCGTGGTATAAAGCGCAGGTAGGCATCGCTGGTTCTGGCCGCTGGTGCGGCAATGCTAATCGTTTTGAGTAACTCTCCTTGTTGCATACAGTTTTTACCAACACCTGTCACAAAGTCCTCTGCGGCTACTGTGCGCTGACCCGCCGGCCCCTGAATAATACAATTGGCGCCGTTGGCAATTAATGCCGGTATGGTATCGGCAGCGGGAGAGGCATTACACAGATTGCCACCAACACTGCAGCGCCCCTGCACCTGAGAAGAGCCTATTAAGTAGGCCGCTTCAACCAGGCCTGGGTAGAGTGCGCCGATGTCCTTACGGGCGGTAAATTCAGCACAGTTCATTGCCGGCCCCAGCGTTAAGCCCTGGGCATCGAGCTCGGCGCTTACCATACCCTCGATTTTTTTTATATCGACCACCTGCAGCGGCGCGTCGGACTGGGCTTTGCTCTGGATAATTAAATCAGTACCTCCGGCCAGCACCTTGCAGGCACCGTCGCTGCTGGCTAGCAATTGTACGGCTTCGTCGATGGACTGCGGCACCTTATAATTAGCAATGGCCATTATTAACTCCTACACAATTGGTTTTTGATGAGATTGGAATAAAATCAGACATACTGCCACTGCCAGTAACCCTGTATTACAAGGGTCTGCGGCCAGACATTATTATTGTTTATCGAGCGATCGGTAAATCGATAATCACCCAGCATTGTTACAGTTGGCGAAGGGCTTTGCAAGGATTGAAAAATGCGGTAATTGTTCCTCTGCGGTGGCAATAATTACAGCTTTGAGTGCTGTTTGTATACGCTGCTGTCATCACCATTAAGACTCGCCCTAGAGGGGATAAAATCAGTCATAGCCGGCGCAAAAAACTCTAGCCAAATGCATACAGGC